>Ga0184625_10001315_pt1 | contig 10303 bp, 10 predicted proteins | sample PLM3_30_b1_FD_133151 | JGI IMG/M metagenome (GOLD analysis project Ga0184625, IMG submission 133151) | Groundwater sediment microbial communities from an aquifer in East River, Colorado, USA - PLM3_30_b1 | ecosystem: Environmental > Terrestrial > Soil > Riparian zone | place: USA: East River... | reverse complement strand
TCGAGTCCGGCGCCGTTCGTCGCGGACGGCGATCTTGCGCGCAATATCCAGCTCGAGCTGATCCGGATCGGATGCGCGAAGGGTCGCGCCGAAGACGATTGGGACCGCGGCGCTCAGGATGCGGTGCGAAAGTTCAATCACTACGCCAAGGCCCGGTTCGACGTGAAGGCGCCATCTCGCGACATGATGGCAGCGCTGCGCGGCTACGACAAACGGGTCTGCCCGCTGGAGTGCGGGCCGGGGACGCGTGCCAGCGGGGACGTGTGCCTCGCCATCGAACGCGCCGTTACGCCAAAGTCCCGCAAGGCCGAGCCGCGCGAACACGAGAGCAAGGCGGCCGAACCGCGGCGCGCGCCGCAGGAGCGGGCCGCCGCCGCTCCCAAGGCGGCAACCGGCAAGACCGATTTCCACAACCCGAACTGCACCTCGCGCATTCAGGTTGGCGGCAAGTGGTGCTGCGTTGACCGCTGGGCTCCCTCGCTCGTGCTCTGCCCCTGAGCGGAATCCAGCGCTTCGACGGGTCCGGAGCGCTGGAGAGGGATTTTCTGAACGTACCTCTTCCCGATAAGGCGCGACGGAGAACCGATGGATTGTCCGGCTATGGCATCATCAGCAATTGGGGACATTTCGCACGGTCAGATCAGTCGATTTTGATCAATTGGAGAAAGATCATTCTCCTCGTTTTCGAGCTTGCGGGGTTTTCACACAGCCTCGGCCCTTCGCGACATTTCGCGGCGACACAGCAATTCGGTCGCTTGCGGAGCGAAGCGGAGATTGGTGTGCACCGAGCCTGTTGCGCTTGACCCAAAGGCGACATTCAACGCCTGGAGTGATTTCCAGCTTCTGTCTGATCTTCGGATGCTAGCCGGGGAAGTCGCGGCCCTTGACGAGATTAAACGGAATTTTCCACCCGGCGCCTCCCCCGCGCATCAGCATTTTGATGTCTTCCGCCCTGTTTTCTTTTCCGGTTTTCGGATCGGTCTCCAGCGTGTGGCCTTGGCTGTCCCAAGGTTTGCTCCCGCTCTTCGAGTTGTAGCCGAGAAAATGCCCGGCTTCATGGGCAGACGTGTTAAGCCCACGTTGCGAGCTGATGACGGCAATGTCCAGCGATCGAGCAAACGAGCCATTGGGGGAGTAGCCATTGGACCAAAGCTTATCGACGCAGAAAATGGTTAGATGGACGCCCTGAACTTTGTGTTTGACGAAGAAACCCTTCAGTTTTTCGACCTCGATCACATCGGGAAAGGTCGCTAGGCTCGCATCCTTCACTGTCTCCTTGTGGCCGATTCTGTTGAAAAAGTCTGTTCGACGGCACTGCAAAATTTTCTCCGCGTCGCAGGTGCTTTCTTTCGAGAAGGACGCGGGGGACCTCATGGCGCGCGATCGAGTCAATCCAAGCCGCCCGTAGTCGATTTGCGGCGGCAGACAGATGAGATCGAAGATCGCGTCGCTATTCAGCCGGATTTCCTTCAGGGATCGACTTCGGACTTTTTCAACAGAATCGGCCCTGAGCGGCGGTTCTTGAATGTCTGCTTTTTGCACCACTGTTGGCGGGGATTCTTCCAACAATTTCCCGTCCGGCGGTCAGCGCGACATCATCCACGACTTCGACGCCGCTGAGGACAAGTTCGTGTTCGATCACATCGCCGGCGCAACGAGCGTGGGGTGGGTCGAGATCAATTCCGGCAGCACCGACATTGTTCTTGTCGACCTGAACCACGACGGCAGCACCGACGGGATGGGTAACTACTTCGGCTACGAGATGGCGATCCAACTGGAGAACCATGTCGGTACGCTGACAACCGCCAATTTCGAACTGCTGGTGTAACTGCCGCGCTAGCAGGACACGCGATAAGGTTAGAGCCCGGCAGCGACGCCGCCGGGCTCCTTTGCTAGAACCGAATGACCGGCTGCTGACGCAGTGCCAAGCTCAGGCGAGCCACGCGCATCTGCAAAAGAGTACTGCAGGCAGGGCTGCCGGACGCCTCTGTATCTGCAATTGGCCCTGAGCGGCGGTTTTTGAATGTCTGCTTTTTTGCGCCACTGTTGGCGGATAAGCGGACGTCGGCCGGAGAAACCAAGCTCCATTATGAGTACGCGCCTAATGCCTTCCTTCGTATAGGTCCCGGCCCTGCACCAGCGCGCGGATCTTGCCGTCCGCGATGCCGCGCTTGAGCATCCAGAAGCCGCAGTCCGGATGGATGTATTTGACGCGACCTTCCCCGAGCACCTTGTCCGCATGCTCGATCGCGCGCGCGCTCGCGTCCGCCGACTCGACTTCCGTGCGCTTGATGTCGACCACGCCGAGACCGAAGCCGATCTCCGGCCGCAGCGCCTTGAACACCTCGAGCTCCTCGGCCGGCCGGTGCGCATTCTCCATCACGATGTGATCGACGTGCAGCGCGTTGAGATAATTCATCAGCTGGCCCCAGTTGCCTTTCTGCACCGATTGCCCGCCATAGTTTCCGAAGCACAGATGCACCGCCGGCGTGGTACGCACCGCGCGCAGCACGCGGTTGATCGCCTCCGCGGCCCATTCCCATTCGTGTGGCGCGCCCGGCAGGTTCGCCTCGTCGACCTGCACCACCGCGGCGTCGATGTGCTTCACCTGCTCGGCCAGCACGTCGGCGATCGCCATACAGAGCGCGGCCTTGTCGCGATAATGGCTGTCGAGCAACATTTTCGTCAGCATGTGCGGCCCGGTGAGCGTGAACTTCAGCGGCCGCGTGGTCAGTTTCTTGGCGCGTTCACACGCCGCCGGCAGATCGAGCGATCCCGGTCCGATCGGCGCTTCGACCACCGCGGGCGGACGCGCGCGGAATTTGTGATCCGGCGAATTCTTGAAGTCGAGCCAGTCTTTGAGCCCGATCTCGTTGCGCACGCCCGAGAGCGGACGCACGAAATATTCGATCATCCCGTTGGTCTCGGGATGGTTGATGTCGAAGCGATAGAGCTCGCCGTCGCACACCAGATCGATCCCGGCTTGCTGCTGCGTGTCGATGACCACGCGCGTTGCGTCGACCAGCGCCTGCTCCGACGGCGCGGCGATCAGCCAGTCCGGCACCGGATAGGATCCAACCGTGGTTGTCAGAATGCTGGCGGCGCTCATGGCCTCCTCCTTCTTGGTTCTGTCTGTTTGGTCGAGTTCAGCCCGTCGTCGCGCCTCAGTCCATGGCGAGGACGCCCTTGGACTTGAAGATATCGCGGATGTGGCCGGCGTAGTCGTTGAAGGCCTGCGGCAGCTTGTCGAGGCGGCGCGGGCGCGCCAGATCGATCTTGATGATCTCGACGATGCGGCCCGGGCGCGGGCCCATCACCACGACGCGGTCGGCGAGCAGCACCGCCTCCGGAATACTGTGCGTGATGTGCAACGCGGTCTTGCGCGTCTCCATCCACAGTTTCTGGATATCCATCGCGATCTGCTCGCGCGTGAGCGCGTCGAGCGCGCCGAACGGCTCGTCCATCATCAGCATGCCGGGATCGTGCACCAGCGCGCGGCAGATCGAGACGCGCTGGCGCATGCCGCCGGACAGTTCGTACGGTTTCTTGCGCTCGAAGCCCTCGAGACCGGTTGCCTTGAGCAGGTTCATCGCGACCGGTTCGTATTTCGCGCGGTCCATCCTGCGGATGTCGACCTGGATCATGACGTTCGCCAGAACGTCACGCCAGTCGAGCATGATCGAATCCTGGAACACGATGCCGACATCAGTCTGGGGTTTGTCGACTCGCTTGCCGCCGATCGCGATCGTGCCGGCGGTGTAGGGCGTCAGGCCCGCGACCATCTTGAGAATGGTGGTCTTGCCGCAGCCGCTCGGACCGACGATGGCGACGAACTCCGATTGCGCGATATCGAGGTTGATGTCGCTGCAGGCCTCGACCACGCCGTTCTTGGTCTTGTATGTCTTGGCGACGCCCTGCAGGCGGATATGCGGTTCAGTCATTGGGTCTCAATGTGAGAATGCGCGGCCGCCTTTCCGCGGCAGCAGGACTGCCGTTGGAAAGACGGGCTGTTATTGATGGAGCATGATCCACTTTTCGGGATCATGATCTGGCTTACTTCTTCGGCAGGTAAGGCGGCTCGGCGAGATACTCGTTGGTATAATACGTGCTGAGGTCCGCCTGCGGCTTCAGCTTGGCGAACGTCTCGAGCAGCACCTGCGTATCCTTCCAGTCCTGCTCCGCCGACCAGGCCAGCGGCTTGCCCTCGCTTGCCTTGGTGCGCAGGATCGTCATCGTGCCGTCGATCTCGAGCAGCGAGATCTCCTTGTTGAAGGCCGGCGCGTTCTTCATGAAGATCTCGGCTGCCTCGTCGCGGTTGTCGAAGGTGTGTTGCCAGCCGCGCTGCGAGGCGCGCAGGAAGCGGCGCAGCAGGTCAGCGTTCTTCCCTTCCTTGACCCAGGCGTTGTTCACGATGATCGCGCTGCTCAAGGTCGAGATGCCCGACAGGTCGGTGAGACGCGTCCAGCCCATCTTCACGCCGGTCTGCAGCTGCATGCGCGGACCTTGATCCATGAAGTAGCCGAGCAGCGCGTCGGCCTGCTTGTTCAGCACGGCTTGTTCCTTCGACTGCGGGTTGGCGACCGTGATCAGCTTCACGTCGTCCACCGACATGCCGAGCTTGCCCATGAACGCCGTGAAGATCGCGAGGCTTGCGTCGCCCGCCGTCATCGCAATGCGGCTGCCCTTGATCTCCTCGATCTTGGTCGGGCGCGCCGCATCGGCGCGATAGATGAAGGACATCGGGCTTTGCTGCAGCGTGACGCCGACCGCCCGGATCGGCATTCCGGCGCCGATCCCGCGCATCATCGTGGCGGCATCGACATAGGCGACCGGGCTTGTCTGGTTGGCGACGAGTTGCGCAACGGTGGTCGAGCCGCTGCCTTCCGCGATTTCGACGTCGAGCCCTTCTTCCTTGTAGAAGCCCTTGTCACGCGCGACGAAAAACGGCGCGTGCTCGCCGTAAAGCGTCCAGTTTAGCCGGAACGGAAATTTCTCCAGCCCCTCTGCGCTGGCCGGAACCGCCAATGCCGCGAGCGCGGTGAGTGCGGTGAGTGCGGTAAAACCTGAACAGACAAGCCTGCGTGTCGTCATCATTGTTCCTCCCTGAAACGACGGCGCTCTTCCGACGCCGCCTTGTTGCGACTTAAGGTGCGAACTTCACATCGTGGCCGATTCCTCGCGCGTGCGATGGGTGACGTGCCACGGAATGAGCAGCGATTCGACGAACTCGACCAGATAGAAGAACGCGAGGCCGATGATGGTCAGCGCGACGATGGTCGCGAACATCAGCGAGGTTTCCATGTTGGAGTTGGTGGTCAGCAGCAGGTAGCCGAGGCCCTTGTCGGCCCCGACGAATTCGCCGACGACCGCGCCCGCGATTGCCAAGGTCGCGGCGACCTTGAGCCCGCTGAACAGATACGGCAGGCTGGTCGGCAGGCGGAACTGGGCGAAGACCTGCATCCGGCTCGCCCCCATGGAGCGCGCAAGGTCGTTCATTTCCGGCGACATCGAGCGCAATCCCACGGCGGCATCGATCACGATCGGAAAGAAGGAGATCAGGAAGGCGACCAGCACCTTCGGCGTCGTGCCGACGCCGAACCAGACGAGGAACAGCGGCGCGATCGCGACCTTCGGCACCACCTGGAAGAACAGCATCGTCGGCATCACGAATTCGTCGAAACGTTTGGACGACGTGATAGCGATGGCGAGCGGAATGGCGATCGCGACCGCCAGCGCGTAACCGCCCAGCATCTCGTAGGTCGTGATCCACCCGTGACGCAGCAGGCGGGGAAATTCGTCGACGAAGGTTTGCGCGATCATCGTCGGCGGCGGCAGCAGATACGCCGGCACCTGGTAAACCACGACGCCGATCTGCCAGATCGCGAGGAAGACAGCGATCCCGGCGATAGGCGTCAGCCTTCTCAAAAAAGCCACGCCGGCGTTCGGCCGGTCCGTCGCATCCACGTCGGAAGCAATCGTTGTCGTCATGCGTTCCCAGGCTCCGCTCGCAGCCTACCAGATGCTTCGCCGGACGGCACAATTACTCCGCCGCGAGGCGCAACACCTTTTCAACCTCCGGATCGAGTGCGATGCCGAGCCCAGGCCCGGTGGGCACGCGCAACAAATCACCGTCGGGGCGGAACGCCGGATCAGTCGAGCCCCTGCCGGCGATGTATTGCGGACCATTGAGTGCAGCCGGAACGCTCAAGCCCGCCGAAGCGAACAGATGGCAGGACGCGGCGAGCGACAGGTCGGGATCGGTCAGCCCCGACGCGAACAAGAGCAGATCGTTTTCGGCAAGCAGGCTCACGATGCGCGACGCGCTGGTCAGCCCGCCACAGCGCGCCACCTTCATCGCGATGCCGTCGAACATTTTCAACGCGATGAACTCCTCGACCTCGACCGGCGAGACGATCCCCTCGTCCATCAGGATCGGCAGCGCACCCTGCCTTCGCAAGGCCTGATAATCGCGGATGCGGTTCGGCAGAAGCGGCGATTCCAGCGCCCTGATGCCGGCATCCGCGAGCTTCGGCGCCATCGCCATCGCGGTCTCCAGATCGTAGCTGGTGTTCGCATCGGTCCAGTGGAATCCGTCCGGCGCGAAGCGGCAGACGGTCTGCACGAGCGCGATGTCGTATTGCGGTGTCTGCGGATAGCCGAGTTTGACGTTGAAGCTGTCGTAGCCTTGCGCGCGGCCGAGCGCGAGCTGCTGTTCGGCGCTGTCGAGCGTCGGCGCCTGCACGGTCCAGCTCAGCTTCACGCTGTCGCGCTTCGCGCCGCCGAGCAGCTCGCTCGCGCTGCGGCCGCTCTGCCGTCCCCACAGGTCATAGCACGCGAGATCGATGGCCGCCTTGCACAACGGCTGGCCCACCGAGAAGGACGGCCTGATGACGCGCTCCATGCGCGCATGAACGGCGGCAAGATCCGCAGGATCGACGCCCACGATCGCCGGCGCGATGTAGTGCAGCAGAGTGGTTTCCACGCTTTCGACCGTCTCGTAGGTCCATGTCTCGACCGGGACGGCTTGCCCGAAGCCTTGCTGGCCGTTGTCGTCGGTCAAGCGAACCACGACGGTCGGCCTCACGCCATTCCGGAAGAACTTGAAGTCGCCGACCAGGCCGTAGTCGAACCTGCCAACCTCCACGCGCGCGATAGCGGCCATCGTCGAGCTGTTTCCCTCTCAGGCTCGGTGTTGGAATTTAGCGGCAGGCGAGGCGCACATGCTAGCCGACCCGCGACGGGTTGTCCCGCGCGATCGGGCGCGCCGTCTTGAGTCGGTAGTAGCCGTACGCATGGCGTGGCGCATGCGCGAACGGACAGGCTTAACCAGTCCTTAACCCGGGCATCCGCATTCTGCAGGTCAGCCGATCGGAGCGCCGATGTCCGCAATTCCGCAAGAAGAAGAATGCCCGGTTCCGGATTCCCTGCTCGGAGACCTTTATCGCGCATCGCCCGAAGGGCTGCATGCTCTGGTGGACAGCATTCCGCCGCGGACGCGCGCGCTTTTGGCGCTCTACTGCTACCGACGCTCGCATATGTCCGGGCTGGCGCTTGCGATCGCGTCGACATGCGAGAAGAGCGACATGATCGGCGCCGGCGGCGCTCTCGGCGCCGCGGTGTTCGAGCAATCACGGCAGGCACCGAAAGCCGTCGAGGAGAAGCGTCGCAAGGTCACGCTCTCGAACGGCGCCTTCATGAAGCTCATCGTGGCGCAGGATCTGCTCTAAGCGACCCGGTTCTCAAGCACGCGTATCGTATGAGCAGGAGATGGATCCCGAGCGCTCGACAAATATTTGATCGAGCGGGAGGCTCGTGAGCTTGGCAACAAGCGTGATGCACGTTCTCGGCTAGGACGCTACCTGCTGAAGGACGACCTTGCCGGCAGGGATCTGCACGGCCCGGTCGAGCTGGATCTGATCGATTGGCGCAAGCAGTCGCCGGGCACGTTGGCGACGACGATTCGGCGGCTAGTCAAATGACTTCAAGGCTGCACTGAATAGCGCTCTGCGCTTGCAACGAACCCGAGTACCGTCGCACTTATCCGCTGTAGTCAGTAACTGGCTTTCGTCGACCGTGCGGCGCCCAAGTCGCGACGGTCACAAATCCATCCTGACGATAAAGTGCGCGAGATCATCGAAGCTCATCACGTAAACGCCACTCGCGGAGCGATCTTTTTCGCCTGGTCGTGCTGCTCGCGCCACTGGCGTCCGGCTTTCGCAGGTCGCGCGTTTTATGGTGAGCGATATACAGAAGGGCGCTCTATTGATTCCGACTTCTCGGAAAGGTCGGACGCTGAAGCGTAGGAAGCGAGTTGCCGGAAGAGTTGATAACGTGCTGAAGGCTCTGGCTCCGGTGGTCGTTGGTCGCGGCAAGGACGATCCATTGTTTGAGCGGTGGCAGTTGAAGCAATTTGAGCCGTCAAAATGGGTGAAACAAACGCAGGCAGCGAGTGAGCAGACAATGCCTGGAAGCTAATCCGGGAGGCTGCCAATTTACCGGAGCAAGTTGTGTCTTACGCACTGCGCGACTCCTCGATCTTCCGTTGCCTGCGGGCCGGACTTCCAGTTCGCGACGCGGCAGGTCTCCACGACTAGTGGTCCAGAGTTGAAATCTCTCTTTTTTACCAACACTTAGCTCAAATCTGATACCCCGAATATGCCTTGGGATATCGCTGGGGTACCAAAGGAAAACCCGGCCACAGGGGAGCGGCCGGGTTTGAGTTTTGGGTGGTTTCGTCGAACTCTGATTTCAGCGCGGGCCGTGCGAGGCGTCAAGGGACTCACCGTCGACGAAAGCGCATGTACGCGCCGCGCTGAGTCACGGCGGGCCTGCGTGGTGCGCCGGCCCCCCTTGGAACCGTGGGTGACGTTTTGCATTTTGGAGAAGACCGCGTGTGCCGACCGGGCGCGCGGTCGCATGCCAAAACTGGCCGCCGAGTAATAGTGAGTTTGGCGGCCTCTTTTTTTTCCCGACCCAGCGGAGGAAAAAGCCAATGACCGTGAAGAAGGTAGATCTTGGGGATGCAGGGAAAAGCTTCGACCGGGCTGAGTCTCACTTGATGCGCAATGCTATCAATCACGCAGACCCTCTCTACAACTTCTCGGCGGCTGTTCAGAACTACTTTGGAGGCTTGGCGATAACGCAAGTGAAGATAGCCGAGGGCCTGAATGATATTTTGGAACGCCTCGAGCGCATCGAGAACGCGATAAAGGGAACTTCCGGCCAGCGACGCCCGTGACCCGGAGGCATCGCGACGAACATCCGAGCATCAGGGGATGTCGCAGCGTGTTGAACACTACTTAGGCGACGCGATACGCCGCCAACCGCTTCTGCTTGTGCGCCTTGTCGAGGCGCCTGAACCCGCGCTCTAGGCTCCTTTCTGTTCGCTCAAGTCGTACTGGCTCAAGTCGTACATCTGCCGATGCGTGGTGTCCGGAGATTTGGGCGAGGCCTCATAAGTGATGTTACTGAAGTTGAGCGAGAAGCTTTCCATTGGCCCCGAGGACGTGTCGCCGCCGTGGCCGCTGACACTATAGGACGAAATCAGCGTGTTCTGCAGCACGAGCTTCATGTAGGTCGTTCCGTCCTCCTTCGCGAAGACGATCACGATGAGCCGTCCCTTACCGTGGAGAGATTCCCTGAAGAGAGCGGTCGAGGCGTCGTCCTGAGATTTGGTGATCACGATCTCCTGGACGGCTGGCTGCGACGCCTCTCGATTGCTACCCCGGCCGGTCTGGCTCGTGATGTGCCGATTTACGCCGATCTGGGCGCTCTGCAGCTGGATCCAGCCTTCGAAGCCTTTGGCCTTGACACCGCCTCTGAAGTTCTTGTCCAGCACGTTCGGCTTGTCAAAGATTCCCATGTAGATCGGCATCGCGCTCTCCTTGAAGGGCAAACTGTCTCAATGAGCATGTTCTAGCGCGTGCTGGCGTCCGCCGCTTTGACCCCACCTTTAGACTGTCCTGATTCTGCTGCAGATTTGCTGGAGATTGCACGCCTAAAGAAAAAGCCCCGGCGCGAACCGGGGCGAAAAGCAAACCCCGGCATTTGACTGCCGGGCTACTCGACCTCACAAACACGCCTTGGCTGACCAGTACAGCCAATGTAACGGATGCCCGTTAAGAAGCCGTTGCTTGGCGCAGCCGCCGAAGATCATCCCGCAGGCTCGCAAGAACTACCCGTGGCACTGGAGCATCAGCCCGTCGAGCGACGAGATGCGGGTCGATTGGGGACACTATCGATAAGCCTCACGAAAATCCGCAGCCGCGAGCGCACCCGCGAGGTCCACCGCGAAGTAGCCGTA
>Ga0184625_10001313_pt1 | contig 10306 bp, 9 predicted proteins | sample PLM3_30_b1_FD_133151 | JGI IMG/M metagenome (GOLD analysis project Ga0184625, IMG submission 133151) | Groundwater sediment microbial communities from an aquifer in East River, Colorado, USA - PLM3_30_b1 | ecosystem: Environmental > Terrestrial > Soil > Riparian zone | place: USA: East River... | reverse complement strand
CCGTTCGATCAGCTCGCCGACACTAGTGAAGGCGGCGCGGGCGGAGTCGAGCAGGGCGCGGTCCGCTTCGGTCAGCTCATCGGCCGGCGGCACGGCGCCGAAATTCTTGGCCACCATCGAGATCGAACGGTTGACCAGGTTGCCCCAGCCGGCGACCAGCTCGTCGTTGTTTCGGCGGAGGAACTCGGACCAGGTGAAGTCTGTGTCGGTCGACTCGGGACCCGCGACCGCGATAAAGTACCGCAGCGCGTCGGCGTCATAACGCTCCAGGAAGTCGCGTACATAGATGACCACGCGGCGGGACGAGGAGAACTTCTTCCCCTCCATGGTCAGGTACTCGCTGGATACCACCTCGGTGGGCAGCGCCAGCCGACCCAGCTCGCCCGGCTCGCCGTCCTTGTCGCCCTCACCGTTGTAGGCGAGCAGCTCCGCGGGCCAAATCTGCGAGTGGAACGTGATGTTGTCCTTGCCCATGAAGTAGTAGGACCTCGCGTCGGCACCCTCGGCCCACCACTTCTTCCAGGCATCGGGATCAGACGTCCGCCGCGCCCACTCGATCGACGCCGACAGGTAACCGATGACGGCGTCGAACCACACGTAGAGGCGCTTGGTCGGGTTGTCCTCCCAGCCCGGCAGCGGGATGGGGATGCCCCAGTCGATGTCGCGCGTCATCGCCCGCGGACGCACGTCGTCGAGCAGGTTCAGCGAGAACTTCAGCACGTTGGGACGCCAGTCCGTGCGCGACTTCAGCCACTCGCCGAGCGCGTTGGACAGCGCGGGCAGGTCCAGGAAGAAGTGTTCGGTCTCAATGAACTTCGGCACCTCGCCGTTGACCTTGCTGCGAGGGTTGATCAGCTCGGTGGCATCGAGCTGATTGCCGCAGTTGTCGCACTGATCTCCGCGCGCGCTCTCATAGCCACAGATCGGGCAGGTGCCCTCGATGTACCGGTCCGGCAGCGTACGGCCGGTCGTCGGGGACACCGCGCCCCGCGTCGTCTGCTCGATCATGTAGCCGTTGCGGTGGATGGTGCGGAAGAGTTCCTGCGCGACCTGGTAGTGGTTGCGGGTGGTGGTCCGGGTGAAGAGGTCGTACGAGAGGCCGAGCGCGACGAAGTCCTCGACGATCACCCGGTTGTAGCGATCGGCGAGTTCCCGCGCCGTCACGCCCTCCTTATCCGCCTCGACGAGGATGGGTGTGCCGTGCTCGTCCGTACCCGAGACCATGAGCACCTCGTGGCCGGCCATCCGCATGTACCGGCTGAAGACGTCGGACGGGATGCCGAAGCCGGACACATGGCCGATATGGCGGGGGCCGTTGGCGTAGGGCCAGGCCACCGCGGCGAGGAAGTAGCTCATGGGTGCAAAGCGTAGTGACCGACGTGTTCTCGCCGCGACTGGATACCACCGTCCAAGATCGCCGTGATCATGGCCTCACCGTTGCGAAACAGCGCCGATCATGACCTGGAGGTCATGATCGGCGCTGTTTCACGACGGCCACATCATGATCGGCGCTGTTTCACGACAGCGTCGTAGACAAGGCGTTTGGCCAGCCCGTGCCGCTTCGCCACGGTGGCGATGGCCTCCTTGCGGCTCACGCCATCCGCCTCGGCTGTCGCCACCTCCGCCGCGAGGACGGCCTCGTCCGGCGGAGTCACCGGGTTTGGCGGCGCCCCGGCGACCACAACGGTGATCTCACCGCGAACCTCACCGGCGCCGGCCCACCCCGCAAGCTGACCGAGTGGCGCGCGCCGGACCTCCTCATAGGTCTTGGTCAACTCCCGGCAAACCGCCGCCGGACGCTCGGGCCCCAACGCGACCGACGCGTCGGCGAGCGCCGCAGCGAGGCGGTGCGGCGCCTCGAAGAGTACGAGTGTGCGCTCCTCGGTGGCGAGCGCGGCCAGCCTGGCCCGGCGTTCACTGGGTCGGCGCGGCAGGAAACCCTCGAAGCAGAAGCGGTCGCTGGGCAGACCAGATAGGGCCAAAGCGGTGGTCACCGCTGACGGACCGGGCGCCGCCGTGACCGGTACGCCAGCGTCATGCGCCGCCCGGACCAGCCGGAAGCCGGGATCGGAGACGCTGGGCATCCCACCGTCGGTCACCAGAGCCACCCGCGCGCCGTCGCGGGCCGCCGCGATGAGCTCCGGCGTGCGCCGCGCTTCGTTGCCCTCGAAGTAGGAGAGGACCCTACCGGTGATCTCCACGCCGAGGTCGCGGGCCAGGCGATGTAGCCGGCGGGTGTCCTCCGCTGCGATCACGTCGGCCGCGGCCAGCTCCTCCCGCAGCCGCGTCGACGCGTCTGCCACATTTCCCAGAGGAGCGCCCACGAGCACGACTGCTCCGCCACCGCCGCCCCCGCCCGCCTGTTCGCCGATCAAGGACTTGTGGTCGTGCTTTGATCGACGTTCCACGGCCATAGCTCCTTGATCGGCGGGGTGAGGGCGGGACGGGATCGGCGGCGGGGGTAAACGGAGATGGGGCAGGCGGGCCGGAGGGCGCGCGGCGACAACGGCGGGCGGTCGGCGTGCGCCACGATGGCAGCCTACGATCGCGGGGTGACCGCGGAGGCTTCCACCGACCAACTGGCAGGCGCCGAACCCGACTCAGAGCCCGGCTCCGACGCCGCATCTCGCGACGCCGGCATCGGTGCCGGCATGAGCAGGGGCGTCTCCGACAGCGTCCGTCGGCGCTTTACGGCCATGCCGGCATGGGATTGGCGCTCCTGGGCCGCCGTCGGCTGGGTGGTGGCCATCGCGGCGATCCTCCGTTTCGTGAACCTCGGCTTTCCGCCCGGGCTCGTCTTCGACGAGGTGTACTACGCCAACGAGGGCAGGGAGCTGCTCGAACACGGCGTGGAGTGGCGCAATGAGACAGACGCGGCCGGCCATGTCGTCGACCGAGCCGACTTCGTGGTCCACCCCCCGCTCGGCAAGTGGATCATCGGGCTCGGCATCCATTTCTTTCCCAACGGCGCGTTCGGCTGGCGGGTCATGGCGGCGGTCGCTGGCGTGCTTTCCGTGCTGATCATTACCCGTACGGCCCGCCGGATGTTCCGATCGACCGTTCTGGGCTGCGCGGCCGGGTTGCTCATGGCGCTGGACGGCATGCATTTCGTACTCTCCCGCACGGCCATTCTCGACATCTTTGTCATGTTCTTCGTCCTCGCCGCGTTCGCGTGCATCGTGGTCGATCGCGATGTACGTCGGACCAGGTGGCTACGTCAGATGGAGAACGGGCTCGACCCGAGCCAGCCGGGGCGCGCCGGCCGGCCGAGGCTCACCGTCTCGGGTGTGCCCTGGTGGCGCCTCGCGGCGGCGGTGATGCTCGGGTGCGGATGCGCGGTGAAGTGGAGCGCGATCTTCTTCTTCCCCGTACTCATTTTGCTGATCTTCTTCTGGGAGGTCGGTACCCGACGGACGGCGGGGGTACGCCATCCGTGGCGTGACACGCTGCTCGACGAGACCGGCTGGTTCCTGGCGATGGGCGTGCTGCTCTTCGCCACGTACCTGGCCAGCTGGACCGGATGGTTCCTGAGCGACGACGGCTGGAAGCGGCACTATCTGCGTGACGAGCTCGGCAGACCGGAGTCGTCCATATTCGGCCCGCTCTATAACCTGTGGGCCTATCACGTCGACGTGTTCAACTTCCACAAAGGAATGACCTCTCCCCACCAGTACCAGTCCTGGCCGTGGCAGTGGCTCCTGCTGGCGCGCCCGGTGGCGTTCTACTGGAGCCCCGACCCGCGCTGCGGCGCCGACAACTGCGCCGCCGAGATCCTGCTGCTCGGTACGCCGGTCCTGTGGTGGGCGTTCCTGCCGGCGCTCGCGGGCTTGGCCTGGTTCGGGATCAGCCGGCGCGACTGGCGCGCTGCCGCGATCGGCGCGGGCGTTTTCGCGGGCATCGCTCCGTGGTTCTGGTACGAGCTGAGCAACCGCACCATGTTCTACTTCTACGCGCTGCCGGCGGAGCCGTTCCTCATCCTCGCTGTCGTCTACGTGCTCGGCGCGTTCATCAACGGTCCGGGTGTTGGTCGACTAGGAGGCGGACGGGTCCGGACCGGGTTAGCGCTGCCGGTGGAGGACCGCAGGCTGTACGGCACGATCTTCGCCGGCGCGTTCATACTCCTCGTCGCCGTGTGCTTCTGGTGGTACTACCCGATATTCGTGGGCGAGTCGATTCCGTACGCGGACTGGCTGAGACGGATGCTGCTGGGCGACCGCTGGGTCTGACCAACGGTCGGTAGCACAGCGATTAGGGTCACGTCGATGGGTTGCGTTGTCGGACCGCACCGCTACGCTTTCCGTGGCCGTCACGGGCGGCCCGGAGGTGCGGATGGCGGAGTACGTACGCCCGGTGAAGGCGGACCATCCCAGGACGGCGCGCCGGCGGCGGCGCGGCGGGGCGGCCGTGCTCGCCACCATGGTGACCGCCGGCGTGGTGGCCGTCGTGGCATTTCTAGTTTGGCCGGTGTTCCAGGCCGAGCCGACCGCCTCGCCTACACACGAGCCGTCCGGCGCGCAGGCCAGCACGGCTGCGGGTACGACCAGTCCGAGCAGCTCCGCTCACGCGTCAACGCCGCCGCCGCGGCAAACCTCGGCTCCGGCATCGGCATCCGGCGCCACGCCGGCGGGTGGTAAACCGGGTCCGTCCAACACCGGCGTGCCGGCCGGCGCGAAGCTGACGGTGGTCAACGGCGATCAGATCTACGCCACGGCGAACAAGGTGATCAGTGGGCTGGACATTCACGGCTTCGTGCAGATCCGCGCCAAGAATGTCACGATCAAGAACTCGATCATCCGTGGCGGCCCGAACCCGAGGTGCAACTCGGCGGTCGTGTGGATCCGCGCTGATGCCGGCGCGAGCGCCACAATCCGGGACTCGGAGATCTCTCCGGCGTACCCGAGCCCCTGCCTCGACGGCATCTGGGCCACCAACGCCACCCTGCTGCGAATGAACATCCATGGCGCCGTCGATGGGATCAAGGCCTACGACAACGTGACGCTGCAAGACTCGTACGTACATGACCTGAGCTGGTTCGCCAATGATCCCAACCAGGGCGGCGGGTCGACGCACAATGATGCCGTTCAGACGTATGAGGGTAACCGGCACATCGTTCTGAGACACAACACGATGAACCCAGGCCCGAAGGGTAATGCCGCGTATCAGGTGACCCAGGATGGTGGGAAGGTGGCCACAGATCTTCGCATCGAAGGTAACTGGCTCGATGGTGGGGGCTGCACGCTCAACTTCGCCCACAAGGGAGGCCCGACTCCGATGACCGGCATCTACGTGATTAACAACCGGTTCGGTCGCGGTTCAAAGTTCCAGTGCCCGATCCTGTTGAGCACACAGACGACGCTCAGCCAGAACTCCGGCAATGTATGGGCCGACACCGGCCGCCCGATTCCCACGCCGCAGCGGCACGACTGACCCATGCCCCAGCTCAAGGTAGATCCCTTCGAGATCCGCGTTGACGACCGGGTGCTGGAGGACCTGCGCGCGCGCATTCGCAACACGCGGTGGCCCAACCAGATCCCCGGCATCGGTTGGGATCAAGGCACCGAGCTTGGGTACCTGAAAGGTCTGCTGGCGTTCTGGGCGGACGAATTCGACTGGCGGGCACAAGAACGCGAACTGAACAGCTTCGACCATTTCCGCGCCGAGCTCGACGGCGTTCACATCCACTTCGTCCACGCCCGCGCACGCGGCGGCAGAGGCATTCCGTTGATCCTCAGCCACGGCTGGCCCAGCACGTTCGTGGAGTTGCTCGCTCTGGTACCACTGCTGACCGATCCCCACGCCCACGGGATCGACGGTCCGGCGTTCGACGTGGTGATTCCGTCCTTGCCGGGATACGGGTTCTCCGAGCGGCCCGCCCGGACGGTGACCTACCGATACACGGCTGGCCTCTGGCACACGCTCATGCAGGGACTCGGATACTCGCGGTACGGCGCGGGGGGCGGTGACTTCGGGGCCGGGGTGGCCACGTACATGGCCTTGGACAACCCGGCACCGATGATCGGTGTCCACCTGAGCAACCTGGAGGTCTCGCCGTACACCGGGCCGGAGGCGCGACCATTGACCGAGGCCGAGCGGTCATACCTGGCGGAGCTGCAGCATTGGTCCGAAGTGGAGCGTGGCTACAGCGCGATCCAGTCGACCAAACCACAGACTGTGGGGTACGGGCTGAATGACTCCCCCGCCGGGCTGGCCGCCTGGATTCTCGAGAAGTGGCGGACGTGGACCGACAGCGCCGGGGACCTCGACTCACGGTTCACTCGCGAGTTCCTGCTGACCACGGTGATGATCTACTGGGCGACGCAGACGATCACCCCGTCGATGCGGGACTACTTCGACAACCGGTGGTCCGGCATCACAATAGGGCCTGGCGATTTCGTTACGACACCGACGGGGATCGCGGTCTTCACGAACCTGTTCGTGTCCGAGGGCGACCCGCCGCGGGAGTGGGCCGAACGCCTCTACAACGTCCGGCGATGGACACGCATGCCGCGCGGCGGGCACTTCGGCCCGGTCGAGGAGCCCGACCTCGTCGCGCGCGACATCGCGGCGTTGTTCGCGGATCTTCTGGCGGACGGAGGAACGGATGGTCACAGTCGATGACGTACGCCGGTTGGCGCTCACCCTGCCCCGCACGGAGGAGGCTCTCGTCCGCGACCGGGTCAAGTTCCGGGTCCGCGGCCTGGTCTACGTATCGTTCTCCGCCGACGAGACGTTGATGGGCTTCGGGTTTCCGAAGGAGGAACGCGCCGCACTGATCGCCGCCGAGCCCGACACGTTTCTGATGCCGCTCCCGTCCGACGAGCGGTACAACTGGGTCCGGGTCAGGTTGGCCGCGATCGGGCTGGCGGAGATGCGCGAACTTGTCGTGGAGGCATGGAAGATGGTGGTCCCCAAGGGCGTCGCGGCCGCCTACCTGCGCGACGCGCCGCCGCACTAGGCGGCGGCGAGGCCGGCCGCCACGAACAAGACCAGAGCGATCGTGATATAGGCCACCGGCGGGCGCAACCAGGCGTGAGGTGCCGGCGCATCAGGGACCCGGGCGGCACCCGTCGCCAGTCCGTAGAGTCCGAGCGCGCCGAGCGGCAGTCCGAGCAGCGTCAGCAGGCTGGAGATCACGCCGCTGGCCGACAGCGAAGACCCGAACGCGCTGGCCAGCAGGATACGAACGAGCGGCAATGCGCCTGCCGCGGCCGCGATCCCGATCATGGCCGCAGCGGCGGGCCGTCGGGCCCGGTGGATACTGGTCGCGACCGGGGCGGGGCCAGCCGGCCGGCCCATTGCCCGAAACGTCTCACCCGTTTGGGTGGGATCTCGGTGTCGCGTCCGGTCGCGCTGGCCCATATCGGCAGGAAGCGGGGGTTCCCCAGGCCACGGACCCGCCGGCCCAGCCATCCCGGGCTGGCCTACCGGCGGCGTCCGCGCGCCGCCCCGAAGACCCGGGCCTCCGTAACCGCCCTCACCCCCCTGCGGCTCATACCGAGGGTGCCCCTCGGACTCCGGGTACTGCTGCTCGCCGCGATACCAACGCGGTTCCGGCTCGTCTGGATAGCTGCTGCGATGAGGCTCCACGGTCCCGCACCGTATGCCACCGGAGGGATCACCGCCACCGCAGGGTCGCCCCGCAGGTCGCCCGAAGGTCGCCCTGCGGGCCGCCGACGGGTCAACCAGCGGTACGCAGGGCTTCGGTCGCCCCCTGAGGCACGTGAGGCCATCGGCCGTTGACCGTCTCGAGCCGCGGCTCTGATAGGAATTGGGCATGTACGTTGTCGACATCACCGAGGCCGCCCGCTCCAACGACGCCTTTCGGCGGGTTTTGCACACTACTCGTCATGTACAGCTCGTCGTAATGACGCTGCAGCCGGGAGAGGACATCGGTTCCGAAGTTCACGAGCATAATGACCAGGTCCTCACCTTCGTCGATGGAACCGTACGCGCGGAAGTGGCGGGCGACACCCGTCGGGTGGGCGCGGGCGACATCGTCGTGGTCCCAGCCGGGACGAGGCACAACTTCACCAACGCCGGTGATGGCCCGACCCGGCTCTATACGCTCTACAGTCCACCGGATCACGCCCCCGACACAGTCCACATGACTAAGGCGGACGCCCAGGCGGCCGAACTCGCGCACAGCGACAATCCGCCACCCATGCCTGACTCTTCGCTGCCCGACTAGCCGTCGGCAGGACCGAAGGTCCCGAGCGCGATGTCCCGGCTCGGTCAGCGTTCGGGCGATGGTTCGGGCGCGCTCGACGCCCGGCCGACGGCGGCGTGGCGTAGCTGCTTGACGGTGCCGGCGGGGTTCGCAATGACCTGCAGGCCGCGTTCGCCGAGCCGGCTCTCGAGTCCGGCGACACCGTCGCCGACGGTGTCGGGAAGGGCGTAGAACTCGTCGAGCATGTCACGGGCGATGTCGTCGTCGATGACGGTGGCGTCCCAGTGCACCTCGTCACCGTCGGTGCTGACGCTGAAGTCGAAGAACGGGCAGCACGCCTCCTCGCGGGCGGCCAGGTCGCGTACCCAGGCTTCGATGCCGTCGCCGGCGCGGAACCGGTGCCGGATTCCGTCGGCGGTGCGTTCGCGGCCGACGAAAGCCTGGGCAAACAGCCGCTCATACTCCGCCATGCGTTCATCGGCGGTGTCGGGGGCGGACGTCATGTCACACGCGACCGGTGTCGTAGCTGTCAGCTGGGGGTCCATCGGTGCTGCTCGGGTCGTCGTCAGGCGTTGTGCCCGGTCGCTTACAGACCCTAAACTCTGAACCTAAGTCCAGAGTCAAGGGGTGGTGCATGAAAATCGGCCAGGTCGCAGCGGAAGCCGACGTCAGCGTCGACACCGTCCGCTTCTACGAACGGCGCGGCGTGCTCCCCCCACCACAGCGGCGGCCGTCGGGCTATCGGGAGTACCCGGCGTCCACGGTGGAGCGTCTCCGGGTTGCCCGCACCCTGCAGCACCTCGGGTTTAGGCTCGACGAGATCATCGACGCTCTCCACGCCCATGACTCCGGCACCGCGACCTGCGAAGGTGAGCTGTGGCGGCTGGAAGCCGTGGTCGACCGGATCGACGCCAAGATCTCCGAACTGCGCCGGACCCGCCGCACCATCACCGCAACCATCGCCGAGTGCCGCGCCGGCCGATGCCGATTCACACCGGCCCTTCATGCCAACCCGCCACACTGACGGGCGTGAGGCCGGCTCGGTGAGGTCGCGGCCACCCCTTGAAGGCTGATCGGTTGCCCCCCCACGCGAGCAGATGTTCGCGGCAGGGGCGGTCCGGCCGCTAGCGGGCCCCGACGTAGACGAAGCCGCCCGAGTAGGGGCGGGAGCCGAGCCGGACCCGATAGACCCCGGGTTGGTGGAAACAGAGCATGCTCCGCGCATCCGGCTCCACGCGCCCATAGACCGTGTCGTACCCCGTACCGGAACGATTCTCCACGGCGACACATCCACCCGCGCGGATCCGCAGCCACTCGGGCTCGAAACGATCGCGCAGCACGATCGCGACGGGTGGTCCGGCCGAGGAGAGGCGCGCCGCCTCTCGTTCAGTTGGGGATCGCGACCAAGGTCGGTGCCAGCCCACGATGATGACCACCGCTGCGACGAGTATCAGCGCAACGCTGTGCCGGCCCACCCGGCGCAGGGTCGCGCCGGCCCGGTCCAGGTCCTGGACCACACGACCCAACGGGTAACCGTAGAAGACGTGCGCGCCGTACGCGATGACAATGGGTACAAACTGGCCGGTGAGCCCGTACCGGCTGGAGAACGGGCTGAGCACCGCAACCGTCTCCAGCAGCAGACCCCACACCACGCCCCAGGGCCAGGGCCTACGCGCCATCACCACGGCGTACGCGATGCCGAACGTGACGCCGTTGGACAGGTGGTAGAGCCATCCGAGGGTGGAGGTCAGACCCGACGACGTGGAGGCGTCCGCGATCAAAACGCCGTACGACTCGATCGGGGCGAAGACCCGTTGGCCTGCCAGGGCGAATGGCAGCCGTACGACGTCGTATCCGAGCGTGCCGAGCGCCCCGGCCATGGCGCCCACGCGGATCCGCTCCGGCAGCTCCGGAGGCACCCGTGGCAGGGCCGCGAGAACCGCTAGCAGAGCCATTGACGGCACCGATGCGAGCCAGAAGACCCAGTGCATCGGGGCGATGCCGTATAGGTCCGCGAGAAGTGCGGCGATGGACCCACCCGCTAGGAAAACGACCCCCAGGTATGGCCATCTCCATTCGCGCCCGGCGCTCAACGCTGCGGCGGCAACCGACGGGTTGGCCCCTCGTCGTTCTCGTCGT
>Ga0184625_10001312_pt1 | contig 10308 bp, 10 predicted proteins | sample PLM3_30_b1_FD_133151 | JGI IMG/M metagenome (GOLD analysis project Ga0184625, IMG submission 133151) | Groundwater sediment microbial communities from an aquifer in East River, Colorado, USA - PLM3_30_b1 | ecosystem: Environmental > Terrestrial > Soil > Riparian zone | place: USA: East River... | reverse complement strand
GTTTACTATCCGGTGCACGCGCTCGGTCATCCCTTTGGGATTATGGCGCAGGCTGCCGCCATGTTGTCCTACGGGGTGTTCGATCGCTTTCCAAAACTGCGCGTCGGTTTTCTCGAAGGCGGCGCGACCTGGGTGCCGTTTTTCATGGATCGGCTCGACCGCTCTTACCCGCATCATTTGCAAGTCGATATCAACGGCGAGTTCCTGCCGAGCTCCAGACCGGATGTGATGGCGAGCGAATACTTTCGCCGACATGTCAAAGCAGGGAGAATCTTTATCGGTTTCGACGGCGACGATCACGGCCTCGGCTACGCCGTCCGTGAAGCCGGCAACGAGTCGTTCGTTTTCGCCACTGACTTTCCCCATGAGAGCTTTGATGCTAAGTCATGTCGCATTGAGATCGAACACATTCTCGGGCGTGAAGATCTTACTCTGACCGACAAGGAGGCCATACTTGGGGGCAACGCGAAAAAATTTTACGGCGTTACAACCTAGTGACGCAGCCACCGTCGCACGATGATGAATACAACGGGGTGTCAGCCGTTTTTTTTTGAAATGCTGGACAACTGCACGTGTTCGGTCTGACCAAGGATGAGAAGGTATGAATCGGGCGTTGCCAGTCTTCTGTGGAACCTGTGCCATCGCCACGCTTCTCCTCGTTTCTTGTATTCAATCGGGCACCGCCGCCGACAAGATTCGTATCGCCACTGGAGGTCTGGCGGCGAGTAGTGCGGCTGTATGGGCCGCGTTGGAAACCAAGACCTTTCAAAAGTATGGGTTAGAACCGGAGTATATCATCATCGACAACGGCACTGTCGCCGGCCAGGCATTGCTCGCGGGAGAATTGCAATATCTGATTTCCACAGGAGCGTTAGCAATTACGGCCAATCAGAAGGAGGCGGTCTCACGATTATCGGCGGCATCATCAACTTCATTCCCTTTCAATTGATCGGCCGACCCGACATCAAGACCGCGGAGGATCTAAAAGGGAAAAAAGTTGCGATCAGCCGTTTTGGCTCGGCGTCGGATTTCGCCGCCAGGGAAGCTCTGAAAAAACTTCGTCTCGATCCGACAAAAGATACGGCGATCATCCAGGTCGGCGGGCAGAGCGCCCGGTTCGCTGCCCTGACGCAAAACGCCGTGCAAGCAGCAGTTTTTAACGAGCCGCTTTCCACTCTCACCGTCACCAAGCACAAGATGAATTTGTTGGCCGATTTGGCCAATCTGGATCTACCTTTTCCCAACACCGATTACATCGTGCGGCGCGAGTACCTGCAGGGCCATCGCAGCCAGGTGGTCAATTTTATGAAAGCCATCCTCGAAGGCATGCGGGCGATCAAGGCGAATCGTCCGCTCGGCATTCATGCAATACAAAAATATCTCAAGATGAACAACGCCGAAGAGGCCGGCATCGCGTATGATTACTATGTCGGTCAAAAAATGGGCGAGTTTCCGGACACGCCATCGCGCGCTGCGTTGCTCGCAGGCATTGAACAAACCATCGGGAGAAAAGAGGGCGTCACGCCGGAAAGCCTCAAGCTCACGGATCGTTCCATATTGGAGGAAATCATCAAAAGCGGTTTCGTCGCTGCGCTCTACAAATGAAATCTTCTCATCTCGCTTGACTGGAATCCGTAACTTGCCCTATCTTCACGCCGCACGAACTATAGAGGCGAGCGAGCAGAAAGCGCATCGCCACGGGAGCAATCATGGCAACGAGTACTTCAAATGCACAAGCAGATCGGCTCAAAGGTCCGCTCGTCTGGCTCGACATGGATCAAAAGGAGCTCGACGACGCCTACGATCAGAGCGTTTATGCACCCAACCAACAATTCATCACCACCAGACGCAGGCTTGCCAGCGAAGCGATGCTCAAACGGGTCACGCCGGAGCGCATTGCTTATGGGGCCTCCGAAGATGAAAAGCTCGACTTCTACAAAACTTCTCGGCCCAACGCGCCCATAAACATCTTCGTTCACGGCGGCGCGTGGCGCAACGGTCAAGCGAGAGACTCGGCGTATTTGGCCGAAATGTTTATCACCGCCGGCGCCCACTTTGTCATACCCGACTTCGTTCAGGTGCATAATGTCGGCGGCAATCTAATGCCGATGGCGCGGCAAGTTCGCAGTGCGGTAGCCTGGGTCTATAGGAACGCCGCACGTTTCGGCGGCGATCCAAATCGCATCTACATCACCGGGCATTCCTCCGGCGCGCATCTCGCCGGATGCACTCTCGTCACCGATTGGCAGAAAGATTTCGGCCTGCCTACAAACATTATTAAGGGCGGCCTTTTGGTCAGTGGAATGTACGATTTGAAACCGGTCAGACTTTCGAAGCGAAGCGAATACGTCAACTTTACCGATGAGATCGAGCAAGCGCTCAGCTCGCAGCGTCATTTAGATAAACTGAACGCACCGATCATCGTCGCCTACGGGACTCAGGAGACTCCCGAGTTCCAGCGGCAAAATCGCGCTTTCGCCGCCGCGGTGAAAGCCGCGGGCAAACCGGTCGAGCTGATCATCGGCGAAGGCTTCAATCATTTCGAAATGCAAGAAACCATAGGCAATCCCTATGGCATCGCCGGACGCGCCGCGTTGAAGTTGATGAATCTAACGATGACCTTGCACTAAGGAGCAAATATGAGCCGACTGCCAGCCGCTAAACGAGCAGATCTCACTCCCGAGCATCAACAAATCTGGGACCACATTCACGCTGTCCGCAGCGGCGGAGGCGGCCCCTATTCGATGCTCATGCATTCACCGGCGATGGCCCAACATTTCGCGGCGACCGAAGACTATTTTCGCACGCAATCTTTGCTGCCCGACACCGATCGGGAGATCATCATTCTGACCGCTGCGCGCGAAGTCGACGCTCGCTACGCTTGGCTGCGCCACGAAATTCGCGCACATAATTTAAAAATTCAGCCGTCAGTCATCGAAGCCCTGCGCGCCAAAGCGCCTCTTTCCCAATTCACCGGCCGAGACCGGCTGCTCGTCGAGTTTACCCGCACGCTCATGCATGACCACACGCTGTCGGACGAGTTGTTTGCGCGCATGGAAAGCGAATTCGGCCGCGCCAAGTTTATCGAAGCCGTGGGACTCCTCGGCCACTACATGACCATCGGAACCGTCATTAGAATGTTTGACGTAAAACCACCGGAAGGGAGCAAAACATTTTAGCCGGGTGAATCCAGCCTCGCGTCATTGACACAGCGGGTCGTGGCGGATAAACACGGTTTGTCATCCCGAACGAATGTGAGGGATCTAAAGAAGACTTCTCGCGCCGCTCGAAATGACACAAAGAGTACCATTCGCTTCTTCTCAAACTACTTCGCCGGATACCGCTTCGCCATTTCTACGAAGAAACCTTCCTTTTCCAACTCATTCATCAGGCTTGCATCGAAGAACTGCTCGGGTTTGGCCGTCTTAGCCTGCGGCATTTGCGGCGCCAGCATGTCGAGGATGAACTGAATCCCCTTCGGCGTGAAAGCCGGTTTGCGCGGGATCGTCTTCACGTAATTCTGATACGAGGTCTCCAGCACCTCCGGATCGTTAGTGCGCATGTATTTGGCGAACACTTTTTGCGCCTCGGCTTTGTTGGCGTGGATAAAGTGAATCGCCTCCAGATACCCTTTCATGGCGTTCTTCACCGTATCTCTATTGGTTTTCAAATAGGCGCGCGCGGTCGCCAGGCCGTTGCCCTGCACTTCAACCCCCAAGTCGGCAATCTGCAGCAAATCGACGAAGCCCAATTTTCTCGCGATCGGTGCCGTCGATAAATTGAAAAATGACGCGTCGATCTTGCCGGCGCTCATGGCGCCCAGTCGCTCCGCGTCCGGTCCGCCCGCGATCAATGCAACGTCTTTGTTGGGCTCGAGATTGAGATGTTTGAGTAAAATTTGCGCGGCATAGTGCGTGATCGAGCCGAAGCCGCTGATCCCAAGTTTTTTGCCTTTCAACTGCTCTAGGCTGGCGATGCCGGGCCGGACGAACACGAGCTGGTAGAATTTGTTCTCCATGCTGATGATGAGCACCAGATTATATCCCGTCAGATTAGCTTGAATCACCGTGCCCACGTTCACGATCGGCGGTTCGCCGGCGGCGAGCGCTTGCGTCGCTACCTGGCCGCCGCGCAAAAATACCGGATCGACATCTAGACCGTATTTTCGAAATAAGCCCTGTTCCTTCGCCACCCAGATATGGCTCTGCGTGAAAGCTAGCGAAGGATACCCCATTGTGATTCTCTTGAGCTCTTGCGCTTCCAGTAAAGGGACGTGAGCGGACAAGATCAAAAGCGCGGTCGTGAACAGAGACCTCATTATCGAGCCTCCACGAAATCCGCTCACACGATCTCGACGAGTCCGTGCTCGCGCTTGAAAAGCGTTTCCCAACCACGCTCCCCGGCGATCACCGGCCCGCCGAAACTGAATTGAATCTTTTCATCGGCCGACATCGCCAGTGGCTTCCAGACAAGCACGTTGCCTTTTTCAATCGGTAAATCGCGCACACGGTCGTTACGCGCCTTCGCGGTGAACAGCGGCCCATCGTCACCATAGCCGCAGCCTTGTAGCTGCATGACTGTTTTCATTCCACGTTTGGCGCCGAAGCCATTTACGAAATCGCTCAACGCGCGAAACGTCGTGCCCGGCTTGATCATCGCCAAGCCCGCCTCATACACTTCTTTATGCAGCGCGATCACCGGTTTCCACTCGTCGGGAATTTTGCCGAGCAATATCGGTTGGCACACTTGGGTTAGTTGCGCGCCGCGAATCGCGTTGACTTCATTGGTGATCAGCGCGTTGGGCTCGAGGCGCCGCCCAATCGGCGGATTGACATAGCGTTTGCGTTTTTGCGCGCCGATGGAATCGATGGTCAGAGTCAATGGAAAATATTCACTGCGCAGCTCGAGCAGGCGTGACAGCGCGTCGGAATAGAGCGCGCCGGCGTCCACACCGGGACGCGCGAGCTTGATCAACGTATCGAGTCCGGCTGCCGCAACCTGCGCCGATTCTCGCACAAACGCGATTTCTTCTTCGCTTTTGACGTAGCGCGCGAAGCCGATAACGTCCGTCGCATCATCGAAAGTCGCGTTCGGCACTTTGCTCTTCACATATTCGAGCGCGGTATGGTTCACTACGCCATCGATCGAGTCGCAGTGCGTGACAGACCCGCCTTTCAAGCCCGCGACGCCGATGCGCGCGCGCTCCATGCCGAGATCAAGCAGTGCTTCGGCTATCGGTTCGGCCCACTCGCGGCCGGTTTGCCAAGGCTCCGGCACCCATGCGTTAGTGGAGCTGCGGTCAGCAATAATAATCGGCGCGCGGCCATCGGTCGGGAGTGCCATGGCCGAGCAGCGGAGCTGTGTCATGTAGCGTCCGTCCGCTCCATTGCCCAACGGGATTAGAATACAGTCGAAGCCGGCGTTACCGGAATTTTCTCTCACGGCTTTCCAGCGCCGGTCGCGCTCCCCAAGCGAATAACCGTTCCAGATGTGTACCGTCGCGCCGGCTCCCGGCGGTGCTGTCCAAGGCATGAAAGCTCTCCTTCGGATTGCTGTTCCGAGTTCCGGGTTCCAAGTTAAGCCCGAAACCCAACACCCAAAACCGAAAACCCTTTCTAAGTGATCGACACCATTCCCGGCGTGCGCTTGACCAGAGGCTCGCCGCCGTTTTCCGTCACGAGCACACAGCCGCCCCAACTGGTATCGAATGTTCCGTCCGCGCTGTGTGCAATCGGCTTGACGATGAACACGCAATCTTTTTCGATCGGCAGGTCGCGATTGCGCCCGCCGCGGTTTTGCGGCGTGAAGAGCGGGCCGTCGTCGCCGTAACCGCGCCCGTGCATGAGCAGTTGGCTTTTCATGCCGCGCTTTTCACCGAAGCTATTGACTAAATCCATGAACTGCGCGAAAGGCTGACCCGGCGTCAGATGCTCTAAAGCGGCGTAGTACATGTCACGCTGAAGGTCGATCGCCGGCTTCCAGGCATCGGGAATCCGGCCAAGAAAAATCGGCTGCTGCTCCTGCGCGATCAGGCCGCCGAACACGGCGTCCACTTCGTTGGCAATGCGATAATTCGGTTGCAGCGTTCTGCCCTCTGTCGGATCTTCGAAACGTGGCAGTCGGCCGCCGCCGTGCAGTCCAGTGTAAAAAGCCATCGGATAATATTCGCTGCCGAGTCCGACCATGCGCTGCATCACACGGGTGTAGAGCAAGCCTTCGTCCATGCCAGGCTTGGCGAGCTCGATCATCCTGTCGATGCCCGCCGCCGCGATCGCCGCGCCGCGCCGCAGACAGTCGATTTGCTCGGCACTTTTGACGTAGCGCGCATGACCCACCACTTCGGTGGCGTTCTCGAATCGCGCGTTGGGCAAACGGCGCAGCACCTCCGCGTAGGAGCTGTGATTGATGACCCCGTGAAACGCCCGACCGTGGGTATAAAAGCCGCGGCGAATGCCGGAGACGCCGATGCGCGCGCGCTCCATACCGGCGTCCAACAGCGCCCGCGTCATGCTTTCGCCCCAGGAATTCTCCACCGGCCGAGGTTCCGGCACCCAGTCGTTGCCGGACTCTGGGTCAGAAACAATGATCGGCTCGCGGCCGTCGCTCGGCAAAATCACTGCGGCGTTGTCAAGGCAAGTGAGAAAGCGGCAATCCGAGCGCGTGCCGCGCGCCTGCTCTAGTGAGAGATGTAAATTGCGTCCATCCACGCAGTGCGGCACGAGGATGCAGTCGAAGCCGGCCTTCGCCGCGCCTTCGCGCACGCGCCGCCAGCGCCAGTCGCGCTCGGCTAGCGAATATCCCGTCCATTTAATATCAGCCGGTGATTCCATGCTGGTTCTCCTACATTCTTCCCTACGTCACTATGCCAAGACCGCAGGGCGACGAGCCGAAGCTCGTCAGTCCGATTCCTTCGACAGCGCTTAGGACAAGCGCCGCGAGGGAACTAAGAAGGATTTCTCGCTCCGCTCGAAATGACAGTTGGTTTTTTCTTAGCGCGCTTTGCGTCTTTGCGCGAGTCATCTTAATTGCGAACTCGAATTTCTAGAAATTAGGCCGCGCATGCAATCGTGCGAATTCTTCCCTCGCTGGGCAGCTCGACGTCGAGCTTGTGCCAGCTTTCACCGCCGTCAGCGCTGTTATAAAGCTTTCCGTCCGCCGCGCCAAAATAAAGCGAGCCGGCGTCCAACGGGTCCATCGCCAGACCGTTCCATCCGACGATATAGAGCGGGCGAATCTCGGTGGCGATCTCTTTGAAACTCACGCCGTCGTCCGTGCTCTTGTAAATCGAGCTTTCGTTTTTCGCACCGCTCGGCGGCGCGGCAGAGGCCGTCGCATAGATGACTTTCGAGTCGTCAGGATGAAGCACGATGGAGCCGAAATATTTTTTCATGCGGTAACCGCGATCGATCCTGCGCCAGCTCTTGCCGCAGTCGTCGCTGCGGTAAAGGCCGTCTCCGGTTGTCAGAAAGAGACTGTCCGGATCATGGGGTGAGATGCGCACCACGTGACAATCTTGATAGACTCCGGTAACGCGGCTTACCGGACGAAAAGTCTCGGCCTCCCCTTTGCTCACGTAGCGCCAACTCTCGCCGGCGTCGAGGCTCTGAATCACACCGCCCTCTTCGATCGAGCAGTACATCACTTCCGGATCCTCGGGATGAATGGCGATGCCTTTGATATGCGCGATGTACGGCGGCGCGGGGTAGCACCATTTACTGCGTCCCGGCAGCTTTCTCACACCATCGAGTTCCGTCCAGGTTTCGCCGCCGTCGCGGCTGCGAAAGAGCAACGCCGGCTCCGTGCCGGCGAAGATTGTCTTCGGATCGGACGGATGAAACGCCAGGGAAAAGATCTTGTATTGCTCCAATCCTTTGAGCTGCCAGTTTCTACCGCCATCGGTGCTCTTGTACTGGCCCTTGTCGGTTCCCGCGAAAAAAGTCTCGCCATTGTCGGGACTCGGCGCCACAACGATACAATCATGGAGACCAGAGAGAACGCTCCGCTCCGCGAGATCGACGACAAAGACTCCCTTGCCTTGCATCGCCACTAAAAGCTTACTCGAGCGCGCCATATTACCTCCTAAAACTCATTTCCTCGCTGCCAGACGAAGAAAAAATTCTCGATCGCAAAATCGCGCGACCTTCTTTGCAGACTTGATTCATTCATCTCACGGATCCCAGCGACAATCTGGGTCGCAGCTCTTCGAGCATCAAACGCATTTGCGCGTGGGCATCGTCGGCGACGAAGCGAGCGACAATGCCTGTCAGGCCGCCATCGATATAGGCGCGCAGTTTCTCCGCGCATTGTTGCGGCGTGCCGAAGAAGGCGCTGAGATGGCCGAGCTTTGCGCGCGGCTGATGAAAATATTTCTCTGTAAGATTCCATCCCTCCGCCTCCGCCGCAGTGTCATAACTCAAATGAAAGGTGGCGAAGAGCATCGAAGGAATAATCTTATCAGCTCGGCCCTGTTCTTTGAGATACTGATCTATCTTGCGGCGCCGCGCAGCGAATTGGGCGGGCGTATGCGCTACGGTGAACCAGCCGTCGGCCAAACGCGCGACGCGGCACAGCGCGTTCTCGTTGTCCGAGGCCGCGATCCAGATCGGAATCGGCTGCTGTATCGGCTTGGGCTCGATGCCCAGCTCTTCGAAGCGATAGTATTTTCCCTCGAAGGCAAACGAGGGTTCGGTCCACAACCGCCGCAGCAGTTGAATCGATTCATTCAACCGGCCTGCCCTCTGGTGATAAGGCACGCCGCACGCTTCGAACTCGCGTTGGGCAAATGGATATTGATGCGCCGCGCTCACTCCGATCATGCTGCGCCCGCCGGAGATCACATCCAAGGTTGCCAAGCTGTGCGCCGTCAGCACCGGATTGCGCATCGCCAAGATCAGCGGCACCGTGCCGATCCTTATTTTGTTCGTTCGCGCCGCCAAAGCCGCGGTGATCGTGAGGCAGTCGGCGTGGGCTCGGTCTTGCAGTGACAACCTTGGACTGTCGCCAACCCACAGATGATCGAAGCCCATTTCATCGGCGCGCTCTGCAGTTTTCCACAGCTCGCTTACGTGGGAGCCGCTGCCGTTGTCACGGATCAGATGGCGCGTATGCAACAAGAGCCCGATCTCAATTTGAGCAGGTGGCATGACAACAATGGCGATGACTTGCGCTGCAAAGCTTACGATTTGCCATTTGGCATGGCAGGACTTCTCGTTTGATTACAGACTTCCGCATCGGCTACGCTATGTCGAAGTCTTTACTGGCTTTCATGAATTATTCGCGCACTCAGTGGTAAGCGACGCAAATACTGAACACAGAAGGCAAACCGCCAACAATTTGGCGAAACGATTCGCCGCCGTTTTCACTCAGCCAGATCGTGCCGTCGGTCATACCGACGAAAAATGCGTCGGCCTCCTCCGGATCGCCCGCCGTCGCGCGCGGCGCTGCTTTGAAATGTTCCGGCAATCCGCCGGAAAGTCGTCGCCAGGACTCTCCCTGGTCGTCGCTGCGAAAAAAAGCGGCGGCCGCGCCTTCCGGCCGGCGCCAGAATGGCGGGGGCACCGCGGCGGCGGCGGAAAAAAGCACCTTGGGTCGCGCCGGATGGCAGACCAGTTGCGCCATGTAACGACGATCGAGTCCGTTGCTGGACTCGACGAAACTGTCGCCGCCGTTGGCGCTCTTGTATACGCCTTGGCCGGAAGTCGCGATCACCACGGCTGGATTGTCCGGCATCACCGCGACGGAGTGAGCGTCGAACTCGACACCTTCTTTGATATTTTGCCAGCTCTTGCCGCCGTCCTGACTGCGAACGATCCAGCCTTCTTCGATGGCGCCGAGGATGACAAGCGGATCATCAGGCCTGAGCGCAAGCCCTTTGACGTGGCTCACGTGGGGCGGTCGCGGGAAAGTCCAATCGATGGTTTCGGACAAATCTCTGAGCTGTTCGCAGTCGACCCAACTCTCGCCGCCGTCTTCGCTCTTGAAAACGGAGGACGGACCGGTGCCGACAAACAGCTCGGCGCTTTGCTGATGCTGAACCACACACCAAGCTTCTTTATAAAGGACACCGTTGTTGATCTCGCGCCAGCTCTGACCACCGTCTTCGCTGCGCTGCATGCCACAGCGACTCGTGGCTGCGTAGATGCGGCGCGGGTTATCTCGGTCAATTTGCACCGGCGATCTCAATACCCCTTTGCCTTGGAGCGCCAACGGGCGTGATTTGTATTCTTTTCCATCCGGCTCAGCCAGATAAAGACCATCTTCAGTGCCGACGTAGAGTATTCGATCTGTACTATGGAGCATGGGCTCTCC
>Ga0184625_10001311_pt1 | contig 10313 bp, 7 predicted proteins | sample PLM3_30_b1_FD_133151 | JGI IMG/M metagenome (GOLD analysis project Ga0184625, IMG submission 133151) | Groundwater sediment microbial communities from an aquifer in East River, Colorado, USA - PLM3_30_b1 | ecosystem: Environmental > Terrestrial > Soil > Riparian zone | place: USA: East River... | reverse complement strand
GGTATGGACGGCATCGAGACATTGCGCCAGATGCTGCGCAGAGCGCCGGACGCAACGGTCATCATGGTGACCGCTTTCGGATCGATCGAGCTCGCGGTCGACGCGATGAAGGCAGGCGCGAGGGACTTCCTGAAGAAGCCACTCACGCCAACGCTGCTCCGGGACGCACTGCTGGCCGCATTGTCGAAGCGTTCGAGTCCGCGCGAAACGCCGCGGGCTGCGGCTGAGGTTCTCCCTCCGCCACCCATCCCCGCGGGGTCGAACGAGGTATGGACGGTGAACGGCTTCTTCATCCGCGCTCTGCCGTCAGAAGACGTCGCGTCGAGCACCGACCATCGTTTCCTGGTCCGGCATGCCGGGCGCGGCCCGCAGGGCGAGGTCCTGGTCGCTATCAACTCGTCAGAGATCACCAGGATCGCAAAGCTCAGCGGACGGCCGCTTCCACCTGGCCGCACGTTCTGGCAACAGCAAGCCGAACGGGTCCTCATGAACCACATGTTCCGGCACGCTGCACTGCCGCCAGGCAATCGCCTCACCGTCGAACGCATCGATGATGATGCCGTGCTCCTGGCCCGCAAGTGGGACCGCACCTGATCGGCCGCACGTTACCTTCTATTGACACGGGCGACTCGACAGCGTACGGTTTCACTGCCTAAGTTCCGCGCCACACGCGGAACGCGGGGGACCCAGAGAGGCGCACAGGCGCCTCAGGGGCGAATTGGCGAATGCCATAGGACACTTCCGAGTCCGAGCCCGTCAGCTAACCCCGCCGGCGCTTAACGGAAGCGCACTTCTGGTTGAAAAGCCGCAGGCGCTGCGGCTTTTGCTGTTTCGGGCGACCGGAATGTGACTTCTCTCGAGGCCCGAGCATGCCTGAAGAAGGAATCGTCGGCCAGATCAAGCGATTCGTGGTCGGCGAGCCAATCCCGTCACATCTGGCCCATCACGAGCGTCTCTCCCGCGTCACCGGCCTCGCCGTGCTGTCGTCCGATCCGCTCTCTTCGGTGGCGTACGCGACCGAAGAGATCCTGCGCGTCCTGATACTCGTTGACGTGACCGCGCTCGCGTTCGCGAGCCCCATCGCGGCGATCATCGCGTCGATTCTGGCGATTGTCGTCTTCTCGTACCGGCAGACACTGCATGCCTATCCCAACGGCGGTGGCGCATATATCGTCGCGCGTGAGAACCTCGGCGAGCTGCCGAGCCTCGTCGCAGCCTCTGCGTTACTGATTGACTACATCCTCACCGTCGCGGTCAGCATCGCCGCCGGCGTGGCGGCCCTCACATCGGCGTTCCCACAGTTGATTGACCTGCGCGTCGAGCTGGCGCTGGGGTTTCTGGTGATTCTGACGCTCGGCAACCTTCGCGGGATTCGCGAGTCGGGAAATATCTTCGCCGCACCGACGTATTTTTTTATCGTCAGTGTGCTCGCGCTTGTGGCCGTCGGAGCGTGGCGTGCCATGACCGGGAATATTGAACCTGTTGAAGCAATCCAACCAATGCAGTCGCTCGGCCAACCCCTGACGCTCCTGATCCTGCTTCGAGCGTTTTCGAACGGCTGCACCGCCATGACCGGAGTCGAGGCCGTATCGAACGGCGTCCCCGCGTTCAGGCCGCCGGAGGCGCGTAACGCAGCCGCGACGATGGTCATCATGGCCGTGCTTGCCATCACGATGTTCCTCGGCATCACACTGCTGGCGCAGGCGTATCGAATCCTCCCCACCGAGCACGAAACAGTGATTTCTCAGCTTGCACGCGGCGTCTTCGAGGGGCGCGGCATTCCGTACTATCTGATTCAAGCGGCGACCATGCTGATTCTCGTGCTCGCCGCCAATACGGCATATGCCGATTTTCCACGGCTTGCATCGATCCTGGCCCGCGATCGGTATCTTCCCCGGCAATTCATGAATCAGGGAGACCGTCTTGCGTTTTCGAACGGCATTTTGGGATTGAGCGCGTTCGCGGCCCTGCTGCTCGTGGTATTCGGCGGCGACACCCACGCCCTGATTCCGCTGTACATGATCGGGGTGTTCGTGTCGTTCACGCTGTCGCAGGCCGGCATGGTCGTGCATTGGCGAAAGCTTCGCGGCTCCGGGTGGCGATCGAGCGCGGCCATCAGCGGCACTGGTGCGCTCGTGACGGGCGTCGTGCTGATCGTCGTGGCCATTACCAAAGCGCACGAAGGAGCATGGATTATCATGCTCCTGATTCCCATCCAGGTTGTGCTGTTCCGCACCACGAGATCGCATTACAACGACGTCGCGGCACAATTGACGCTGACAGACTGGCAGCCGGAGAAACGGCACGACAATCGCGTGATCGTACCTATTAGCGGAGTCCAGCGCGCAGTGGTCGGGGCTCTTGATTACGCGCGCACGCTGTCCTCGGATGTCCGGGCGGTGTACATCGACGTCGACCCTGCGTCCACAACCCAGATGCAAAGAGACTGGGACAAATGGGGTCGCGGCGTTCCGTTGGTCGTTCTGGCCTCGCCATTCCGATCGTTGATGGAGCCCTTGCTCGAATACATCGAACAGCTCAACGCGGCGCATCCGGAAGACTACGTTACGGTGGTCCTGCCGGAGTTCGTTCCCGCACGCTGGTGGCATCACCTCTTTCATAACCAGCGCGCCCTACTGATCAAGGGCGCGCTCCTGTTCAAGCCCAATACCATCGTCACCAGCGTACCTTTTCATCTGGCGCGGTAAAGGAGATGTATGAACGCAGATAGCCGATGGCCGATTTTTGCGATCAGAATCGCCGCCATCATCGTCATGATCGCCAGCGTGGCCTCGCTGTGGAACTTCATGTTGTGGCTGCCGTGGCAAGCTGACTGCGGTATCGCGACCGCGGCGGCGTTCGCCTTCGCCTACAAATTCGAGCGTATGGAGTCACGTTGACTTTTCGCGACTGGTTCTTTCAAGGCATGCGTCAGATCCCCGAGGGGCCGCATTCGGCCTCCACTCACCAGGCGCCCTGGTGGAAAGTCATGTGCCTCACTGGCGTCGATTACTTCTCGACCCTCGCCTATCAACCGAGCATCGCGTTTGCTGCCGCCGGATTGCTCTCGCCGCTCGCGACGCTCGTGCTCATCCTGCTCACGCTGGTTGGGGCGCTGCCGATGTACTACCGGGTCGCGGAGGCGAGCCCACACGGACAAGGCAGCATTCTGATGCTCGAATCGTTGTTCCCGCGTTGGAAGGGGAAGGCTGTCGTCCTTGTCCTGCTCGGATTCGCGGCGACAAGCTTCGTCATCACGATTACGCTGTCGGCGGCCGACGCCACGGCCCACCTGATTGAAAATCCCCTGGTCCCGCACTGGATGGAGCATCCCGTCCTGGTCACGCTTGGCTTGCTGTTCGTCCTCGGCGCGGTGTTCATGCGCGGCTTCGGCGAGGTCATCGGCATCGCCGTCGTGATTGTCGCGATCTACCTCGTGCTGAATGCGATCGTCATCGCCAAGGCGCTGACGGTGATCTGGGCCCATCCGGAATTGCTGCCGGCATGGCGGACCGCGCTATCGGCACAGCACACGAGCCCGCTGGGCATGATCGCGGCCGCCCTGATCGTCTTCCCGAAGCTGGCACTCGGCTTATCCGGTTTTGAGACGGGTGTCGCGGTCATGCCGCTCGTGAAAGGCGACTCGGGAGATACCGAGGCGAATCCTGCCGGCCGCATCCGGAACACGAAAAAACTTCTGCTCGTCGCTGCCCTGCTGATGAGCGTGCTGTTGATGGCCAGCAGCGTGGCAACGACTGTGTTGATTCCGGGAGCGCTGCTGCTACCGGGAGGGCCCGCCGCCGGGCGCGCGCTCGCATACCTCGCGCACGAGCAGCTCGGCACTGCATTCGGCACCGTGTACGACGCGGCGACAGTCGCGATGCTGTGGTTCGCCGGGGCGTCGGCGCTTGCGGGCCTGCTCAACCTCGTTCCGCGTTACTTGCCGCGCTACGGCATGGCGCCGGAATGGGCCCGCGCCAATCGGCCGCTCATCGTGATCTTCACGTTGATCACCTTTATCGTCACGCTCGCCTTCCATGCAGACGTCGAGGCGCAGGGCGGCGCCTACGCGACGGGTGTTTTGGTGCTGATCACGTCAGGCGCGCTCGCCGTTGCTATCATGAAATGGCAGCAGCGCCGGCAGGTCGTTCAGTACGGCGCCATCGCCGTCATTTTCATCTACACGACGTTCGTGAACATGGCGGAACGGCCGGAAGGGCTGAAAATTGCGTCGTTCTTCATCGTCACGATCATTACTACCTCGTTGATTTCCCGGGTGCTGCGATCGACGGAGCTCCGCGTGCACGGCGTCAAGGCAGATCCGCTGGCCGAGCGGTTTCTGCGGGAAGCGTCCAAGCAGCCGATTCGCATCATCGCCAACCGGCCCGACTCCGGGTTGCCCGACGAATACGCGCTCAAGCTGCGCGAGGCGCAGCAATCGCACCATCTCCCTCGGGGGACGCGGGTGCTGTTCGTCGAGGTCCGCCCCTCAGACGCGTCGGAATTCAGCGAAATCCTCAACGTCGTAGGGGTTGATGTCGGCGGTCATCACGTGCTCCGGTGCGCCAGCCCGGCGATTCCGAATGCGATTGCGGCGCTGCTGCTCTTCATCCGCGACCAGACCCGGCAGATCCCGCACGCGTACTTCGGATGGAGCGAGGGCAATCCGATTGCGTATCTCTTGAAGTTTCTGGCGTTCGGCGAGGGCGATACGGCGCCGGTCACCCGCGAAGTGCTCAGGCAGGCAGAGCCGGATCCGGAGCTGCGCCCTCGGATTCATGTGGGGTAACACACCATTGCGTCACGACTGTTTTCATTGATGCCTTACGGCGTTTCTGACACCCGCCGCGCGCGGTTTCTTCAGTGGTTCTTTCAGGGCATGCGCCAACAGCCCGAAGGACCCCACTCGTCTTCGATCCACACCGCGCCGTGGTGGAAGGTGATGTGCCTCACCGGCGTCGACTATTTCTCGACGCTTGGCTATCAGCCGGGCATCGCCTTTCTCGCCGCGGGAGCGCTGGCGCCCATCGCCACGCTGATTCTCGTCATCCTGACGCTGGTGGGCGCGCTGCCTGTGTACAACCGGGTTGCGGCCGTAAGCCCCAACGGCCAGGGCAGCATCTCGATGCTCGAAGATCTGCTGCCGCGCTGGCGCGGGAAGGCGTTCGTTCTCGTATTGCTGGGATTCGCCGCGACAGACTTCATCATTACGATCACGCTCTCCGCGGCCGACGCCACCGAGCACATTATTCACAACCCGTTTGTGCCCGCGGCGTTCGATCACCCGGTCGCCGTGACGCTGTTTCTGCTGACCGGGCTTGGCGCCATCTTTCTGAAAGGGTTCCGCGAGGCAATAGGTCTCGCGGTCATCATCGTGGCCGTGTACCTCTCGCTAAACGTGGTGGTGCTCGTCGTCGGCATTCGCGAGGTGCTGCTGCACCCCGAGTTTCTGCCGCGGTGGGTAAACGCGTTGTATACGATGCACGGCAGCCCCGTGGCGATGCTGCTCGTGGCGATGCTGCTCTTTCCAAAACTGGCGCTCGGCCTCTCGGGGTTCGAGACCGGGGTCGCGGTGATGCCGCTCGTCGAGGGCGATCCGAGCGACACGCCGGAGAACCCTGCCGGGCGCATCCGGAACACGAGACAACTGCTTCGCACCGCCGCGCTGATCATGAGCGTAATGCTCATCGGCAGCTCGCTGGTGACGACGCTGTTGATTCCAGTCGAGGCATTCGGAGAAGGGGGCGAAGCGTCCGGGAGAGCGCTGGCGTACCTTGCCCATCACTACTTCGGAGATGCCTTCGGAACGATCTACGACGTCAGCACGATCGCCATTCTGTGGTTCGCGGGCGCGTCGGCCATGGCAGGACTCCTGAATCTGGTCCCGCGATATCTGCCTCGCTACGGGATGGCGCCGGAATGGACGCGCGCCACACGGCCTCTGGTGACGCTGTTCACCGCCATCGCGTTCTTCATCACGATCATCTTCAACGCTGATGTCACGGCGCAGGGCGGCGCATATGCCACTGGAGTGCTCGTACTGATGACGTCGGCGGCGCTGGCGGTGACACTGGGCCTGGCACGCCGGCAGGATCGCAAATGGATGACCTTCGCGGCGATCACCCTGATCTTCGTCTACACGACCATCACCAATGTCATCGAGCGGCCCGACGGCGTCCAGATCGCCACCTGGTTTATCGTCACGATCATCGTCACCTCGCTCATCTCGCGGGTGATGCGATCCACCGAGCTGCGTGTGCAGGGGGTGACGGCCGATCCCGCAGCTGAACAGTTCCTGCGGGAGGCCGCGAACGTGCCGATTCGCATCATCGCGAACCGGCCAGACACCGGTCTGCCCGACGAGTACGCGCGCAAGCTGCGCGACGCGCAGGAGTCTCATCACCTGCCGCCGGACGCGCGCGTGTTATTCGTCGAGGTCAAGCCCTCGGATGCGTCTCAATTCAGCGAGGTCCTGGTGCTCGAAGGGGCGACCGTGGGCGGGCATCGGGTGCTGCGGTGCGCGAGTCCCGCGATTCCGAATGCGATCGCGGCGCTGCTGCTCTTCATCCGCGATCAGACGCGGGTCATCCCGCACGCGTACTTCGGATGGACAGAAGGAAATCCGATTGTCTATTTATTGAAGTTCCTGGCGTTCGGCGAAGGCGACACCGCGCCCGTCACACGAGAGGTGCTCAGGCAGGCGGAGCCGGATCCGGAGCTGCGCCCGCGGATTCACGTTGGGTAGCGGCGAACCACTTCACGAGCCTGCCGATTTTCCCGTCCGCCAATCTATCAATTGAACGTTGTACAGATTCGCTCCAGGTGATCGTCAGCTTGATCGCAAGAGGGCTGGTGCTCGACTTGATCGCAAGAGAGCTGGCGCTCAACGGCCGCAACTCGGCATGCGTCTCGGCGGGCTTTGGCTGGGGTGGGTGAGGCGGGGCGCTTATCGCGGCCAGTTGGGTTTCGAGCGGATCGGGATACCGTTCGACGAACTCGCGAACCACCGAATCGGGCTTCAAGCCGATGGCTTCCGCGTATGACCGGATAAAGGATTTTCTGAAGATACCCGAAGGCCAACGCGATACATCGTCGCGTTCCAGTCCTTCGAGAAGCGTGATTCCAATCTTGGTGCTTTCGGCGATCGATTTCAGTGCGATCTGCCGGCGCTCACGCTCATACCGGAGCCGGCTGCCAAAGCTGTCCATGGGTTCTCCCTCGTCGCGAGCGGCGCGGGGCTTTGCGGTTCTCCGTGTCGCGAGCGGCGCGGGGCGTTGGGGTCCCCGCAAGCGAGCGACGTGGAGCGGGGCGAGGGGCCCCCGCGACTAGATAAAGTGCAGGGGCATCACCATTCAATGGCGATGCCCCTACATGCGTGGCCGGCCCAGCTCCCCCAGCTCACGGACCTGCCGTGTTTTTGATTAAGCCGACAACGCGCCACCTGCTGTGGCAAATTGCGTGCCCGCTCAAAACCCTTGAAAATGGGGGTTTTGGGGTCTTCACAATGTAAATTTTTCTCTCGGACTGAACTTTTTTCCGGAAGGGCCCCTTGCAAATCGCCTCCTCGCACGTCTCCCGTGCAGCTAGACAGCCTGCCAGACAGGCCATTTGAAACCGGCACGGTTCCTGCTCTCTAGTGGGTCGGATTAGAGGCGTGGGGCGAATCTGCCCCACATTTTGAAGGGAGATCGTCATATGCAGGCCCGTCGCATCATCAATATGCTCGCAGTCGCAACGATCGTCGTTGGAACCACAACCGCGTGTGCGACGAAGAAGTTCGTTCGCACCGAGGTCGGCGGCGTCAACACGCGCGTCGAGACGCTCTCACAGTCGATCGAAGCGACCCAGCAGGAAACCCGGGCGAATCAGGCCCGCATCGGCGAGGTCGATAAGAAGACCGATCAGGTCGGCATCTGGGCCAAGGATGCTCAGACCTCCGCAGCCACCGCCAACACCGCGGCGGCCGCCGCAGCAGCGAAGATTGACGCCGTCGAAGCGTCGACCAAGCGGCTCGTCTACGAAGTGGTCATCAGCGAAGATCAGGGCCAGTTCAAGTTCGGATCGGCGACGCTGCCCGAGGCCGTCCAGCAGCGGATCGACCAGATGATCGCGGACCTGAAGGCGAACCCCCGCGGCAACTTCGTCGAGATCGAAGGCCACACCGATTCGAGCGGCGACAAGATGGTGAATCAGCGCATCGGCGAAGCGCGCGCTGAAGCCGTGAAGCGTTATCTCTACGAGACGCATCAGGTGCCGCTGCACAAGATGAACGTCATCAGCTGGGGCGAAGACAAGCCCGTCAGCCCGAACAACACGAAGGACGGACGCGCTCAGAATCGCCGCGTGGTGATTCGAATCCTCGCGTAACTGATAGGGGTAAGGGTTGAGGGGTGAGGGGCAATAAGCCACTCACCCCTTTTCTTTTGACCCTCTCCCCTTACCCCTCACCCCTCTCCCCTCACCCCTTCCGTTGTATCCTGACACCTCATGCGTGTGCTTATTGTCGAAGATGACGCCTCGGCGCGCCGCGGCCTGACCGAGCTGGTGCGGGCATGGGGACACGAAGCGGAAGGCGCTGCCGACGGGCAGGAAGGGCTCGAGAAAATCACGACGTATCGGCCGTCGGCGGTTCTCGCCGATATGGTGATGCCACGGATGGACGGCCTCGAGCTGCTCCGCCAGGTCAAAGAGCAGCTTGCGGACCTCACGTTCGTGCTGATTACCGCGCAGGGCAGCGTCGACACGGCTGTCTCGGCCATGAAGGAAGGCGCCTACGACTATCTGACGAAGCCTGTCGATCCGCAGCGGCTCCGCACGCTGCTGTCGCACGTCGCCGAGCGTAAGAACGCGCTGCGCGACGTCGCCAGCCTCCGGCGTCAGCTGCTGGACCACGGCCGTTTTGGCGAGATGGTCGGCAACGCACCCGCCTTGCGCTCTGTGTATCGCGTCATCGAGCAGGCCGCCCCGACCGCCGCGTCGGTGCTCGTGTACGGAGAGTCCGGCACGGGCAAAGAGCTCGTCGCGAAGACCATCCATCACCTGAGCGGGCGAAACAAGCACCCGTTTATCGCGATCAACTGCGCGGCCATCCCTGAATCGCTCCTCGAGAACGAAATCTTCGGCCACGAGCGCGGCGCATTCACCGGCGCGATGGACCGGCGTCCCGGCTGCTTCGAGCTGGCGCATACCGGTACGCTGTTCCTCGACGAGATCGCCGAGGTCTCACCCGGAATTCAGGCCAAGCTGCTTCGGGTGCTGCAGGAACGCACGATCCGGCGCCTCGGCGGACAGAAGGAGCAGGCGGTCGACGTGCGGCTGATTGCCGCCACCAACGTCGACCCGGCGAAGGCGGTGCAGCAAGGCAAGCTGCGCGAAGATCTCTATTACCGCATCAACGTGATCGGCATCTGCGTTCCACCCCTGCGCGAGAGAGTCGAGGACATCCAGCTCCTCCTCGAAACCTTCATCTCTGAGTTCAACGAGCGCAACGACAAGGCGGTCAAGGCGCTGGCGCCCGAGGCGATGCGCGTGCTGCAGCGATACCCGTGGCCCGGCAACATCCGCGAGCTTCGCAACGTGATCGAGCGTGCCGTCATCCTCAGCCCCGGAGAGTTCGTCGAGGCCGAGTTCTTGCCCGCCGACTTGTCGGGCGCGCCACCGCCGTCGATCCACACGGTCGGCCTGACACCCGGCATGACCGTCGACGAAGCCGAGCGCCGCCTCATCGAGCTGACGCTCGAGCACACGCGCGACAACAAGACACGGGCGGCGGAAATTCTCGGCGTTACCGTCAAGACGCTGCACAACAAGCTCAAGCGATTCCGGCGCGAAGCAGAAAAACCCTGATCCCATATGCGCGTCAGTCTGAGAGCCAGGCAAACCGCCGCTGTCACCATGCTGATTGCGCTGGCCATGACCGCGCTCAGCGTCCAGCACCTGGCGAACCTCGCCCGCGTCGGCCTCGAAGACAGCCGCGGCATCGGCGAGCTGCTCGGCCGCATGATCTACCAGCGCGCCCGCGACGCGATTGCGGCCGGCGGCGATCCTGCGGAGGCGCTGCGAACCGACCAAGGCATTCGGTCGATTCTCGAGTCGACCGCCGCCTACGGCCGCAACGTGACCTACGCCGCGGTGGTCGACAACGAGGGCCGCGCCATTGCCCACAGCTTCCCCGCCGCAGAAGGCCAGACAATCGAGGTGGGAGAGAACCTCGCCGCTGTTCTCGATCGAGGCACCATCGATCAGATCCGGACCATCTACGCAGACCGCGCGCTCGAGGTGGTCCTCCCCCTCGAGCTGGGCGACTCGCCCTT
>Ga0184625_10001310_pt1 | contig 10314 bp, 8 predicted proteins | sample PLM3_30_b1_FD_133151 | JGI IMG/M metagenome (GOLD analysis project Ga0184625, IMG submission 133151) | Groundwater sediment microbial communities from an aquifer in East River, Colorado, USA - PLM3_30_b1 | ecosystem: Environmental > Terrestrial > Soil > Riparian zone | place: USA: East River... | reverse complement strand
CCAGGTGACGGCAATCATCGGGCCGTCGGGCTGCGGCAAATCGACGCTGCTGCGGTGCGTCAACCGGATGAACGACCTGATCGACGGCGTGCGCACCAAGGGCGACATGCGGGTCAACGGCGATTCGATCTATGCCGACGGCGTCGATGTGATTGAGCTCCGCAAACGGATGGGCATGGTCTTTCAAAAGCCCAACCCGTTTCCGATGAGCATCTTTGAGAACGTCGTCTATCCGCTGCGGATCGACGGCGAACGGAACCGCAAGATCATCCAGGCCGTTTGCGAACAGAGCCTGAAGGGCGCCGCCCTGTGGGAGGAAGTCGCCGGCCGGTTGCGCGAGAGCGCGCTGGGCCTCTCGGGCGGGCAGCAGCAGCGGCTATGTATCGCGCGGGCCATCGCCGGCGAGCCAGAGGTGCTCTTGCTCGACGAGCCCTGCTCCGCCCTCGACCCGATCGCCACCGACAAAGTCGAGGACCTGATCACCGAGCTGCGCGGCGATTTCTCGATCCTGATCGTGACACACAACATGCAGCAAGCGTCGCGGGTCAGCGATTACACCGCCTTCATGTACCTCGGCCGGCTGATCGAATTCGGCCCCACCGCCGACATCTTCACGCGGCCCAAGCTAAAAGAGACCGAGTCCTACGTCACCGGCCGCTTCGGCTAACCGCCGTGGGGCGGGCCTCTGGCCGGCCTAGGCCGGCTCCGCCAGCCGGAGCATGATTGCCACCCACGGCCCGAGGGTCAGCACCGCGTAGGCAATGGCGATGCTCCCGCACAGGCCGATCGTCACGAACAGCGGCACATAGAGTGTCAGCCATTGGCCGCGGCTGTTGAATTCGTCGCGATAAACTTCGGCCGTCCGCTTGAGTGTGCGAACGAGCTGCGCCTGTGACTGGCCCGAGGCGATGGTCCAGGCCAAGAGCGGCGAAAAACCGGCCGGCGACTGCTCGATTCGCTCGCCGCGGCGGAGTTGCTCGGCGAGCTGCTTGCCGCCGCGGGCGAGTTGCGGCGAGCCGCAGGCGCCGGACGCTAGCTCGACGGCTTCCGCCAGCGGAACGTCGTGAGCCAGCAGGAGCGCGAGCAGATCGGCCAGCGAGGACATCCGCCCGGCCCGCTGCATGCGCGAAAGCGTTCCCACGGGACCGAGCGCCAGGAGTAGGTGCAGTTCCGTTCCCCGGGCCACGCGCCCCGAGCGGCGCCAGGCCCACGCCAGCCAGAGGCTCGCCACGAGCGGCACGAGCGGCCCCCAGATCCAGACGGTTCCGGTCACGCGGGCCAGGTACGATTCGACAGGCAGGCGGGTGCCGTCGAACTCGACGAGCATCCGGGCCATCACCGGCGCAAGATTCAGCAGCACGAACAGACCGAGCGCCCAAGTCGTGGCGAGCAGGATCACCGGGTATATCAGCGACAGGCCGATCGAGCGCCGCAGTTGGTTGATTCGCCGTGCCGAGCGGGCCACGCCTTCCAAAGCCGCCGGCAGGCGTCCGGCCCGCAGCCCCGCGGCGATCACCGTCTGATAGGCGGGCGGCAAGGCACCGCCCAGATCGCCGACGATTTGCGCGAGCGGTTGTCCCAGCGAAAGCTGATCGCCGACGGTGCCGGCGACGCGGCCCAGCCGGCCGGGCAACTCGCGGGCCAGCTCCTTGAGGCCGCGGTCCAAAGGCACGCCGGCGCGCGACAGGGCCGCGATCTCGTCGCTAAGCGCGGCGAGCTGATCGAGCGTCAACGGGGACACAATCGGCACAGCGGCGGTCGTCACAAGCGGCGGTTCCGGTCCTGTAGGTTCTCCGCCGTCAAGCTAACCGACCACTGCAGGCTGGGCAAACAGCAGCCGCGACAATGTAGCTCCCTGACGCCGTCAGGGAGCAGCCACGGAGGTTGTGTTCCACCGCAGTTCCGCTGCCTCACAGCGTGAGGCAGCTACAATGATGCGGCAGGCGGTTTAGGCGGCGCGGGCGGCAGGACCTCGGCCAGCAGACACCGCTGGTCCTGATAGAGGATTCGCACTCCGCCTTGCCCGGTACGGTCGTCACGCAGCACGGCCTCGTAGAGCTTGGGACAGCGGTCCTTGGGTGCGACGACGTATTGCATCTGATGGCTGCGGAGCAGTGCCAGCCAGTTTTGCTCGCCGAGGAAGATGGTTTCATAATCCCGCCAGGTCTGCGGCTCGACCAGGTGCACGTGCGAATGCACCAGCGGCCGAACACGGCCGTTCGTCTTCCAAAACAGAAAATCGCCCCAGTCCATCGGCGAGGCGACGTTGCCCGCCAGGTCCCGGCGGAGGACTTCGTCGGCGACATAGATCGGCGTACCCGTGACGGTGATCGCCGCCTCGCCGCGGCCGTAGCCGGCGATAAGGCTGAAGGTCGGCGGTGCGATCAGCAGCGTGGTAAAGACCAGGCCCAGGGCCATCAGGGTCCGCATCGCGGTCGGCGCGTCGCCCTCCGGAACCGGCTGGCCGGTCTTGGCGGTTTGGTACTTTCGCCAGGCCGCGGCCGCGTGCGGAATGCAGACCCAGGGCCAAACGATCGCCCACCAGGCCAGCATGCGAATCGCCGGCAGCGTGGCCAGACCGAACAACAGCAGCAAACCGATTTCGTGAACTTCCCACTTTTTCGGGCTGTATTTGGCCAGCAGTGCCGTCAATCCGACCGAGAGAATCATCAGCACGCCGGTGAGGCTGTTGGGGGTTAGCGCCCGCCATTCGCTGATCGAGCTCAGTGTGGCGCTTTCATGGAAGGACAGCGTCCGGGCAAAGAGCCAGGGTCCATGCGGGTTCAGGCACGCGGCGGCCAGCACCAGCAGCAGCGCCGCCCAGACGGTGTGCAGCCGCGAATCGCGAATCAGTTTCTTGGAATCGCCCGCTGCTTCGTTCCAGACAGTCCAGGTGACGCTGGCTGCGTAGATGCCTAGCATGGCCACGCCCATCGCAATCGTGCCGTGCAGGTTGGCCCACAGCAGGCTAACCAGCGGCAGCCACACCAGCGGCCAGCGCGACTTCGGCATCTGGGCACATGCCAGCAGAAACAAGGCCGCGCCGAGCTGGCCGAAAAGCTGCGGCCGGACGGTGCCAACGATCGGCAAGTCGAGCAGGAACATGGCGGCTCCCGCGGACCAGGCCCAGATGGAGGGCGCGCCGCGCCGGTACACCGCGAGCATCAAGACACCAGCAGCGAGCGTGACGAGCAGGGCGTGACCGAGCGCGAGAGCTTCATTGCCGAAGCGTGTCTGCACTTCGTAACCAAGGAGCTGCGACAGCCAGGCCGACTGCAAAACCGGTAACGCCGAAGGGGCGGTGGCGATCGGATCCACGGCCGGCAGTGCCCGGTGCTCGGCCATCCAGCGGCCAAAGTTCAAGTGGCACCACAAATCGGTGTGATTGAGGCGATTGAACGACGTGAGCAAAAACACGCCGCACAATGCCGCCACCGCCAGCAGCCCCGCAAAGCTGAGATTCGGGAAATAGGGCGACGTCAGGTTGTCGCGCGTGAGGCAGGCGGGCGTCGAGGACATGGGGTTGGTAAGTGAGTGGTGAGTGGTGAGTGGTGGACGCCACCACCGTTTCTATTGCTTTTTCGCTCCGTCGCTCCCTCTCTCCGTCCCTCCGTCTCTCCTTCCCTCCTTCCCTCCGTCTCTCCTTCCTACTCCGCTCCCGCGGCATGCTTCCAAGCTGCACTCGGCTCCACGCTCCGCCACAGGCACAGGGCCCGCGCGGCGTGCGTGTAGGGGCCGTAAGCCTCGATCAGTTCCTTCTGGTCCATTTCCACGAGCGTGCGGGCCAGCCACTGGCCGGCCCGGATCACCGTTTCGCGCGGCGGCTGCACTTCCTCCGGCGCCAGGGCGAGCCATTCGAGGTGATGGCCGGTGACGAGCAGCTTGTCGTGCAGCTTCGCGGGATGGTCCTTGCTCGGGACGCTGGCGGCTGCGCCCCGCGGCCATTGGCGGGTCCAGTAGCCGTCGCTGGTTTGGGCCTGCACGAGGGCGTGGCTGCACCGCTGCATGTACAGCAGCATTTTGGTTTTGGTCTTCGGCCGCAGCGCGTGAAATTCGTCGTCGGCCCGGTTCAGCACGACCAGGGCCTCCAGACGGTGCAGGCCGTTGCACGGTCCCGCTTCCGGCGGATGATTCAGAATCTGCTCGACCAGGTCATCGACGCTGATTCGCTGGCCGAACTTGTTCCGCCACGCCGGCTGCGGAAAGACGTAGCGGGCATAGGCGATCGCCGTCCATTCGTATTCGAGCTGATCGGGATACGCCCGCGAGAGCGCCGTTTCGAGCAAGTCGGAGACTTTCGCCTGGCCATCGCGCATGACCAGCGGCGTATCCAGCGGCACGCCGATTTCGGCGAGCGTGGCGATCAGGTCGTTGGCGTGATAGCTCGACGTGGTCCGGTCCGTCAGGCGGTCGTCGAACGAGCGGACCTCAATCCCGTCCCGCCCACGCGCGAAGAGCGGCGGCGCTTTGTCGCCCGCCCAGCGTCGGAACGTGGCGTCATTCAGGAAATAATCCCGCAGCTCCTGACCGCTCGGAATCTTGGCCTCGCCGAAATCCGCGGCCGGCCCCCACAGCCGCAAGGCGTGGACGAAGTTGTTCGTGTTCACCGGGTCGGCCGGCGGCTTGACGCGGTCGAGCACAGCGGCGAGCTGTGCGTCCGTGACGACACGCGGTTCGTCGTACCGTGGGGCAATCGGCGTCGGCAGATTCCGCGGCAGCACAATCGCCGCCGTCTGCGGCGTCAGCCCCACGGCCCGATACAGGGCCAACGCGGCGATCAGAATCGCGACCGGCAACACAATTCGGCTAATGCGTGCGACCATGCAAAACACTACGTCAATATTGAACTTTGAACCTTGAACTCGCAGCGCGGATTTACAGCAGCCCGAACTTTTTCATCTTGTTGTAGAGCGTGACCCGGCTGATCCCGAGCTCGGCGGCGGTCTCCTTGCGGCGAAAATTGTTCCGCGCCAGGCAGTCCTGAATGATCCGCCGCTCCAACACGTCCACGCGGGCTTCCAGCGAAGTCGAGAGGCGGGCGGCCGAGACCGCGGCGCTCGCCAGGGGACCGACGCTGCTTCCAGCAGTCGCGCCCGCGTGCAGCGGGCTAAGCGGCAGTGGATCGTGAAACTGCGGCTGCGGAACACCCATTCGTGGCGGAGGGGTGAAGCGGCTCCTGGAGGGCATGTTGGCCAGCGGATTGCCGAGCAGCCGGTCGTCGCTCAGAGTGGGCGGCGCTTGATCGAGCGACTGCGAGGGCCGCGAGTCGCCAATACCAGCGACGGAGTCGCGGACGGCGCTGGGCAGGTCCTGCACGGTCAGCACGCCGCGGTGGCAATACAGCACGGCCCGGCGAATTACGTTTTCCATTTCGCGGACGTTGCCCGGCCAGTGATAGGCCTTGAGCGTGTCGAGAAACGCCGGCTCGACCTGCCGCAGCTGGATGCCGTGCGTGCGGCCGTGCTCGATCGCGAACTTGCGGGCCAGATACTCGATGTCCCACGGCCGCTCGCGGAGCGGCAGCAGGCGGAAGTTCAGAATGTTGAGCCGGTAGTAGAGGTCGGTGCGAAAACTGCCGCCCCGCACCAGCTCTTCCAGGTTGTAGTTGCTGGCCACGACCAGGCGGGCCTGTGAATGCTGCGTCTCGTTGCTGCCGACCTGCTCGTATTCACCGGTTTCGATCACGCGGAGCAGCTTGGCCTGTTGCTCGGGCGGCAGCACGTCGATTTCGTCGAGCAGCAGCGTGCCGCGTCCCGTAGCGGCGAATTTGCCTTCGCGCTCCTTGTCGGCGCCCGTAAACGCTCCTTTGACGTGGCCAAACAGCTCGCTCTCGATCAGGTCGGGCGGCAAGGCCCCGCAAGCCACCGTGCAGAAGCGATCGTCGCGGCGGTCGGACAACTCGTGAATCAGCCGGGCCAAAAACGTCTTGCCGCTGCCGGTCTCGCCGATCAACAGCACGGTCACGTTGTGCCGGGCGGCGACTTTCATCTCGTCCATGACGTCGAACATCTCGGGCGTGAACGTGACCAGCGACCGCGTGCGGCCGTGCAGCTCCTTGTGCGGCATCTGGCTCCAGAAGCCCGACAGCTCGCCCTCGACGTCCTTCTTATCTGCCAGTAAGCGGCCGAGGCGGCCATAGTCGAGTGGGAAGTCCAGGCAGTCGTCGATGGCTTTCTCGGCGAGCTTCTTCAGCCGCGGCGGGCAGTTTTCGTCCAAGAGGCCATAGATCGGGGCGCTGTCGATTGCCTCGTCGAGCTCGGCGATGAAGCGGCCCGGCGAGTAGCCGTTGAGCGTGCTCGCCTCCAGGTGGACCAGCACCGCGCTGGTGGGCTGGGCGCCGAGGCGCTGCGGCAAGGCATCGAGCGTCTCGCAGGGGACGATCGGGTGCCGACCCTGAAGCTGCTGCTCCAGCTCGTGTACGAGTTTCTGATCGCGTGTAAAGACAAGGATGCTGTTGGTCATAGTCGCGGGGAAAGAGCGGGCTGGCGGCGACGCGTGACTGCATCGCCTGCTCGAAAACTCAGCCCACATTTCCCACGCTATTTGGACCGCAAATCTTAACTAGCGCCAAAATGCGTTAACGAAACGGATTCAGGATGAAACGCGGCGAAGAGGCGGAGTTTGACGATTGCGAAAGATTTGCCGACGGGAAGGGCCACTGGTGCGTGAAACTGATGGGACTTATGGGACATGACCTTCCATAGGTCGCAATGGTCCCCTCAGTCCCATTCAATTCCCTAAACGAGAAATTCCCCCACCCGGTAAGATTGTCAACCTGGCGAACCTCTCCCGGTTAGCGCGGTGAAACTCGATACTCCAGCCATTTGGGTCGATGGTGAGTAACGTATGGGTCATAGCGGCGCGCGTTCCGCGCCCGGCCAGGCTTGGAGGAAGCTCATGAACGCAGTTTTGTTGACGGTCTTGGCGTTGGGCGGAGCAGACTCCGCCGCAATCTATGGCGGCCAGCCGGGCGGCGTGTATGGCAGCGAGTGTGACGAGTGCAACAGCGGCGGCCACCATCACCAAGGGCACGGCAACCGCGGCGGGTGGCTCGGCAATATGCCCCAGTCCTGCTACTACCCGTCCTTCGGCTGCTATCCCAGCACGCCGTACATGCACCGCTACCCGGCGTTCCACGGCACGTATTACCGCCGGGCCTACAACTACCGCAACTATTTTGACTATCCCTGGCACGCCGGCCTGCACGAGCCGACGTCGATGTTCTCGTTCCACACGCCCGGTGAAGCGCCCGGCGAGGTTCCGCGGCCTGTTCCTGCAGCGGCGAGCATTGCCCCGCGCACGCTGCGAACCGCCGCGGCCGAAATGCCCACCGCGGCGAAACCGTACAAAGTCCAGCGGTGATTCGCTGGACCAGCGCGAAATCCCATCCGTGTGAGTCGGACGCCGGGCAAGCTTGCCGGCGTCCGATTTTTCCGTTTACCGTTGTGGCGGTTTCGGTGGCGGCGGCGGCGCGTTCGGGTCGTTCGTTTCCTTCGGCGGCTGCGACTGCTGCAGCTGCTTCATCGCGCCTTCGAGCATGATCTTGGCCCGCATCACCTTGATTTCGGCCCCTCTGGCCTGAAGCTCGAACTTGGCGACTTCCGACTGGCTAATGGAGTTGTGCTTCTGCAATTCCTGACCACGCTGGAGGTCTTTCTGTGCCGCGTTCAGGCCAATTTCCGCCTCCTGCATGTCCAACTTCAACAACTGCACCTGCGTCTCGCGCTCGGCCCTGGCCACTTCCTCGGCCTGTAGCCGCTCGAGTGCCTGCGCTCGCGTGATCAAACCTTTGGCAACTAGGTTCTGGAGTGCTTGCCCCATGTTAGCCGCCTGGCTCGGTGGGGTGTTGGATTGTTGGGCGGGCTGTTGATCGAGTCGGGAGATGACGGTCTTGATGGCGTCCATATGCCGGGACAGGGCAGTGACGATCACCGTATTTAATCGGGGATCCGGTCGGACTCGAATGCTCGCGACCTGCGAGTCGCCACTCAACAACGTGGCTTCTTCAATCCACGTGTTGACAGCCGTCGCGACGTCATTTGCCTGGGTGAACTTCAGATGGAAGACGATCATCTGCGGAGTGGGGCGCGGATTGGTCAATTTTTCGAGTTCGGCCTTCACGTCCTGGAGCTGCTTGCGAAGCGCCTCGCTCTGATCGCGCTGCCGCTCCGCCTCGGCGGTCCGCTCGGCAAGCTGTCGTTCGAGTTGCCGGACGATTTTCTGCAAGTCGTCGGCCCGAGCGGGTGACGGCGGCGCGGGTGGCGGGTCCTGCGCGGTCTCGCCCTCGCCGCGCTGGGCGAGTTGCACTTCGACGGCCATCACCAATAGCCTTTGCTCGGCTTGCTCGGGGCGACTGGTGATGATCACCGTCTTGCCCAGTTCCACGTCGGCTTCCGCGATTACCTTGCGTTCGGCAAAGGTCCCATCGGGCTTCTTTTCGCCAATAACCTGCACTGCGTTGACGTCAAGCGCCACACGCTGCTCGTTTTCGTGCGTCTTCAATCGCGGCGTTAGGCGGAGGCGCAGCGTTGCTGTGGGCGCATGGGGGTCAACGGCTCCTTCGGGATCTCCGATGTAAATTGCCGCAGACTGGCCATCCAGCGCTATCACCTGCGGCCGGCTGAGGATTCTGGTGCCCGGCCGCGCCGTTAGTCGGGTGAGCCGCGATTTCCAATCGTCCGGAGCTTGCAATACGACCTCCGCATCCGGCGAGAAGCGTGGTGCATCTTCGATCGGCAGCACGGCGGAAAACTCGGCCCGATTGGCTTCCAACACCAGGCATTGCAGCACGATCGACACGGGCGTCTTGTCGGCCGTGCCGGCTACGGTGCTCGCGGGCTCGTCGGCCGCGGGTTGCGCTTCCTGGCCGCCGGCAGACTGCGCTCGCACGGTGAGCAACGACAGCCCGCCCACGAGGATCAAGACGGTGGCAGCCAGCAAGAAGTGCCAGCCGCGGTGGGCGGCGGGCGGAGTGGTTCGCTTCGGATCGAGCAGCATGGTCACTCTCCGGGAAAGGGTGTGAGGTGATTCCCACAAAGACAAGGCGGCCAGGCCCGCCGGGGCGCGGTCCGCGGTTTTGGCCCAGGCCACGAGCGCTTCGGCATATTCGACCGGCTCGTCGCCGGCGGCTGCCGTATCGGCCAGCAATTCCAAATCCAGCCGCACGCTCCGCCGCAGCCACCAAAACAGCGGCTGCCAGGCCAACAGCGGCAGCAGCAGCCGTTCGAGGGCCAGCAGCCACAGATCGCCGCGGCTGATGTGGGCCCATTCGTGCGCCAGTGCAGCCCGCACGTGCGAGCGGCGGCTTTCATCGGCGGCGGATTCCGGCAGCAAGATTCGCGGCGCAATCGCGCCAACGGCTGCCGCCGATGTTAGTCGTTGGCTGGTTCGCACTTGCGGCGGGCGCCGCTTGCAAACGCCGCTTCGGATATGCTTACGGGTAATCCACTGCGGGGCAGCAACCGAGCGCCGCACCAGCCGCCAGGTTTGCAACATTGCGATGGCGATCCAAGCCAGCGCGAGCCCGACCGTCGCCAACCAGCCGAGTGCGAGCAGCTCTCTCCAGTCGCTGACGGCTGTGGCAGCTTCTGGCGGCGATGGGAATTCGCTGGCAAGGGCCAGCAATTCAAGCGGAAGTGCGGGCACTGCGGGGGGCGCCTCCCAGGCCTGCTCGACGAAAACGGTAGCAGCCGGCGGTTTGGTCGATTGCGCCAGCAGCGAAATCCGCGGCCACTGCGGCAAGGCAACCGCAACAGCCAGCGCCAGCAATCCCAGCCAGGTTCCCCAGGCCAGCGCGACGCGCTGAACGGGCTCGCGAAAGCACCAGCGGAGCGTGCTGCTGGCGGCGAGCACGACGCTGGCCAAGAGTCCAAAGTCCAGGAGCCACGCCACCACGGTCACGGTCCAAGAGTTCATGGTGCATCCTCCCTCCGCTTGCGGCGGGCCGGTTTTTCTTTAGCCTGGGCGAGCAGGGCCTCGAGCCGGGCCATCTCGGCGGGCGAGAGCCGCGAGCCTTCCAAGGCGTGCAGCACGTATTCGTCGAGGGCCCCGTCGAAGACGCGGTCGAGAAACCCGCGGGCCAGCGTCTGAAACGTGCGGTCGCGGTCGGCCTTGGCGAAGTACGAATAGACTTTGCCCGCGGCGGTGTGGCCGACGAGCCCCTTTTGCTCCATCACCTGCAGCAGGCTGAGCACGAAGCTGTCCCACTGCCAGTTGAAATGAGAGAGGCGGTTCATGGAATGTGTTAGGCGGATTTGCGGTGGTTTTCAAGGAGTGGGGGATCGAGTTCACGTTGTAAGGCCCGCGCCAGTTCTG
>Ga0184625_10001309_pt1 | contig 10321 bp, 9 predicted proteins | sample PLM3_30_b1_FD_133151 | JGI IMG/M metagenome (GOLD analysis project Ga0184625, IMG submission 133151) | Groundwater sediment microbial communities from an aquifer in East River, Colorado, USA - PLM3_30_b1 | ecosystem: Environmental > Terrestrial > Soil > Riparian zone | place: USA: East River... | reverse complement strand
GGCGACCCGTTCTGGAGAATCGCGAAGACATAGCGCCGCCGTATGAATCCCGCGAGTGAGGACGCGGCGTTGGTCGTGCCGGTCTTGGCAATGACGCGACCCCGGGTGGGACGCCTCGCGAGCCGTTTCTCGAGCGTACCGGAGACGCCCGCGACCGACAGCGAGGTGACGAAGGCGTCGCGTATCGAGGAATCGGCGGCACCGGCTTGCAGGATCGCCACGAGAGCGTTCGCAGTGAGCCGATCGAGCGCCGAGAGGCCGGACCCGTCGGCGATCCGCACGCCGGCCACGGGTACGCCCGCATCCGCCACCGCAGCTCGTACGACGCGGCTCCCCGCAGCGGTCGAGCCCCGCCGAACGAGGCTCGCTCCGAGCTCCTTGAGCACCATCTCCGCGACGAAGTTGTCGCTCTCACGGTTCATGTGCCGAACGATCGCGACGAGTGGTTCGGAGAGGTCGAGGGCGAGCGGCAACCCGTCGGGTCGCGCACGACCCGCGCCCGCCGGGCCTGCGACGGTGACGCCGCGACGCTCGAGTGCCGCCGTGAGCGCGCGTGCCGCGGCTGCGGCCGAGCCGTTCGCTCCTCGGAACTCGGCCTCGAAGACCGAGAGTGCCGAGAGCGGCCTGGACTCGAAGCCCACGTAGGACGGCTTCCAGCCTGGCGCGTCGCGGCGCTCGTCGAAGTGGCTCTCGTCACCGAAGATCCGACCCGTCACACGCCGGATGCCCCAGGCGGCGACGTCGCGCGCGAGCGCTTCGACGTCCTCGGAGCCGAGTGTCGGATCACCGAACCCGACGAGCACGAGGTTGCCGTCCCAGACCGGCCCTTCGAGCACGCCGGTGCCGACCACCTCCGTACGGAACCGGAAGCTCGGCCCGAGGAGCCGTAGGGCCGCGAACGAGACGGCGAGCTTCTCGGCGGATGCCGGAAGGAGTGCGTGACTCGAGTTGCTGCGGAAGACGACGTTGCCCGTCTGTAGGTCAACAGCCAGAGCCGCCGTTCGGCGAGGATCTATGTCCGGTGCGGCGAGTGCGTGACCGAGCGCCGCTGCGAGCTCGGGCGAGGAGGCGCGTGTGGTCGTCGTCCCCGCCAGGACGGCCGCGGCTGCCACGATGGCGACGGCGCTCACTCGCGACGAAAGCATTGCGCACCTGTGTAGCGAACGCGTCCGACGAACTGCGACACATCGAGCTCGGCCGTGGGCGGGCCAGATTCCTCGGATGGGGATCCATCCCTCGGGCGATGACCCGAGCGGTTCAGCGCTCTCAGCTTCGGCGCGCCCGCATGCAGGCTGGGGAGGAGCGACCGGTAAGTAGACATCGGGCCCGCGGCCGCATGTCGCCCCGGGGAGCGAGCCCGCCGGGCGTTTTCGTGACCGCCGGGTTCAGCGTCACGATCTGGAACGGCCAGTCTGGAGAGAGGGGAGGGCTCGTCCCCTTCCCTCTCCTCCGGAGCGCCACCGCCGTGGCTTGGCGGCGTCGTCAGCGATAGACCGTGATCGTGACGGTGCGGCGGCCCCACTTGCGGGCCAGGGCCGTGCTCGGGAACCAGAGGTCGATGATCCGTCCCTTGATGGCGATCCCGACGTCGGCCGCGAGCCCTTGGCCGTAGCCCGGGACGTAGAGGCGTGTGCCGAGCGGGATCAGCTTCGGGTCGACGGCGACGACGCCTTTGCGCACAGGTACGCCGAGCGCGGTCCGGCCCGGAAGGTAGTAGGCGACTGCGTCGACCTTCAGCTTGTACGGAGCGTTCGCCGGCGACTGTCCGAGTGCCGATCCTCCTGCGATCGCCATTGCCCCACACCCGACCGCGGCGAGAGAGAGCCCTGCCCTACGTGTTCCCCTGGCCACGAAGGGGGGGACCCTAACACAGACGACGGGTCGTGCAACGTCGCGAATGGCCTGTTTGCAGAGATTTTCGCTTCTGTTGAAGGTTGCAGGCGTCCGAAGACGGTGCTAGGGTGCTGCACTTGTGACGGGCCAGACCGCCACCGGCGGGTCTGTCCGGGGTTCGCAGGGGGCCAACAGGGGAGGCCCGAGCGCCGGATGGACGCCGATAGCCGTTTTGTTGACGGCCTTGGCAGCCGGGCTCCTGCTTGCCGTTACGCCGGCAGCTGCCGACCCAATCGGTTCGAAGCGCGAGCAGGCCCAGGCGATCATGGCCGAGATGCAGCAGCTCGACGCCGACGTCGGGCGGGCAGCTGAGGCGTGGAACTACGCGAACATCGAGCTCGCCCGGATCGAGCAGGACCTCGTCTCGAATGGAAAGCACCTCGTCGCGGCGCGCAAGAGCCTCGGCGTCGCGCAGGGACGAATCGCAGAACGCCTTCGCGACCTGTACGTGAACGACGAGGGCAACTCGACGCTGGAGGTGATCCTCGGCTCGCGGAGCCTCGACGACATCCTCGCGCGGCTCGATGCGATCGAGCGAGTCTCGAGCCACGACGCGCGGATCCTCGAGACCGTGAAGCGGTACCGGAAGGAGGTCGAGACGCGTCGTGCACGCCTCCAGGAGGCGCGTTCGGACCAGGCGCGGATCGTCGCCGAGCGCGCGGCCGAGAAGGCGTCGATCGAGCGTCGACTCGTCGAGCGGGAGCAGCTTCTGGTGTCGGTCAAGGACGAGATCGTTCAACTGCAAGCCGAGGAGCGGGCGCGCCAGGTCGCGCTTGCCGAACAGGCGCGCGCCCGAGCTCAGGCGCAGCAGCTCGCTGCTCAGCTTCAGCAGGACACGGCGCAGGAGACGTACGACCCTTCGTTCGCGACTCCGATCTACGACGCGGACGTACCTGCTGCTCGCTATTCACACGTCGTGCCGATCGCGCTCCAGTACCTCGGAGTTCCGTACGTCTGGGGTGGCTCTAGCCCCTCGACCGGCTTCGACTGCTCGGGCTTCATCATGTTCGTGTTCGCCCAGGTCGGTGTCTACCTTCCGCACCATGCAGCGTCCCAGTTCAACTACGGAACGCCGGTCTCGCGTGAGCAGCTCGCAGCCGGCGACCTCGTCTTCTTTGACGGCCTCGGTCATGCCGGCATCTACATCGGCGGTGGTCAGTTCGTACACGCCCCGCACACCGGGGACGTGGTCAAGATCTCGAGCCTCTACGACTCCTGGTACGCGGCCACCTGGGTCGGCGGCCGCCGTCTCTGACGATCGCGTAGACCTAGCCGCCGGCGTCCTGATCCGATCCCGTGTGGGGCTCGGCGTACAGGGCGTCGATCTCGCTGGAGAAGTGCTCGATCACGGCACGACGCCGGAGCTTGAGCGTCGGCGTGATCTCGCCTTCGGCCATCGTGAAGTCGCGCGGGAGGATCGCGAAGCGCTTGATCTGCTCGAAACGCGAGCGCTCGCTGTTGGCATCGTCGACGACCGTCTGAATCAGCGCGCGCACTCCTTCGTCGCGCGCGAGCGCCGCCACGTCGCCGTCGATCCCCTCGCCAGCCGCCCACCGGCTGATTTCGTCGGGGTCGAGTGTGATGAGCGCTGCGACATAGGGGCGCTTGTCGCCGACGACGAGCGCCTGGGACACGAACTTAGAGGTCTTCAGGTCGTTCTCGATGTTCTGGGGCGGCACATTCTTGCCTCCGGCGGTGACGAGAATGTCTTTCTTCCGATCCGTGATCCGGAGGAAGCCGTCGGCGTCGAGCTCGCCGATGTCGCCGGTTCTCAGCCAGCCGTCGGGCGCTAGAACCGCGCTAGTCGCCTCTTCGTCCTTGAGGTACCCCTGGAAGACGGTCTCGCTGCGTACGAGGATCTCGCCGTCGTCCGCGATGCCGACCTCGAACCCGGGAAGCGGGCGTCCGACTGTTCCGAAGCGATATACATCGGGGCGGTTCGTGCTGCACGCCGTCGTGCACTCGGTGAGGCCGTAGCCCTCTACGATGCGCACGCCGATCGCGTCGAAGAACTCCGCGATCTCCTTGGCGAGCGGCGCTCCGCCGGAGATCGCGAGCCTGAGACGGCCCCCCAGCCGAGCACGCACCTTGCTGAATACGAGCCGGTCCGCCATGCGGTGGCGGGCCTGGAGGCCGGCTGGCACCGGCTCTCCGTCGGCCTCGAGCCGGCTCACCTCGCGTCCGATCGGGAGCGCCCAGTCGATGAGTCGTCGCTTCAGGCCCGTCGCCTCGTCGAAGCGCGCCTGTGCCGCCGTGTGCACCTTCTCGTACACCCGCGGGACGCTCGGGAGAATCGTCGGGCGCACCTGCGGCAGCGCCTCGCCGACGCGAAGCGGGTCGGGAAGCAAAGCAATCGGGAACCCGACGTACGCACCGGTCAGGAGCATCAGCCGCCCGAAGTTGTGCGCGAGCGGGAGGTAGAGGAGCATGAGGTCGTCTTCGCGGTAGTAGCTCTCCATCTGGTCGACGACGCTCGTCATCGCGTAGTAGTTCCGATGGCTCAACATGCAGCCCTTCGGCCGCCCGGTCGTGCCCGACGTATAGATGATCGTGAAGAGGTCGCTCTCCGCGATCGCCGCCGAGGCATCGTCGAGGGCTGTCGGATTCGTGGCCGCGAAGTCTCGGCCGTGCGCCGCCAGGCCGTCGAGATCGTGGTACGTCAGGACGTGCTCGAGAGTGGTCAGCTCGCCCGAGACGGCCTCGACCTTGGCGAGCTGCTCGGCGTCCTCGCAGAGGATTCCCACGGCTTCCGAGTGGGAGAGAAGGTACCCGACGTCGGGCGCGGAGCTGGAGGCGTAGACGGGGACACCCACGGCGCCGATCTGCGCGAGTGCGAAATCGACGAGCGCCCAGTCGAGAGTGTTGCGCGCGAGGATCGCGAACGCGTCGCCCTTTCCGACGCCCCGTGCCAGGAGCCCGTTGGCATAGGCGCTCGCTCGCTCGTTCGCGTCCTGCCACGACACCTCGCGCCAGCCGTCCTCGGCTTCCACGAGGTAGGCGGGCCCCGAGCGGTCCGCTGAGACTGCGTCACGCCAGAGCCGTGCGATCGTCCGGCGGGGATCGGAAGGACGAGTCTCGCGAGTGGCGGAAGCCGTCTCGGTCACGCTCTGAGCTTAGTGTTTCCCGCCGTAGATACCGCCGTGGTTCGCCTGTGAGAACCGAGCAGGCGTTAGGACGCAAGAGCCAGTATTCAGGAATATCGGCGTGACTGAGGACGACGGCATGCGCAGCGTATGCAGCCGCGCGAAGTAGAGATGCATCTGCGGCGGGTAGCGCTTGGTTCTTGCGCAGAGCACTCCGAACCTCAGGAGGGATCCGTCCGGAAAGGACGAATCCTCCTGGTCCCTCTACAGTTCTCCTTTGCCGATGCGAACATCCTGGAACGGTTCACTGAGCTTCGGGCTCGTCTCGATCCCCGTCGGGTTGGCCCCTGCGACCAAGCCGGCGGCGCGCCAGTCGGATGTCTCCTTCCGACTCCTCCACCGCGAGTGCTCGACGCCCATCAAGCAGAAGCGCTGGTGCCCGACGCACGACCGCGAGGTGTCGCAGGACGAGATCGTCCGCGGCTTCGAGGTGACGAAGGGGCAGTTCCTGATCGTCGAGGATGCGGACCTCGAGGCGATCGAGCGCTCCGACGACTCGCGTTCGATCGACATCACGCGCTTCGTCCAGGAGGAGGCGGTCGATCCGATCTTCTTCGACCGCACGTACTTCCTCGTCCCGGCGTCGACGGCGGCACAGCGCCGCCCCTACGTCCTCCTGCTCGAGGCGATGCGGCAGACCGGTACCGCAGCGCTCGGCCGCTTCGTACGCGCGGGGCGCGAAAGCCTCTGCCTCGTACGCGCGAAGGGCGACGCGCTGGCGCTCGAGACGCTCTTTCTCGCCGAGGACGTGCACTCGCAGGCCGAGATCTCCGAGGCCGTCGAGGGAACCGAGGTGAAGGAGTCGGAGCTCGCGCTCGCCCGTCAGGTGATCGAGAGCCTCGCCGGCGACTTCGAGCCCGACGAGCTCGCAAGCGACTACCGGCGCGATCTGCGTGCGCTTCTCGAGGCCAAGATGCGGGGCGAGGAGATCGCCGTGCCGGAGCCGGTGGAGGTGGCGCCCGTCATCGACCTCATGGAAGCGCTCAAGGCGAGCGTCGCCGCGGCGAAGAAGGGCTCCGAGGGGGAGAAGCCACAGCGCGCGAAGAAGTCCCGCGCAAAGGCCTCGTAGGGATCGCTACTACTGTTGCGAGGACGAGGCTCCGGCTCCGACTGCCTCGAGCGACGCCTGGAAGAGCGTCTTGTCGATCTTCCCCTGGTAGATCGGCACGCCCTCCTCGATGCAGATGCGGACGACCTCCTCTCGATCCATCCCCATCTCTTTGGCGAGCTCGTCAGGCGTCAGGTGGTTGGCCATCCGTGCCTCCTTCGGGCATCAAAAAAGCCCGCCCGCGCAAGGTGCGCGCAGTCGGGCTTTCAGTCATTCGCTTCCCGGGCGGGTCAAGCGGCCCGCCTCTCGAAAACGACAGTCACGCTCTGAGCATACTGCGAGTCCGACGGGCTGCGCAACGGGCTTAGAACGACGCTCCCTGCGTCGTTGCCTGCGAGGTCCAGCATTCGCCTCGCGACGGGCGATCATCATGGAAGAGGTTCTTGACGCCGTCGGCCGGGTTCCACGGGAGCCGGTACCCTTTGCCGGCTCGGGGTGTGGCGCAGCCTGGTAGCGCGCTCCGTTCGGGTCGGAGAGGCCCCCAGTTCAAATCTGGGCACCCCGATAGTGCGTGGGGAGAAACCTGCGGTTTCCCCCCACGTGCCCCCTTCCTTCGGCGTCGGGTACCGAGTCACGCTGGTCGAGGCCTACGGGCGAATGAATCGCCCTCCGGCCTGCATCGAGCCAACAGCTGCGTGCGGCTCTCGAGACCTATTCTCTGGGCGTGCTCAAGGCTGTGTTGTTCGACGTGGATTTCACCCTCTTTCGACCTGGGCCCGAGCTCGGCCCGGAGGGATATCGCCGTGTCGGGGAGCGACACGGGTTACGGCTCGATCCTGAGCTGTACGGGTCCGCGCGCAGCGCCGCGATCGAGAAGCTCCAGCGAAACCACGAGCTCGTCCACGACGAGGAGATCTGGATTGCGTTCACCGAGGAGATCGTCCTCGGCATGGGCGGCGAACCGAGCGGCGCTCGCGCATGCGCCACGGACATGGTTCGCGAGTGGGAGCGACACGAGAACTTCTCCCTGTACGAGGACGCGCTGCCCGTGCTCGCGGAGCTCCGGTGCCACGACCTCAGGATCGGGCTGATCTCGAACGGTCAGCGCGATCTCGAAGAGTTCGCGACCCATCACGACCTCGAGGTCGACGCGATCGTGGGGTCGAAGGCGCACGGGCGGGTGAAGCCGCATGCGTCGATCTTCTTCGCCGCGCTCCGCGCCCTCGACGTCACTCCCGAGGAAGTGGCGATGGTGGGTGACTCCTACGAGGACGACATCGAGGGTGCGCGCGCGATCGGTATCCGAGCGGTCCTGCTCGACCGCGACGGCCTACGTCCTGAGGCGCCCGACCGTATCGACACGCTCCTAGCGCTGCCCGCCGCACTCGGTCTGGCGCCAGGGGTCTGACCTCACGAGTCAGAGCCCGAGCTTTCGCCGCCAGGCTCCCGTGTGGGTTCCGAGCGGCACCGGCTCCGCGGGTACACCTCGACCGAAAGCCAAGGAAGCCTCGGCGAGCGTCGAGACGGGCCCGACGCACACATCCTCGTCCCCGAGGTGCGCGAGCCAGTCGGCAAGCGATCGTGTAGCGAAGATCGCCGAGAGCTGTTCCGCAAGCCCATCCTGATCCTCGTCGTACTGCCTGTCGGCGAGGTCGGGCACGCCGACGAGCTCGCAGAGACGCCGGAAGAACTTGGGCTCGAGCGCACCGACCGTCAGGAAGCGTTCGTCGGCTGTTGCGTAGATGCGGTAGCAGGCGAGGCCACCCGTGAGCATCCGGGGTACCGGGTCGCCGTCCAGTCGATGTGCGACGAGGTCGTGGGCGCGATGGGTCATGGATACGACGATCCTCTCGCCCTTACCGGTCCGGTCGCGCTCGCGGAGCGCGGCGAGCACCTCCGTGACCGCGCCGAGTGCGCCGGCGGCGACGTCGGCGACCTGGACAGCCGGAAGTTCGGGCGCGGTGTCATCGAGGACGCCCGCCCACCCGAGGTAGTTGACGTCGTGGCCCGCCCGCTCACGGTGCGGGCCCTCACCGCCGAATCCGGTAATCGAGCAGTAGACGACCGTGTCGGGTACCTCGTCGGGGCCGATTCCGATGCGGGCCGCGATGCCGGGCCGGAAACCCTCGAGAACGACATCTGCCCGGGAGCACAGCGCCTGCGCAAACCTCACGTCGGTCGCGAGATCACACACGACCGACTCGGTGCCGGCTCGAAGCGCGGTGTCCCACGCGGGCGCCGTCGAGCGCATCGGATCGCCGTCCGGCGACTCGACCCGAACGACCCGCGCGCCGAGCCGCCGGAACTCGCCGCTTGCGTATGCGCCGGGGAGGAGGCGGGTGAAGTCGACGACGACGATGTCGGCGAGCGGTTGCACGCGCGCGGAGCCTATCTCTATCCTCGTGCTCGTTGACTGACCGTTCAATCGCTCATACGGAAAAGCGAAGGCTCATCCTCGAAGCCGCGATCCGCGTGTTCGCCGAGCACGGTTACCACGAATCGCGCGTCGGCGACATCGCGCACGATGCCGGGGTTGCGCACGGCCTGCTCTACCACTACTTCGCGTCGAAGGACGACGTCTTGCGCACGATCTTCGTCGAAAACTGGGGCGAGCTCATCGGGCGCTTCCGCGACGTCGAAGCGGCTCACGAACCGGCTCCAGAGAAGCTCGAGGGGATTGCCAAGATCTTGCTCCGTACCTGGCGCAACCACCCCGCGCTCGTGACCGTGATGGTTCGCGAGGTTGCGCGGAGCCAGCAGCTCCAGGGGCAGGTCGAGGAGGTACGAGAGGCGTTCTCGATCGTCCAGCGCGTCATCGAAGAGGGTCAGACGTCGGGGGCGTTCCGGAGCGGAGTCGACGCTCGTCTGGCGAGCTGGATCTTCTACGGCGGGCTCGAAGAAGTGCTCACGGGCTGGGTGCTCGGCCAGCTTCCGGACGGCGAAGAGGAAGTCGCGCGAGCCGAGCGGACAGCGATCGAGGTCGCCCTGCGCGGGCTCAGCGCATAGGCTCCCGCACCGTGGACGTTTTCAACCTGTACGGCGACGAGTGGGATCGCGTCGAGGACCGTACGGGGTGGCGGAGCAAGGACGGATGGGTGGGCGCGCGTCTCGGCGCTGAGCTCCTAGGCGGGAGCCTGTACGAGCTCGAGGCCGGCGACCGCCTGTGGCCCTACCACCTGCACCACGCGAACGAGGAGTGGCTGATCGTCGTCCGCGGTCAGCCGACGCTCCGCTCGCCGGACGGCGAGCAGGAGCTTCGCGAGGGCGACGTCGTCGTCTTCCCGCGCGGGAAGGTGGGCGCGCATCAGGTCTCGAACCGGTCGGATGCGCCGATTCGCGTACTCATGCTGTCGTCGATGCGCGCTCCCGACCTTGTCGAGTATCCGGACAGTGGCAAGGTGGGGGCGCGGAGCGTCGCGGGCGAGCGCATACTGCTGAGCCGGCCGGGCCCGCTCCTCGACTACTGGGACGGCGAGGACTGACTTCGCGCAACGCCGTCGCCCGTCCGAATCTCGGTCGCGCGAGGATCGGAAGGGCGGGCGATCGTCCGCCCCTCCGAGAGGGTTAGCGGAACGCGTTCTCGCCGGTGAGAGCCTCGCCCACGACCAGGGTGTGCACCTCGTGCGTTCCCTCGTACGTGAGCACCGACTCGAGATTGTTCACATGCCGGATCACCGGGTACTCGAGCGTGACGCCGTTGGCGCCGAGGATCGTGCGCGCGGTTCGGGCGACTTCGATCGCGCCACGGACGTTCCCCATCTTTCCGAGACTCACGTGCTCGGGGCGGAGCGTCCCGGCGTCCTTCATGCGGCCGAGGTGCAGTGCCACGAGCGTCGCCCGGTTCAGCTCGAGCGCCATCTCGGCGAGCTTCTGCTGCGTGAGCTGGTAGGCAGCAATCGGTTTCCCGAAGACGATCCGCTCCTTCGCGTAGTCGAGCGCGGACTCGAAGCACGCGCGGCCCGCGCCGACCGAGCCGAAGACGATCCCGAAGCGGGCCTCGTTCAGACACGAGAGCGGGCCTCGCAGTGAGCTGGCACCCGGTAGGAGGTTCTCGTCCGGCACGCGGACGTCCTGGAGGACGAGCTCGGACGTCACCGACGCGCGGAGCGAGAGCTTCTTGTGGATCTCGGGTGCGGAGAAGCCGGGCATTCCCTTCTCGACGATGAAGCCGCGGATCGCGCCCTCGTCGGTTCGCCCCCACACGATGGCGATGTCGGCGATCGTCCCGTTCGTGATC
>Ga0184625_10001308_pt1 | contig 10323 bp, 7 predicted proteins | sample PLM3_30_b1_FD_133151 | JGI IMG/M metagenome (GOLD analysis project Ga0184625, IMG submission 133151) | Groundwater sediment microbial communities from an aquifer in East River, Colorado, USA - PLM3_30_b1 | ecosystem: Environmental > Terrestrial > Soil > Riparian zone | place: USA: East River... | reverse complement strand
CAACCTTTGCCCTTGCGGCTCACCGCTGCTGGTGCGCTACGATCTAAAAACAGCTTCGGCTGGGCTCACCAAATCCTCTCTGCGAGATCGAGCTCCGACGCTTTGGCGCTATCGCGAACTCTTGCCGTTGGAGGATGATGCAAATCTGGTCTCGTTAGGGGAAGGCTTCACTCCGCTTCTCGAGGCGAAGACCCTAGCCCGGGAATGTGGCGTGCAGCAAGTTTGGATCAAAGACGAGGCGCAGAATCCGACCGGATCATTTAAAGATCGCGGGCTTTCGGTCGCGGTTTCGCGCGCCAAAGAGTTGGGAGTAAAAAAAGTGGCGATTCCTTCAGCAGGAAATGCAGGCGGTTCGCTTGCCGCCTACGCGGCGCGCGCCGGCATCGAAGCCTATGTCTTTATGCCCAGGGACACGCCGCTCGCTAACCAGATAGAGGCACGGCAATACGGAGCCAAGCTTACTCTAGTGGATGGCTTGATCAACGATTGCGGCAGGATCATCGCGGAGAAAAAAGTTGCTGAAGGTTGGTTTGATGTTTCGACCTTGAAGGAGCCCTATCGCGTGGAAGGTAAAAAGACGATGGGGTACGAGATCGCCGAGCAACTCAACTGGAAGCTGCCGGACGTGATCATATATCCCACGGGCGGTGGGACCGGCCTCATCGGCATGTGGAAAGCATTTGCTGAGATGGAAGAGATGGGCTGGCTGGGAAAAGATCGACCGCGCATGGTTTCCGTGCAGGCCAGCGGTTGCGCTCCCATTGTGAGGGCCTTTGACGACGGCAAAGATACAGCAGAGCCGTGGCAAAACGCGAAGACCATAGCGTCCGGCTTGCGCGTTCCCCAGGCGGTGGCCGATTTCTTGATGTTACAGGCGATTCGAGAAAGCAAAGGCACGGCGTTAAGCGTTTCTGACGATGAAATGCTTGCGGAGATTCCGCGCGTTGGCCGGACCGAAGGCATTTTTTTCTGCCCCGAAGGGGCAGCTTGTGTCGCCGCGTTGCGTCGACTGACGCAGCGCGGGTGGATCGAGTCGAGCGATGAGGTCGTGATCTTCAACACAGCCACGGGCCTCAAATACCTGGACGTCCTCCAGGACGCTCCACCGACTCGAAAGAATCCCACATGATGAATTCCACTTCTTCCCATCGACAGCCGTGAAACGATCAGCGCGGAAAAAAGTTGCGGTTCTTGGCGCTCGTTACGGCGACCTGGTCGTCGAGAGGGGGGCGCTGGGCCCGCTGGGAATCGATCTATCCGAAGCCAGAGGAACCACCGAAGATGAGATTATCGCCGCTTCTGCGGGGGCCCAGGTTATTCTTTGTGGCGGCGCACCCAAGATCAGCGCAGTGGTTATCCGGCGGCTTCCTGAACTGAAAGCCGTCGTCCGCTATGGTATCGGCGTCGACACGGTGGATCTCGCCGAATGCACCAAGCGTGGTATTTACGTCGCCAACGTTCCCGACTATTGCATCGAAGAAGTCGCAACCCACGCTCTTGCGCTCATCTTATCGTGGGCAAGAAAGATTCCCATCGCCCAAGCGAATACCCGCGCCGGACACTGGGATGTCGCACCCGTTAAGCCCCTGCGATCACCGCGAGATCTTGTCGTGGGTATTTTGGGCTTCGGGCGGATCGCGCAAAGTCTCTGCCGCATGGTTCGAGGAATAGGTTTCCAAGTTTGGGCCAGGGATCCTTATGTGCCAAAAAGCCGTATCTTAAAGAAGGGAGCACGACCGGTTTCTCTCAATGCCCTTGTCCGCCACTCTGACTTCATCTCGCTGCATCTGCCGTTAAGTTCCAAAACGCGACACATCATCAATGCCGAGCAATTGAAAAAGATGAAGCCCACTGCCTATTTGGTAAACACGGCGAGAGGTGAGTTGATCGATGAAAAAGCGCTGCAGGCAGCACTCAACCGCGGCTGGCTTGCCGGAGCGGCGTTGGATGTGATGGAGAAAGAGCCGCCAAATCCCGACCACCCGCTCCGCAAAATGAAAAACCTTATTTTAACTCCACATTGCGCCTGGTACACGGAACGATCGCAAAAAGAATTGCGCGAGAAAGCATGCGCTGAGGTGGTCCGTGTTCTGCGCGGCGGCGTTCCCAAGAACCTTGTTAATAAGGTAGCTTTAGGATAGATAGACCCCGATGAACGCCTGAAATCTACATTGTTCCGATGCCGCGAAGTCGATGGACAGAGACAAATTGAACAGAACTGCGTTGGAGAAACATTTTTGAGTGAACAAGGACGCGTTTTGTGGCTGGAAGAAAATTGGGAGAGGAAAGGAAAGTCTTATGAAGAGCAAATACATTGTCCTAGCTTGCATCATGGTCGGATTTGCTTTCCGTACGGAAGCGCAAACACAACCGAAAGATCCGCTCCTTGATGCTGCCAAGCGGGAAGGAAAAGTCGTTTTCTACTCTTCAGAAGATCGCACAGCTCTTGACGAGCCGGTTAAGGCCTTTTCGGGGAAATATGGAATCCCCATTGAGCTCAACCGGCAAGCGACCGGACGGATTCTCAAGGTCGCCCAGTCCGAGTTCGAGACCAATACGGTTCGATCCGACGTGCTGGACATCACCAACCCTCTAGTCTTCTTTGACTGGAAAAAGAAGGGCTATCTGAAACAATGGAAAGCCAGCCACGCCAACGAGCAGGTTTCGGATCTGTTCAGAGACGGGGAGGACTTCATCTGGTCCAGAAGGTTGTTGATCAGCTGCATCGGCTACAATAAAAAAGCCGTCAGTGAGGCTGACGCCCCGAAAAGCTGGCAGGATCTGCTTACCCCGAAGTGGAAAGACAAAGTCGCCACCGCCGGCCCAGAAGCCGGGCCGACCTTCGGCTGGATTGTTTTCATAAGCCATAAATACGGATGGGATTATTTTGACAAGCTCTACGCTAACAATCCCATCGTCGCCCCTAGCAGCGATGAGACCGTCGCCCTGTTAGCGACAGGGGAGCGGCCGATCGCCATAGTGAATTGCTTCGACATCCTTGAAGCCGGGGCGCAGGGCTCTCCGATCGGAAACATCTTCCCCAAAGATGGTCTCGCAGCCTGGTGGGCTGGACTAGCAATCCCCAAGGCTGCTCCGCATCCCAACGCTGGCCTGCTTCTGGCAAACTTCGTGATGAGCGCCGAGGGAGCGGCCGCAGCCTCCAAAGGGCGACATGGCTACGTGGCCTATCTGAACAAAGAGACTCCGATGGCAAAGGTTTTGCCGCCGATAAAAGAACTGGTGCAAGGCTACCCCAAGATTGATTGGGCCACCCTTGATCCTGCGCAGGTCACCAAAGAGTTTCGGAAAAGAATGGGGCAATAGGAACCAGTGGGCTGCTGAAAAATTGGCGGCATGCTTCGACAAGCTAAGCATGAACGGAAATTCGCTAATGAACGATCCCTCCGTTCGCCCTGAGCCAGTCGAAGGGTGAACGGGACACTTTTCAGCGGCCTGCTATTGTTTGGCAGCTGCTTATGGCGGAGCGCGCAAACCGGACAATCTCGCTTTGGCGATGGAATAACAACGGACTGCGTTTGACGACGCCAGCCGGAGCACCCTTGCGCAGGCTCTCGCGCGGCCTTCCGGTGGTTCTCCCGCTTCTCGTTCTGGCAGTGCTCGTTGTTTATCCTGTCGCCGGACTCGTCGGTTCGAGTTTCTTCGATGACAAAGGCTTTACGGTAGCTAATTACACCCAGCTCCTATCTCCACGCTTCTTCAAAATAATGGTCAACACCGTGACCTTGGGTCTCGGCTCGGCTATTCTCGCAACGGCGGCGGGCACGATCTTCGCCTGGCTATGCGTTTGCACCGATTTACCGTTTAGAAAAGTTTTCACGATACTTCATATCGCTCCTTACGGTTTGCCGACCATCGCTGCCGCCCTCGCCTGGATATTTCTCCTCACGCCCAAGGCCGGACTCTTCAACCGATTTCTCATGTGGCTTTTTGGGTTACAAAACGCGCCCTTTAACATTTTAAGCATGCCCGGCATGATCTGGGCGCTCGCCGCTCATTTATATCCGTGGGCGTTTCTGCTCACCTCGGCGGCCTTCGCGACAATGGACCGATCCCTCGAAGATGCCGCCCGGATGAGCGGGGCAAGCGAATTCAAAACTTTTCGAAAGATCACCGTGCCTCTGGTTGCGCCCAGTATAGCCGCGGCATTTATGCTGGTCTTTACGATCTCCATTGAGCAGTTCTCGATCGGAGGGACCATCGGGATGCTCGCACGAATTCCCATCCTGCCGGTAGAAATCTACCGATCGATCGCTGTTTATCCCCCGGAATGGGGATTTGCCACCACGCTATCCGTGGTGCTCTTGTTAATCACAAGCCTTCTCATCTATGGACAAAACAAAATACTGGCCGAAAAGTCGTTTGTCACGGTCACCGGGAAAGAGACCATGGATCGCACAAGGCTGGGTAATTGGCGCTGGCTTGCCTTTGCCGTCTCATCGCTCTTTGTCTTTGTCGCAGTCATTTTGCCCTATGTCGGCATGATCATGGTATCGCTGAGCCCGTCCCTGGGCGCGGATTTGACCTTGAGTAATTTTACTTTCAAGCACTACGTGTACATTTTTACCGAGCATCCATTCGTTTTCCGTGCAGTTCGCAACAGCCTTTTTCTGGCCATCTCTGCCGCGACCCTGCTGGCGCTCTTCACGCTCGCTGCCGCAGTCGTTGTCAAGCGATCGCAAATTCCCGGACGGGGTTTACTGGGCTACCTGACTCGATGGCCCGTGGCCATACCCGGCAGCGTCATCGCCGTGTCGCTCCTCTACACCTATATCCGGCCTCCGCTTCAACTGATTGGCACGATTTGGATCTTGCTACTCGCCTATTTGATTCGGAATCTCCCCTACGCTTACAGCGCAGCTTATGCAGGGCTGTCCAGAGTCGACCCTACGCTGGAGGAGGCCGCGAGAATTCACAGTACACCGCCGCGCCGGACCTTTTTTAGAATCATCGTGCCGCTCACGATTCCGAGCGTCATGGCGGGTTGGGTAATCGCGTTCATCAACTCGCTGAGAGAATTGCCGGCCTCGTTGTTGTTGTTCTCACCGGGAAATGAAACCATCTCGGTCGCGATCTATGAGATGTTCGAAGAGGGGGCGTTTCAGTTGACCAACGCGGCGGCGCTCATGACTTTGCTTTCACTGGTCACCCTTCTACCCGCCATTATCATTAAGCTCAGATCCCGCGAAACGGGAGATTAAAAAGAGAAGTCACTTGGCACATGTGGAGCTAAGAAAACTCCGTAAAGTGTACGGCAGTACCGTAGCTGTTGACGGCGTGGATCTCGACATCGGAAAGGGTGAATTTATGACCCTTCTAGGGCCCAGCGGCTGCGGAAAAACAACCACGTTGAGGATGATTGCAGGCTTGGTGGAACCGACAGAAGGAGAAATCAGGGTCGGCGGTAAGCTGTTATCCTCTCCCGGCACGAAGGTGGTCCCTCCCGAAAAGCGAAACATGGGCATGGTCTTTCAGAGCTACGCCGTATGGCCGCACATGAAGGTCTTCGAGAACGTCGCTTTTCCATTGCATAACTTGAAAAAATCCAAGGAAGAAATCCGCCGACGAGTGCGCGCCGCATTGGAACTGGTCAAGTTAGATGGCCTGGAGGATCGCTATCCCTCACACCTGAGCGGCGGTCAGCAACAGCGCGTCGCGTTGGCTCGCGCTATGGCGGTGGAGCCCGACATTTTGCTGTTTGATGAGCCGCTGAGCAATCTGGACGCAAAGCTCAGAGAAGAGATGAGGTTCGAGCTCAAAGAGATTCAACGAAGAATCGGCGTGACATCGATCTACGTGACGCACGATCAGGCGGAAGCGATGGCCATTTCCGATCGGATCGCCGTCATGTCCCAAGGACAAATCAGGCAGATCGGTAACCCTTGCGAAATCTACGACAGCCCGCAAGACCCTTTCACCGCCGAATTCATAGGACTAGCCAACTTCATCCCCGGTCAGGCCACAGGCGAGAAAACCGTGTGTTTAGCCGGCCACCAGGAACTGGAGATCGATAGATGCAGGACACTCAACGCGGGCGCGGACGTGCTCCTTTCTATACGGCCGCATAACATCCGGATATACAAAGAAAGAGATAGAACGAGAAACGAGCTTCAAGGGATCGTGGAGAAAGGCTCCTACCTCGGCGATAAGGTGGATTATCGAGTGCGCGTGGGCCAGAGGATTCTCAGAGTTCAAACTCCGCCAGGGGAGGTTTTTACAGACGGGACGAAAGTATCCTTACACCTGCCCGCGGAGAAAATCAGCGTGATTTCGGTGAACCCGGGATAACATTTAAGTTTTACCCTGGCGTGATATAGTTCTCAACGGAGGATCGAGGTTAAAAAACTGATCGTGAGCCATCCCAGAGCGCAAACTATCGATACCGACGTCCTCGTCATCGGCGGAGGGGTGGCCGGATGCCTGGCTGCCATCGGCGCTCGGGAGATGAACGCCCGGGTCACGGTGGTGGACAAAGGCGGGCTTCTGGAACGCTGCGGCAGCATTGCGGCAGGCGTCGACCAGATCCTGGCGGTTGCCGAGGATGGACCCGAGTGGGACACGCCGGAATATCTCTTGCAGCACGTCCCGAAACTAACGGACTCCATTGTCGACATGAAGCCGGTGGAGACCTTTGTTCGCGGGCTTCCCGCCATGCTCAGAAAATTGGAAAAGATGGGGGTGCCCTTTAAGGACCCTTCAACCGGCAAATACTTCCGCCACCGGACTTTTGGTTTGCCGGGTGAGTATCATATCGATTTCGACGGCAGCAAGTTCAAGCCAAAAATTTCCCGGGCGGTCCTCGATTCCAATGCGCAGATTTTCCTTCGTACGATGGGGGTTAATTTTTTGACCCGAAAGGATCAGATGGTCGGCGCTTCGGTATTTCACATCCGGACAGGTGAATTTTATTTTTTTCGTGCCAAGGCGATCGTTTTAGCTACTGGCGACACCAACCGGCTTTCGCGCAATTCCTCGGGGCTTGCGTTTGACAGCTGGCACTGCCCGTACAACACTGGCGACGCTCAGGCCATGGCGGCTCGCCATGGCGCTTTGCTGGCCAATATGGAATTCACGGAAAACACGATCACACCGAAGGGGATTTCATCTCAGGGAACGAATTCGCTCACGGGACTCGGCGCTCATTTCATCAACGCCAAGGGAGAGCGTTTCATGCTCAAGTACGATGCGGCAGGCGAACGCGCCAGGCGGGATATCCTCACAAGCGCTATTATCAGCGAAACGCTCGCCGGTAACGCTCCCATCTATTGCGACTGCCGTCATCTACCCGCGGATATTCTCGCACGGTTGGAAGAAACGCTCGGGGTCGATCGCCCCTCTCTGCCGCGTTGGTTCAAAGAAAAGGGCATCGACCTTAAAAAAGAGCCTTTCGAAGTCACGGTTTCGGAATTTTCCTCGCGCCGCGGCGGTGTCTATTTTCGCGGCAGCGGCATCTTGATCGATGACAAGACGGCGACGAATATCGCGGGGCTGTTCGCCGCCGGAGATTGCTGTACGGTGAGCGGAGGAATCTCCGGCGCCGCGGTCATGGGCTACGAGGCGGGAAAGGAGGCCGCGCGTTTCAGTCGCCACAACGGTGCTGACGCAACAGTACAAGATCAAGAGATCGAGACCGAGCGCGACCGGCTTTTTTATCCTTGTCGCAATCCTGCCGGAGCTTCTCCGCGAGAGTACGAAGATAAGATTCGTAGAGTGGTCACGGACTACATTGGCTATGAGAGAACTGAAGAGAAGCTCCGCAAGGCGCTGGGAGAGCTGAGAAAGTTGAGCTCCGAAGAATCCACACTGCGTGCACAGGACTACCACGAACTGATGCGGGCGCATGAGGCGCGGAATATTCGCGAGGTTGCCGAGATGGTGGCCACGGCCGCTTTAGAACGGCGCGAGAGCCGGGGCAGTTACTCCCATTTTCGCGCGGATTTCCCTCACCGTGACGATGCCAACTGGCGCAAAATGATCGTGCTAAAAAAGCATGACGCAGGGTACGCAGTCGATTACCGATCAATTGACTTGAAAAACGCGACCGCGGAGACAACCAATGCCCATATTGATTAACGAGGATCTCTGCGTGAAAGGATGCACGCTCTGCGACCAGTTTTGTCCCGGAGACATTATCTACCGTCTGGATCCGCAGAAAATACCAGTGATAAAATACGAAGACGAATGCTGGTACTGCGGTAGCTGTGAAGAATACTGTCCCACAGACGCGGTGAAGATCGTATTTCCTCAGGAAATGCTCCATCCCGAAACCCGAGCGGAGAGCCTTTTCGGCAAGCCAGCTAAAGAAACTAAGAACAAAGATGAGGCACCGACGAAGCTCTGAGAAGAACCGAGAAACACACTCTTCGCCCTCAAGCGAAATGAGCGAATCGAGAGGAGTCGGCGCGCCATGAGAGAGTCTCTACTCAAAATGACCCAGCCTGAGGCGGAAGCGATCTTAAAGCGCAGCGGCCTCGCCATTCTTCCGATGGGCAGCGTTGAGCAACATGGTCCTCACCTTCCCTGCGGTACGGACTATCTCGCGTCACTGGCTATCGGCCAGAAGGTCGCCGAGATAGTAGACGCGCTCCTTGTCCCATTCTGTCCCATCGGCGTAACGCCCTTCCACATGTCTTTTGCCGGCACCTTGACTTTACAGCCGCAAACTTTCATCGCCGTGGTCGAAGATATCTGTGCCAGTCTGGCGCAGCACGGCGCCAAGCGGGTTGTTTTTCTCAACTGGCATGAGGGGAATACCTCTTCGATGAATCTCGCCGGCGTATCGGTGCAGCAGCGTTACGGACTGCGTGTGATCGTGGTGCAGGCGTGCTACCTCGCTTTTGAACTTTTCGGCAAAGAATGCGGCCTCACCCACGGTGGGGAACTCGAGGTTTTGCCGGTCCTCGCGTATGATCCTTCTCTAGTTCATCTGGAGCGGGCCACCAATCCCTCATCGCCCGAGCATGCGCGAAAGATCGATGCTCTCAGGCGTGGCCGCGCGGGATATCCCTTTTTAAAGGACATTAGAGAAATCGCGCCGACCGGCTGGTATGGGGAACCGCAAAGGGCGACCCCGGAACGGGCCAAGGAATTCCTAGAAGGTGTCGCGAACGCTGCCGCAGAATACATTCAAAAAACTTTCAAGGAGCTAAAGTAACATGGCAAATGATCCGGTGAGAGTAGCTGCCGTCGGCCTGGGACGGTGGGCGAAGGTTCTTGCCGATGCAATCAAACGAAGTGATCGGCTCCGTATCGTCAACTGCTTTAGCCGGTCGGAAAAGAGCCGTGAAGCCTTTGCGCAACAATACGGCTGCCGAACGGCCAAGAGTTACGAAGAACTGCTTGACGACGCTGAGGTCGAGGGGCTCATTATCACCACGCCCAACGACGCCCATGCCGAGCCCATCGTTAAAGCGGCCGAGAAAAGAAAAGATGTGTATGTGGACAAGCCGCTTGCTCATCGGTTGGGGGACGCCGTCGTCATCGACCGCGCCTGCCGGAAGGCTGGCGTCATCTTATCGGTGGGCCACAGCGCCCGCCGACTCAAAGGCAACCGCAAGATCAATGAGATCATGAACCAGGGCACCTTGGGAAAGTTGGTCATGGCCGAGTGCAATTTCTCCAATGACCGGAGTCTCGAGCTCACGCCTGACAAATGGCGCTGGTATAGAGAAAAAAGCCCCGGTGGGCCGCTCATCCAGCTCGCCGTGCACCATACCGATACGTTGAATTATCTGTTTGGTCCCGCCAAGACCGTAACCTGCATGGCCAAAAGACTCTACACTCCCGCCGAGATCGAAGATGTAACTATGACCATCGTTGAGATGGAAAGCGGCCAACTCTGTTACATCGGCTCAAATTGGGCTTCACAGGGGACCTTCTTCACATACGTTTATGGGATGGATGCCAATCTCTACTTCACGGTGGATTTTAATTTCTGGAGCCAGTCCGATGCGGTCGACCGGCACAGCCAGCTCGAAATCCAGCATCGCGGTTCCTCGGAGCACAAGCCCATTGCTCTCGAAAGTGGGGACATGTTCCGCGAGCAGCTGGAAGAATTTGCAGATTGCATCCGCAGCCGAAAAAAGCCTGAAGTCGGCGGCCCGCAGGCTATCGCCGCGCTCGCCGTGATCGATGCGGCGCTCCGCTCCGCCGAAAGCGGCCGCACGGTGGAGATCAAAGAAGTAATGGAGGGCTAGTGGCAATCCGCAAAATTAACCGGCGTGAGGTGGCGCGTAAAAAGCTGCCAAGTCGCTTTTTCCGCGAACTGGTCTCGCACAAAGTTCTAAAGTCAAAGGGTATAGCGCT
>Ga0184625_10001307_pt1 | contig 10324 bp, 9 predicted proteins | sample PLM3_30_b1_FD_133151 | JGI IMG/M metagenome (GOLD analysis project Ga0184625, IMG submission 133151) | Groundwater sediment microbial communities from an aquifer in East River, Colorado, USA - PLM3_30_b1 | ecosystem: Environmental > Terrestrial > Soil > Riparian zone | place: USA: East River... | reverse complement strand
TCGAGGTCCGCGGCCTGACCGGCAGGCACGCCAATTTCCCGGACGATGTCTCGAACTCGTGGATTACCACCGCGGGCGCGATCAAGCCGGGAGGCGGTCGCGGCGACGGCTACATGTTTTACCCCAAGGACGGCGGCGCGCCGCAACCCCTGGTCGTCGAGGAGCCGAAGATCACGGTGGCCGACCACTTCCCCGCGTTCATCAACGCGATGCGAACCCGCAAGCCCGAAGACAACAACTGCGACGCCGAAGTGGCCCATTACTCGGCCGCGTGCATCCACGTGTCGAATGCGTCGTACCGGCTGGGCTACGGCAATCCGAAGAACTACGCCATGGCGGAATCGCAGGTTGGCGATCAAAAGGATGTCAAAGTAGCCCTCGAAAAAATCCGTGACAACTGCAAGGCGCTCAACATTCCGATCGACAACGCGACCTGGACGATCGGCCCGGTGCTAACGTTCGATCCGGCCACGGAGAAGTTCACGGGCGACAACGCCGCCGCCGCCAACTCCCTGATCACCCGCGAATACCGCAAGCCCTTCGTCGTGCCCGAGCAGGTTTAACCGTGGGGCGGGCCTCTGGCCTGCCCGTGCAAGCGTTTGCCGCGATAAAACAAGTCGCGGCATGGACTCGCGCGGGAAATACGCCGTCTGGCATACACCGTTTGGCGCTTGGTTAACCTGGAGCGTCCTCGATGTTTGAGGAATCCGAATCGGACCCTGCGCCCAAGCCAGAATCAGTTATTGGCAAGTGGTTGGCGCCCGGGGCATATCTTCTAATCGGCGGTTTGATCGTTGGTTACGCCTTTGTCAGATATCGTCAGGGATGTCCACCGGAAGCAAGTCTATTGTCCGTCCGAGGACAACCTCAACGCGTCCGCTGGAACGAAACGCGAGGGCGATATGGCAGCAAATTCCAAAACGTTCAGTTTGCTGTCGGCGAAATTGATACTTCTTACGAGAGCGATCAACCAAGGTTCGAAGACGTAGAACGCGTGCTAAGAAGCGCGCAGATCGTTGAGATCTGGGTCTGCAAAACAGGAGCAGCCAACAAGCTGTATAAGCTCAATAGCAATCGCGGCAGACCAGTGGTGACCTATTCAGATAGCGTTGGGAAAAACACGCAGGACTTGTTCTCGATTCTATTTATCGGTGGTGCCTCGTTGGTGCTCGGCACTTATTTTGCGTTTCGACGCTTGTATGCGTAAGTGGCATTGGCTGAGCGCGCGCTCGCCACCGCTTCAGCCATAAACGCAATCGTCGACTACGACTTAATCCCGCTCGCCGCCAGCGGCAGCGAGCGGGCGCGGATGCCGGTCGCCTCAAACGCCGCCTGGGCCACAGCCGGCGCGACGGCAATGATCGGCGTTTCGCCCGCGCCGATGGGCGCCAAGTCCGTCCGGTTGAGCAGCACGGTCTCCAATTCGGGTGTGTCCGAGAACCGCGGCACACGGTACGTCGAGAAATCGTCGTTGAGGACCTTCGTCCCCTCGAACTGGATCGCCTCGAAGAGCGCGCCGCCCAGACCTTGCACCACGGCGCCCTCAACCTGATTCTTGCAGGCGTCGGGATTGAGGACAGCGCCGCATTCGAATGCGGTGACGACCCGCGTCACGCGAATCTTGCCGCTGGCCGGGTCGCGGACGACTTCCGCGCAGCTCGCGACGAAGCTGCCTTTCTCGGAGCCGCCGGCGATGCCGCGGCCGTGGTTCGCGGTCCGTTCGACCTTGCCCCAGCCGAATTTCTCGGCCGCGGCCTGGAACACGGCCCGCAGCCGCTCGTCCTTGAGGTTCTTGAGCCGGAACGCCAGCGGGTCCATGCCAACCTTGTGAGCCAGCTCATCCATCGCCGCCTCGCGGGCGAACGTGTTGGCGGTCGAGGCCAGTGCCCGGTAAGAGCCCTGCTTGAGCGGATAGGGCACCTGATGGGCTAGCGCCCGCTGCTGCGGAATATCGTACAGCCCGCGCACCGCAGAGCCGCCCGAGTTGTAGTTGTGGAAGTCCCACGCGGTGACGAGGCCGTCCTTCGTCATGCCGGCCCGCACGTCGATCACGCCCGCCGGGCGGAAGTAGGCGTAGTTGAACTCCTCTTCGCGGGTCCACACGACCTTCACCGGCTTGCCGGCCTCTTTGGCGAGTCTGGCGGCTTCCACGGCTGTATCGACGGTGTGCTTGCCGCCGTAGCCCGAACCCGTGTCGGGCACAATCACCCGCACCTTGTCAGTCCCCAGGCCAAAGGCTTCGGCCACCATCCCTTGCACCCGGGAAGGCTGCTGTGTCCCGGTCCAGACCGTGACCTTGCCGTCCTTCCATTCGGCAACCGCCGCCCGCGGCTCCATCGGCGCGTGGGCAATGTAGGCGATGGTGTAGCTGTTTTCGAGCTTGTGGTCCGCCGCCTTCAATGCCGATTCGATGCCGGGCGACGCTTCGACCCGCGCGCCGCGCTTCAGGTCGGCGAACAACGACTTGTGGGAGGCCTGCGACGTGCTGGCTGCCGCGGGCAGTTTAGCGCTCAGCGCCTCTGCCGCTTTGTCGGCTTCGTGCAACGTCGGCGCGACCACGCCCAAAAATGAGCCGTCGCGGACGATCATTGCGTTGGCGGATGGGGAGGTGAGATTCGCGTCAGCCGGAATGGAACGCCCACGAATTACGCGGCCAAACAGCATCCCTGGCAATTGAATGTCGGACGCATATCGGTGCTGGCCCGTGACGATGGCCTGGCCGTTAACCTTGGGCGTCGAGGTGCCCAGCACCTTCCAATCCTTGGTCGGTGTGAGCGGCGCATCGCTGCTGATGGCCTTGGTCAGTTTCTGGCCTTTCGTCAGCTCGCCAAATTTCAGCGAGCGATCGCTCGCGCCGTGCAATACCTTGGCGTCTGCGATGGTCAGCTCGCCCCGCGGCACTTTGAGTTGCTCCGCCGCCAGGTCGATCAGCAACTCGCGGGCGGCTGCTCCAACTCTGCGAATCTGCGGGATGGTGCGCGGGGTGGATTGGCTGCCGGAAGTACCGCCTTCGTTGGGGCAAAGCTCCGTGTCAGCCAGGACCACCTCGATCGCCTCCGGCTTGACGCGCAGCTCTTCGGCCAGGGCCTGCGTCACCGAAGTCCGGACATTTTGACCGACTTCGGTCTTCCCGCTGTAGAGCGTGATCTTGCCGTCTTCGGCGATGTGCAGCCACGCGCCCATCGTCTGCGAGGCGCCGCCGCCCCCGAAGCCGCCTTTGCCGCGCCCTTTGCCTCGTTGTTGCGCCCGTGCCGGGCCGGTGAGCAGACAAACGGCAATACCGCCGCCAGCCACTTTTAAGAAGTCGCGGCGATCGGGGCCGAAGGAGTACCGCGGCGGCTGGCGCAGCTCGTATCGCTCAACTTCTTGGTCAAGCAATTCGAAAGAAGAATTCTCGTTCATTTCCCACCTCCTTGACCTGCGGCTTGCTGAATTGCGGCGATGATCCGGCTGTAGGTGCCGCAGCGGCAGATGTTGCCGTCCATCTCTTCGATGATCTCGTCGCGCGTCGGTTTAGGCTTCTCGTTGAGCAAGCCGACACCGTTCATGATCATGCCGGTCGTGCAGTAGCCGCACTGCATTGCGCCGCAACTCAGGAACGCCTCCTGGACGGGGTGGAGCTTGCCGTTAACCGCCAGTCCTTCCACGGTAGTGACGGTCTTGCCGCCGCAGTCGGCCAGCGACGTGACGCACGAGCGGACCGCCTTGCCGTCGATGAGCACGGTGCAGGCTCCGCATTCGCCCTCGCCGCAGCCGTATTTGCAGCCGGTGAGCGACAGATCGTCTCGCAAGACACTGAGCAGGGAGCTGGCCGGATCGGCGGGCAGGTCGTGCCGCCTGCCGTTGACCAGAAGCTGGGTCGCCATAATGCCTCCGGGAAAGAAGAGGGTGGAGGACGCGCGCACTTCAGTGTGTGAAACCCGCGAGCCGCCGGCAAGCATCGGGGCGGCGAAAAAATTCCGAAACATTTTCCGGTGAGCTGTGTTTAATGGCCCAAATCACCGGATCGCTTCGGCGAGCCTGTCGGCCTCGCGCGGGCGTTCCCATTCAAGGGGTGGCAGCCATGAAACGTCTGGCAGTTGCAGCAGCAGTGTTGGCGTTGGTCGGCCTGGCAAACGCAGCCCGCGGGGCCGAGGACCCCAACGGCACCTGGAAGTGGACGGCAACTTTCGGCGGCAACCAATCCGTGGAAATGACCCTGAAGCTGAAACTGGATGGCGACAAGTTGACGGGGGCCACGGTTCGCGACGGCCAGGAGACCGCCATCGGCGACGCGACCTTCAAGGACAATGTGGTCAGTTTCACCACCACCCGCGAGGTCAACGGCGAGAAGCGAGTGACCAAATACAAGGGCACCCTGAGCGGCGACTCGATCAAAGGCAAATCCGAACGGGAACGCAACGGTCAGAAGACCGAGACCGATTGGGAAGCCAAGCGGCAGAAGTAACAATGCCGCGACTAGTCGCGGTCTGATTCGAAATCCGGTGCCCCGCCAATGAACCTGGCGGGGGTTTTTGTTGCTCCGTGCGGGTAATTGGCGGCTCCGTTTGCTATTCTAAATGAACCCCGCCCGCTTCCCTCCCGCCGCTTGGGCTGAAATGTCACGTCCGCTTGCCTTTCTCATCGTCAGCACGCTTCTTGCCCAATCGGGCGCAGCCGCGGAGCCCGGAGGACCGAAGGTCGATTTCAACCGCGACATCCGACCGATCCTCTCGAACCACTGCCACAAGTGCCACGGTCCGGACGATAAGCAACGCAAAGGCGGTACGGACGGCTTGCGGCTGGACATCCGCGAGCACGCGATTGCCGACCTGGGCGGCTACGCTGCCATTGTGCCGGGCAATCTCGAAATGAGCGCGTTGGTCCAGCGGATCACGGCAACCGACGTGGAAGAGCGGATGCCTCCCAAGGAAACGGGCAAGCTGCTGAAGGCGCGCGAAATTGAGCTGCTGAAGCAATGGGTCCAGCAAGGAGCGCCGTACGCCCAGCACTGGTCCTACGTGAAGCCGGCGCGGCCGCCGCTGCCAAGCGTGAAGCGAACTAACTGGCCGCGGAACGAGATCGACCATTTTGTGCTCGCGCGACTGGAGCAGGAGCAGCTGGCGCCGATGTCTGAGGCGGACCACGCCGCCTTGCTGCGCCGCGTCAGCCTCGACCTGACGGGGCTGCCTCCGAGCTTGGCCGATCTGGAGCAGTTTTCTGTCGCTCCGTCCCTCCATCCCTCCGTCTCTCCCTCCGGTGGCCAGGACGGAGCGACGGAGAGAAGGAGCGACGGAGAAAAACAGCGGTACGAGGCCTACGTCGATAAGCTCCTCAACTCCCCCGCCTACGGCGAGCACTGGGCCCGCTCCTGGCTGGATCTGGCCCGGTATGCCGACTCGGCCGGCTACGCCGACGATCCGCCGCGGACGATTTGGTTGTTTCGCGATTACGTGATCCAGTCGCTGAATGCTAACAAGCCGCTGGACCAGTTCACGATCGAGCAGATCGCCGGCGACCTCTTGCCGGAGCCAACCGATGAGCAACTCACCGCCACGGCCTTTCACCGCAACACGCTGACCAACAACGAAGGCGGGACGAACGATGAGGAATTCCGCAATGTGGCGGTCGTCGATCGCGTAAATACGACGCTCGCCGTCTGGATGGGCACGACGATCGCCTGTGCCCAGTGTCACAGCCACAAGTTCGATCCGATTACACAGTCCGAGTACTTTCAATTATTCGCCTTCTTCAACAACACCAGCGACGCCGACCGCAAGGACGAAAGCCCGCTGCTGGAGCGCTATTCGCCCGATCAGATCGAGCAACGCGCGAAACTGGAGGCCGACATCTCGGCCGCCGAGGCAGAGGAGGACAAGGAAAAGAACAAGGAGAAGATTGCGGCACTGAAGAAGAAGCTCGCCGAAATCAAGCCGGCCAAATCGGTGCCCATTCAGCGCGAGCTGCCCGCAGACAAACGGCGGGTGGCCAAACTCCAGCACCGGGGAAACTATCTCGACCAGGGCCAGGAAGTGACGGCCGGTACGCCTGCTGTCTTTCCGCCGCTGCCAGACGGCGCGCCGCGCGACCGGCTGGCGCTGGCCCGCTGGCTGGTCTCGCCCGAGAACCCGCTGACGGCCCGCGTGTTTGCCAACCGCTTCTGGGAGCAGATTTTCGGCATCGGACTGGTCGCCACCAGTGAGGAGTTCGGCTCGCAAGGCGAGTTGCCGTCGCATCCGGAGCTGCTCGATTGGCTCGCGACCGAGCTAATGCGGCTGAACTGGGATCAAAAGGCGTTTCTGAAAATGCTGGTCATGTCGGCAGCCTACCGGCAATCGTCGCGCGTCACGCCGGAGTTGTTCGCCCGCGATCCCGACAATCGCCTGCTCGCCCGCGGCCCGCGCGTGCGCCTAAGCGCCGAAATGGTCCGCGATCAGGCGCTGGCGGTCAGCGGCCTGTTGAGTCCCAAGCTGTATGGCCCGCCGGTGAAGCCGTTGCAGCCCGCGGTTGGCCTGACGGCGGCCTTCGGCAGCGGAATCGACTGGCAGACTTCCAGCGGCGAAGACAAACACCGCCGTGGCCTCTACACGACCTGGCGCCGTTCCAATCCTTATCCCTCGATGGCCACGTTCGACGCTCCCAACCGCGAAGTCTGCACGCTCCGCCGCAACCGCTCGAACACGCCACTCCAGGCGCTCGTCACGCTCAACGATCCGGTCTATGTCGAAGCCGCACAGGCGCTGGCCCGGCGGATTGTCAAGGAAGGCGGCGCTGACGCCGCTGCGAGGATCGACTTCGCCTTTCGCCTCTGCCTATCCCGCGCGCCGACCTCAGCCGAATCCGCGCGGCTGACGCGACTCGTCGATGAATCGCTGGCCGATTTCGGCGCGAACCAAGCCGCGGCGAAGAAGCTGGCCACCGAGCCATTGGGGACAGCTCCAGAAGGGTCGAACATCGCGGAGCTGGCCGCTTGGACCGTCGCGGCCAACGTGATGTTGAACCTCGATGAGATGTTAATGAAACGCTAACCGTGGGGCGGGCCTCTGGCCTGCCCTTGCTCTTTCCAGGGCAGGCCAGAGGCCCGCCCCACGTAATATGCACCTCACCCGCCGGCATTTTCTCTGCGATGCTCAACTTGGCATCGGCGCGATTGCCTTGTCATCGCTGTATGCCCGCGACGGCGTGGCTGCGCCGCAGGCGGCGGTCAATCCGCTGGCGCCGCGGCAGCCGCACTTTCCGGCGAAGGCCAAGCAGGTGATTTACCTGCACATGACGGGCTCCCCGCCGAATCTGGATTTGTGGGACTTTAAGCCGGAGCTGGTGAAGCGGACCGGCGAGGATTGCCCGGACTCGTTCTTGAAAGGCCGGACGTTTGCGTTCACGTCGGGCGTCCCGAAGCTGCTGGGCACGCCGCGGAAGTTCGAGCAATACGGCGCGGGCGGACAGTGGATGTCCGACGCGGTGCCCAATCTGCACGAGCACGCGGATGAGCTGTGCATGGTGCATTCCATGTACACCGAGCAGTTCAATCACGCTCCGGCGGAGCTGCTGCTCTATACCGGCTCGCCCCGCTCCGGCCGGCCGGCGATGGGGGCGTGGGTGACGTATGGCTTGGGCTCGGAGAACGAGAACCTGCCGGGCTATGTCGTGCTGATCAGCAGCGGCGTTCAGCCCAACGGCGGGGCGAACAGCTTTGGCAGCGGCTTTCTGCCCTCGGTGTTTCAGGGCGTGCAGTGCCGCAGCAAGGGCGACCCGGTGCTGTACGCCTCCGATCCGCCCGGCATGGACCGCGCACTGCGCCGCAAGAGCCTCGACGCGCTGCGGGACCTCAACGAGCTGCAAGCCGCCGAGCTGGGCCATCCCGAAACGGCCACCCGCATCGCCCAGTACGAGCTGGCCTACCGCATGCAGGTCGCCGTGCCGGAAGTGATGGACATCACCCGCGAGTAGCAGCAAACGCTCGAAGCCTATGGCGCGAAGCCCGGCGAAGCGAGCCTGGCCAATAACTGCCTGCTGGCCCGCCGGCTGATCGAGCAGGGCGTGCGGTTCGTGCAACTCTTCGACTGGGGCTGGGACTTCCACGGCACCAATCCCAAGGAAGACATTCGCGACGGCCTGACCACCAAGTGCGCTACGATGGATAAGCCGGTGGCGGCCTTGCTGAAGGACCTCAAGCAGCGGGGCCTCCTGGATTCGACGCTGGTCATCTGGGGCGGCGAGTTCGGCCGCACGCCGTTCCGCGAAGGCCGCACCGCCAAGGGCAGCGTGCTGGGCCGCGACCACTACCCCGACTGCTACACGATGTGGCTGGCCGGCGGCGGCGCTCGCGGCGGCTACTCCCACGGCCAGACCGACGAGTTGGGCTTCGCCGTCACCGAGAACAAAGTCCACGTCCACGACCTGCAAGCCACGATCCTGCACCTGCTCGGCTTCGACCACACCAAACTCAGCCACCGCTTTCAGGGCCGCGACTACCGTCTGACCGACGTGCACGGCCGCGTCGTCAAAGAGCTGCTAGCGTAGTGTCAGTCGTTTGACCCGGAGCCAGAGGCGACGGTGCCCAACAGTGCACGCGCTTCCCTACGGGTCGCGGTCAAACGAGACGGGCTCATAGCCTCCGCCCAACACCGGCAGGAATTCATAACCGCACAGGGACTAGCGTACGTGGCAAAACCTTCCGAACCCAACGTCACAAATGATGAGGTCTTGAACTGGCTTGGTGACGGCCCTGCAACGACCGCACAAGCGCCAATGTCCAAGCAGCCAACTGCGACAACGTTGCCCGCTTCGACGGTCGTGCCTCATTCTCCGTCACCTGCGACCACGCATTTCACCTATCAGATGGTCCAGATTCCGCCTACGATCGAGGTTGCTGGGCAGGCGTCGAATGACGGGCTGGCCGCCGGCTATTTACAGAGCATTGTGAATAACTATGCCCGGCAGGGTTGGGAGTTCTACCGCGTCGACTCCATCGGAGTGTACAACCCGCCTGGTTGCTTACTGGCGCTCTTGGGACAGAGCGGCACCTATTTGCAATACTACGTCGTTACGTTTCGACGGCCCGCCTGAATCGCGCTTCGCGATTTGGCACTTTCCGCATTTCGCGTTCAGCCGCCGCCGAAGACGGGCAGGAAATGGATCTCGCTGCCGGGCTGCACCCTAGCGTCCAGCCCCCGCCGGCTGAGCTGGTCGTCGATAGACACCTGCAGGTTCGGCGCTAATTCGCCGGCGGTACACAGGCGCTGTTCGATACCCGGAAAGCGCCGCTCCAGCTCAACGACAATCTCGCGCACCGTTGAGCCAGCGATTTCTAACTCTGCGTGGCCGCCGGAGAGGTCGCGAAGCTGGACGGGGACGAAGACGCGGGACATGTGCCAGTTTTCTCACGACAAGAACGCGGATCGAACATCGGGTCGCCGCAGAATCACGAGCGACCAGATCCCCAGCGGCATTCCCAGCCAGATGCAAGGCCCGAAAAACGGAATCGAAGCGAGGACGGCCGCACCTACGGCCCAACCATATCTGACCCCGCGGCGCATGCACCAGGCACCGAAGGCAACGAAAAGGCTCGGCAGCATGGAGAGGATAAGGAACGTGTCTCTTGCGCCCGTCGAACGGATGACCCAGGCGGCTTGGTCCGGTTTGGTCACGAAAAGCCACAGCACAATGGCGAGAGTCGCCGAGCAGGCTACCGCGCCTATTCCGCCCCAGGTTACCCCCAAAACCAGCAAACCCAGGGAAGGCCCACGCAGCCGAGCCAATGCAGTTTGACGCGAGTCTATATGTTCGGGATCTGTTGTGGCCGGCGCTGCGTAAGGGTTGAGTTTGTCGGAAGACATATACCACAGCCGTGTTCCGGGGCCTGAGCAAGCGAGGACGCTCGATCTACGTGGAGGCGAGCGCTTTCCACACCTTTGGCGGCGACATCGGCAAATCCGTGAGCCGTTTGCCCGTGGCGGCGAAGATGGCGTTGGCGATGGCGGCGGGGGGCGGGACGATGGGGGTTTCGCCGACGCCGCGGACGCCGTAGGGGTGCGACGGATTGGGCACCTCGACGATGATCGTTTCGATCATCGGCACGTCGAGGCTGGTCGGCATGCGGTAGTCGAGGAAGCTGGCGTTTCGCATCCGGTTTTCGCCGTCGAAGAAATACTCTTCGTTGAGTGCCCAGCCGATGCCCTGCACCGCGCCGCCCTGCATCTGGCCTTCGACATAGCTGGGATGCACCGCCTTGCCGGCGTCTTGAATGGCCGTGTAACGCAGGATCGTGACCTTGCCGGTCTCGGGATCGACCTCCACGTCGCAGATATGCGTGCCGAAGCCGTTGGTCGAACCTTCCGGGGAG
>Ga0184625_10001306_pt1 | contig 10324 bp, 7 predicted proteins | sample PLM3_30_b1_FD_133151 | JGI IMG/M metagenome (GOLD analysis project Ga0184625, IMG submission 133151) | Groundwater sediment microbial communities from an aquifer in East River, Colorado, USA - PLM3_30_b1 | ecosystem: Environmental > Terrestrial > Soil > Riparian zone | place: USA: East River... | reverse complement strand
GCGGCACCAGCGAGCTGATGGTCATCAACCGCGGGGCGCACGAAGAGATCGACGTGTTCCGCAACGACGCCGGCGAGCTGCAATTCCCGCTCGACAACAAGCTGTCGGGCAACGTGGTCGATCTGTGCCCCGTCGGGGCCCTGGGCGACAAGGACTTTCTCTATCAGCAGCGGGTCTGGTTCATGAAGAGCCACGACAACGTCTGCGCCGGCTGCTCCACCGGCTGCTCGATCAAGGTCGAAGAGAACCAGGACCACGTCTATCGCCTCAAGCCCCGCGACAACCCGCACGTCAACCAGTGGTGGATGTGCGACGAAGGGCGCTACGGCTGGAAGCACGTTCACAACGCCAGCCGCGTGACCCAACTGCGGCGGCGGGAGAAGAACGCTTACGTCAACGTCGAGTGGGCGGAATTCGCCGCTGAGATCGATCAGAAGCTCCGCAAAGCGGGCCGGCTGGCAGCCGTTCTCTCGCCGCATCTGACGGTGGAAGAGGCGTATTTGCTGGCAACCTACATCCGCGGCATTGATCCTGCGGCCGTCCTGGTGGTCGGCCCGATCCCGACGGAAGGCAAGGACGAGCGGTTTCCCAACGGCTTCACGATCCGCGCGGAGAAGTGCCCCAACCGCAAGGGCGTCGAGGCGATTGCGGCTCGTCTAGGCGGCGGCCTGATCAACTGGGGTGATTTTCTGGGCCAGGCCGAGAGCGATCCGCCCGGCGCGGTGTGGCTCGCAGGCGGCTACCGGTCGGAGTGGAACGACGCAGCCGTCGCCGAGAAGCTCTCCGGCGTGCCGGCGCTCATCGTTCAGGACTGCTTCCCTTCGCCACTGTGGGAGACGGCCGCGTATCAGGTTCCCGGTGCGACGTTCGCCGAGCGCGAAGGCTCCTACGTCAACGCCAACGATCGGTTGCAGTCGTTCCGCTGGGCGATCCGGCCGCCGGCAGGCGTGCGCACCGAAGGGCAGCTCTATTGGCAGCTCCTCAAGCGGCCGGGGCTATATAAGGCCAGCGAAGTTCTCGGCGAGATTGCCCGCGAGATTGCCTACTTCTCGGCTGCCGACCGCGGAGTGCCAGAGGTTGGCGTGGATTTGAAGTTGAATCAACTCGCGTGACACGTTTGGGAGACCGCGGATCAGACGGATTCCGCGGATATGCAGACAAGAAGATTCAGCAAAGAAATGTAACTACACACATCAGCGAGATCCGCGTAATCCGCGGTTCAATTTCCCGTCAACCATGTTGGAAGCCCTCGTCAAAATCGGCCTGCTCGTTGGCGGCTTAATGACCGCGGCGGCCTACTTCGTGCTGCTGGAGCGTCGGATGGCGGCCTGGACGCAGGACCGCATCGGCCCCAACCGCGTCGGCATTCCGCTGACCAACATCAAGCTGTGGGGACTCGGGCAGCCGTTGGCCGATGGCTTGAAGTTCATCCTCAAAGAGGAATACACGCCGGCACACGTCGATCGCCGGCTCTATGTCCTCGCGCCGCTGGTCATTCTGGCCGCAGCATTGGCGACCTACGCCGTCATTCCCTTCGGCAGCCTGATTCCGTCGTTCTCAATTGGCCAGTTCAAAGTTGAGAAGCCGATCCAGCTGACCGTCGCTCCGGGCGTCGATGTGGGCATGGTCTATGTGTTCGCCCTGTCGAGCATCGCGGTCTATGGCGTGATCCTCGGCGGCTGGGCCAGCAACAGCAAATACAGCTTTCTCGGCGGCCTGCGTTCGAGTGCTCAGCTCATCGCCTACGAGCTGCCGATGGGGCTGGGCATTCTGGGCGTCGTGCTGGCGGCCGGCTCGCTCAATCTCAACACGATCATTACGGCTCAGGCTCAGCAGGGTTGGTATGCCTTCGTGCAGCCGCTGGGGTTTGTGGTGTTTGTGGTGGCCGCATTTGCCGAGGCGGCCCGCCTGCCCTTCGACCTGCCCGAGTGCGAACAGGAATTGATCGGCGGCTACCACACCGAGTATTCAGGCATGAAGCTGATCATCTATTTGATCGCCGAGTTCCTGCACATGATCACGGCGTCCTTTTTGATCGTGATCCTGTTTCTGGGCGGCTGGCATCTGCCGGTTTTGACCGGCGATCCGACCGCGACGTCAATCGGCTGGGTAACGGCCATCCTCCGCATCCTGGTGCTGCAGGGGAAGATCGTGGCGGTCATCCTGTTCTTCATGTGGGTCCGCTGGAGCTGGCCGCGATTCCGCTTCGACCAGCTGATGAACCTGGCCTGGAAGATCATGCTGCCGCTGGGGCTGGTGAACCTGGTGACGCTGGCCGTTTTGTACGAGGCGTACCACGTTTATGTCGGCCGGGACGTGACCGATCCGGTGGGCGTCAACAGCGGCTGGCTGCTGCTGATCGTGGCCTGTTCCTGGATTGCGTTCATCGCGGCCTGGATTGTCGTAGCCCTGTTCAACCCGCTAGTGACCGACAACCGCCCGCGACGCGATCTGTCGTTGACGACCGTCGATTCACAGATTTGAAGGGCGCTGTAGGGAACGCCCTCCGTGGCGTTCCCGGAACGGCACAGAGGCCGTTCCCTACAAAAAAGCTGAACCCATGAAACCCGACGACCCGCACATCAAGTGGATTGCCGAGCCGCAGCTGGGGCTGACGGGCAAGATGTATTTGCCGCTGCTCGCTCAGGGCTTGACCACGACGTTCAAGCACATCATGCGCTCGCTCCACGGCGAGGCTGTCACGGTTTCGTATCCCGAGGAAGAGCCGCAGTTCGCCAATCCGCAGATCTATCGCGGCGTGCACCGGCTCAACAAAGACGCCGCCGGCCGCGTGAAATGCGTCGCCTGCTTTCTCTGCGCCACCGCTTGCCCGGCACACTGCATCGACATCATCGCCGAGGAAAGCCCCTGGCCAGACCGCGAGAAATATCCGCAGAGCTTCGCCATCGACGAGCTGCGGTGCATCTACTGCGGCATGTGCGAGGAAGCCTGCCCCGTCGATGCCATCGAGCTGACCAGCCTGTACAATCTCACCGGCCGTAGCCGCGAGGAAATGATTTTCGACAAGGAAAAGCTGCTCTCGATCTACGACATGACGAAGGACAAGGAGCCGATGCAGTCGCCGGCCATGGGAGGCACCGCAACATGACGGCCTGGCTGCAAAAGCTCGCGTCCGGGATTCCCGAACCCGCGCGGCACGTTTTGACGTGCGCGACCTTCTGGGCGCTGGTGGCCGGCGTGATCGGCGTCTGGTTGCTCTTGCCGACGCGGCTGCGGTACGGCAAAGCGCTGGGCAGCCTGCTGGTGGCGATTGCCGGCGTTCTCTTCGCTTTCGATCTGCCGCTGTTGGGCGATTGGGCCAGCCAGGTTGTGCTGTGGCTGCTCGCCGCCGTGACTCTCGGCGCAGCGATCGCCACCATCGCCTCGCAAAGCCCGATCTATTCGGCGATTTGGTTCGCCCTGTCGCTGCTGGGAACCGCGGGGCTCTTTCTATTCCAAGGGGCCCAGTTCCTGGCCGGGGCCACGGTCGTCGTCTATGCCGGCGCGATCGTCGTGACATTTCTGTTCGTCATCATGCTGGCTCAGCCCGAAGGGCACGCCCGCTACGACCGCCTGACTTGGGGCGGGCTGCCGAAGATTCTGGGCGTCGTCAGCGCGGGACTACTGGTCGGCATTCTGACGTTCATGTTGGGCCGGGCGAAGCAGGAAGCCACTCGGCCGACGGAAATGGCCGCAGCGCCCGCCGGCGCCGTCGCCGCGCGGCATGCCGAGGGCGGCGTCCTCAACGAGCGGCACGTGGCGAACCTCGGCCGGCGGCTGTTTGGCGAGCACCTGCTGAGCGTCGAAGTCGCCGGCACGCTGTTGCTCGTCGCCCTCGTCGGCGCCGTGGCCATCGCGATCCAGGGCAAGCCCCGACTGGCCCAGCGGATCGAGGAGGCCCTGCGATGAGCGAGCTGGCCCTCCTTTACAACTTCCTGGCGATTGGCGGCCTGCTGTTCGCCCTCGGCCTGATCGGGTTTCTGGTGCGGCGGAACATGATCGTGATGTTCCTCTGTGCCGAGATGATGCTGCAAGGCATTTCGCTGAGCCTCGTCGGCTTTGGCCGCTACCACAACGACTGGGGCGGGCAGATGCTGGTGATCTTCATCATCACCGTGGCCGCCTGCGAGGCCGGCATCGCCCTGGCCTTGATCCTGATGCTCGCCCGACGGGCGGGCAACCTCGATACGGCTGCCTGGCAAGACCTTCGCGAGGACGGCCAGCCCGCGTTCCTCGACCGGCAGGTTCCCGAAGAGCGCCTGGAAGACCGCGTCTGGCCGCACTTGACGCCCGCCGGCAGCGAGCCGCCCCGCGACCCCGAGCGCGAGCTGCACCGGCCGCGAGTTTGAAAGCAACCGCAAAGTAGCAGGCGCACTCCGTGTGCCGTCACCCAAGAATAAATGACGAATCGCAAATGACGGCACACGGAGTGTGCCTACTACAGTAAATGGACGACACGATCCGCAACTGCCTGGTCCTGATTCCCGCGCTGCCGCTGGCGGCGGCTGGTGTAGCTGCGCTGTTTGGGTCCAAGCTGCTCCGCGGCTACAGTCATCTGCCGGTGGTGTTGGCCTTGATCGGCTCGTTCGCTTGCAGCGTCGCGGTGCTCCGCGAAGTCGCATCGCGGCAAACCGTCGGCACGGACGGCGGCGTCGAAGAGGTCGTCTCGCTTTGGACCTGGGCCGAGGTGCAACAGGCCTATTACCTGGAGCCCAATCCGCCCGCGGTGGAAGCCGCCGAGGCCGGTTGGCGGAATTTTCGCATCGAGATCGTGCTGCGGGCCGACGCCCTGACGGCCGTGATGCTGTCGATGGTCACCTTCGTCTCGTCGCTCGTGGCGATCTACGCCTCGGGGTACATGGCCGGCGACCGCGGCTACTGGCGGTTCTTCGCCTACATCGGCCTGTTTGTATTCTCGATGACGATGCTCGTCTCGGTCAGCAATTTCGTGCTGCTGTTCGTGTTTTGGGAGGCGGTCGGTGTCTGCTCCTACCTGCTGATCGGCTTCTGGTATCAAAAGCCCGAAGCGGCGGCCGCCGGCAAGAAGGCGTTCCTGGTCAACCGCATCGGCGACTTCGCCTTCACCGCAGCGCTGTTCCTGATCTGGTGTACCTACGGGACGCTCAACTACCACGACTCGCTGGCCGACGGCACAACGGACGTAGCTGAACTCGCCAGAGTTCAGTCCCTGCCCCCCGGGGAGAGTCCGAATTCTGGCGAATCCGGCGACGGGAAGCAGCTCATCCGCGGCGTCCTTGGCAAATCACGAATCGCCGCTAACGGCTACGCGACCGGCCCGCTGTGGAAGGAAACCAATAGGGAAACTAATAAATTGTCGATCGCGACCGCGATCTGCCTGCTGCTGCTCTTGGGTGCGTGCGGCAAAAGCGCTCAGTTCCCGCTGCACGTCTGGCTCCCCGATGCGATGGAAGGACCGACGCCCGTCAGCGCGCTGATCCATGCGGCGACGATGGTCACCGCCGGCGTTTATATGGTCGCCCGCTGCACGCCGCTGTTTGCCGTTAGCCCGGCGGCCCAGCTCATCGTGGCCGTCATCGGCGGCTTCACCGCGCTCATGGCGGGGTTGATTGCCTTGACGCAATTTGACCTGAAGCGGGTGCTGGCTTACTCGACGATCAGCCAGCTCGGCTACATGTTCCTGGCATTGGGCGCGGGCACGTTCGCCGGCGTCACAGGCGGCATGTACCACCTCTTCACGCACGCCTTCTTCAAGGCCCTGCTGTTCCTCGGCGCCGGCAGCGTGATGCACGCGATGGGCGGCGTGATCGACATGCGGCAATTCGGCGGCCTGCGGCGGCTGATGCCTTGGACCTACGTGACTTTCTTCGTCGGCTGCCTGGCGCTCTCCGGCGTGGTCCCCTTCGCCGGCTTCTGGAGCAAGGACGCCGTGCTGGCCTCCGTTCACGAAAAAGTACACGCCATCGACCACGAATTGGAGCATCGCCGCGGCACGCACCCGGGCGACTCACCGGCTGCGGCTGGGCCACTGGCAGCCTGGAGCGAGAGCGACCTGGTCCGCAGCCGGGCGATCTATCAGTGGCTCTATTACGGCGCGGTCTTCACCGCGTTTTTGACCGCGTTCTACACATTCCGGGCATTGGCATTGACCTTCCACGGCGCTGAGCGAATTCCGGCTCAGGCCGGGCATCACGCCCACGAATCGCCGCCGGTGATGCTCGCCCCTCTCGCCGTCCTCGCGGCCTGCTCGGTCGTTGTCGGCGTCGCCTGCCTGATTCCGCCCAACCTGGGCGCCAACCGCATCGCCGAGCTATTGAGCCAGACTCCTTCGTTGGCGGCCGGACCGATCGTCTTGACCAAGGTCGTCCCCGAGTTCCACTTGAGCGTCGCGGGCGTGGGCACGGTTGCCGCGCTGGCAGGCATTGGACTGGCACTATTCCTGTATCTCGGACCGACTAGCGAGGCCCGCTATGCCCGCCGGCTGTTCGACATGGACGGCGCCCAGCGCTGGACCGATCCGCAGTGGGTGGCGGGACTGGAGCGTGTGGGGTGGATCGGCGCGAGCACGCGATTCCTCCGCCGCGTGGGCGTCGGCTGGGCGGTCGTGCTGGTCGGCTATGCATTGGGCGCTGTCGCCCTCGTGTTGGCCGTACCGCTGGTCGTCGCCGGCTTTTTGACGCCCTACCGCCTGTCGCGGGACAAGTTCTATTTTGACGAGCTGTATGGCGCGCTGATCGTTTGGCCGCTGCGGCTCGCCGCGGCGGTGCTGGCCTGGATCGACCGCTGGATTGTGGATGGCTTGGTCGATCTCGTCGGCCGCATTCCGCCCGCGATCGGCACGCTGATGCGTCCTCTGCAGATGGGCCTCGTGCAGTTTTACGCCCTGGCCATGGTGCTGGGCATGTTGATCCTCGTCGCCACCCGCCTGTTGTGGTCCGGCTAGAAGTGGGGCAGACATTCGTGTCTGCCGCGTGAATGACCAGTCAGCAACTCCTACTGACGATCTTCCTGCCGCTCGCCGGGGCGCTGGCGCTGTGGGTCGTCGCGCCGCTGGGCCGTTCGGCCGCCCGCGTGACCGCGCTGGTCGTGACGCTGCTGACGTTGTTCTGCGCCGGGCAGCTGACGATCGGTTATCCAGCGGGAACTGACTACGCCGTGACGGACGTCGCTTGGCTCTCCGGCGGGGGAACACCCGTCGATATCCGTTTCAGCGTCGGTCTCGACGGCCTGGGCGTGTGGTTGTTTGGCCTTTCCGCCTTGCTGTTCGTCACCGCCGTCCTGGTGAGCTGGGAAGCGATCAGCGACCGCGCGCCGCTGTTCTATGCGATGCTGTTGCTCCTGGAGTTCGGCTGCCTGGGCGTCTTTGTGGCCCGCGACATCATCCTGTTCTACGTCTTCTTCGAGTTCACGCTGATCCCGCTATTCTTCCTGATTGGCATTTGGGGCAGCGAAGACCGGCGGCACGCGGCGGTCAAGTTCTTTCTGTTCACGTTGGCCGGTAGCCTGCTGACGTTCCTGGGTCTCCTGGCCATCGTGCTCTGGGACTATCAAAACAGCGGTGCAGGAACCATGCGGTTTTCGATCGCCCAGCTCACCGAGGGTCTGACCCAGCATCCCATGCATCGCGACTGGCAACTGCTCGTGTTCCTGGCGCTCTTCGCGGGCTTTGCGATCAAGGTCCCACTCTTTCCGCTGCACACCTGGCTGCCGCTGGCCCACGTGCAAGCGCCGACTGCCGGCAGCGTGATCCTGGCAGGCATCCTGCTGAAGATCGGCGTGTACGGCTTCCTGCGGTTTAGCGTGCCGATGCTGCCCGACGCCACGGTCGCTTGCCTGCCGGCCATGATGTGGCTCGCGGTAGCCGGCATCATCTACGGGGCGCTGGTGGCCCTGGCTCAGACCGACCTCAAAAAGCTGATCGCCTACTCCAGCGTCAGCCACCTCGGCTACTGCATGCTGGGCCTGTTTGCCCTCAACGCAACCGGTGTCCAGGGCAGCGTGCTACAGATGGTCAATCACGGCCTTTCGACCGGCGCGCTGTTCGCCATCGTGGGCATGCTCTACGAGCGGTATCACACGCGGCAAATCGCCGACCTTTCGGGGCTGGCCCTGCGGACGCCCTGGCTGGCGTTCTTCATGGTTCTGTTTACGTTCTCGAGCATCGGCGTGCCGGGCCTCAACGGTTTTGCCGGCGAGTTTCTGATTCTGCTCGGCGCGTTCCAGCGGGCCTGGTCCGACGTCCCGCTGATTTGGCGCGGGCAACTGATCGTCGTGGCCGTGCTCGCGCTGTCCGGCGTCGTGCTCGGCGCGTGGTACATGCTGTGGCTGGTGCAGCGGGTCTTCTTCGGCCCGCTCAAAACGCCGCACATCGCGCACGAGGGCGAAAGCGAAACGCCGGTCGATTTGTCGCTCCGCGAGATCTTCGCTTTGGCCCCGCTGGCCGTGTTCGTCGTCTGGATCGGCATTCGCCCCGGCGATTTCCTTAGCCGAATGGCCCCCACGCTCGACGCCGCCCGCCGCCCGGCCGTCGCGGCGCTCGACAAGATGCGTGGAAACGAACAACCACCCGTTGCGGATCTCGTTCCCAGGGTCCTCCCTGGGAACGCACATCCCCGAGGCTCCGCCTCGTTGGCTGACGGCGAGATCGACCGGCGGTTCGGCGAGGGAGGACCCTCGCGGTAGTGTGGTCCCAGGGAGGACCCTGGGACCAAGTGATTCGGTCCGTTGAAATTCCCATTGGAGCGAACAGTGCTCGTTGAGTGGAAAACCATTGGCCTGTTGCGGCCCGAGATCGTGCTCGCCCTGGCGGCGACTTCGATCTTCGTCGCCGGCGCGTTCACGAAGAGCCGGGCCTGGTGGGCCATGATCGCCGTGATTTCCTACCTGGCGGCGGCCGCGGTGCTCGTCACGCAGGGGGCGCCGTGGGCGATGGAAACGGTGCTGACCGGCCCCGTGGCGATCGACCCGATGAGCCTGAGCTTGCGGTGGCTGGCACTCTTCATGGGCCTCGTGTTCACATTGATTGCCGCCCGACTGGCTGAGCCAGAGCTGGCCAGCGAGTTTTTCGGCTGCGTGATGCTGGTCGCCGTCGGCGTGATGCTCGCCGCATCGGCCAATGAGCTGGTGCTGCTGTTCCTGGGCCTGGAGCTGATCTCGATTCCGACTTACGTGCTGCTGTTCCTCGGCCGCCGCGACCGGGCGTCGGGCGAGGCCACGATGAAGTACTTTTACCTCAGCATTCTTTCGTCCGCGCTGCTCTTGTACGGTTTGACGTTCTTGTACGGACTCGGCCGCACGACGCTGATTGCCGGCACGGCCGAAATCCCCGGCATCCGCGAGGCCCTGGCCAGCCCGCGGCTCTTGGCCGCCAGCCCGCTCGCTCCGCTCGCGCCGCTGGCGCTGGCCCTCGTGGCGGCGGGGCTGGGCTTCAAACTGGCGGTCGCGCCACTGCAGTTCTATGCCCCCGACGTCTATCAAGGCACGACCAACGCCAACGCCGGCCTCTTGGCCGTCGCCCCAAAGATCGCCGGCGTCGCGGGTTTCATTCGCCTGGTGATCGTGGCGATGCCTGCCTCGGCCGATCGGGCCTGGCAACTCGCCCTGGTACTGGCCGTCGTCACGATGACGATCGGCAACGTCTGCGCCCTGTGGCAGAAGAACATTCGCCGCCTCTTGGCCTATTCGTCAATCGCCCACGGCGGCTACTTGCTGATCGGCCTGGCGGCTGCCGCTGCCGCGACTTCGTCGGGGCTGCCCGCGCTCCGCGGCGGCGTCACGGCGATGCTGCTCTATGTGCTGGTCTATGCCCTGGCCAGCATGGGCGCGTTTGCCGCGCTGGCCTATCTGGGATCGGCCCGCCGCGAAGTAAACGAGGTCGATGAGCTGGCCGGCCTGGCTCGCTCGCAGCCGCTGATTGCCGGGGCGCTCGCCATGTGTATGTTCTCGCTGGCCGGCCTGCCGCCGCTCGCGGGCTTTTGGGGCAAGCTCAGTCTGTTTGGCTCGGCGGTTCAACTCGCCACAGCGCCATTAGACAAGGGTGTGCCGCTGTGGTTCACGGTGCTCGCCGCCGCCGGCGCACTGAACGCCGCTGTGGCCGCCGCGTACTACCTGCGCATCGTCTCCGTAATGTTCTTTCAAGCGCCGGCTCAGCCGCTCGCTGCGGTCGGCGGCCGTCCCGCCTGGCTAGCCGCGGTGATCTGCTCCGCGCTCGTCGTGGCCAGCGGTGCGCTACCCGGCCGGCTGCTGGAATCGGCGACCAAGGCCGAGGCCGCCCTGCGGCCGGCCGCGAAGACGACGCAAACGGCGCGCGTCGCCGCGGACCCTGTGCGGTAGCCAGCAAACGGTT
>Ga0184625_10001305_pt1 | contig 10326 bp, 8 predicted proteins | sample PLM3_30_b1_FD_133151 | JGI IMG/M metagenome (GOLD analysis project Ga0184625, IMG submission 133151) | Groundwater sediment microbial communities from an aquifer in East River, Colorado, USA - PLM3_30_b1 | ecosystem: Environmental > Terrestrial > Soil > Riparian zone | place: USA: East River... | reverse complement strand
GTCACGCGCATACCATACAGGATTTGCTGGCGTTTGGAGCGTTTTTGGCCGGATTGGCCGGAACGCGCGCGGGCTCGGGGGACGGTCAGGCCGGAAGGGCGATATCGGCGGCGCGACGGCCGCCCCGGAAGGCGGTGCGCCTGTCGTAGCGGTCCGAGTTCCGGCGATCGCGCTGCGGCAGGTCGAAGTGGAGATAGCCGACGACCGCGTGCAGCAGGCGTTCAGTGCGTTCGAAGAACGCGCCGATCGCCTGCGCCTCGCGAACCAGATACGGATCGGGCCGGTCGGTGTGGACCAGCGAGCGTGTCACGCCTTCGGACGCTGCGAGAAGAACCAGATGCAGGCCGTTGTACTCCTCGAGCCGCAGGTTGGTCACCAGCAGATCGGGCATCGAGGCGAGCAGCTGCGATCGCGCCGAAAGAAAATCGCGGCACAGCGTGGCCCGCGCGATTCGTTCGCATCTTGCTAACACACGCTGACCGAGGATCGCGTCTGGTTCCACCACCAGAAGATGCTTCATTCCACCAGCTTCGCGGGAATTGTCACCTACCTGAGCAGCGGTTACAAGATTGTTGCCACGCCTTGATCGCGATCGTTGCACACTGATTTTGCGGACGATCGCCTGCGACGCCTTCGGCCGATCACGATCGCGCGACGCATCGGGATTGCCGATCTGTGCAGGAATAGACAGGGCTGTCGATTTGTCGATCGTCACAACCGGTCCGTTTGTGCGCGGCCGCCGAACCGTCACCGCTCGACTTTCGCCATAACGCGCGACTGTGCGCAGCGGCAGGAATCTCCGTCCGCCGCGACTAATGTCGCCCTCCCGGCGACACCTTTCAACTGATGCGTCATCTGCATGAGGCCGTCTCGATCGGCACAACGCCTCGCGTTGTCCGGTAGCTTGTCGGTCGATACTGCTCAGGGGAGTAGCCTTTACACGGGGCCTCTTCACGCGCCGTTAAGGCCGTCGCTGAAAGTTCCGGGAAAAGCCGGCCAACGCCTCGCGGATTTCAGTGGCCTACGAATTGCGTATGTCAATAATCGTGGGAACCAGTTGGTGCCGGATCACGAGGGCGGAACCGGTCGCGACGATCGCCGACGAAGTGTCGCCGCTCGACGAACTTTTTTTCAGCCTCGACGGCACGACGGTCGCGACCGAGGATGAACAGTGGCGCGTCGAGGTGTCCGGTATCCACTTCGGCCACGACGGACGTTGGCTGCAATTGAATCTGTGCGGCGACGTCAACTACAGCGTCACGCTGAAGATCGACACCGTGGACGTGCGCGCAATCCACGACAATCTCGCGGCATGTCTCGCGGCCGCGCCGCCCCAGGTCAGCGCGCCGCCGTTCTGACCACCGCGCGGCGTCGTCACGCGTCAACCCTCGCAGTTCCAGCCCCGCTCGGCGGGCTCCCGTCGCCGCGAATGCAGTTCTTCCCTGCTCGCTTCGCCTCGTAGAGCGCCTGATCCGCGCGCTCGAGCAGCTGCCCGACCGTCGATCCCGGTAAAGACACTGCCAGTCCGACGCTGACCGTCACGCGCGTGACCGCAAGCACGCCGTCCGCCGGCCGGTAGTGCTCGATCCGTTCGCGGATACGTTCCGCGATGCGCATCGCGTTCTCGCTCGTGCTGCCGGGCATGATGATCACGAACTCCTCGCCGCCAAAGCGCGCGCAGACGTCGAACACGCGCACCGAGCGGCGCAGGATGTCGCCGACGTCGCGCAAGATGGTGTCGCCCGCCAGGTGTCCGTGCGAGTCGTTGACCCGCTTGAAGTCGTCGATGTCGATCATCAGCAGCGCGAGCGGGATCTGATGCCGATGAGAGCGCTGCAGTTCCTCGTCGAGCCGGACCTGGAAGTACCTTCGGTTGAAGACGCCGGTCACCGGATCGACCGTGGCCGCGTGCGCGTACGCCTCGGCGGAATCAAGGGCGCGCTCGCGTTCGAGTGCCAGCGCCGCTCCTGACGCGAACAACCGAAGCGCCGCGACGTCGCGGCGGGCGAACGACTGGTCCCCGCGCCGGTCGGTCACGCAGATCGCGCCGAGCACTTCGCGATCGCCGAGGATTGGCACCGCGACGAACGAGCTGGTGTGATACCGCGGCCGACGAGCGCCAATCAACCGATCGCCGGTCGTCGTGTACAGCGGTTTGCGCGAGCGCATGACGGTGCCGATCACCCCGGCGCCCGGCTCGATCCGTACATGTTCGACCAGGGCGCGTGGGTACCCGAATGTCGCGACGATCGAGGCCTGGCCGGGGTCGCCGGCCTGGGTGACGGCAATCGCACCGAGCCGCGCGTCGACGGCGACCGCGGCGTGGCGAATGATCGTGTCGCTGACGGCGAGCAGACCATTCACGCGCGCCAGGCGATGGAGCATGCGATAATGCAGCCGCATCACCGCCGGTGGAACGACGGCTGCGGCCTCGGCGGCAGGCCGGGTGGACGTCTCGGTGACGACGTCGACCAGGTGAAAAAACGGTGCGGGCGACATGGTCCAGTCGCCGCCAATCGCCAACGCGACGCCGCCCGAATCGCGCCCCGACGTCAGCAGGGTCCAATCCTGGCCGCCGGCGGTTCGCACCGCCGCCACGCCGGCCGTCAGATCGTCGAACAGGACGAGCGCGTCACGCGACGTGAACGGGTGATCGCCGGGCGCGGCCGTCATGATCGTCCATTGCCCGCCGGCGTGCGTCAGCAGGACGACGTGGGCCGCGAGGATGGCGCTGACGCGTGCCACCAGCCACTCCGCCCGATTGGGGCGACCGGCCTCGGTGCCGTAGTCCAGCGCCGCAGACGCGAGCGCGTGCGCCTGCTCTTCGGACACGATTCTAAGACTCGAATCGCCACGCGGGCGCATTGGGCCGGCTTCCGCGGAACTCCGCGGGTAAGGTGACTTTTCCCATCCGACACGGCGCTTTCTGACAGATCCCGCGGCGAAAGAGGCCCCGGCGGCGATTGACTGGGGCACGCTTCATGCGATCATGGCCGTGAATCTCATCAGACATGCGGGCATGGGCTGCGTTCTAACGTCTCTCGCGTCAACGCTTCGGGTGAATCGAGCGTTCGTCCACCTTCGCTGCCGTCCGGCAGGCTGGTCGGCCGCGGCAGTTCGAGCGTTCGGCACTCTGCTGATCCTCACCTCATCAATTGGCAACAAATGTGCCGAAGCACAATCCGCCGCAAACGTGCTCCTGGTAGTCAATAGCACCAGCGCTGCAAGCGGAAGCATCTCGCGATACTACGCTGAACGACGCGGCGTCCCGCAGGACAACGTCTGTTCAATCACGACGCCCGCGGCCGAATCGATAACCCGCGCGGATTACCTGGCGCAGATCGAGCAGCCGATCTGGCAATGCATCGCCGGTCTCCGCGCGCACGATCGCATCCTCTACATCGTTCTCACAAAGGACGTGCCGATCCGCATCTCGGGCACCGCCGGACGCGGCGGCACCAACGCGAGCGTGGATTCGGAACTGACGCTGCTCTATCGCCGGCGGACGGGCCAGCAGGCGCCGGTCGCCGGCTTCGTTCCGAATCCGTATTACGCGGGGAACGGTCCGATCGCCAACCTCAAGCCCTTCAGCCACGAGTCCCAGGACATCTATCTTGTCACCCGCCTCGATGGTTTCACCGCGCAGGATGCGATCGCGCTCGTCGACCGCGCGACGACTCCCTCTCGAGAGGGACGTTTCGTCCTCGACGAACGCGCGGCGCTGGTCGACAGCGGCGGCGATCGCTGGCTGCGCTCGGCGGCCCAGCGTCTGCGCGAGCAGGGCGTGGGCGATCGCGTCGAGCTGGACGAGTCGACCAAGGTGCTGACGAAGGAAGCAGGCGTCCTCGGCTACTACTCCTGGGGCTCGAACGACCCGGCCATTCAGATTCGCGATTTCGAGATGCAGTTCGTGCCAGGTGCCATCGCCGGCATGTTCGTTAGTACGGACGGCCGAACGTTCAGGGAGCCGCCGGCAGCCTGGCGCCCGAGCAACGACGGACGGCGGGAATCGATCTTCGGCGGCTCGCACCAGTCGCTCGTCGGCGATCTGATTCGAGCGGGCGTCACCGGCGCGGCGGGACACGTGGACGAACCCTTTCTCGACGCGACCATCCGTCCCGAGATCCTCTTCCCGGCGTACGTCAGCGGCCGCAATCTCGCCGAAGCGTACTACGCCGCCATGCCGTACCTGAGCTGGCAGACACTCGTCATCGGCGATCCGCTCTGCGCGCCGTTTCCGCATGCTCCGCTGGCCACACTCGCGATCGACCCGGGTCTCGACGCTTCGACCGAGCTGCCGGGGTATTTCGCCAAGCGCCGGCTGGCGTCGTTCCCGAATTCGTTCAACAAGGGTGCTGCCGCCGAGTACGTGCGCGCCGAATCTCGCACGCTGCGCAAGGATACGGCCGGTGCGCGAGAAGCCCTCGAAGCCGCGGTCGCGGCCGAACCCCGATTCACCGTGGCGAGACTGCAACTTGCCGAAATGGCGGAGGGAGCGGGCGACGACGAGCGCGCGGCCGCTCAGTTCCGGGCCATTCTGGCGTACGCGCCGAACGACGCCGTCGCACTGAACAACCTCGCCTACAACCTCGCCACGCATCAGAACAAGCCTGACGAAGCGCTGCCGTTCGCGCAGCGCGCGATCGCCGTGATCAAGGCTCCGCAGTTCTACGACACGCTCGCGTGGATTCAGCATCTCCTCAAACAGGACACCGAGGCCGCCGCGAACATCCGCATCGCCAGGAGCACGAATTCGCAGGATCCGGATCTCTTGTGGCATGCGGCCGTGATCTACGCGGCGGTGAAGGACGTGCAGCGCGCCACCGCGGAACTGATGCTCGCGCTGAAGGTCAAACCCGATCTGGCCGATCGCGACGACGTGAAGAAGCTGCGACAGCAGCTTTCGCCCGCCAGCAAATAGCCCAAACAGGTCTGCGCGCGATTGCACATCGTTGAAGCGGCGGCGCTTCGGTATGCCACAATTGACGAAAGCGTGCCGAGTCGATGACTCTCTGCATTCGCGGCGGACGCCTGCTTCCGATCGTCCTTGCCGCCTGGCTGACGTCTGGCGCGCCGGTTCGTGCGCAAACGGGCGCGAACGTCCTGGTCGTCGTCAACAGCAGCAGCGCCGCCAGCGAGACGATCGGCCGACAGTACGCCGCGCGGCGCGCGGTGCCCGGCGACAATGTCTGCGCGATGCCGCTGCCGATCGCCGAATCGGTCAGCCGCGATGTCTACGACACGCAAATCGACCAGCCAATCTGGCACTGCATCGCGACCCGGCAGGCGCACGATCGCATTCTGTACATCGTGCTCACCAAGGACGTCCCGATACGCATCAGCGGCACGGGTGGGCGCAGCGGCACGGGCGCGAGCGTCGATTCCGAGCTCACGCTGCTCTATCGCCGGCGCACGGATGCGTCGGTGCCGATCGTCGGCTTCGTGCCGAATCCGTATTACGCCGCCGACGCGCCGGCCGCGGTCGACGCGTTCAGCCACCGCACCCACGATGTCTATCTCGTCACGCGCCTCGACGGCTACACGGTCCAGGATGCGCTCGGCCTGATCGATCGCGGCGCTGATTCCCCGGCGAACGGCGTGTTCGTGCTCGGCCCGCGAGCCTCGTCTGTCGACCTCGTGCCAAACCGCTGGCTCGCCGCGACGGCCGAGCGCCTGAAGGCCCGCGGCCTTGGCGTGCTGGATGAACTCGCGAAGCCGACCGACGGCGCGTTGCCTGTGCTGGGTTATTACTCCTGGGGCTCGAACAATGACGTTAGTCGCCGGCGGGCGTGGGACTTCACATTCGCTCGCGGGGCCCTCGGCGCGATGTTCGTCAGCACGGATGCCCGCACCTTCAAGGAACCGCCGGCGTCGTGGCGCCCGAGTGATGGCTCATCCGAACCATTTGCCGGCACGACGGAGTCGCTGGTAGCGGACCTGATTCGCGCCGGCGTGACGGGCGCGTCCGGAAACGTCAACGAGCCGTATCTCGACGCTTCCGTTCGACCCGACATTCTTTTTCCGGCATACGCCAGCGGCCGCAACCTCGCAGAATCGTTCTATGCCGCGCTGCCGTACCTGAGTTGGCAGACCGTTGTCCTGGGCGATCCGCTGGCCACGGCCTTTCCGCGCACCGCCCTCGGCGCTGACGAGACCGATCCGCCAATCGACACCGCCACCGAGGTGTCCACGTTCTTTACGCGGCGCCAGCTGGCGATGATGCATCCGGCATTGTCGCGCGAGGCGGGCGCCGCGTTCATCCGATACCAGTCGCGTACGCTTCGAAATGACTCCGCGGGCGCCCGCGAGGCGCTCGAGACGGCGGTCGCGGCCGAGCCGCGATTCATCCCGGCGCGGCTGGAGCTCGCGGCGATGGACGATCGCGCCGGCGACCGCGACCGGGAGATTGCGCAATATCGGGCGATCCTGACCTACAGTCCGAACGATCCGCTCGCGCTGAACAACCTCGCCTATGGGCTGGCGGTGTATCGCGGCAATCCTGAAGAGGCGCTGCCGTTCGCCGAGCGCGCGAGCACGAACGCCAGACGCGATCCGGAGTTGCTCGGCGGCACCGAGATCCTCGGCAACTACTTCGCGCTGGGTCGCTACCATCGGGAACCGCTCGTGCCGTATTGTCTGGACACGCTGGCGTGGGTGCAGCATCTGCTCGGCCGCGATGCCGAAGCCGCGATGACGATCCAGCAGGCGCGCAGCGCCGAGGGCGTGCAAACCGCCGACATGATGTGGCACGCGGCGGTGATCTACGCGTCGATCAACGAGCAGGCGAGGGCGCGCGCCGAGCTCGAGGCCGCATTGAAGATCGACCCAGAGCTAGCCACACGCGAAGACGTCAAAACGCTGCGCCACCAGCTGGCGGCCGGACGGTAAGACGCCCTCCCCTCGCCAGCAGCATCGCCGCATCCGCGATCCACGCGCCGGCGAAGGTCGCAACGACCGCGCTCGATTGAACGACGGTCCATCGGACGAACAGCTGCGCATCCGACAGGAGGGTCCCGCGATCGGGGCCGAGCAGAAACTGCGCGCCCGAGAACACGTGGCCGTACTTTTCCACCCGCGGTTCGAGTCCGGCCATCAGCAATGTCCAGCCAATCGGGAGCGTGGCGATTGCCGTCGCGATGGCGGCGGGCCACCATTTCGGATCCGATGCGGCGCGGATCAACTGCGCGACACAGACCCCCAACACCGCCGATAGCGCGACCACGAACCACTCGCCAGGAATCCCGAGCCACGATCGGCGCGCGACGAGCTCGGTGAGGTTGTCGGTCGCCGCCCAGGTGACGACGAGCGTTCGCGCGAGCCAGAACCAGCCCGCCACACACAGGATCAACAGGACCCGCTCCGCCGGGGTTTTTTGCGCTGACTCCGGCGCCGCGCGCAGAGTCGACGCGAGGCTGAGCGCGATCGCGAGAAGAGGCATCGAATAGAGGGCGGTATATCGCACGCGCCGCTCGAGAAAATCGACGGCGTTCGGCCCGATCGCCGAGACGATCTGCTTCCAGGTCTCACCCCATGCGCCCTGCTGCGTGACAAGTCCGAACAGATTGTTCGAGCCGATGATGTCGTCGACGCTTTCGTACGTGACGCTCCGCGACAGCAACATCTTGCTGACGAGCGACACGACGAACAGCGCCGGCGGCAGAAGCAGGTACGTCCGGCTGGTCCGCCGCAGGAGGTGCGCAATGAGCATCGCGCCGGCGCCTATCCACAGCAGGGCCAACCCGAAGAACACGAGGGCCGTCGCGCTGGCGTCGTCGAGGAACAGCTCTCGCGCGTTGTAGGGAGTGCCCGGCACGCGCAGCACCGTCTTGATGGCGATCACCGCCGCACCGACGACCGCGGTCAGTATCGCGGCAATCGTGACGATCGGCGGCCGCGTCATCGCGATGCCGGCACGAGCGGCGTCCCCGCGTGGGCGGGCGTCACGAGCTCGATCTGTTCGGCGAACAACCGCCAGCCTTGCGTAGCCGTCCAGGCGCCGAGCCACGCGCCGGCCAGCGAGAGCGCGACGTCCGTGATATCCGAGAATCGTCCACCGATGTAGCGCTGCAGGTATTCCACCGGTACGGCAATCAGCAGGGCGGCGCCGAGCACCACGCCGGTGCGGTTGCGCCGCCGGCGGGTCGCCAGCGCGAGCGCGAACCCGAGCGGGAAGTACCCCAGCAGCAGCTCCGCCGAGTGGCTGACCGTCTCACTCGTCGTGAACGCGTAGTAATTCAGAAACGGGATCCACTGAAACGATCCCGTGTCACCGGCAATCGTGAACGGACTCAACTGCTGCATCGCGACGCCGACCGCAGTCAGAGCGAACACACCCATCCACCACAGCGGGCTCTTGCGCGACGCTTGGAACGAGACGCCGAGTGGGATGCCGGCCAGCGCGCCCGCGGCACCGATGCCGGCGTCCCAGAGGCCCGGCGCGCGCGCACCGATGAACAGCTGGGCCGCTTCCGCGGCAACCGAGACAACGACGGCGACGAGCGCAGCGATTGTCTCCGCCTTCTGGATTCTCATCTCTCCGAGCCACAGCACGAGCGTCGATCCGAACAGCAGGTGCTGCAGGAACGACAACCCTTCGTCCGTCGGCACCCCAAGCTGGATCGGGTCAGCCAGGAAGCCGCGGAGCTTCGGTATCACGCTGCCGACATCGAGCGTCACATCGAACGGCTCCAGCGCACCGGCGAGGACGACGATTGTGGCGACCAGCAAGGGGAAGAACGACGGAACCGTCAGCGTACCCGCGGCCCAGACCGCCCGCAGCGACCGATCGGCAATCGTCGACAACAGGACGGCCGCTACGGCGCCGATGATGGCGCCCCCGGTGTTCGCGAACACATCCGACGCCGACGTCGTTCGGTCGACGGTCAGCAGCTGCAGGGTCTCGGCGAAGGCAGATAACGCGAACGCGAGCGCCACGACCAGCGCGGCGCGTGCGAGTGGCGGCCGGGGCCCGGTCAACGCCCAGACGCCGAGCAGCCCGAACGGGCAGAACAACAACACATTGCCGACAAAGTCGGGAATGGAAACGCGTAGTCCCGTGTCGGCCGCAATGAGCGGGTCCCACGTCAGCCGTGCGAGATGGTCCGCGATCAACCGCTGATCGTGGATGAAATTGAAGGGAATCGTCGTTCCGTAGACGATGAATACCCCGGACACGATCCACAGGACGAACGGCAGCCGGGTGCGCGTCGTCTCGCTCACCCCACCCATCCACGCAATCGATAGTACGGCCACGCCAGGAGCTCGTAGATGACATCTCGGCTCACGGCGCGGGCGACCGTCGACGGGATCAGCCACTCCCACCAGCGGGCGGTGTCATCGAGCGTCCAGAGCAACGATCCGGCGCGAAGCGGCAGCACTTTGACGCCTTCGCGCGCGAAGACGTCGATGGCCCGACCCATCTGCTGCGGCGACGTCACGACGATGCACGTCGTTGCGCCGAGTTGCCTGAGGATCTTGGCGGTGCCAATCGCCTGTTCACGTGTCGTCCCCGACGACTCTTCGACCATGATGCGATCGGCCGGTACCTGATTGCGAACGAGGGCATCGCGGATGACCGCGGCTTCCGAGTAGCCGCCGTCCTGCTGCACCCCACCGGACGCGATGACCATTGACGCCGGCTGCACGCGAAATCGATCGAGTGCGAACAGCGTGTTCATGGCCGTCTGACCGAGCGGCACCTCGACCCGTCCGCCGAACGCCGAGTAGCCGCCCAGCCCGTTGCCGAGGACGACAATCGGGAGCGGCTCTGATGGGAGCACGGCGGGCACGTCGGTCGTCCGCCCCTCGTGTGCGGTCTGAAGGCCGCGCGCGACCGCGGGCACGCTCATGATCCAGTAGAGAACCACGAGGGCGACCAGGAGCCTGCGACCCGCCGCCCGCTTGCGGTCGCCGCCGAACAGCAGCAGCGCGCAAAGGGTCGCGGCAATGATCAGGAACCAGGCGCTGCCCGGAATCAGGAACTCTTTGATGACGTCGACGAGAAAATCCACGAGTCATTCTCCCATGACCCTCCTTCGCGACATTCCGCTTCGCCCGCGAGGAAAGTCTGCGGGAGAAAGACCTCCCGGCAGGGAGAGTGGTCGAAACCTCAATACAGGCGCGCGTTTGTCCGCGGCACTGCCCTTGCGATGGTTCCGGTGACCGGACACGGGTCGCCCCCGGGAGGCGGACCGTGCGGACGCGATGCGACCCGCATGTGGCACGTATCGCGTCCCCGCCGGGTTATCGATTTCCGGCCTGTGAAGAAGGCGTTACAAGGCCACCGGTAGCGGCGTCAGGCAGAGCAAAGTCATCTCAGAGGCAGCC
>Ga0184625_10001304_pt1 | contig 10329 bp, 8 predicted proteins | sample PLM3_30_b1_FD_133151 | JGI IMG/M metagenome (GOLD analysis project Ga0184625, IMG submission 133151) | Groundwater sediment microbial communities from an aquifer in East River, Colorado, USA - PLM3_30_b1 | ecosystem: Environmental > Terrestrial > Soil > Riparian zone | place: USA: East River... | reverse complement strand
CGCGAATGGAGAAGGACCTTCTTGGCGAGAAAGCGGTCCCATCGGAGGCCTATTACGGCGTTCAAACGGCACGCGCGCTCGAGAATTTCAAAATCTCGGGCATCCCGATCAGCCACTACCCAGGATTCATCGAGGGTTTTGTCATCGTCAAGTTGGCCGCGGCGCGGGCCAACACGGACGTGGGCGCGATGAAGCCCGAGGTGCTCGCGGCCATCGAGAAAGCCGCCGCGGCACTGATGAAGGGGCAGTACCGGGATCAGTTCCAGGTGGACTGGTACAAGGGCGGCGCAGGCACCTCAACCAACATGAACGTCAAAGAGGTGATGGCGAACGTCGCACTGGAACTCACCGGGCACCAGAAGGGTGAGTACAGCATCGTCGAGCCGCACGACCACCTCAACATGTCGCAGTCGACCAATGACTCGTACCCGACCGCGATCAAGATGGCGTTCATCCTGCGCAATGAAAAGCTCATCGCCGAATTGGAAACGCTGGTTGCGTCATTTCGCGCCAAGGGCGACCAGTTCATCGACATCGTCAAGATGGGGCGCACCGAGCTCCAGGACGCCGTGCCGATGACGGTCGGTCAGGAATTTCACGCGTTTGCGTACTCTCTCGAGGGCGAGATCGCAAACTTGCGTGAGGCGGAGAAGGGTCTCTATGCGGTGAACATGGGAGCCACCGCCATCGGGTCTGGTATCAACGTTCCGGACGGCTACCCGAAGAAGGTGGCGGAGCATCTCGCGAAACTCACCGGCAAGCCGATCGTGCCCGCGAAGGATATGTTCGCGGCGACGTGGGATCAGCAGGGGTTCGTGCACTACTCAGGGGCGTTGAAGAGCGTCGCCATCAAGCTGTCGAAGATCGCGGGCGATCTGATCCTGCTGGGCTCCGGGCCGCGGGCCGGCCTGGCCGAGATCAACCTTCCGGCGCGGCAGCCGGGATCGTCGATCATGCCGGGGAAGGTGAACCCCGTGATTCCGGAGCTCGTGAATCTGGTGGCGTACCGCGTGATGGGGAACGACTATACCGTGACGCTCGCCGCCCACTCCGGGCAGCTCCAGTTGAACGCCTATGAGCCCATCGAAGGGCTCGCCGTGATGGAGTCGCAGCATCTCCTCTACACCACGTCACAAACCCTGCGCACGCAGTGTATCGACGGCATTACGGTGAACGAGAAGGTGCTCGAGCACTACATGACGACCACCATCGGCATCGTCACCGCACTGAACCCGGTCCTGGGGTACGAGAAGGCGACCGAGCTCGCCGCCGAAGCGCAGCAGACGGGGAAGGGCGTCCTCGAAGTCATTCGTGAGAAGAAGCTGCTGACCGAAGCGCAGATCAAGGACATCCTTGATCCGGTGAAGCTGACCAAGCTCGACAAGAGCATCTATCCGAAGAAGGGGACCTAGGCGCGGCACGAGCCCGGCTGACCTTTGTTAACGATCTATCAGAAAAAGGATTTGCATCATGAGTATCACACGGAGCATCTCGCGAAGGACATTCGTCGTGACGGCCGCCGCAGCTTTCGTCATGAGCTCGCAGTTTGCCTACGCACAAGGCAAGAAACCGAACATCGTGATCCTGGCGACCGGAGGTACGATCGCCGGCGCCGCGGCGTCGGGAACACAGTCCGCGTACAAATCCGGCGCCGTCACCATCGATGCGATGCTCGCGGCCGTCCCGGGGATTTCCGAGCTCGCGACCGTCAAGGGCGAGCAAATCTCCAACGTCGGCTCGCAGGATATGAGCTTCGCCATCCTGCTCACGGTGGCCAAGCGCATCAACGAGCTCACCAAGTCGCCGGACGTCGATGGGATTGTGATTACGCATGGCACCGACACGCTCGAGGACTCGGCCTTCTTCCTGAACATGACCGTGAAGACCGACAAGCCCGTGGTGATGGTCGCCTCGATGCGTCCGTCCACCGCCGTCAGTGCGGACGGCGCCCTGAATCTGTACAACGCCGTCGGCGTGGCTGTCGACCCGAACGCCAAGGGACGCGGCGTGCTGATCGTGATGAACGACGCGATCCATGCCGCACATTCGCTGACCAAAAGCAGCACGACGTCGGTCGAGACCTTCGTATCGCCGCTGCGCGGCCTGGTTGGCGTGGCCAGCTATGGCAAGAACGACTGGTACACGTCGCCCTCGTGGAAGCACACCACGCAGACCGAATTCGACGTCGCGCAGGTGAGCGAGATGCCGCGCGTCGACATCATCTACGCCTATATGGATATGCCCGGGGATCTCATCGACGCCGCCGTGGCCAACGGCGCGAAGGGCATCGTGATCGCCGGCGTCGGCAACGGCAACATGACCAAGGCTGCCGTGACAGCCGCCGCCAACGCGGTGAAAAAGGGCGTCATGGTGGTCCGCAGCTCGCGCGTGATGTCCGGCCTCGTCGGGCGGAACGTCGAGCTCAACGACGATGAACTGGGCTTCGTCGCGTCGGATGAGTTGAACCCGCAGAAAGCGCGCATTCTCCTGTCCCTGGCGTTGCTCAAGAAGCCGACCGCGGCCCAGCTGCAGACGATGTACCGCACCTACTAAGCGGGAAGGATCATGGGAGACCTGTGAAGCGCGCGACCGCGGCGACGGCACTGCTGGTTGTTCTCGGGTTCCTGAGGCTGCCAGGTCAGGTGGCGGCCCAGCAGCCAGCGGGCGCGCAGCAGGGCGCGGGCGGCGCGTCACAGCCCGCCGCAATTGACGACACCATCACAGCGGGTGAGTCAGATGACGAAGAGCCGGCACGCAGGCTGGTGAAGTTCAACGAGTTCGCTGGCCCACTCGGCTCGATCCGAGTGGGCTTTAATTTCATGTGGGACTATGCGGCGTTCTCGCAGGATGCCAACAGCGAGGAACAAATCAGTTTCGAGGGCAACGACAACAACAAGCTCCGTGATTTCCGTTTCTTGATCGGCGGGCGTCTGAATTTCAAGCGTCGAACCACCTGGAGTACCGGGATCATGTACGACGCAGCAAACGACCAGTGGGTGGCCCGGCAAACCGGCATCATGGTCGACGTCCCCGAGATCTGGGGGCAGATCTTCGTCGGCCGTACCAAGGAGGGGTTCTCCATGAACAAGGTCATGGTGGGAACGGCCGGCTGGGGCATGGAACGGGCCCCCATCAGCGACGCCACCGTCCCAATCCTCGCGGACGGGATCAAGTGGCTGGGGTATGTACCAAAGGCTCGTATCCTCTGGAATCTCGGGTTCTACGGGGACAAGTTATCGGAAGGACAGGGCTTCTCCACCTACGACAACCAGATCTCCGGCCGGTTCGCCTGGGTACCGGTGCTATCGAACGATGGGAAAACACTTCTGCACGTGGGGCTCAGCGAACGTTACGGCAAAGCGAATGAAGGCAAGTTGAGGCTGCGCGCCCGGTCGGGGGCGTACCCGGGGCCGTATTTCACCGATACGGGTGAATTTGCTGCTGACAGCACTATGATGACGGGGCTGGAGGTCTACTACCGACCCGGCCCGTTCCTGTTAGGCGGGGAGTATTTCCTGCAGTCTGTCGATGCGCCGGATTCCGGCAATCCTTTCTTCCACGGTGGAGAGGCAGCCGTATCGTGGGCGATCACCGGGGAGACGCGCACCTACAACACCCGCGGCGGCTACTTCAATGCGATCTCGCCTGAGCGGTCGATCTACTCGGGAGGGCCTGGAGCCTGGGAGGCGGTGGCGCAGTTCACCTATACAGATTTGGACAGCGGGGCGATTACAGGCGGCAAATACTGGAGGTTCACCCCGATGCTGAACTGGCATGCCTCAGACAACCTGCGGCTCGAGATCGGCTACGGGTACGGCTCGCTCGACCGCTTCGGCCTCGTCGGCAAAACGCAGTTCTTCCAGACACGATTTCAGTTCCTGCTCTAATCACCGGAGTACGTCGCGTTCATTTGCGACGCAGATCGCGCACGTCATCGCACAGCACACCGCGAAATGAAAACAAGGCCTTCGACAATCACCGCGCTTCAGTTGTGCACGCGCGCCGCTGCGTCGGCGGGGCTGGCCGTCGCGATTGCGCAGTTCTTGAATCTCCAATACCCGGTCTATGCCCTGCTCGCTGCTGTGATCGTCATGGATCTGTCCCCTTCGAAAACGCTGCAGCTGGCGCTGCAGCGCCTGGGCGGCACCGTGCTTGGGGCGACGGTTGGCGCGTCACTCAGTTTCGTTCTGCCACCGGGTCCGTTGGCGGTCGGGTTCAGCATCCTGGCAGCCATGCTGCTGAGCTGCGTTGCTCGACTGCAGGCCGCGGCAAAGCTGGCCGGATATGTCTGCGGGATTGTCGTGCTCGCTCACGGTGCCCACCCGTGGTCCTACGCCCTGTACCGGCTGATAGAAACGTTTCTCGGCATCGGCATGGCTGTGCTCGTAAGCCTCGTCCCAAAGCTGATGGGAGTGGAGGAAAGGGAATAGGAGAATTCTTTCTCAAGAAAACTCCCACTCTCCTGTCGAGAATGTCTAGCGGCCCTATGGTTTTGGCGCGTACGGATTGCCGCCGAGCGTGTTCGAGATGTAGGCGATCGCGCGCTGGGCCTTCACGCTGTTGCCCGCATCGTCGAGAGGCGGCGCAACAACGGCGATGCCGAATTTGCCCGGTGATACGGCGATGAGTCCACCGCCCACGCCGCTCTTCGCCGGGAGGCCAGTGTGATATAGCCACTTTCCGGAGTCGTCATACAGACCGGCAGTTGCCATCACCGCCAGCACGCCTGGCACCTTGGCGGCATCCATGATCTGTTTGCCGGTCACCGGGTTCTTGCCGCCTGCGGCGAGCGTTGCCGCCATCATTGCAAGGTCTCTCGCGTTCACGCCGATCGAGCACTGACGGGTGTAAAGATCGACAGCCTGTCTCCAGTCCGTCTTGATGTAACCGTAGGCGTACATCAACGCGCCGATGGCCTGGTTGCGCTGGTTCGAGTCGGACTCCGACTTGTAGACGTCCTGCAGCACGGTCAGCGTTCGGCCGGCCGCGTCGTTGTGAAAGCCAAGGATCTTCGCCCACACCGCATCGGCGTTCGAACCAAGCACCATGCTGGTGGAGGAAATCGCGCCCGGGTTCACCAGCGCGTTCATCTCCGGGGCACCGGTTCCCACTACCGAGCGGACCCCTTCGATCGCGATGATGGAATTGAATCTCGCGCCGGTGGCATCAACGCCGATGCGCTTCTCAATGGCTTCGAGCCCCTGCTCCTGAATGACCTGCGCCATCGTGAAGACTTTGGAAATCGACTGAATCGAGACTTCCGTCTTCACGTCGCCGGCCGTAAACACCTTGCCGTCGACAGTCACCAGCGTGATGCCGAAGAGATTCGGATCGACCTTGGCGAGTGCCGGAATGTAGTCGGCGTTCTTGCCTTCCTTGAGATTCTGGAATTGCTTGAAAGCGGCGTTTACCGCAGCCTGGGGATCTGGTTGCTGAGCTGTCGTCGCAAGCCCAGCGACGACGACGCCCGCCAGTATTCCGGCCGCCCACGCGCGTCGTTGTGCCGAGAGACTTTTCAATGCCATGGCTATCCTCCTACCTTGACGGAGAAGTTGTATTTGAACGAGAACTGAATCTTGAGGCCGTCACCAACGTACGGATCCTTGAACATCTCGCGCTTGCCCCACTGGAGCTCGCCGCCCATCATCACGCCAGGGACCGGCGTGTACAGGAGATTCCCCAATGCGTACTGCCCGGTCTTGTACGCGTTGGCGGCTTGCCCCTCGACGTTGTCGATGTACGTGCCCGAGTAGCCAGCTGAACTCGACCAGTGGTCGTTCCAGTTGTGATCGACGAAGAGCACGGTTCCGGTAATGGGAATAGCCTTGCCTACGATCGGCGTAACGGCGTTTCCGGGATTGGGGACGATACCGACATCGACAGGGGCGTCGTTCATGTAATTCTGGATGCCTTCGCCGTATGCATACTGCAAGCGAAGCGTCGTGCGCGATCCGAGCTTGACGTTCGAGCTCAGGTTAATGCCCCAGCGCGTCGCGCTGCCTGACAGGTCGAACTGATCGGCGAGGACGTCGTCCCAGTTCATCTTGCCCACGATCCCGGCCACCTCGAAGTAGCCGCGCTTACCGCCGTAGCGGTACTCGCCGGTGAAGTCGGGCAACGGGCTGCGTCCCTTCACGTTCTGGAGCTCGATGCGATCGGCCAGCACACCGCCATCGCCCGATGCGCCGGGACGCTCGACCGCGAGCGTGAGACGCGTGTCGCCCTGAATCGGCATGTACCGCACCTGGACGTTGCGGTAGAAGACCATGCCCGCCGGGCCCCAGTACTCGATCGAGTTCGGGAAGACGTCGATGTCCATGAAGGGGCTCCACCATTGCCCCGCGCCGAACTTGCCGAGCTCGCCATAGGCATGGCGCAGGCGGAAGGTCGTCTGACCTTCATCCACGCCCGTCCCGAACAGTTCGAATTCGAAGGTGGTCCGCAGCTCGCCCAATGCCGTGGGGGTGAAGCCTCTGACGCCCAGCCGGGTCTGGCGCACGCCGGCGAACGCAATGCCGTCCTCGCCAAATTGACCGTCGAACGACGGCAACTTGTTGAGGCGCATTGTGTCGTACCAGTTCGGGTCGATGGTCTTGAAGTTGATGCCCATGTCGAGCATCGCGAAGCCGTAAATCTCGATGGAGGCAGGTTGCGCCATCGCACGAGGCGCGATCGCGAGCAGTAACGCGAACGACATTGCGAGCGACCGTGCCCATCGGCGTCGATCACATGGCCGCCTGGGTCGTTTGTCTGTCGGTGTCATCGTGATTTCTCTCCTTGATGAGGATTGACGCATATTCATTTCACGTTCGCTTTCTCCCACGCCCGGACGCGCCTGCGTCCGTCGTCGAACAGCCGTTCGTAGTTTCCGAGGCGCACCTTCTGGCTGGCCTCCGGAGTCAGGGCCTTCCACAGCGGCGCGTACATGTCGTAGACCGCGAAGTACTGCGGCGGACCGGCCGGCGCGACGGTGTCGGAGCCAAACAGAAAACGGTCCGGAAACTTGTTCAAGATGGCTGCTGTCCGCGCAGTGGCGTCCGGCGAGGAGACCACGTACTTCGCAACCTCGTCCCAGGAGATGTCGAAGGAGACGTGCGCAAGATCCGGGTCGGTCAGCATCGATTCGACGATGCCCAGGTGTCCAGGGCTGCGTTCCGCGGCTAGCGCTGCCGACGTCTGCACCGGGTGGACGACGCGGCCGAGGCCGACGTGCGCCCAGATGATCGACGCCTTCGGATGGCGCTTGAGCAGCGCCTTCATTTGACTCAGATACACCGGCTCGGCATCCATCTTGGCGAAGGGCATGTCGATGTCGCTGTGCAGGATCACGACAAGGCCGGCTTCGGCGGCGAAGTCGAGCACCCGATCGAGCGCGGGATTGGTCAGGCTGGCGACTTCGCCCGCCACCTTCGACGACACGAACTCTTTGTGGATGCTGAACTCGCCGATGCCGGAAAACACGCCGGGAAATGTGCGCAGCACGCGGCGGATGTGATCGGCCGCGTACATGTCAGCCGGGTTGAACCCGGTGATCATGGGATCGAAGCGCGCCTGCTGGGCCGGCGAAAGAGATTTGTAGGCGCTCGCGATGAACGCGTCGGTGAACGAGTAGTAGTAGAGCGGTGCGTCGCTCTGCAGGTAATAGGTCGGTGCGAAGTCGCCGGAGTTCGGGTACGACCACGTCTGCTGCAGCGGGATACCGAACAGAGTGGAGCGCCCGACTCGCGTCCCCATAATCTCGAGGAATCGGGGAACGTCGATGCCTTCCTGGATGTAGTTGGTCAGATGAAAGTGCGAATCGTTGAACTGTGGCGCGGCGGCAGGCTGTTGTGCGGAGACTCCGCCTAGTCCGGCAACGAGGACGAATAGCAGGGCGTAACGTCCGGCTTTTGCCGGACCATGTACGTAGTGTCCGGCTTTAGCCGGACCCTTAGCTTTAGCCGGGCCTTCGTGCAGCAGGCGTCGGAGATGATGGCGGGTATTCATGGTCTTCCTAAAAGAGCACCGAGAGGCCAATTGCTAGTGACTTGCCATTCGTCCGCCTAGGTAGTAGCCGAACGCACTGCTGACCGGCGAGTGGTTCACGTCGCGAGCTCTGGAGGGAGCGCGCACCGGGGTGCCCGTTGAGGCCGGCAAGAAGAACCATCACACCGAACGCAATGGTAGTGGCAGGATCCGACGAGAGAGCCACGTCATCACCGTGCGGTTGAGCACAAGAGGTGCCACGCAGGGATACCGCCGAATGGGTCGGCATTCCCTTGATCAATTGCCTAATTCCGTTGCTGCCGCGCCGCCGGTGACAACCCATTGAGATCGGCGTAACCGCCAGCCGCCATCCACAGCGATGCGACCATCTGTCCTTGGCGCGTACAACGTTGCACACTGTGGCGCGTGTCTTGCCTCTCGCTTCTCGATGACTACAGGTACGTACCTCCGAACGTTGCTGATGACTGCCGCCATTTGCGGCGCATCAACGGCATCGCACGCACAGACACCGGCGGCAGCGCCGGAATACCGATTTAGCGCCGACTTCGCCATGGGCTGGGACAAAGGGTTGAGCGGCAACATCAATTCCAGCGGCATCGGCAAGATCAACAACCAGACCGCCGTCATCCTCAAGAACAAGTACGAGGATGTGTACGGGACGGGTCTCCACATTCGCTTCGGCGGCGGCTACATGCTCGACGCGAAGACCGAAGTGCGCGCGGCGATTACGATCCAATCCCTCGATGCCGATCTGGTTCAGTTGGGCGAAATCGGGGCGTCGAATCTGTATGGGCAGTACGATGACTACCAGAGCGTCGGGCTCGACTTCGGCTACAGGCGCTACTCGGACATCAAACCGGCGCTGAAGGCCTACACCGAGGCGTCTGTCGGTCTTGCCTTCGTCGACGAGACGGACGTCGTGCTCGTGGCGCCGCAGGCGAATCTATCGGGGACCGCCACCGACTTTTACGATCGGACCGCGGCGTTTTCGCTCGGCGGCAATGTCGGCCTGTTGTGGCAAGCCGCGGCCAGGTATGGCGTATTCGGCCAGTTTGGCGTGCGCTACGTGACCGGGATGTCCGAGATCGACGGACTCGCAGGCACAGGACTCGAGACGATCAACGACAAGAGCGGTCGTTGGACGATTCCGTTCTTATTCGGTATTCGCGCGCGGTTCTAGTGAGGCGCTGTGCCATAGCCGGGCTCATTGCTCTGATGCTGCCGTTGTGCGCAGCGGCACAAGAGCTCGAGCCGGGAGCGTATTGGCCACTTCCCACGAGGCTGCACATCGTCACCGTCGTTAATAGTGTCAACTGGGGCGATCTGGCGTTCGATCCATCCGCGCCGATTGACGAGGCGAACGCCACGATCAACACGACGGCGTTTGTATATACAGGGACGTTCAATCTCGCCGGCCGATCGGCGAACGCCGCGCTCGTGCTGCCCGTTGTCGGCGGTCACCTCGAAGGTCTGTATCTCGGCGAACCTGCAGAGACCGGTCGCTTTGGGCTGGGCGATCCGAGGCTGAAATTTGCGATGAATCTGTACGGGGCTCCTGCGATGACGCCGAAGGAGTTTGCATCGTATCAACAGGGAAGGATCGTAGGAGTGAGCATCAACGTCGTGCCGCCTCTGGGGCAGTACGACTCGGCCAAGCTGATTAATATCGGCACCAATCGCTGGTCGTTCAAGCCGGAGCTCGGTCTGTCGGCCACGCGGGGCAGTTGGGTGGTGGAAGCCATGGCAGGCGTCTGGCTGTTTACCGACAACACGGACTTTTTTGGAGGAAGCACCCGTCAGCAGGATCCGATTGTGGCGAGTCAGTTTCATGTGACGTACAAATTCAAGCGCACCATGTGGCTGGCGGGGGATGCCAACTATTTCACTGGAGGGCAAACGACGATCGGCGGAAAGCAAAACCTCGACCTCCAGCGCAACTCCCGCATCGGCGCCACGTTTTCGTCGGCGATCAATCGCCAGCAGGCGTTTCGCATGTCGATAAGTCGCGGGGCTTATACAACGATCGGCGCCGACTTCACATCCATTGCGGCCAGCTACAGCTACGCCTGGGCGCCCTGAAAGGACTGAAATGAAGGTTTCGTGGACGCAATCCGGCACGTATCGCGGCGTTCTCGCCCTGATGCTGTTTGCGGCGGCAGCATGCGCGGGTCAGCAGCAGGAGACGGCGCCGCCAACGGCGGCCGCAGCTGACGAGGCCATCCCGCCCACGGCGTCGCCCTACGATGCCCTTCCAGACGACGTGCAGACCGTGATGGACAAGCCGTTCACCGGCGACTTCGACGCCCTGGTGAAGCGCCGCCTCATTCGCGTGGGTGTGACGTT
>Ga0184625_10001303_pt1 | contig 10331 bp, 6 predicted proteins | sample PLM3_30_b1_FD_133151 | JGI IMG/M metagenome (GOLD analysis project Ga0184625, IMG submission 133151) | Groundwater sediment microbial communities from an aquifer in East River, Colorado, USA - PLM3_30_b1 | ecosystem: Environmental > Terrestrial > Soil > Riparian zone | place: USA: East River... | reverse complement strand
TTTTAATCTAAGTATTGACTTATTATAGTCAGATACCGTTATATATAAAGTTGAAAACTTTTTAAGTTGGTATTCCAGTTGAGCAACTCCCGAACCGATAGAAAAAACTTTTGAAAGTTTTTTGCTGTTTGTTTTGTTAATAATTATTTCCGTTGTTTTTGATGGGTAAGGGACATCAACCTTTTTTAAATATTCGTTTAATGAATACGGCAGAAAATAATCATCAGATTGATCATTTCGAAGAGAGTCCCAGTCTTCGGCTGTTGTTAATGATTTTATCGGTGTTTTAAATAAACTGTAGTGTTTCAGCTTCATTATTAAACATAATTTTTTTCAGGAACTATGATCACGTAATTCTTTTTCTTGATGAAAGTGTTTGCTGTAAGCATTTATCACTGCCTTTTCGATAATTTCAGATTGATTTTTGGGGTTCCAATGATCCTCAATTTCTTTTATACAATCTGCTTCCATTGACAGTTTCAGGCGATTTACAACAATATTTTCAATACACCCGGATAAGCCTGAAGTGTCATTTTCTTTGAAAAAGAATCCAGTTCGGTTAGGAATAATTGATTCGACTTCAGGGCCCTGGTTATAGAAATTTTCATGTGTTATAACGGGTGTTCCCAGGGAAAGGCTATGAATTGCCGTTAACCCGACATTCCCTGGTGAAACACAACATTGGGAAAGCATTATAAACTTTGAATTTAATATTTCATCATAGCAAGGTCCATAAAAATAAACTCTTTCTTTAATATCCAGGTCCAGTACTAATTTTTCGAGATTTTTCCGTTCGGCTTCTCCTCCGCCTACTATAAGGCAGTTTATTTCGTTACCTTTTTCTTTCTGAATTTTTATGGCTTTTAGAAGAAGGGATAATTTTTTTTCTTTTGTTAATCGCCCGATAAATAAAACTGTTGGATATTTTTCCCTGGTTGGAAATAATTTGGAACAGATCTTTTCCAATTCTTCGTGATCTCTCGATTCATATTGGCGTTTATGAAAATTGTAATCAAGAGAGTTATAAACAGTAATTAAACTGTCCGGTCTAAATCCCAGTTCTATTAAAAGATTTCTTGCCCTGTTTCCATAAACCAAATGATAGTCGGGAATTCTATAAAATAATAAACGAATAAATTTTCTGAGGTATCTTTCATTTCCATAATAACCATGTCCCCAAAATAAAACCGGTTTTTTTCGAAGTTTGCAGATCAATGCAGCAACCCAGGTTGAAATGTTAACCATTTCTCCAAGAAAGATATAGACATCATAGTCGTTTTTAAATACTCTTTTTATTAATCCTGGCTGATATATGAGTACATTTCTGATCAGGATGTTTTTTATAAAATGCCAATTAAAAGCGGCGCCCGGTACCAGGTCCCTGGATTCTTTGGGATCGATCGTTTTAATACCTGAAAACCCATGGGAAGAAGTGATAAATGAGTAGTTGATTTTTTTAGAATTATTTAATTCGCACCATAATGGACGAATATATAGTGGCGCAATATTTGAAAAAACCCCGCATTTAATTTTTACATTTTCCATTTCATTAAGGGCTATTATCTATTTTGCCCAGATCCCTTTAGCCTTTCCATTAATAATTTTATAATACTGAATAGGTGAAATGATTGCTCCAATACCTAAACATATGATCATGCTGCATATAACACCTGGAATCCCTATTTTTTTACCAAGGAACACTGCCAAAGGGATATTAATTAATCCAATTGTTATGTAATAATAAAGCTGTAAACGTATTTTGCCTGTACCGTTTAGGAAATAAGTAAAAATAATATTCCAATTCCATAAAGTAACAAATAGTCCAAGTAAAATAGTTACCCGGATCGGTATATTGATCTCTTTCCCAACCCAAATCTTATATGCAAAGTTGGCAAGCAGTATCATTATGATTGTTAAAAAGATAAAACCGATCCATATTAGAAGCAAATTTTTTACTGAACGCTTTATCCAGTCAAAGTCCAGTTTGGCATATGCTTCCGTATATGCGGACCAAAAAGGAGTAATGATAATACTGAATGCAATTATGATCAGGGAGAAATATTGGTAGGCAATATTGTACGGGGTTACCTGTGCTGGTCCAAAAAGTTGTGCAATTATGAGATTTGATGTTGTAAATACAACCAGGATCATAACTTGAATAATAAAAAATTGGATGCCTAAATTCAACAGGTCTTTTGCATACTTGAACTGAATAAACTTAAAAGACGGGGCGTAAATTTTATACTCAGTTTTATAAACCAGTATACTCGAAATAATGTAAACGATAACGGGTGTGAGACTAAGGGTAACTCCTAATTTTAATAAACTGCCTGTTGTCGTCTTTGTTAGAATATAAATAACTAGTAAAATGACCACGTTATAGGAGAATTGGAATAATGAAGCTTTGGCAGGTTTTTGATCGGCAATATAGACGCTGGTAATTAGCTGCAGGACAAACTGGATGCAAAACAAAATAAATACAATATTTACCAGGTAAAATAGTTCTGTTTCCATATCAGCAGGAGTATTCAATATCCTACTCCAATTGAGAAAGGGGTTAATGCAAAAAAACAGAACTAGAATTACCCCGATAAAAATACTTAGTATGGCATATGAGGTACTAATGTATGTGCGTGCAAGTTTGTATTCACCTGCTGCTACTGCTTCAGCAAATCGATTTCGAAGACCATTTCCAAGGCCAATATCAAAATAGCCAAACCACGCCATCATAGAAGATAAAGTGATCCAAATACCATAGCGTGTTGGATTGATATAATGAATTGTAAGAGGAACGACAATCAACCCAACCAGGATCCCGAGACCTTTAATAATAAAAGTTGCCAGGATATTGCGTTTAATTTTTGTGCTGCGGACATCTCCTTCTTTAAAGTAAGTAAGAAAAAAAACAGGCAGAATGGATTTAAAAATCTTCATATTGCTGGTTAGTCAGTACTATCTTAAAATCACATTTTCCATGTATTTACCTTGCTTTTACATGGGTTGGAATAAAAGTTTGTTTAAACCTGTAAAACAAAGTATTTATGATATATAAAATCGGGAACCTTACCTCATGATATTTTAGCGCATCATAACATTCTTTGAGACTTGTATACATCCCTTGTAAATTAGAATTACTCATTCCACCACTTCTCATTCTTACCATTATATCAGAAATATAAACCGAATTTATTCTGAATTTCTCGAAAAAACGATACTGCATCTCATAGTCAGAAGCCATTTTATACTGAAGATCGAATAGGCCATATTGTAGAAAAACTGAACGCCGGATAAAGAGTGCAGTGTTGGGCGGTAGCCATCCTTTTTTGAATAGGCCAGGCTTGAATGGAGAGGATTTCCAATATCGTTTGATCTTTGATAGATCGTCCTTATCTACATATATGATATCACCATACACTATCTCTGTTTCGGGATGGATCCTAAAAGTGTCAGCAATTTTCAATAAAACATTGTTATGTTCATACATATCATCGGCACAAAGAAAACAAACTACATCACCGGTAGCCATCATGATGCCCTTATTAAATGCATCATATAATCCTTTGTCTTTTTCTGAGATCCATTTTAATGATTTGTCTTTATATGTTTTCAATATATCAACTGTATTATCAGTAGACCCTCCATCCACAATGATATATTCTTTATCAGGATAACCCTGACTTAAAACACTTTCAATACAGGACCCGATCGTCTCCTGGCCATTAAATACAGGGGTGATTACTGTAATTTTCATTCAATATAATTATACAGTTTTTCGTGTTTAAGTCCCATTATTTTTTTTGGGATAATTAGTGACGTCGTAAGTAACGGCTGATAACAATAATTGAAAGCCAAGTATAATTAACAAAGTTGGGATCACCACGGTTCCTGTCGGAGCTCCTATATGACTACGGGAATACTTTAAAAAATTCGTTATACCGTAGTATAGACCAAACAGAAAAAGTGGTAAACCAAAAATGGTATAAATAGATGCAATATTGAAATCAAATAAAAAGTATTTCAGGAGTAGGCGCCTGATAAAGGCAATAAAAAGTTTCGGCGGAAACTGAAATAAGGTTTTGGTTCTTGAAAGGCCTGAAACCTCATCGCCGTACCTCGCTTTCATCGGGATATCGTTCACAACGGCATTCGCATAATAGAGTTCTATTAACATTGAAGTTTCAAAATAATAACGTTTATGAATTCTATTAAAATTCATGCTTTTAAGCGTTTCATTTTTTATGGCAGTAAACCCGTTGGTGGGGTCAAAAACATTCCAGTATCCTGAAGCCGCTTTAATAATAAAACTAAGTCCAAGATTGCCAATTCTCCTGCTTAAAGGCATAGCTTGCAAAGCCTTTAAGTCTCTGAACCGGTTACCTTTTGTAAAATCGGCTTTATCATTAACCAATGGTTTTACTAAGGCAGGAATATAAGCCGCATCCATTTGCCCATCGCCATCCATTTTGATCGTGATATCTGCGTTTAATTCCATCGATCTTTTATAGCCGGTGATCATTGCACCACCCACACCCTGGTTCATTTCGTGCCTTATATAAATTAATTTCTTATTTTCATTTGCCAGTTTTAATATAATAGATTCTGTATCATCTTTTGAACAATCATTCACCGCAATGATATAAGAAATGGAATCTGGTATATTACAGATCACATCTTTGATATGTTTGGCCACATTATAGCAAGGTATGACTACAGTAATGATCATTCGTTGTTTCTTTTATAAATAGTCAAACCACCGGTTTCAATCATATAACGGATTTAAGTATTCTGTTTTTTTATGAAATGCGCAGTATTGAACTCTGCCTTTGATCGGTTTGCTTTGAGAAGTCTTCCAGGCACGAAACCTTCCCTTTTATTTTATGCTTTTTCGACATCCTTCTTTCAAATTTTTAATGAGGTATTTCATGGGTAGGATGTTTGATTTTGAGGCGGTAAAATATAAAAGATTCACCAAAGCTACAAATATGGAAAGGGCAGGGTTGGCTAGTTAGCGGCCTAACACTAAAGCAATTATGTTAATCCACCATATTTATTTAATTTGGGATTTTAGTGAATGATCCTTTTATTCAACAGTTATGGCAAGTAAGAAGCTACCAAAGTCGAAAAGAGCGGCCCCACATTCTCCTGTACAGAGGAAGAAGCTAAAAGAAAAGAGGGATTATTCTTTGCTGCCATGGTTTTGTTTAGTGGCTGTACTTACTGCGGTTTGCTTATGGCCCATGTTAAAAAACGAATTTACAAATTGGGATGACGAATTTTATGTAACAAACAATCCGCTTCTGCGCGGGCCAGATTGGAAAAGAATTTTTTCAGAGCAGGTATTAGGTAATTATCATCCGCTTACTATTCTCAGTTATGCTTTTAATTTTGCCATTTCCGGGCTCGATCCTTTCTCCTATCTTTTAGTGAATTATTTATTTCATATTGTCAACACACTGCTTGTATTTTATTTTATCTGGAATATATCTGGAAAAAACAAGGTCATTGCTGCATTTGTTGCGCTTGTTTTTGGTATTCATCCAATGCATGTGGAATCGGTAGCATGGGTGGCGGAAAGAAAAGATGTTCTTTATACATTCTTTTTTCTTCTTTCATTGATACAGTACTGGATCTTTCTTACCAGGGCGAAAAGGAAAAACCTTGTTTTTTGCTTTTTGTTTTTTGTTTTATCGCTGTTATCAAAACCTGCAGCGATCGTTTTGCCCCTCGTTCTTTTTTTACTAGATTATTGGTATGGACAAAGCCTTAAAAAAAATATCGTATTTAAAATACCATTTTTTGCGCTGTCAATTTTATTCGGGATCATAACGGTGAGTATCCAAAGCTCATCGGCTATGGCCGGTCTTAGTATTTTTTCGATCACTGACAGGTTCTTTTTTGCTTGTTATGTTTTGATGACTTATTTCGTTCGCTTTTTTGTTCCTTATCCTTTATCTGCTTTTCATCCATTCCCGATAACGACTTTTGCCGGCTGGCCGATCTACCTTTCTCCCATATTTGTTGTTGCATTATTAGCGGCCTTATGGTTTTTGCGTAAAAATAAAATCGTTGTTTTTGGAGTATTTTTTTATGTGATCAATCTATTGCTTGTTCTGCAAATTATTTCTATTGGTCTTACGATCGTTTCTGAAAGATATACGTATGTGCCTTATATAGGTCTTGCATTTATGTTCGCCATGCTGGTAAGTCGTATAAAATTTATTCCCCAAAAAATCTCATTGGCAGTAGGATTCGTGGCTATTATAGCATTTGGAGTAATTACTTTTCAGCGTACGAAAGTTTGGAAGAACAGCGGTACGTTATGGACAGATGCATTGAAGACTTATCCAAGGGCTCCTTATGCAAGAAGCAATAGGGCAAATTATCTTTCAAAGCTTGCGTTACGGCCCGATCAAAAACCATTTGCTGATAGCATTTATAAAATCGCATTTGAAGATTGCGCAATTGCATTATCTGTGAGACCCAATCATGCCCCGGCATTTGAATACCGTGGATTGATGTATTTAGACAGGCAACAATTCAAAGAAGGGTTGGCTGATGCAAATGAACTTATCAGGTTAAAACCGGATTATCGAATCGGTTATGATATGAGAGCAACCTGTTATTATAAAATGAATGAGCCGGCAAAAGCATTAGCCGATTATGATAAATGTGTAGAGATAAAACCTGATGATCATCGTTCAATTAATAACCGTGGTTCCATTTACATGAATTCATTTCAGAAATACAATGAGGCTCTCAATGAATTTAATAAAGCTATTACTATAAACCCGCAGGCTAGTTATTTTCTTAACCGTTCTATTTGTTATTATAAAATGGGTGATATGCAGAAAGCTAAGGAAGATGCATTGATAGCAAGTCAAAGAGGCGCTGTGATCCCTGATAATTACAGATCCCTGTTACAATTAAAATAAGCAGATCGAGATCCCAATGAAAAAGAAAGCTAAAATAAAGGCGAAGAGTAAATCAAATCAGCCTGCAATAAAAATTGGAAACGTGAAACCGGCAACGGATAGATCTTTTTCGTTATGGCTACTTGGCGTTTTGGGAATTACGGCTTTATGTCTTATTCCGATGCTCAATAATGGATTTACCAACTGGGATGATGATGTTTATGTTACCAGTAATTCAATAATAAAAGCACCAGATTGGGAAGCTATTTTTACCGGGCCATCTGCCTATAATTATCATCCTCTTACTATGTTGACACTTGCATTTAATTACGCAATTTCAGGCATTGATCCATTCTCATATCATCTTGTCAACTGGTTGCTTCATCTTCTTAATACATCGCTGGTATTTCTTTTTATTTATAAAATTTCAGGAAGAAAGGTCTTTGTTGCAGCCTTTACGGCACTCATTTTTGGCATACACCCGATGCATATGGAGTCTGTAGCGTGGATATCGGAAAGGAAAGATGTTTTGTATGCCTGTTTTTTCCTGCTTGCATTGCTTCAATACTGGAATTTTCTTGAAACGGGCAAGCGTTCTAAATTTTTGTATTGTTTTATATTTTTCATTTTATCTCTGCTGTCAAAACCAGCAGCAATTATTTTACCATTTGTATTGCTCTTGCTTGATTATTGGCATAGCAGGTCTTTTAACTGGAAAGTATTGGCTGAGAAAATTCCTTTCTTCATATTCTCCTTGCTCTTTGGGATTATTACCATAAGAGTGCAATCGGCTGAGGCCATTGTAGGGTTTGATACTTACCCTCTATGGACACGTTTCTTTTTTGCCTGCTATACGATCATGATCTATACGGCAAGATTCTTTGTTCCATATCCACTTTCGGCATTTCATCCTTACCCTTCTGTTGATTCACTTGGTTTACCTGTATTGTTGTCGCCAATTTTTATGATCGCATTGCTGATCCTTTTATGGCTAAAAAGAAAGGATAAGCTGTTAGTATTTTCCTTGCTTTTTTTTGTTGTAAATCTTTTATTAGTAGTACAGTTTTTATCGATCGGCCTTACGATTGTTTCAGAACGATACACTTACATTCCCTATATCGGGTTGTCTTTTTTGGCTGGGATGTGGTTAAATAAATATCTTGAGTCAAGATCATCTTCATTTATTAAAGCGATCCCTTTTATCATTGGAATTATTTTTGGCGTTATCTCATTTCAAAGAACAAAAGTGTGGAAAGATGGAGATACATTATGGTCTGATGTAGTGAAACGTTATCCGGATGCTGCCACACCAAGATCAAATCATGCTGATTATCTTAGGAAAACGGCTGGGTTACCGGCTTATATATCCCAAAGAGATGAATTGTTGCGCAAGGCATTGGAAGAATCCAGTATGGCGATAAAATTGAAACCCACTCACATTAAGGCATATGTAAATCGTCAAAACATTTACCTGGTGCTTGAGAAATATTCCTTAGCCATTGCCGATGCTGAAACCTTACTTAAGTTAGAGCCATCCAACAGCCAGGCTTTTTATACCAAAGGATTTTCTTATATGAAATTAAATCGGGAGGATAGCTCTTTGTTCTGGTTTAATAAAAGCATCGAAGCATATCCTAATGCTGATTTTGTTTTGGAGGCCCGGGGAACCCTTTTGTTTAATAAATTTAAGCGTTATAATGAAGCAATAGCTGATTTTACAAAGGCAATCGAATTAAATCCCAAGGGAGAATATTTCTATAAGCGTTCGAATTGTTATTTCGGCATGGGCGATATTGTAAAAGCAAAATCAGATGCGCTAATAGCCTTGCAGAAGGGATATGCAATTCCCGACGCCTATAAGAGTAGTTTGCAACTATGAATTATCGAAAACCTGATCTAATTGACTTGTGGGTAAAATAAAATTTCTTAGATGAGTAAAAAGAAGAAGATCAAACTAGCAAAAGCAGAACCTGTACAGTCCAAACCAATAAGTAAACCTGTCAAAATAAAAGGGAAAAGTAAAATATTGCTGGTATGGATACTTCCAATTTTATTATTTACGGGTATTTGTTTTTTCCCGATGCTAAAAAACCATCTCACAAATTGGGATGATGAATATTACGTGGTTCAAAACGTTTTATTGAGAGGACCTGATTGGGCGGGTATTTTTAGTAAGCCAATAGTTTCAAATTATCACCCGATCACTATTGCTAGTCTTGCGGCAAACTATGCAATGACTGGCCTTGATGCTTCTTCTTATCTTATTTTAAATTTATTATTACATCTTATAAATACCGGGCTTGTTTTTTATTTTACCTGGCTTATTTCAGGAAAAAAGGTATGGGTAGCAGCATTTTCAGCAATTGTTTTTGGCATTCACCCAATGCATGTTGAATCAGTTGCGTGGGTATCTGAACGGAAAGACTTATTATATACTTTATTTTTTATACTTTCTCTGATCCAGTACTGGTATTTTCTTACCAATAAGAAGAATAAAAATCTTATTTACTGTTTTATATTTTTTGCTTTATCTATCCTGTCCAAACCAGCAGCTATCATTTTACCGTTCATCCTGATCTTACTGGATTATTGGTATGAACGAAAATTTACAATGAAGGTCATTGTTGAAAAAGTCCCTTTTTTACTTGTATCAATTCTCTTTGCTATTATCACAGTCAAGCTCCAGTCTAAAACAGCCATTGCCGGGTTAGATTTTTATCCGCTTTGGGCACGATTCTTTTTTGCTACATACACAAGTATGATGTATGTGGTTCGTTTTTTTGTTCCTTATCCCTTATCAGCATTTCATCCTTTTCCCATGGCAAAGGACCTGGGATGGCCGGTCATGTTATCTCCTCTGTTTATGCTGGCTCTTTTAGCATTGATCTGGTTTAAAAGAAAAAATAAACTTCTTGTGTTTTCTTTTTTCTTTTTTATGATCAACCTGGCACTGGTGCTGCAAATTGTTTCTATTGGTGGCACTTTGTTGGCAGAGAGGTATACTTATGTCCCTTATATTGGAATGGCATTCTTTATTGGAATGATGCTCGATAAATATTCTGCAACTATTAATAGATCATTATTATGGGGAATAGTTGGCGCCGTGGTATTGGTTTTTGGTATTATTACTTTTCAGCGGACAAAAGTTTGGAAAGACAGTGATACACTTTGGACAAATGCGATAAAACATTTTCCCAACTCCTCGGTGCCAAGAACAAATCGGGCAAATTACCTGATACGAATTTCTTCCGCACCCGAAAATAAGGGAAGACAAAATGAACTATTGCAAAGGGCATTGGAGGATTGTAATGAAGCATTAAAAACACCGCTAAATCATGCAAAAGCCTATGAGAACAGGCAGAATATTTATTTACGGTTGAATAAAGATTCACTGGCTTTATCAGATGCAAGTGCATTGAT
>Ga0184625_10001302_pt1 | contig 10333 bp, 8 predicted proteins | sample PLM3_30_b1_FD_133151 | JGI IMG/M metagenome (GOLD analysis project Ga0184625, IMG submission 133151) | Groundwater sediment microbial communities from an aquifer in East River, Colorado, USA - PLM3_30_b1 | ecosystem: Environmental > Terrestrial > Soil > Riparian zone | place: USA: East River... | reverse complement strand
GTGCTCCTTCATCATCATGACCGTCTCGGCCACGAGCGTGCGGTTCGAGTTGTAGAGCGAATCGGTGAGGCTGTTGTCCACCACCATGAACCCGCGCGACAGCGCCTGGTCGTCGGCCCAGTTCTGCTCGGTGCGGAATTGCAGGCGCGGCTGGCCGGTGGACGCGCCGAAGGTGTAGACCACTTTGCCGTTCCACTGCGCCTGCGGGGCGAGCGCCGTCCAGGGCTTGGACGGGTCGAACAGCACCGCGATGTCGTAGATGCCGCGGTTCATAGTGCCGCGCTCCACGCGCACGATGTACGGCACCGTGAGGCCGTGCGTCGTCGTGGTGGTCGCCAGGTCAGCCGGCGTGGTACCGGGCGTGTACGGCTTGAAGCAGTTGTTGGCCGGCGGTGCCGCCGGCGGGCTCGGGTCCGGCAGCGCGTTCGAGCAGCCGGCCGTCGTCGTGCGGTAGAACAGCTTGTACTCGGTGGCGATGTTGCACTGCGCATCCACCGCGAAGGTGGTGAGGCCGCTCGCGTTGGACGCCGGCGTGTTGCCCGAGGCCGGCACCGGCGTCGGCGTGGCGCAGATCCAGGGCTGCGTTTGCGAGCCGAGCAGGATGGGTCCGCCGCGCACGTGGTTGGTGAGCGTGAGGCTCGCCCACGGCCGGCCGTTGCCGTTGCCGTTGGCGTCCGCCACGAGGGTGTTCTCGCCGGGCGCCATGCCGGTCAACACGCCGCGCAGCGTGCGCGTGTCCTCGTCGGCGACGAAGCGGTCGGCTACGTCGACGCCGTTGAGCGTGAGCGTCACCTTCGTCATCGGCACGGTCTTCGGTACCTGAGCCTCGACCAGCGCGTCGCCGTCGCTCAGCAGGTCGGCGCGGTTGGACAGCGTGCGGATCTCGAAGTTGAACGGTGGGAGCTCCGCCTTGGCAGACGCCACCCTCGCGTCGGCGCCATCGGGCATTGCCCCGCCCCATCCGGCGACCGCCAGCAGCGCGATGCCGAGCGCGATCCGTATCCCGTGGGCCAGACTCATGATGTCTCCTCCCTCTTGTGCCTCGTCGATTGGGAAATCGACTCGATGCAACGCACCGGCCGCGGCATCGGGAAGTAACCTAACGAGCGCACCTGCATCGCACAACCAAGCGGGTCCTGCGATGAACGAGCCAGCCGCGTTGCTGCACGCTCGCGATCCACGATCGCTGTGGCGCCCGGCAGGGATGACGCTCTGAACAAAGCTGGTTGCTGAAGACGGCCCGCCGCGATCGGCCGCTTCCTCGACGAGACAATCAACCAGCACCGGGCGACAGCAGAGGCAGCCTGACTCTAGGCGCTTCCCGCAGCGCGCAGGGGTCCCCGCATCGATGCACTCCCCGCGCAGCGCCAATCCGAAGTCCGATGCGTCACGAACCAGCCAAACGGACGATCTCCCGCGAACGCTCGTGTGTCCGTGTCGACTACGACCACGCCTCCTGTGGGGCTATGTTCTGGGGACAGGTTCGAGGCCTTTGGGGCAGTTCAGGGTCCTCCGAGGAAGGGCGCTGCCAGCCAAGAGACCATCGGCACGTTCGCGCTCGGCTCGATGCGCAGCGCCGTGAGCGTCCCGGCGCTGCGCAAGCGATGAATCTCAAATCCTCCCGAAAGGACGGTGCAGCAGAGTGAGCACGACAAGCGGAACCCCTGTGCAGGGACACGTCGAGGAGGGCTGGGGCAAAGGTCGCCGATGCCTTCCGTGCGAACTTCGAAGGGAACCCCGGCGAGGTCGGCGCGGCGTGCTGCGTCTACGTGGGCGGCCGCCCCGTCATCGACCTATGGGGCGGACTCGCCGATCGCGAAGCTAACCGTCCTTGGAACGAAGACACGATCGCACTGGTCGCATCCACGACCAAGGGCGCCACCGCGATCTGCGCCCATCTGCTGGCCCAGCGCGGCGAGCTCGATCTGGACGCCCCGGTAGTCCAGTACTGGCCCGAATTCGGTGCCAACGGCAAGGAGCAGATCCTGGTGCGCTGGCTGCTCTCACACCAGGCCGGCCTGCCGGTCATCGACACACCGCTGACGTTCGAGGACGCCTGCGCCTGGCATCCGGTCATCCGGGCACTCGAGGCGCAGAAGCCGCTGTGGCAGCCGGGCACGGAGCACCTGTACCACGCAGAGACCTTCGGGTTCCTCGTCGGGGAGGTCGTGTGGCGGATCACCGGCAAGTCGCTCGGCACCTTCTTCGCCGACGAAATCGCTGCCCCGCTCGGGCTGAGCGCCTGGATCGGCCTGCCCGCGGAGGAAGAGGAACGGGTGACCCGGATCACGTACGCCCCGTTCATCGTTGAGGAGCTGACCGCCGGGCTGATCGAAGCCACCGGCCTCGATGCGGACACCGTCACCGCCTGGATGGGGGCGCTGTACACCCCGGACTCGGTGGCCGCCCGCGCCGGCGAGCTTGGCGGCGCCTTCGATCCCACCAGCGACTTCATGAACGGCTATCCCTTCCTCGCGGCAGAGTTCCCCGCTGCCAATATGGTCACAGACGCTCGATCGGTGGCACGGATGTACGCGGCTACGGTGAGCGGGGTCGAGGGCGTGCGGCTGCTGGATCCGGGGACGGTTGAGAGGATGACGGTCGTCAAGACGGACAAGACGCGGATGCACGGGCTGCCGCCCGGACTGGAAGTTCCGGCCGGCCGCTCCTTCTACATGTCGCTCGGGTTCTGGCGGGCCTGCCCGCCGATGCCCTTGGTCGGGCCCGGGTCGTTCGGCCACCCCGGCTCAGGAGGATCGATCGGCTTCGGCGACCCCGATGCCGGTGTCGGCTTCGGCTACGTCCCGAACCTGTGGTCGTGGAATATCGCCGAACCGCGGGCGAAGAACCTGGCCGCGGCGGTCGTGGCCTGCCTCGGGTAAGGGGTCGCACGTGACAGAACTTCGTGACGCGACCGTTGTCGATGATGTCAACATCTTCGTCTCGCACGACGTCGGCTGGACCGCTGAACAGCTCGCCCACGTGACGGCGGGGATTGGGCGCCCACGGCCACCGGTGAGTCTGGCGCCTCCCGAGGGTCTCCCATGCACCGAGGCCCAGCGCAAAGTCCTGCAGCGACACCGAGACCACGACACTTGGTGAGGCCCTAAGGACCTGCTGGAGTCCGCGCGCATGGACTGCGCCTCGGAGATCCGCGGGGATGCCGAGCGGCAAGATGCTAGCGCCGGTGCGAGGGCACCCGCTGCGCAACTTCTTCATTGGGACCCCATTTGCGTCGCTTGGAATCTTCCAGTTCCTGTGGACATGGAACGATCTCCTCGTGGCGCTGACCCTCGCCCGCTCGACGCAGCCGATCACGGTCGCGATCTTCTCGCAGCTGCGTACGTTCGGCTCGAACATCGAGATCATCGCGCCGGCGACCTTCGTCTCGCTGGTGATCCCCCTCGCCGTCTTCTTCGCGTTTCAGCGCTACTTCGTCCAGGGTCTCCTCGCAGGCTCGGTCAAGTAACCATGGCCAAACTGGGTTTGCCGGTCGGCATTCGTGCCTGCTTGTTCGACCTCGACGGTGTCCTCACGCAGACGGCGAAGCTGCATGCCGCCGCGTGGAAGAAAGTCTTTGATGCCTTCCTGTCTGCACGGGCCGCCCGGACCGGAGCGCAGTTCGCGCCGTTCGACGAGGTCGCCGACTACGACGAGTACGTCGACGGCAAGCCGCGCTCCGAAGGCGTGCGGTCGTTCCTGGCCGCGCGCGGGATCGAGCTGCCGGACGGCCTGCCGAGCGACGGTCCCGAAGCGGAGACGATCCATGGGCTCGGCAACCGCAAGAACGAGCTCGTGCTCGCACTGATCCACGACCACGGCATCGAGGCCTACGAGGGATCGATCCGCTACGTACGCGCCGTTCGCGCTGCGGGGCTGCTCCGAGCGGTCGTCTCGTCAAGCACGAACACGAGCGAGGTGCTGGCAGCGGCCGCGATAAACGACCTCTTCGGGGTGGAGATCGATGGGCGGGTCGCCGAGCGCGAGCACTTGCAGGGAAAGCCGGCACCGGACACGTTTCTCGCCGCCGCCCGCGAGCTCCGCGTGTCCGCGGATCGGGCGGCGGTGTTCGAGGATGCGCTGGCCGGGGTCACCGCCGGGCGGGCCGGAGGATTCGGATTCGTCGTCGGGGTCGACCGCGTCGGCCAGCGAGAAGAGCTGCGCAGGCATGGTGCCGACATCGTCGTTTCCGATCTCTCCGAGTTGCTGGAGCGCCCGTGATCACGCATCCCGCTTTCGAAAGTGCGCCGTGGACGCTGCGTGAGATCGAGCTCGACCTGGAGCTGCTCGCTCAGACGGAGTCGCTGTTCGCCCTCGCCAACGGCCACATCGGTTTGCGCGGCAACCTCGACGAAGGCGAGCCGTCCAGGCTCCCCGGCACCTACCTCAACTCCTTCTACGAAGTGCGGCCGCTGCCCTACGCCGAGGCCGGCTACGGCAACCCGGAGGCAGGCCAGGCGGTGGTGAACGTCACCAACGGCAAGATCATTCGTTTGCTAGTCGACGACGAGCCGTTCGACGTCCGTTATGGGGAGCTACTCGCGCACGAGCGCGAGCTCGACCTGCGCGGGGGCGTGCTTCACCGAACGGCCGAATGGCGATCTCCGGCCGGGGCGGCAGTTCGAGTGCGTTCGACCCGTCTCGTCTCACTCGTGCAACGCTCGGCCGCGGCGATCCTCTACGAGGTCGAACCGCTCGAGGGCCCGTTGCGAGTTGTCGTGCAATCAGAGCTCCTCGCGAACGAGCCGACGGACCGGAACGAGGCCGATCCACGGGACGGGGCAGCGTTCGAGTCGCCGCTCGAATCGGAAGCTTTCTTGTCCCGCGACGCGGCCGCGACCCTCATCCACGTAACGAGAGGCAGCGGGCTGCGAATGGTCGCCGCGATAGACCACGCGATCGAAGGGCCGCCAGGGACCGAAACCGTCGCCAACAGCTCCACCGACCTGGGGCGGGTGCAGGTTGCTTCCGACCTCGCACCCGGCGAGCGCCTACGAGTCGTGAAGTTCCTCGCCTACGGCTGGTCGGGCCAACGTTCGCTCCCTGCGCTGCGAGACCAAGTCGTCGGCGCCCGCACCGAGGCTGTCCACACGGGCTGGGAGGGATTACTCGCCGGCCAGCGCGCCTACCTCGACGAGTTCTGGGACTCCGCCGACGTCGAGGTGGAAGGTGACCCCGCGTTGCAGCTCGCGGTGCGTTTTTCGCTTTTCCACATTCTTCAGGCCAGCGCCCGCGCCGAGCGGCGCGCGATTCCCGCCAAGGGTTTGACCGGCCCCGGCTACGACGGCCACACCTTTTGGGATACGGAGCGCTACGTCCTGCCGGTGCTTACGTACACAGCACCTCAGGCCGCCGGTGACGCCCTGCGCTGGCGCCACGCGACGCTCGATCCAGCGCGCGAGCGAGCCCGCGAGCTTGGTCTAGATGGCGCGGCCTTTCCCTGGCGGACGATCCGCGGCGAGGAATGCTCGGGCTATTGGCCCGCAGGGACGGCCGCATTCCACATCGGGGCCGACATCGCGGACGCGGTCCTGCGGTACATCGCGGCCAGCGAGGACGAGGCCTTCGAATCGGAGGTCGGGCTCGAGCTGCTGGTTGAAACAGCGCGGCTCTGGCGTTCGCTCGGCCACGACGACGCGAGTGGCGGTTTCCGAATCGACGGCGTCACCGGCCCCGATGAGTACAGCGCGCTCGCTGACAACAACGTCTATACGAACCTCCTCGCGCAGCGAAACCTTCGCGCCGCAGCCGACGCGGTTTCGCGCCGACCCCAGGCCGCCGCCGAGCTGGGCGTCGACCTCGAGGAGGCCGCCGCCTGGCGAAAGGCCGCCCGCGACATCGTTATCCCCTGGGACGAGACGCTCGGCATTCATCCTCAGTCGGAGGGCTTCACCCGCCACCAAACCTGGGACTTCGCCCGCACGAGGGCCGACCAGTACCCGTTGTTCTTGCACTTCCCCTACTTCGATCTCTATCGCAAGCAGGTGGTCAAGCAGGCCGATCTCGTCCTCGCCCTCCACTGGCGCGGCGACGCCTTCAGCGACGAGGAGAAGGCGAAAGACTTCGCCTACTACGAAGCGTTAACGGTTCGCGATTCGTCTCTGTCGGCGTGTACGCAAGCGGTTATCGCGGCCGAAGTCGGACACCTCGAGCTCGCCTACGACTACTTCGGCGAAGCAGCACTGCTGGACCTGGACGACCTCGAACACAACACCCGCGACGGCCTGCACATCGCCTCGCTCGCAGGTGCGTGGATCGCAGCCGTGGCCGGCTTTGGGGGCATGCGCGACTACGACGGCAAGCTGAGCTTCGCCCCGCGCCTTCCGGCTCGCCTGGAACGCCTCACCTTCAGGCTCCTCTTCCGCGGGAGACGACTAAAGGTCGAGGTCACCAACACGAAGGCCGTCTACACGCTGATGGACGGGGATCCGCTCGAGATCGGCCACCACGGCGAGACCATCGGCCTTTCTCCGCACGAGCCGGTGACTCGTCCGGTCCCCCCATCGTCGAACGGCCTACTCCTAACCAGCCCCACGGCCGCGCGCCGAGCCGCTCAGATGAGACCGCAACCCAGAAGCCGAGCTGAGGCAGACGCCGGGACAGCGCTACGTCGAGCTGCCGCTCGACGACCACCTGCGATAGATGGTGGATAGCAGGTAGTTCGGATTCGGGACGGTCGGGGGTGCGAACGGACACTGGCCGTGAAGACACGCGCGGACCGCACCGCGATCGTTTCCGTGCGGGATCAACACTCAGAAGGGAGTCCAGAAGATGAGACAGCTCAGGACCCGCTCGATCATCGCACTCGCAGCGGTCGCCATCGCCGCGCTTGCGCTCGCCCAGCTCGGCTCCGCACGCACAGAGCGGCAGTCGACCGTGTCCGCGACAACGATCCAGGTCAGGGGCGGCGAGTTCTTCTTCAAGTTCTCGGCCAAGTCGATCGCCAAGCCCGGCAAGGTCACGTTCGTCTTCAGGAACGTCGGCCACGTCAAGCACGACTTCAAGATCAACCGGAAGGTCACGCCGTTGCTCAGTCCGGGCAAGACGGCGAGGCTCGTCGTCACCTTCAAGAAGAAGGGCAAGTACTCCTACCTCTGCACCGTGCCTGGACATGCCGCTGCGGGGATGAAGGGGGTCTTCACGGTTCGCTGAGCGACGCGAGCGGCCCGATCGATCAACCGAAAGGAGACACCATGAGCAACGACGTCAAGGTTCTGTATACGGCCGAAGCAACCGTCACAGGCGGGCGCGAAGGTCACGGCCGCACGAGCGACGGTCGCTTGGACGTCGACCTGGACGTACCAAGCGAGATGAGCGGCACAGGCGGGCCCGGCACCAACCCCGAGCAGCTCTTCGCCACCGGCTGGGCCGCCTGCTTCCAATCGTCGATGCTGCGGTACGCCTTCGAGCGCAAGCTCGACCTGAGCGGCTCCCGCATCACCGCACACATCGGGATCGGGCCGGCCCGCAGCAGCAGCGGCTTGGGCCTCGTCGCCGCGCTCGACCTCGACGCGCCCGGCATCAGCCGCGCGGACGCCGTCTACCTCATGGAGCGGGCGCACGAGACCTGCCCCTACTCGCGCGCCACCCGCGGCAACATCGACGTCACGCTCACCGTCGACGGCACGACCATCGACCGTCAGGCGGCCTGAGCACCCGAGTGCGGAGCTCGACCACCCGCCGGCAGTTTCATCGGCGGGTGGTCGTCAGGCTGCGGGACGGTATGGCTGCTCGACCGGCTCGAGGTCACGATCGTCGGTTCGGTAGGCGCGAGCCCAAGCAGCGCAGGCGAGGAGCCGCTCCCCGCCGGGGGCGGCAGCTCACCTGGTCTCAGAGACTGCTCGCACCGCTACTGCTGCTGGGACCGCTCGTGCTCGTTCTGGACCGGCTCGATGCTGCCGGCGCGCTGACGCTATTTGTGCTCGCCGGCGCGGCGCTCGTCCCGCTCTCGTGGCTGATCGGCGAGGCGACGGCCAACCTTGCCGTTCACACCGGTCCGGGAATCGGCGGCTTCCTGAACGCGACGTTCGGGAACGCGCCGGAGCTCATCGTCGCGATCGTCGCGCTCTCCAACGGCTTGACCGAGATCGTGAAGGCATCGCTGGTGGGCTCGATCGCCGGCAACCTCCTGCTCGTCCTTGGCTTCACGCTTCTCTTCGGCCGGAAGGGCGACGTCGATCGGCGGTCCGCATACGTCTCGCTCGGCCTCGTCGGATTCGCCACCCTCCTGGTGCTCGTCGTCTCTGCGGCGGGCTTCCACGGCGATCCGGATCGCCGATCGCTCGCCGAGCTTTCTCTTCTTCTCGCCGCACTGCTTCTAGTCGTCCGAGTGATCGTGATGCGCTCCGCACTCCGCCGCCAGCGGCAGCTTTTTACGCCAACTGAAGTCGAAGGTGCCGGCTGGCCTTTGGCCACGGCCGTTGTCGTGCTCGGACTCGCAACCGTGGTGACCGCCTTCGTCACCGATACGCTCGTCGGGACGCTGCGACCCTTCGCGGACACGGCGCACCTCTCGGAGTTCTTCGTCGCGGTCGTGATCGTCGCGATCGTCGGAAACGTGACGGAGCATGGGAGCGCGGTGCTACTGGCGCGACGCGGGAGGGTCAAGCTTGCGGTCGAGATCCCGCTGGCCTCGAGCGCCCAGATCGCCGGCCTGCTGATACCCCTCGTTGCTCTCATCTCGTGGGGCTTCGAACCCCTTGCCCTCAGCTTCCGGCCCATCGAGTTGGTCGCCATGGGCGTCGCGGCGGCCCTCTCCGCGCTCGTGCTGAGGGCCGGCAGAACGACCCGAATCGGCGGAGCAATCCTCCTGGTCGCTTACACGGTCCTCGTGGTTGCGTTCTACCTCGCCGGCGAGGGCTGAACAGATCGAGATCCCGGAACACCCGCGGCTCTTCTGACGTTTAAGTACTTGACGGCACGGAGTTGTCCATGTCGTCTTCTCTCAAGGAGGGACACTTTGAAACAGCATCCGAACACGCATCTGATCGACGTGCGCTGTTCTTCATGCGGCGCATCGTTCGGCATCCGCTCGACGGCGGAAGCGATCTCGGTCGACGTGTGCTCGAACTGTCATCCCGCCTACACCGGGCGCGAGCGCACGGTTGCCAGCGGCGGGCGGATCGAGCGCTTCAATCGGCGGCGCGTTCTAGCCGCTGCGTAGAGCGGCGGCTCGCCACCGCTCTACCTACGTCGGGTAGCCCGTGTCACGTCCCTCTCACGGAAGAGAGGCGGATGTCGCGCTCACGGCCAACGTCCAAGTCCGCTTTCGTTGTCATGCCGTTGCCTCAGCTGATGCGGCGACCGACTCGAGCCGCCGGCGCAGCTCCTGCTCCCAGAGCTCGAAGAAGCGGTCGGTGTCCCCGAGCGCGACGATCGCGATCCGATCGAAACCCGCACTCACCCACCGCTCGATCGCCTCCACATGCCGGTCGGCGTCGGCGCCGCAGGAGACGTCCTTAGCCACGTCCTCCTCGCGCACGCTCACCGTCGCCGCTTCGAAGTTGACCGGGTTCGGCAGCTCGGATTGCACCTTCCAGCCCGGCGTGCCGAAACGGAACAGGTCACGCGCAGTTCGCCGCGCACGTGCTTCGTCGTCGTCCACCGCCAGCGCGAGCTGGCCGTACTTGGGCTTGCCTGCGCCCGCGGCGTCGTCGAACCCGCTGGTCAGCTCCGCGTCCGGCTGGGTCGCGACCATCCCGTCCCCGACGCGTGCCGCGAGCTCGACCGATGCGGTACCGCTGACGGCTACGTAGACGGGCGGCGGCTCCTCCGGCAACGTGAAGATTCGCGCGTCGTGGACCGCGTAGTGCTTCCCTTCGTGGAAGTAGTAGTGGCCCTCCCACAGCGACCGCATGATCTCGATGGCCTCCTCGAGCATCTCGTGGCGAACATGTGCCGGAGGCCAGCCCCTGCCCACGACATGCTCGTTCAGGTTCTCGCCAGCGCCAACCCCGAGCCGGAACCGCCCCTCGCTCATCACGGCAACCGTCGCCGCCTTCTGAGCCACGATTGCCGGGTGGTAGCGAATGGTGGGGCACGTGACGAGCGAGACGAGCTCGATATCGCTCGTTTGCGCCGCGAGCGCGCCGAGCACGCTCCACGCGTAAGGACTGCGGCGCTGAGAGTGGAGCCACGGGTGAAAGTGATCGGAGATCGTGACGAAGTCGAAGCCCGCCTCCTCCGCACGAGCAGCCTGCGCCAAGAGCTCGTTCGGGCCGTACAGCTCGCACATGAGGCTGTAGCCGAAGGAGGGCATTCTTTGCGGCGAGGTCGTCGTCCATTCACGTTATAAGCTCGTCCTCGCGAGCGCCACCGCAGCCTAGGACGTGCC
>Ga0184625_10001301_pt1 | contig 10335 bp, 10 predicted proteins | sample PLM3_30_b1_FD_133151 | JGI IMG/M metagenome (GOLD analysis project Ga0184625, IMG submission 133151) | Groundwater sediment microbial communities from an aquifer in East River, Colorado, USA - PLM3_30_b1 | ecosystem: Environmental > Terrestrial > Soil > Riparian zone | place: USA: East River... | reverse complement strand
TCGCTCAACCTCGCCGAGTCGATGGAGGCTCGTGGCTTCGGGCGGCCGGGGCGGACGCGCATCCCGCGGCCGCCGTGGAGCTTGGTGGAGCGAGCGGCGGTCCTCGCCGGCCTCCTGCTCGTCGTGGGAGCGGTGCTGTGGCTGTAGCGCGCGTCCGGCAGCTGAAGTACCGCTATCCGAGCTCGGATCGGCCGGCGCTCGACTCCGTCTCGCTCGAGCTTCGAGCCGGCGAGGTCGTCTGTCTGCTCGGCCCATCCGGCGGGGGGAAGTCCACGCTCCTGCGGGCGCTTGCGGGGCTCGTCCCGCACTTCCACGGCGGTGTCTTTTCGGGACGTGTCGAGGTCGGCGGGACCGATACACGGCGTGCCCGGCCGGCCGAGCTGGCAGGAACGGTTGCGAGCGTCTTCCAGGATCCCGAGGATCAGGTCGTCCTCACGCGGGTGGACGCCGAGGTCGCCTTCGGGCTGGAGAACCTGGGCACGGCGCCCCACGAGATCCAGCCCAGGGCGGCGGCGGCGCTCGATTCCGTCGGTGCCGGGCACCTGCTCGAACGGCGCACGCAGGAGCTCTCCGCTGGGGAGCTGCAGCGCGTATCGAACGCGTCGGCGCTTGCGCTCGACCCGTTGCTGCTCCTGCTCGACGAGCCCACCTCGCAGCTCGACCCCGAGGGCGCGGAGGAGATCCTCGACGTCGCCTGCTCGGGGCGGACGGTCGTCCTGTCCGAGCAGCGCCCGACGCTGGCACTCGAGCGGTGCGACCGCGTGCTCTTCCTCGAGGGCGGTCGGCTGCTCCTCGACGCGCCGCGACGCGAGGCGCTCGAGTGGTTGGCTGAGCACCGGCCCGCCTATCTGCCGCAGTTCCGTGTCCTCACCGGCGAAGAGGATGTCGGGTCGGGCGAGCCGCTCGTCCGTCTGGAGCATGTCTCGTACGCCTACGGCGGGCGGTACGCCGTGGGGCCGGCGAGCCTCGCTCTCCGGCGCGGGGAGATCGTCGCGCTGGTCGGCCCCAACGGCTCGGGGAAGACGACGCTGGCGAAGCTCGCCGCCGGGCTGCTCGAGCCGGCCGGCGGCGAGGTTCAGCTACGGGGTCGCGCCGCCTACCTCTCGCAGGATCCGGGCCGGTACCTGGTCTGCGAGCGCGTCGACGAAGAGGTTGCCCTGGGCGTCGGCGGCGACCTCGCGCGGGCGCGGCGCGCGCTCGACCTGGTGCACCTCGGCGGCTACGACGCGCGGCATCCGCGCGACCTCTCGAGCGGCGAGCGCGAGCGGCTCGGGCTTGCGGCGGTGCTCGTCACCGAACCGGACGTCCTGATCCTCGACGAGCCGACGCGTGGAGTCGATCCCGAGCGCAAGGCGCTACTTGCACGGCTGCTCCGCGAGAACGCGGCTCGCCGGGCGACGCTCGTCGTCACCCACGATCAGGTCTTTGCGGCCGACGTCGCCGATCGTTCGGTCACCCTCGGAGCTGCCCGGGAGCCGGCTCATGCCTAAGCGGTTGCTCGTCGCCGGAGCCGCTGTCGCGTTCGCCGGCGGCGCCTGGGCGGCCCTATCGCCGAGAGACGCCGCACTGTCGCTTCTCCTCGTCGCCCTGGCGCTCGTCGCGACCGGCTTCGCGTGGCTCGAGTCGGGCCCCGGCTCTTCGAAGGAGGTCGCGCTCGTGGCCGTGCTGGGCGGCGCGGCGGCAGCCGGACGGATCCTCTTCGCCGCCGTGCCGGGAGTCCAACCGGTCACCGTGATCGTCGTCGCGGCGGGCGCGGCGCTCGGCGCCCGCGTTGGATTCGCGGTCGGCGCCGTTGCGGCGCTGGTCTCGAACTTCTATCTCGGGCAGGGGATCTGGACGCCGTGGCAGATGCTCGCGTGGGGCGGATGTGGCGTCGTCGGGGCGCTCGCCGCGCGGCTCATTCGACGGCGCTGGGCATTCGCCGCTCTGTGCTTCGCCCTTGGCTTCGCGTTCAGCAGCGCGATGGATCTCTGGCACTGGTACAGCTTCTGGCCGCACACGTGGGAGGCCCTGACGGTCGTCTACGCGCGCGGTGTGTGGTTCAGCGCCGCCCACGCCGTCGGGAACGTCGTCTTCGCGGTCGCGATCGGCCCTGAGCTTCGGCGCCTCCTCGAGCGCTACGGCCGCAGGCTGCGGACGGAGGTCGTGTGGGCCTGAAGTTCGGCGTGGCGCTCGTGGCCCTGAGCCTCGCCGCGGCGCCGGCGGACTACCTCGGCGCTCGGCAGCAACCCGACGGGGGCTTCGCGGAGCCAGGCGCGCGCTCGGATCCGACGCTGACCGCGTGGGCCGTGCTCGGCCTTCACTCCGCCGGGCGGCACGCGGATCGATCGCCGGCGGCCTATCTTCGAGACGCGGCGATTCACGACACGACCGATCTCGCGTTGCGGATCATGGCGCTCCGCGTCGCGGGCGCCGACGTTGGGGAGCTCGTCGCGCGGCTCGAGCGCGCGCGCCTGCCCGACGGGCGCCTCGGGTCGCTCGTCAACTCAACCGCGTGGAGTGTTCTCGCCCTCGAGAAGCCCGGGAAGGGGCCGGTGCAATACCTGCTCCGGGCTCAGCATCGCTCGGGCGGCTGGTCGTGGGTGCCGCGTGGAGCGCCCGACACAAACGACACGGCTGCCGTGATTCAGGCGCTCCGTTCCACAGGCGTCCGCGGACGACCGATCCGGCGCGGGCTTACGTACATCCGCCGGTTGACAGCGCCGAACGGGGGCGTCCGCCTCGTGGCTGGGAGAGCGCCGGACGCCCAGTCCACGGCCTGGGCGATCCAGGCGTACATCGCCGCCGATGTGCGGCCGCCGCGGGCTGCTTTTCGCTTTCTGGCCTCGCTCCGTCGCCCCGACGGCAGCTACCGGTACAGCCGTCGCTACGCGGTCACGCCGACGCTCGTTACGGCCCAGGTGTTGCCTGCGCTCGCCCGTAAGGCGTTCCCGCTCAACCCGCGAGCACCCGGCGGATGAACGGCACTGCGAGCTGCGGCGGGTCAGGGACGCCGCGGCCGAGGGACGGCGGGGTCGCGGCCGTGACGAACCCGATGTTCGTCGTGAGCGCAACGACGACACGGGTTCTCGGATGGAGGAAGAGGAAGGCCGTGCCGCCCACGACGTTGCCCGTGTGTCCGGCCACGGGCCCAAACGGGCTCTGCCCGACCTCGAAACCGAACCCGTATCGAGTCGCTTGGCCGCCAGTCGTCCTCTGGGAGCTGAACAGAAGCTCCTGCATCTGCGGCGTGAGAAAGGCCGGATCGGTTATGCCGCTGCCGAACCGGGCGAGGTCCTCGGCGGTGGTAAGGAAGCCGCCGGCGGGGTAGCGGTTGCTCAGGTCGACGGGAGGCGCAGCGACCGCCTTCCGCCTCGACGTGACCTCGTAGAAGCGCGCCCTCCCACGAGGAGGGCCGCCCCCGTCGAGACGCGTTCGAGTCATCCCGAGCGGCGAGAGGGTCGTATCCGCGACGACAGCCGCAAACGGCCGGCCGGCGGCTCCCTCGACTGCTGCCCCGAGCAGGTTGAAGCCGTAGCTCGAGTAGGCAAACCGCGTTCCGGGGACGGCGACGAGCGGGTCGTCCTTGAAGATCTGGAGGCTTGCCGTCACCGACCGGTAGTGCTTCCTGCTCAGCGCCTCGCGACCCTCGTAGTGGCGGATGCCGCCCAGATGGCCGCCGAGCTGTCGGATCGTGATCGGGTGCCGCTTCCTCGGAAACGTCGGCGCGTAGCGGCGCACGTCGGCATCGAGGTCTATCCGCCCGGCCTGCGCGAGGCGAGCCGCCGTCGCCGCGGTCAAGGGCTTGGAGACGCTTCCGATCCGGAACGTGGTCGCTCTCGCGACCGGGACGCGCCTTCTGAGGTCGGCAAAGCCGCAGGAAGCAGACCAGACGAGCTTTCCGTCGGCGGCGATTGCGACCGAGATCCCAGGGGCGCCGAAAGCCCGCTTCATCCGCGAGACGAGAGGCCGCACCGCCGCGGTCTCCCGCGCATACGCACGGGTCGTCACCCAATCCCGGCACCGGCCGGGCTCAGCGGCAGACTCGGCAGCGCCGCGCGCAGACAGCACGCCGCCGAGCGAACCGCCTAGCGCGGCGATGGTTGCCAACACGGTGAGCGCCCTCATACATAGCGAGACTAGGCATAGTAACGCTAGGTGTCAAGTCTGTTAGGCTTAGAGATTACTTTGCGAGCCGAGGTATTGAAGGGCCATCTTGATTTCCTGCTCCTTGCGGCGATCGCTCGGGAGCCCCGTCACGGGTACGCCGTGGCCGAAGCGATCCGGAAGTCGAGCGACGGCGCGATCGACCTCGCCGAGGGGACCGTGTACCCGGCGCTGTACCGGCTCGAGGGCGCGGGTCTGCTGTCGAGCTCCTGGAAGACCGTGGGAGGCCGGCGACGACGGATCTACAGGCTGACCCGCCGCGGGCGCCGCCGCCTCGAGCAAGAGCGGAACGAGTGGACCGCGTTCACGAACGCTGTTCAGGCGGTGACGACGTGATCGACGCGTACCTGGCCGAGCTAGGACGAATGCTGCGCTTCCGGTTCTTGGTGCGCCGTCGCCTACTGGCCGAGGTCGAGGATCATCTACGCGACTCTGCGCGGGCGCTCGGCTCCGAGCGCGAGGCGGTAGCCCGCTTCGGGCCACCTGGAACAGTTGCGAGTGCCGCACTACGGGCAGTCACCCCCCGCAGCCTCTTCTGGGCGGCGCTCCTTCTCCTCGGCACGCTTTCCGTCTACACGCTGCCGCTCTACGCGATTCCCGAGAACACCCTGCCTCCGGCTCCGTGGGACGAGCGGCCGGGGTACTTGACCTGGAAGCTGTACGCGGCTTTGATCTCGTTCGCCGTAGCCGGCCCAGCCGCCTTGGCGGCGCTGGTCTGCGCACGGTTCGGTTGGTCGCGCGTTGGGCTTGCGGCATTGGTCTTCTCGGCTGCAGCCTTTGCTCTCAGCGCGGCGGCCGCAGCAGTGCTCGCCGTGCAGTGGGCTGCTGCGGTGCCCGGCAGCACGATGACACTCGCGCTGGCGCTTCCGGCGACGGCTCTGACGGTCTGCCTAGGCGGGTCGGCCGTCGCCGTGGCGATCCTCCACGCCCCCGCTAGCATCGGCGGGCGTGGCCGTAGCCTCTCCTGAGACCTATCTCGCCGACCTCAATCCCGCTCAGCGGGAGGCGGTGCTGCACACCGAGGGGCCGCTGCTCGTCGTCGCCGGCGCGGGGTCGGGCAAGACGCGAGTGCTCACCCACCGGGTCGCGCACCTGATCGCAGCCGTCGGCGTACAGCCGAACGAGATCCTCGCGATCACCTTCACGAACAAGGCTGCGGGGGAGATGCGCTCGCGCCTTGAAGACCTCCTGCCGGAGGTCGCTAGACGAATCTGGATCCTCACCTTTCACGCTGCCTGCGGCCGGATCTTCCGCCGGGAGGCACCGCGCCTCGGCTACAAGACCAACTTCACGATCTATGACCAGGCCGACCAGGTTCGGCTCGTCAAGCAGTGCCTGGAGGAGCTGGAGCGCGACCCGAAGCGCTTCCCCGCCAAAGGAATCCACGAGCACATCTCGGCGGCCAAGAACCAACTGATCAGCCCCGGCGAGTACCGCCGCCGGGTCGATTCCTTCTACGACCAGACCGTCGCCGACACCTACGAGCTCTACCAGCGCCGCCTGTTCGCCGCCAACGCCCTGGACTTCGACGACCTGCTGATGCTGACCGTAGATGTGCTCGAGCGCTTCCCGGAGGCCAAGGAGCGCTGGCAGAAGGCGTTTCGCTACATCCTCGTCGACGAGTACCAGGACACGAACCACGCGCAGTACCGGCTGCTCCAACTCCTGGCCGAAAAGCACAAGAACGTTTGTGCCGTGGGCGACCCGGACCAGTCCATCTACGCCTTCCGGGGAGCGGACATCCGGAACATCCTCGAGTTCGAACGGGACTTCGGCGACACGAGCACGATTCCGCTGGAGCAGAACTACCGCTCCACGAACACGATTCTCAGAGCCGCGAACGCCGTCATTTCTCACAACCGCGAGCGCAAGCCCAAGAACCTCTGGTCCGACCTCGGTGACGGCGAGCCGGTGCGCGTCCTCGAGGTCGAGGACGAACACGCGGAGGCCCGTTTCGTCGCCTCGGAGATCGCTCGGCTCGTCGACGAGGGCGTCAACGGCAGCGAGATCGCCGTCTTCTACCGGACGAACGCCCAGTCGCGCGTGCTGGAGGACATCCTCGTCCGCAACGAGATCCCGTACCAGGTGATCGGCGGCCCGCGCTTCTACGAGCGGGCCGAGGTGAAGGATTTGATCGCCTACCTCCAGGTGATCGACAACCCCTTCGATGCCGTCAGCCTCCAGCGGATCGCGAACCGCCCACGGCGCGGGATCGGCGACGCCTCGCTCGCCCGACTGCAGACCTATGCCGACGCCCACGGCCTTTCGCTGTGGGAGACGCTCGAGTTTCCCGAGGAGGCCGGCCTCGGGCCCGCGCAGGTCCGAGCCGTCACCGCCCTTCGGACCCTGCTCCAGTCGCTGCAGGCCGGCGCCCTCGAGCTCGCGGTGGACGAGCTCGTCGAGCGGACGCTCGACCGCAGCGGCTACCTCTCGGCGCTCGAGGCCGAGCGGACGATCGAGGCCCAAGGCAGGATCGAGAACCTCCAGGAGGTCGTCGGCGTCGCGCAGGAGTATCAGGCGAGCGCGCCGGAGCCGAATCTCTCCACCTTCCTCCAGGAGATCTCACTCTTCTCCGACCAGGATGCGCTTCGCGACCAGCAGAGCCTCGTCACGCTCATGACGCTCCACAACGCGAAAGGGCTCGAGTTCAGAGCGGTGTTCATGATCGGGATGGAGGAGGGGGTGTTCCCGCACTCGCGGTCGCTCGAGGAGAACTCGCTGGAGGAGGAGCGCCGCCTGGCCTATGTGGGCATGACGCGGGCGCGAGAGCAACTCACGCTGACCCACGCCTCGGCGCGCGCCCTGTACGGGAGCCGCAACTACAACCTTCCCTCTCGGTTCGTGGACGAGCTGCCGCAGGAGGAGATCCACAGGGAGCGCCTGCGGCCCGCGTCGTGGTCCGGGTACGGGTCGCCGACGGCACGGATTCAGCCGCGCGGCGACACCCCCGAGCTGGCGACGGGCGACTCCGTGCGCCACCAGACGCTCGGCGAGGGGATCGTCACCGCGGTCGAGCCCGGCGGGGTCGTCTCTGTCCGCTTCGCCGGTGAGGGGGCCGACCGCCGGCTCGTCCTCGACTACGCGCCCCTGGAGCGAATCGGTTGAGCTTCGAGATCCGGCCGGCTGCGCCGGAGGAGTTTCCGGACGTGGTCACTCCGATCTTCCACTACTTCGGCAGCAAGCCCGACCCCGACTTCGTCGAGCGGCTTGGTCGTGTCCTTCCAGTCGAACGCATCCACGTCGCCTTCGACGACGGTGCCGTCGTCGGGAGTGGGGGAGCGTTCCCGTTCGAGACTGGCGTCCCCGGCGGATTCGTCCGCGCCGCGGGCGTGACGCTCGTCGGCGTGCTGCCGACCCATCGCCGCCGGGGGATCCTCAGGAGCCTGATGCGCGCCCAGCTCGATGATCTGCACGAGCGAGGCGAGCCGATGGCGTACCTCTGGGCGTCCGAGGATGCGCTCTACGGCCGCTACGGCTACGGCGTCGCGTCGTTCAGCGGCAACGTCGAGCTCAGCCGCGATCGCGCTGCGTTCTACCGTGACTTCGAGCCGAAGGGGACGATTCGGCTCCTGGACGTCGAGGAGGCGGTCGAGCCGTTCAGCCAGATTCAGCGGCGCGCGGCCGGGCGCCATCCCGGCATGTTCGTCCGCACGCCCGAATGGTGGCGCTCGAGGCGTCTGGCCGATCCGGAGTGGGGGCGGGAAGGCGGCGGCGAGATGGTCCGTGCGCTGCTCGAGCTGGACGGACAGCCTGCCGGCTACGCGCTCTACCGTCTGCACTTCTCCGCCGACCGCGGCATTCCCAACGGGTACACGCGGGTGATCGAGGCGGTCGGCGACACGCCCGAGGCAACCCGCGAGCTCTGGAGCTTTCTGATCGGAATCGACTGGATGGACCGCGTCCGGGCAGGGCTGATTCCGCTCGACCACGAGCTCTTCCTGTTGCTTCGCGAGCCGCGGCGGCTGCAGTTCGACCAGCGGGACGGCCTCTGGGTCCGGCTCGTCGACGTCGAGGCGGCGCTGAACGCGCGGAGGTACAAGGACGGTGCGCCGGTGACCGTGGACGTGGCGGACGAGGTCTGCCGCTGGAACGCCGGTGTCTGGGAGCTCAGCGCCGCGGGAGTCTCGCGGACACGGCAGGAGCCTGAGCTGCGGCTGGACGTCTCGGCGCTCGGCTCCGCCTATCTCGGCGGCTTCACATTCGGGCAGCTCGCGCGAGCGGGGCGGGTGGAGGAGCTCGCCGCGGGAGCGCTGGACCGCGCCGACGCCCTCTTCCGCAGCGACCGCTATCCGTGGTGCCCGGAGATCTTCTGAGCCGACGGAACTCACAGAACGCCCGCCTCGTTCGTTCTAGGTGAAGTGGCCCTCGTTGCGGCGCTCATCACAGTTGTCCTGTGGGCGTCGGCGTTCGTGGGTATTCGGGCTGCGGGTGAAGACCTTTCACCCGGCGCGCTGAGTCTCGGGCGGCTCGCGATCGGAAGTGTGGTGCTCGGCGCCTTGGTGCTCGCGCGTTCGGGGCGGATGCCCGGTCGTGCGCAGCTTCCACTATTGCTCGTGTGCGGCGTTCTCTGGTTCGGGCTCTACAACATCGCCCTGAACGAGGCCGAACGTCGCGTGGACGCCGGGACCGCGGCGATGCTCGTCGCCGTCGGGCCGATCGTGATCGCCGTCCTGGCCGGGTTTCTGCTGCATGAAGGTTTCCCGCGGATGCTGCTCGTCGGCTGCGCGATCGCCTTCGTCGGCGTGGTGATCATCGGGCTCGCGACCTCGGAACGCGGAGTCGCCGCGGGGTGGGGAGCGGTCCTCTGTCTCGCGGCAGCCGCGTTCTACGCCGGCGCCGTCGTCGCTCAGAAACCGCTGCTCTCCCAAGCGTCGGCGGCGCATGTCACCTGGTTGGCCTGTCTCATCGGCGCGGCCGTCTGCCTTCCGTTCGCTTCGACCTTGTTCGATGAGCTCGGCCGCGCCGACGGCAGCTCGATCGCCTGGATGGTCTATCTCGGCATCTTCCCGACAGCGGTCGCCTTCACGACCTGGGCGTACGCCCTGGCGAGAACGACGGCCGGACGCATGGGCGCGATGACGTACCTCGCGCCGCCGGTTGCGATCCTCCTCAGCTGGGGGATCCTGAGCGAGACCCCCGAGCTGCTCGCGTTCGTTGGCGGCGGACTCTGCCTCGCCGGCGTCGTCACGACGCGGCGCTGAGACGCGAAAGAGCGCTCGCTACAATCGTTCGACCGCGGGCGGTTAGCTCAGCTGGGAGAGCGCCGGCTCGACAAGCCGGAGGTCACTGGTTCGATCCCAGTACCGCCCATCGCATTCCCGAGCACGCGATCAGAACCGAAAGGGCTCGTCTGCGATCACGACGAGCACCGGCTCATCGTCGTCGCCCCTTCGGCGGGCTCGGCCCGGCCGCTGCGGAACGTCAATCGGAGCAGGTCCAGTACGTGGCGTCCCGGAGAGTCGAAACCCGAATACAGTGGCGCTCCTTCGAGTTCTCCGGGGTGGCATTCCTGGGGCAGATGATCGCGGGTGGTACCCGACCCGCGGGAATCTCTGTACAGGTACTGCCTTTCGCGGCGGAGCCGTTGGAGCCCCACACGATTAAGACGACGATCAGCGTGCCGATCGCGGCGATGATGCCGATCAGCGCGCCGTATTTCCGGACCATCGTCATCTCCTGACCCAGGGGCGCGGGACAGACACAACTCCGGAGGGTACGCCCGTGCTGCGCTCAGTGCCCAAGGCCCGCTTGATGCGGGCCGTTTCCAAGCCGCCGGGTCTCAGAGCATCGAGGCGAGAGGGACCAGCCCCACGATGGGTCGGGCCGGTCCGTGCTCTTCTTCGATCTATGACGAACCCAAGCTAGGCGCTAGTGGTCCTTACGGCCATGCGTGCGAGAACGGACAACGAGCTTCAGTGCCTGCGGGTTCGAATCGAGGATCGCCGCGCCGCCGCCGGATTTGCGCGAGCCGCTCGAGGCGTTGCACGAGCGGCTTGAGGCATTAGCGCCGCGAGAACGGTCGCTGTCCCAGCGCCGTTGAACGGCACGTACACCGCGGTCATCGAAATGTTGGCGCTCACACTAGGCGTACCACCGTTGTCATCCACAACAGCCTGGAAGTCATATTGATGAGTCTGGTTTGCGCCGATCGGGAAGACGCCCGAGACCGCACCGTTGTCTATCGCGAAT
>Ga0184625_10001299_pt1 | contig 10337 bp, 9 predicted proteins | sample PLM3_30_b1_FD_133151 | JGI IMG/M metagenome (GOLD analysis project Ga0184625, IMG submission 133151) | Groundwater sediment microbial communities from an aquifer in East River, Colorado, USA - PLM3_30_b1 | ecosystem: Environmental > Terrestrial > Soil > Riparian zone | place: USA: East River... | reverse complement strand
TAGTGATACCTCAACTCGGCGTACACGACGCCGAAATTCACGCCTCCGCCAAAGTCCATTCCGAAGTCTGTGGAACTGCGCTCGCCGACGATCTTGTCCACGGGCACGAACCCGCCGGGGTAGCAGACATACCACCACGGATCGCAGAATCCGGGAATATAGCCAACGGCAGGCGTTGTGACCTGGATCGGTCGATAGTACACGCCCATACCCACCAGTCCGTACGGCCTCACGGAACCTTCAGGCTTCTGCAGCACGACGTTGACGTCGAAGTACTGCATATTCATGTTGGCAAAGAAGTCGGTTGGTACTGGAGTTCCGCCCGGTGTCCCACTTACGGGAACGGAGATACGCTTCTCTCCCAGGCCGTTGAAACTGTAGAGACCCTCGATGCCGACGACCGGGGTCACATTGAACTGCAAGCCGATATTGAAATTGTAACCATCGCCCAGATGATCCCGCACCTCGGCGTTCGGAGCCGTATAGCCGCCCCCTAGCGAGAAATTCACTGGCTTATCCTGAGCCTCGGCGATTCCGGCCATCGCAAGACAAGCTGCGAACACGAACAACCCCGCGCGATTCATAAACAACATCCTTTTCTAATGGTCCCGCGCCTGCTTATTTGACGAGCGGGATGTTTGCCGCCAGCTCATAGCGTACGAGCGCCCGAATCTTGTTCTCGATCTGAATGTAGCGTGCCGCCTTGGTTGCAGGAATCGTGGCCAGGACTTTCGGCACCAGGGAGCTCTTCAGCTTCGCTTCGGCTTCATCGACCGCCACCGCCTCATCCAGCAGTTTCTTCGCGACTTCGTCGGTGACTGGCCCCTTGTTGTACGCATCGGCATAGGCCGTGATCACTGCCGCCATACGCTGATTGATCTGCTGAAGGTCCTTTTGATACGCGTCGTAGACGGGCCAGAATGCGGCGCCTTCTGCATCGGTGAGACCGAGGTTCGCCGCGACCACGAGCTTCCTGTCCGCCTTGAGCTTCTGGCGCAGGATCTCCATGTTCTGTGTGCCGGGATCCTGGGCCATTGCCGGAGCCGCCACGCCGAGCGCCAGTACGATTGCCAGTGCAAGTCGAATCATCATCACATCTCCGTTCGGTTACTGCTTTTCGGTTACTTCTTTTTCGCTACGGGAGGGAAGTCCTTGAACATCTTCGTCGACGCCTTGTCGAGCCGCTTTGCGTTCTTCTCGGCGTTGTCCGAAATCTCGCCCTCGGCTATGCCGCGGAACACGAGGCTCTTCGACTTCGGGTCGAACATATCGACGACGACCGTGCCGACCTTGTATTCGTTCACAACGGTCTGGGCCGTGCCCATACCCATGCCGCCATAACGGTAGCCATAGCCGCCCATGCCGCCGCTGTAGAACGTGGTGGCATCGCGTTTGGTCTGGGTGGCGCCGTGGAGGACGACCTGGATGTCTGCCTGCGCCTCGTCGACTTTCTTCCAGCCCTTCGCCACGATCGCTTCCTCAAACTCGGTCATGACGCGGCGCTGCGAAAGGTCGTTGCCCCAGGCAGTACCGAGCTTGAGCGAAAATGTCTTGACCGGTGAGAAGTCGAAGGCCTTGTCGAAATCGATCTTCACGTCTTGCGCGGCGGCGATTGTGGGAAGCGCGAGAAGCAAACCGGTGAGCACTGCGCGTAACACTTTCATCATTCCTCCTATGTGGGTGTTCTACTTTTTTTTCTGGGGATAACGTTTCAGGATTTCCCGCACGGCTTCGCGAATCAGCGCGGCACGCTTGTCGTCACTGAGGTCCGGCTTGATCTCAGCGGCTGCGACGCCCCTCCAGACAATCGCTCCGTTGGCGCTGAAGTCGATGGCGAGCGACCCTTGCTGGATGATTTTCAGGGATTGAGTCGAAGCCAGGAACGGCGGCATGCCCCACGCGCTCGAGCCCGGCAGAAACTGACCGATTGTCTGCGCCTGATCCCCCATCGACAGCAGCAGGTAGTACTTCACGGTGACGTCTGGGGTGTACGCGGCCGGCGTCAAGCCGCGGCTCGCTATTTCCGCGACGACGGCGTCCATGATGATGGGCTCGGCCCGTCGCTTGATGGCGTCCGGGTCATCGGTCGGCGTTCGGGCGGCCATCACCCAACCCGCTTCCGGCACACCCCATGCCCAGCTGTTCACCTTGCTGAAATCGAAGGCCTTGTCCAGATCTATCTGGACTTTGATGGCTGCCACGCCGACCTGCACGGCGGCTATCACGGCGACGGCGACCAAGGGAAAAAGTCTCATCGCTGCGCGATGGTGCAACGTTCGTTCCGGTGGTTCGGTGCCTAAACCTCGCTGTCGACAGCTTCTCTCACAGCCGGCGGTGAGTACGCCGACAAAATGCGGTGAAGCAGCTCTTGTACATGCGCTGGTCGCCGGAGTTGGCTGCGGTACGGCAGTTGCCAGACGACTCGTGGAGACACCGACGGACAACCTATTTATTTCGCGCGCAAGAGCTGGGCGGTTTCTTGCCGGGCTCGTGCTCAGCATCCTCGCGCTCGGGCCCTCCGCGTTGGCACAGGTCGCGACTCAGGCGGAGCCCGCGCCGCCGCAAGCGGCACCAGCGACCCTTGTGTTCGGCAATCGCCCGATCACCGAGCTGCGTGCCAGGGTCCTGGCGCGCACGCCCGCCGAGCGGGTTGCAGCCGCGCGGTCCCAGCTCGACGCCATCGTCACCGCAGGTCCCTCGGGACCGGTGACCGCCACGAACGTCGAAGGCGTCATCGTCGTCTCTGTGGGCAATAGGAACGCGTTCGTGATCATGAACGGCGATGTCGACGAGCTGGCGGGAGAGACGCTCGAACAGAAGGCCGCCCTTGCCGCCTCACGCCTTCAGACCGCCGTCGACGAGGAGATTGAGCTGCGCACGCCGGCGCGCCTCGTCTGGGCCGCCGTGCAGTCCATCGCGGCGACGATGGTCTTCGTCGCGCTGCTGTGGGGGATCCGGCGTGGGTACAGAGTGTTGGCTGTCCGGTTGCCCGAAGGGGCGGAGCAGAAACTGTCGAAGCTTTCTGCCGGGGATCTCGAGCTCATTCGCGCATCGAAGGCAGGCGCCATCCTCCAACGCTTCATTTCGTCGATCGCTGTCGTGTTGGCGCTTTTTCTCGGCTACTCCTGGCTCACGTTTGTTCTCAGGCGCTTTCCCTACACCAGGCCGTTGGGCGAATCGCTGCGGGAATTTCTGCTGGCGAGATTTGCGAGTATCGGTTTTGCGATCGTCCAGTGGGTACCAGATCTCTTCACCATCATTCTCATCGTCGTCATCACCCGTTTTGCCTCTCGACTGGTCTACCTCCTGTTCGAGGCCGCCGGGCAAGAACGCCTGACGATCCCGATGATCTATCCGGAGACGGCGCAGCCGACACGCCGTCTCGCGACCGCGGTGCTTTGGATGTTCGCGCTGGCCCTGTCGTATCCCTACCTTCCCGGCAGCGACTCTGATGCATTCAAGGGGATAAGCGTGTTCGTCGGACTGATCGTCTCGCTCGGATCGAGCGGCATTGTCGGCCAGGTGATGAGCGGCCTGACTCTCACATTTTCCCGAGCATTACGTCTCGGGGACTACGTGGCGATCGGTGACGTGGAAGGCACGGTGGTCCACCTCGGCAGCCTCTCGACGAAGATCAAGACGCCACGCAGCGAGGACGTGACCATTCCCAATGCGGTCGTCGTGTCGACGCCCGTGACCAATTACTCACGGTTTGCCGACGCTGAGGGTGTGCTCGTCCCCGCAACGGTGACCGTGGGCTACGACGCGCCCTGGCGTCAGATTCACGCTCTGCTCCTGCTTGCCGCACAGCGAACGCCTGGCGTCGGGAGCAACCCGGTGCCAGCCGTGCGGCAATCCGATTTTCAGGATTTCGCCGTGAAGTACACGGTGCTCGTGAGCCTCGAACACCCGCACCTCCGCGGTGCCACACTGAGTGCGTTGCGCGCGAACATCCAGGATGTGTTCAACGAATTCGGCGTGCAGATCATGGTGCCCGCCTACGAGTCTGACCCGGGCGCACCCAAGGTCGTGCCGCGCGAAAAGTGGTACGCCGCGCCAGCGGCACCGCCCGAGCCGGTCGAGCGCTAACCCGATTCTCACCACTACTTGCCATCGCGATCACGGACGGTTGTGAGCGCCTGATGTCAGCGGCATTCACACGCTCGCAACGCACCAATTCGATGGCTGGCGCGTGTTTTGCCTCGTAGCGGGGCAGCGGCCTGTCTGTCGCGACAACAGTTTTATTCACCAAGGAGTTGGATCGATGCGAATCAGAGCTTTACTGTCAATGGCTGCGTTACTCGTGTTGGTGACGGCAGGAACCGCACGCGCGCAGGGCGATCACAAGATACACGTCAACTTTGGAGGCGGCCCGACCTTCATTTATGGAGAACTTGGCGAGCGTTTCTCGACCGGTTGGGGACCCGCGGTCGGCGTGACATTCGACGTGAATCCCCGCATCGGCGTGCAGTTCGAGTACGCGTATCGGTGGTTTCAGGTGAAGGACGAGCTCGACATCCAGGCGGGGAAGTTCTCGGCCAACCATCAGACGCACCAGCTCGCGTTCAACATGGTCGCAAAGCTGACGAACCCTGACAGCCCGGTCAGCTTTTATGTGACCGCCGGCCCAGGCTTCTACAACCGGAAGGTGGAGATCACCGAATACGAAGGCAGCGGGGTCATTTGCGATCCGTGGTTCTACGTGTGCGGCACGTATCCGATTGAATCGATCGTGGGATCGCGCAGCGGTTGGGATCCCGGCTTCAACGTCGGCGCCGGTGTCGGGCTTCCTATCGGCGAGGGATTGCAGTTCTACGTCGAGACCCGCTACCACCATGTGTGGGGACCGGAAGTAACCCCGCCGGCGGGCTTTCCAGTTCCCAATACCGTGACCACAACGAAGGCGGACGGTCAGTACTTTCCGTTGACGTTCGGATTCCGATTCTGAGTCGTGCGGCGAGTCTGAGTCACCCGGTCGCTTGAGGAATAACGTAGATCGTCGTGATGTCGAGATTTCGAGATCTCGACATGTCGACGGCCGCATGATCACGCCACTCTGCGATCAAAGACACAACCCCGACCCGGCACAAAAAGCGGAACTGCTGATGAACTAAAGAGGAAATGACTGCCTCAGCGGTTGAGAGCCGCTCACCGCCGGCTGTCACGTCGCTTCTGCGGGTTCGAAGCGACGCACCGATCGGCCAGCAAAATCGCCCCTTTTCGTGACACGCCAAAATCAGGCGCCAGCCTCGTCTCTGGCACCTTCTATGCGTTGCAGGGGTCGATTCCGCGCGGTGGGCACACGTGCTCAGAAACGGTTCTGCCCAACGAAGCGTTCGCCGGTGCACTCGCAAACGCATTAGCCAGGAGAAACGAAATGTCCGAAAAAGACAACCAGAAACCCAGTGTGAGCCCCGGCGCGACGACCTCAGCGCGAGACGATCATCGGATTGATGATCCCGCGAAGCACGTACCTTCGGAGACTCCGGCCGGTTTCGACCGCCGGCGGTTCATCATGCGGAGCGCGGTGATCTCCGCGGCGTCCGTACTGACCGGCTGCGCCCGATCTGAGACCGAGAGCAAGGCACCCGCCCCGACTCCCGCGGCGCCCGCCGCCGCGGCGCCGGCGCCCGCGGCGCCGCCGCTCGACCCCAATCTGGACGTGGTGAAGAAGGGCCAGGGCCCGGTGATGACGGTGCTGGATGAGTTCTACAAGGTAGGCCCCGGCCCCTCGAGCTCGCACACGATCGGCCCGATGCGCATTACCTACGACTTCTATCAGCGCTGCACCAAGCTGCCCGCCGAGACCCTCGCCAAGGCGACGGGGCTCAAGGTGCATCTGTTCGGCAGCCTGAGCGCCACCGGCAAAGGCCACGGCACAGAGCGCGCCGCGCTCGCGGGGCTGCTCGGCCAGGAGCCGGCGACGGTCGATCCGTTGTTTCTCGACAAGATGCGCGACGAGCCCAATCAGACCTTTCCGTTGAAGCTCGGCGGCAAGACCTTCAATCTGACGCTCAAGGACATCGTCTACGACGCTCCCAAGGGGGACTTTCATCACCCCAACACCATGACGGCCAAGCTGCTGGCCGGCGACACCGTGCTCTTCGAGCAGGAGTACTACTCGGTCGGCGGCGGCTTCATCGAATGGAAGGGCTACACGCCGCCCAAGAAGAACCCGCCGAAGTACCCGTTCCGGACGATGGCGGAGCTGCGGAAACACGCCGAGGACAACAAGCTGTCGATCGCGAAAGTGATGCTGGCGAACGAGACGTCGATCTCCGGCAAGAGCGAGCAGGAGGTCTATGCCTTCGTCGACAAGATCACCAATGCGATGGTGGCGATCGTGAAGTCCGGGCTCAACGCCCCGGAAGGCGTCTTGCCGGGTCCCATCAAGCTGAAAACCAAAGCGGGGACCGTGTACAAGCGCGCCATGGATGAGGCGAATCCGGCCGACCGCGGGGTGGGCCTGTTGTCGGCGGCGGCGCTCGCGGGGTCGGAAGAAAACGCGCGCGGCCATCTCGTCGTCACCGCGCCGACCGGCGGGTCCGCGGGCGTGATGCCGGCGCTCGTCTATGCCCTGGGCGAAGGCGGCCGCAAGCTGTCGCCGGCCAAGATCCGCGACGGCATGCTGGCCGCGGCGGCGGTCGGGTACCTCTGCAAGCACCACGCGACCTTATCGGCGGCCGAAGGCGGTTGCCAGGCGGAGATCGGCGTCGCCTCGGCGATGGCCGCGGCGCTCGCCGCGACGGCGCACGACGCGGAGCCGCGCGTGGTCGAGAACGCCGCGGAGTCAGCGCTCGAACATCATCTGGGGATGACCTGCGACCCGGTCGCAGGGTATGTGCAGATCCCGTGCATCGAGCGCTGCGCCTTCGGCGCGGTCAAGGCGTGGACGGCGTACGCAATTGCAAGCAACGAGGTCGCGTCCAGTCATCGCGTCAGCCTCGACCAGACCATCATGGCCCTGGCGGAAACCGCCAAGGACATGAACGCCAAGTACAAGGAGACGAGCGAGGCCGGACTGGCATTGTCGGTGACGCTCTGCTGATCGAGCTGAGCTCGATGAGCTCGAAGTGATCGGCTCGAAGTGCGGAGGTTGTATGCGCAAATCGACGGCCACAATACTCTTGCTGAATTTGTTGTTTGCGGGACTGGCGTTCGGTGCCGATAAGAAAATCATTTTGCCGCCAGGGGCCAAACCTGGCGGCAACTTCAGCCCAGGAATCCTGATCGACGGGACGCTCTACATTTCCGGGCAGGGTGGCGAAGACGCCGCTGGAAAGATTCCCAGCGATTTCGACGCCGAAGTGAAACAGAGCCTCGCAAATATTGGAGCAGTGCTCCAGGCGGCGGGCATGTCGCCCGCCGATGTCGTGAGCGTGCAGGTGTATCTGACAGACGGGTCCCAGTTCCAGCGAATGAATGCCGTCTACACGAGCTATTTCAAAGATCCACGGCCCACGCGGACCACAGTCGTCGTTGCAAAGCTGGTGGGGCCTGGAAATATCGAGATCACGGTTACAGCCAAGAAGTAGTGGCGGCGGCGAACCGCGGCTAAACGATAACCTGCGCGGCGATAGCTGCGGAAAAAGGCGAAGAGCATGAAGCTGCCGTCGTTCAAAGACCACGTGTTGCCCCGACTCGCAGCTGCCGTGGCGTTGACGTTAGTTACGTTCTTCGCGACGACTGTACACGGACAGGCTCAGGAATCGTCGTCAGGCACGCCGGCGATCGAAGCCGCTGGAACGCAAGACGAGAATGCCGACTTGGAAGAGCAGGTTCGCGAGCTCGAGGCGCAGCAGAAGGCCCTTCGGGCGCTCATCGACGAGTTGCGGCTGACACAGGCGCCGCCACCACCGCCACCGCCGCCCGACACCCAGGTTCAGACGCCACCGAAGCCGGACGAACGTTACAGGGATGGCATGGTGATCTGGCAAACGCCAGACGACGATGCCGTGCCGTTCCTGCTGAAGTTCAACCTGAATACCCAATTCCGATATCTCAATACCCTGAACTCGGACGCCACGTTCACCGATCATCTCGGCGTTGTTCGCGACGTGCATACGCGCAATGACCTGACGGTCAATCGCGCGATGTTCATCTTGAACGGCTACATATTCGACAAGCGGCTGATTTATAGCTACACCGTGTGGACGTCCGCCGGGGCCGCGTCAATCGTCACGGCCGGGAACATTGGATGGCGATTCAATCAGGCCCTCTCGGTCATCTCAGGTTACAACGGCGCTCCAGGCACCCGAACACTCATCAACACGTTCCCATTTTTTGTCGGCGTCGATAGGAGCATGGCGGACAATTTCTTCCGCCCCGGCTTCACCCAGGGAGTCTGGGCGCTCGGGCAACCGGCGAAGACGCTGAACTATATGGCGTTCGTCGGCAACGGTCTCAATACGCTGAATATCTCGGCCAACAAGATCGACACTCATTTGCTGTTTTCCGGCAGTGTCTGGTGGGAACCACTGGGAGACTACGGGCCGCCCGGCAAGTCACGCAACATGTACGATGACTATTTCGCCTCCAATAAAACTCGCATTCGAATTGGTACGTCGTTCACGAGATCCAGGGAAGACCGTTTTTCGAATCTCGATCAATCGAGTCCCGAGAACACGTCACTCTACAACTCCGACGGTGTGCTGACCTTCGCGACTGGAGCATTTGCGCCGGGAGTGACCGTCGACGAGGCCACCTACCGCCTGTGGGCAATCGACGGCGGCTTCAAATGGAACGGGCTTGCGATAAACGGGCAGTACTACTTTCGCTGGCTGAACGACTTCACTGCTGACGGCCCGGTTCCGCTCGCATCGACATTCGACGACGGCTTTGAATTGTCGGCGGGCCAGTTTGTCATTCCCAAGAAGCTGATGTTGTATGGCCGCGGCTCGAAGGTCTTTGGACAGTTCAACAACTCGTGGGAGTACGCCGGCGGCGCCAAATGGTACTTCCTTCCGACCGAGCGCCTGTGGTTGAGCGCCGAGGTGATGCGCTATGACAGGGTTCCCTATAGCGGCGCCTTTACTCCGTACACCGCAGGCCTGACTGGCTGGGCGCCAATGGTTCAGGCGGTTCTCGCTTTTTGACGTTGGTAACGCTCGGAAGAATCGTCATATGGGCGACCGTCGGCCTTCTTGCCGGAGGATTCCGCCCGCTCTTCGCCCAAAGCGCAGATGAGTTGGCGAAGCAGACGCAGAATCCTGTCGCAAGTCTGATCAGCGTGCCGTTTCAGGGCAACTGGGACTTCGGCATCGGCGACCGCGAGGCGACCGGCACGCTACTGAACATCCAGCCGGTGGCGCCGTTTGCGCTTACTTCGACCTGGAACGTGATCCTTCGCGTGATCATGCCCGTGCAGTCGCAGCCGGCAGAAGACGGCCAGCGGTTCACCGGCATGGGCGATACGACGATGACGGTGTTTTTCTCACCAGCGAAAACTGGCAAGGTGATCTGGGGCGTGGGCCCGGCGTTCCTCATTCCAACGGCAACGAATCAGAACCTCGGCACCGAGAAGTTCGGCCTCGGCCCCTCAGTCGTCGCGCTGGTCCAACCAGGAAAATGGACGGTCGGTGCGTTGTGGAACCAGATCTGGTCGGTGGATGGCGCCAACGATCGCGATGATGTCAACCAGATGTACCTGCAGCCGTTTTCCAACTACAACCTCGGTCAAGGGCTGGCCCTCGGAGCGTCGATGGAGGCCTCGACGAACTTCGAGGCGGACGAGGATCGGTGGACGTCGTTCCTGCTGTTCTCCATCAGCAAAGTCACGCTGCTCGGTAAGCGTCCTGTCAGCTTTCTCGCCGGAGGCGGACCCGCTGTGGCGAGCCCGACCGGACGCCCCGACTGGCGCCTGCGGTTCGCCTCTACGTTCTTGTTCCCTCGCTAGAGCGGAGCAATGGCTTTTGACGTTGCGAGCCGCTTGGGACCAGCGGACCTTCGCGACTCGCGGGTGGGCGGATCACGGCAGGTGGTTATCGATAACCGACGACGGTGAGCGATGTCTTTCCCTCCGTGAAAAATCCTCGCAACCTCAAATCTGCATTGGAGTTCTCCTCTTTAAGTTCATCCGTCTGCGGTGGCATTGGCCTTGCGGTCGGCCGTAGCGCGGGCGTCTTGGCGAGCTGCGGAACGCCCGAGTCCTTTCAATATTGAGGAGAAGAAATGTCATGCGCAAGAAGGCTGTAAGTGTGAGTTGGTCCGCGGCCACCACTCGTCACGTCGTCATTCTCGCTCTCGCTCTCGCTCTAACCGCGGGGTGCGCGCCTCAGCAGCCTGAGCCAGTTGCCGCGCAATCTGTCCCGGTTGCGGCTCCAGCGCAGCCGACCGGC
>Ga0184625_10001298_pt1 | contig 10337 bp, 8 predicted proteins | sample PLM3_30_b1_FD_133151 | JGI IMG/M metagenome (GOLD analysis project Ga0184625, IMG submission 133151) | Groundwater sediment microbial communities from an aquifer in East River, Colorado, USA - PLM3_30_b1 | ecosystem: Environmental > Terrestrial > Soil > Riparian zone | place: USA: East River... | reverse complement strand
TCGATCCTGGACTTCGAGGACCGCACCACCTGCGTGCTGTTCGGCGACGGCGCGGGAGCGGTGATCCTCGAGCCGCGCGAGGACGGCACCGGAATCCTCGATTTCGCGCACGAGGTCGACGGCTCGGGCGCCTGTTACCTGAACATGCCGGGTGGCGGCAGCCTGAAGCCCGCGACGCACGAGACGGTCGACGCGAAGCTGCACTACGTGAGGCAGCAGGGCCAGCACGTTTTCAAGTACGCGGTGCGCAAGTTCGCCGACAACAGCGCGGCGATCCTGCAGCGCAACGGGCTCAGCGGGAGCGACGTCGATCTCATCGTCGCGCACCAGGCCAACATCCGCATCATCGAGGCCGCGCAGCACCGCATGGGGCTGCCCGACTCGAAGGTGATCAAGAACATCCGCGAGTACGGCAACACCACCGCCGCGACCATCCCGCTCGCGCTCAAGACGGCGCTCGACGAGGGGAAGCTCGCTCCGGGCCACCGCGTGCTGCTCGCCGCGGTCGGCGCCGGCTTCACGGTGGGGACGGTGCTGCTGAAGTGGTCGGGAGTGAACTGGGACTAGTCGCCGTCCACGAACTCGTGCTCGGCCATGCGCACGGTCAGCACGGGGCACGGGGCGCGGCGCACCACGCGCTCGGTGGTCGATCCGAAGAGCGCCTGGTCCAACATGCCCTTGCCGTGGGTGCCGAGCACGATCATGTCGACGGAGTTCTCGGCCGCGTGGCGGATGATCTCCGCGGACGGCTTGCCCTGGGCCACGAGCTCGGCGACCGTGATTCCCTTCTGCCTGGCCTCCTCCGCGAGCTTCGCGAGCTCCGCCTTGGCGTAGCCCGAGATCTCCTGGAAAACCTCCGCCATGGGGACCGGGAAGAGATCGCTCGCGTAGCCGACCGTCAGGTTCTCGACCACGTGCAGCAGCACCAGCTCGGCCTTGAACTCGCGCGCGAAGGACACGCCGTAGTTGAAGGCGTGGCGCGCGCTCTCCGAGAAATCGGTCGGGACGAGGACCTTCTTGAGCTTGATCACGGCCCACCTCCGGGTGGTCGCGGCGCCTAGTCTTCGTTCGACCCGTCGCGGCGCATTCTAGCCCCGACCGGCGCCGGGCGTGAAGATGCTATTCTGGGCCGTCCGATCCTCCCATGATCCGCGGGCTCGTCTTCGTCGTCCAGCTGCTCTTCTGGCTGATCGCGCTGCGCCTGCTGCTGCGCACGGTCGTCGCGGCCATGGCACCCCGCCGCTCCTCCCCGGCTCCTGGGCCCGAAAAGCGCCAGGTGAAGGCCGCGCAGGACCTGGTGCTCGACCGTGTCTGCCGCACCTACGTGCCGCTCGCGAGCGCGCTCACGGCGCGCGTGGCCGGCCGCGAGGAGCACTTCTGCTCCACCGCCTGCCGCGACCGGGCGCTCGCCGAGGTGGCGCGCGCCTCGTAGCGCCGGCGCTGGCGCTGCGCCGGGACTGAAGCGAACGCCTCATCGCCACGAGCCGCCCGCCGGTTGAACTCGGCGCCGGCCTCCGTGCAGAATCGCCCTCACCGATGCCCGCCGAGCTGTCGGCCCTGCTGTTCGTCTTCCTGCTCGCCACCTTCATCGGGCTCGGGGTCGTCACGCGCGTCTCGCGCCTGCTCCACACCCCGCTGATGTCGCTCACGAACGCGATCTCGGCGATCGCGGTGGTCGGCTCGATCGTGATCGCGGGCCAGGACCACCCGCCGCTCGTCACGCTGCTCGGCGCGATCGCGCTCGCGGCCTCGATGACGAACATCGTGAGCGGCTTCCTGATCACCGACCGCATGCTGCGCCTGTTCAAGAAGCCCGGCGACGACAAGAAGCCATGAGCTTCTGGCTGGTCGAGGGCACCTACCTCGTCGCGTCGGCGCTCTTCGTCCTCTCGCTGCACTGGATGAACGACCCGAAGACCGCGCGCAAGGGCGTCCTCGCGGGAGTCGTCGCGATGACGCTCGCGATCCTCGGCACGTTCCTGACGCCCGGCATCGTGCACTGGGGCTGGATCGCGGGAGCCGTGCTCGTGGGATTCGCGATCGGCGTGCCGCTGTCGTGGGTGCCGCTCACCGCGGTTCCGCAGCGGACCGCGGTCTCGCACGCGTTCGGCGGGCTCGCGGCCGGGCTCGTGGGCACGGCGAAGTTCTACCTGTGGCAGGGCGAGCCCGAGAACCTGACCGCCTTCCGCACCGTCGCGATCGTGGTCGAGGTGATCCTGGGCTTCCTGACCTTCACCGGCAGCCTGATGGCCGCGGGCAAGCTGCAGGAGGTGCGCTTCATCCCGCAGCGGCCGGTCACCTACCCGCTGCAGAACCTGAGCAACATCGGCCTGCTGGTGGTCGCCGTCGGCTGCGGCGTCGCTCTCGTCTTCCAGCCGGTCGCGCTCTCGTTCCTGTTCCCCCTGATCGTCGTGCTCGCGCTCGCCTTCGGCGTGCTGCTGATCATCCCGATCGGCGGCGCCGACATGCCGACCGTGATCTCGCTGCTCAACTCGTACGCGGGGCTCTCGGCGGTGGCGATGGGGTTCGTGCTCGACAACAAGCTGCTGGTGATCGCCGGTGCGCTCGACGGCAGCTCCGGCCTGATCCTGTCGATCATCATGTGCCGTGCCATGAACCGCTCGTTCACCAACGTGCTGTTCGGCGCCTTCGGCCAGGTCCAGCAAAAGGCGGGCGCGGCCGAGACGCGCACCGCAAAGAAGGAGACACCCGAGGGCGCGGCACAGGTGCTGGAGATGGCGAGCCGGGTGGTGATCGTGCCGGGCTACGGGATGGCGGTCGCGCAGGCGCAGCAGCGGGTGCGCGAGCTGTTCGACGAGCTCACGAAGCGGAGGATCGAGGTGAGGTTCGCGATCCACCCGGTGGCCGGCCGCATGCCGGGGCACATGAACGTGCTGCTGGCCGAGGCCGACATTCCGTACGACAAGCTCATCGAGATGGACGACATCAACCCGGAGATGCCGCAGACCGACGTCGTGCTGGTGATCGGCGCCAACGACGTCGTCAACCCCGCCGCGCGCCACGACAAGTCGAGCCCGATCTACGGCATGCCGATCATCGACGCCGACAAGGCGCGCCTCTGCCTCGCGATCAAGCGCTCGATGAATCCGGGCTTCGCCGGCATCGAGAACGAGCTCTACTTCGCCGACCGCACCTACATGCTGTTCGGCGACGCGAAGGCGGTGGTGGGAGACCTGGTGAAGCAGCTGCAATCCGGAGGCGGCTCCGCCGTTCGGTAGTCGGAGCCTCCGGACGGATATCCTTCGCACCCTCGAGACCTCCCGTGCGCGCTCGGACCTCGTCCGGCCGGGTGCTGGGTATGCTGAGGCCTCGGGTGCCCATGGCCTCTCCCCGCACGATCCTGCACGTCGACATGGACGCGTTCTACGCGGCGGTCGAGCAGCGCGACCGGCCCGAGCTGCGCGGCAAGCCCGTGATCGTGGGCGCCGACCCGAAGGGCGGACGCGGGCGCGGTGTCGTCTCGACCGCGTCCTACGAGGCCCGGCGCTTCGGCGTCGCGAGCGCGATGCCGATCTCGGAGGCGTGGCGCCGCTGCCCGAAGGGCGTCTATCTGCAGCCCGACATTGAGCGCTACGTACGCGAATCCGCGCGCATCATGGCGATCTTGGAGCGCTTCAGCGACCGCGTCGAACCGGTCTCGATCGACGAGGCGTTCCTCGACGCGACCGGCAGCGAGCGGGCGCTCGGCTCGGGCGAGACGATCGGCCGCAACCTCAAGCAGGCGATCCGCGACGAGACGCAGCTCACGGCCTCGGTCGGCGTCGCGAGCTCAAAGCTCGTCGCCAAGGTCGCCTCCGACGTGCGCAAGCCCGACGGCCTGACGGTGGTCGCTCCCGGCACGGAAGCCGCCTTCCTGGCGCCGCTGCCGGTGCGGCGGCTCTGGGGCGTGGGACCCAGGATGGAGGAGACGCTCGCCAAGCTCGGGGTCACCACGATCGGCGAGCTGGCCGCGCTCGACCCGCCGCGGCTCGCACGCAAGATCGGCACGCACGGCCACGACCTGCAGCGGCTCGCGCGTGGCGAGGACGACCGCGACGTGGCGCGGGAGCCCGCCGGCTACAAGAGCCTGGGCCAGGAGCACACCTACGACGACGACACCGGCGATCCCAAGCGCCTGCGCGCAACGCTGCTACAGCTCGCCGACGGCGTCGCGGCGCGCCTGCGCGCTCGCGACCTCAAGGCGCGCACCATCACGCTCAAGTACCGCGACGAGGACTTCCGCACCACCACCCACGCGCGCACGCTGAAGCGCGGGACCGACTCGAGCGACGAGCTGTTCCGCGTCGTGAGCGAGCTGTTCCAGGAAGTCCACGGCCGGCGGCGTGTCCGCCTGGTGGGGCTCTACACGTCGCACTTCGGCGAGTCCACCCCGCAGCTCGGCCTCTTCGAGCTGCCGAAGCCCGCAACACCGGCCGACCGCGTGCGCGACGAGCTGCGCCGCCGCTTCGGCGAGGAGGCGATCACGCGCGCGAGCCTGCTCGGCCGCCGCGAGCGCCGGAACTCCTCGGACAAACCGCCCCGCTAGCCCCCCCCCTTGCGCGCCCGCTCAGGCGGGCCTATGTTTCGCGCAGACTTCCGAGGGGGCTCCATGCGAATCCATTGGGCGCTTTGCCTCGTGCCGTGCCTCGCCGTGGGCGCCGCACAGGCTGCCGACAAGCCGGACAAGAAGACCGCCGCGTTCTTCAAGGCGGTGGCCGACGGCAACATGGCCGGTATCCAGGAAGCGGTCAAAAAGAAGGTCGACTTCAACGCCTTCGACGAGAGCGACAACACCGCGCTCTGCGTCTCGGCGACCGCCGGACGCGCCGACGTGGTCGACGCCCTCATCAAGGCGGGCGCCAAGGTCGACCTGGCGAACGGCGCCGGCCTCACGCCGTTGATGCTCGCTGCCCGCAACGGCCGCGTGGAGCTGGCAAACGCGCTGATCGGCGCCGGCGCGAGCAAGGAGGCCGTCGACCGGCGCGGACGTCCGCTGCTGTTCCACGCGGTCCGCGGCGGCCACACCGGGTTCGTCTCATTGCTCCTCATCCAGGGCGCCAACGTCAACGCCACCGACGAGAACAACCGCACGCCGCTGATGCTCGCCGCCGAGGACGGTCAGCTCGAGCTCGTCAGCCTCCTGATCGAATCCAAGAGCGACGTGAACGCCCGCGACCTCAAGGTCGGCCAGACTCCGCTGATGGCCGCGGCGATCGGCGGGCACGACGCCGTCGTGAGCGCGCTGCTGAAAGCGGGCGCGGACCGCTCGCTCAAGGACAACGAAGGCCACCTGGCCAGCCAGCTCGCCGAGCAGAACCAGCATCCGAGCACGGCGGAGCTGCTGAAGGCGCCGCCGCCCACGCCGGTGCCGGTCAAGGCCGCGCCGAAGGCGCGCGCCCGGCCGGCCGCGAAGCCCGCCGCCAAGCCGCCGGGCGACTGAAGCTACGGTCGATGATGGCGCGTCCGAGCGCGTCAGGAAGCGCCCAGGCTAGCGGTAGAGCGCCTCGATCACGTCCTTGTAGCGCTCGAGGATCACGCGCCGCTTGAGCTTGAGGGTGGGCGTGAGCTCGCCGGCCTCGACCGTGAGCTCGCGAGGAAGCAGCGCGAACTTCTTGATCGTCTCGTAGCGCGCGAGACGCCCGTTGACGGCTTCGACGTGCCTCTCGATGTATGCCCTGAAGGCCTCGTTCTGCGCCGCCTCCTCGAGCGTGCGCGCGTCGCTTCCGGCCTTTTCGGCCTCCGCCACCACACGCGCGGGGTCGAGCGTGAGCAGCGCGACCACGTAGGGGCGGCGGTCGCCGATCGCGACCGCCTGCGAGACGGCCGCAATCTGCTTGAGCTGCCCTTCGAGGTGCTGCGGTGCTATGTTCTTGCCGCCGGCGGTGATGATCAGCTCCTTCTTGCGGTCGGTGATGCGCAGGAAGCCGTCCGTGTCGATCTCGCCGACGTCGCCCGAGTGCAGCCAGCCGGCGGGGTCGAGCGCCTCCGCAGTGGCGGCGTCGTCCCTGTAGTAGCCCCTGAAGACGTGCGGGCCGCGGATCACCACCTCGCCGTCCTCGGCGACCTTCAGCTCGGTGCCCGGGATCGCGTAGCCGGCCGAGCCGAGCCGATAGCGCGCGGGAAGCGACATCGTCGCCGGCCCGCTGCACTCGCTCATCCCGTAGACCTCCATGATCGGCAGGCCCAGGCTCCGGAAGAACTCGAGCGTCTCCTTCGCGATCGGCGCCGACGAGACCGCCAGGAGCCGCGCGCGGTCGAGCCCGAGCCGCGCGCGCACCTTCGAGAAGACGAGCCGGTCGGCGAGCCCGTAGCTCCAGGGACGGGGCCGGCCGGCCTGGTCGGCGTCTCCGGTACGCAGGCCGACCGAGCGGGCCCAGGCCACGATTCCTCGGCGCAGCGGGCTCGCCTCGGCCCCCTTGGCCTCGATCGCCGCCTGCATCTTCTCCCACACGCGCGGCACGCCGAGGAAGAAGTGCGGTCGGACCTCGGCGAGGTACGCCGGCAGCTTGTCGAGGCTCTCGGTGAAGTGGACCGCGGCGCCCGTCGCGATCGAGAGCAGGTGCGCGACGACCTGCTCGGCGATGTGCGACAGCGGCAGGTAGCTGATCAGCGAGTCCCCGGTGCCGATCGGCACCAGCTCCTGGATCTTCTCGGCGATGAAGGCGAGGTTTCGCTGCGTGAGCATCACGCCTTTGGGCGTGCCCGTGGTACCCGACGTGTAGATGAGCGTCGTCGGCGAGTCGCCGGTGAGCGCCGCGCGGCGGTGCGCGACCTCCGCTTCGTGCGAAGACTCCCCCGCCGCAAGGAAATCCTCCCAGCCCACGACGCCCGGGCCCTCGGCCTTGCCCTCGAGCAGCACGATCGTGCGCAGGCTCGCGGGCCGCGAGCCCTCGGGTTCCAGACGTGCGAGCGCTTGCGGGCTGTCGACCACCGCCACCACCGCCTCCGCGTGCTCGGCGATGTAGTGGCACTGCTCGGGAGTGTTGTTGGTGTAGATGCCGGCGACGCGCGCGCCGACCGTCATGCCGGCCAGGTTGGTGACGAACCACTCGGGCCGGTTCGCGGAGAGCACCACGATCCCGCTTCCCGGCCCGACGCCGTGCGCCACCAGCGCGCGCGCCGCACGTGCGACCGTCGCCTGATAGTCGCTCCAGGTGATGGGCTCCCAGCTCGCCCCGCGCTTGCGCAGCATCGCCGGGCGAGCGGCGTGAGCCTTCACCGTCGCGTCGAAAACCTCGAGGATGGTCTGCGGCATCGCCGGAGCGAGCCGACACTAGGGGTGCCGCTACGGAGTGTCAAGCCGCGTCCGCGGCTGCTGGCCACCCCTGCGTTCGGACGAGGACGCCAGCAGCCGCGGAACGGCGCCGTCGCTAGCCTCCCTTGCGGACCTCGACGTCAGGGTCGACCTTCGCCGCGCCGTCCAGGCCGTACTTGTAGATACCTGGTTCAACCTTTTCGGGCACCTCACAGAAGAGCACGTTCTTCTCGTCGTTGCCCCTCGCGAGAGTTGCAATCGTGGCTGTGCAGAATCGGTAGTCCCACGGCTTGGCGACGTAGTCCCCGACGTTCTTCCTCGGCTGGGGTTGCGTGAACTTCAGGAACTTCTCCTTGGGCGCCGTGCAGTTGTTCACCACCCGCCAGCGGATGGCCGATCCACGGAACACGATCACGTGGTCCGGAACGACTTTCGCGACGCATTTCTTCTCGGCATCGTCGCTCAGCGTCACCAGGACCTTCACCAGCGCCGAGCCCTTCGGTTCCCCCGAGAAAGTGTCAGTTTCCAGGTGGGGCGGCTTGCGCATATAGCAGCAGGACACAGACGTCAGTACCGGTGCCACCGCAACGGCGAGACTCACGAGGGTACGTATTCGAAGACGCACGGTTCACCTCCTTGCGGGGGCGGGTTTCGCCGCCTCCAGCAATTCCCGGAATCTGGGCAGCGCGCGCAGGCTGGCGAGATCCTCGTCGTCCTTCGCCAGGCTGGCGCTCGCGCCCAGCGCGAGTGCTTTCTCGAGCGTCGACAGCGCCGCGGGGCCGTCCCCGATGAGGGCCTGGACGACCGCGGCGCCGTACTGGGTGTCCGCGCTCGAGGGGCCGGCCTCGATCGCCTTCTGGAGAGCCGCGAGCGCCTCGTCGCGCTGCCCGAGCTTGGCCAGGCAGATCGCGACGTTCTTGAGCTGGCGCGTGTCCTTCGGGTTGACTCGGAGCGCGTCGCGGCTGAGGGCGATGGCGGCCGTCCAATCCGCCCGTGCTCCGGACCGGTCGCCTGCCTTCGCACGGACGTCCCCGAGGCTGCGTCGTATGGTTCCGGACGCCGGCTCCAGGCGGGCCGCTTCCACGTATGCCCGGGTCGCTTCCTCGAGCTGGTTCGTCGCGAAGTAGACGTAGCCGAGGTTCGCCCAGGCCCGCGACTCGGGTGCGAGTCGAATCGCCTCCCGGTACGGCGCGACGGCCCCCTGCAAGTCGCCCGCCATGTGGAGCGAGGTCCCGAGCATCAGCTGCGCCCAGGCGTTGTCCGGCTGCAGCTGCGTCACGCGGCGGTAGGCGGCCGCGGCATCGCCGAAGCGGCCGGCCGAGAACAGCACCCAGCCCAAAGCCGACTGGTTCTGGCCGAAGCTGGGGCGCAGCGCCACCGCGCGGCGCGCCTGCTCGAGCGCCGCGTCCATCTGCCCCGCGTCGACCAGCACCTCCGAGAGGAACCGCGGCGTCTCGTCGTCGACAGGCTTGAGCGCCTGCGCCTGCTTCAGCTCGTCGATCGCCTCCGTCAGCCGGCCGCGATCGTAGAGAATCCGCGCGAGCGCCCGGCGCACTTCCACGTCGCCGGGCTGGAGGCGCAAGGCCTCCTGCGCCGAGTCGCGGGCACGATCGGCCCAGGAAGCGTCGCCCGTCTCCGCGTAGCGGGCCGCGTAAGCGCGAGCGAGGGCGGCGTGGGCGCGGGCGAAGCGCGCATCGGCCCTGAGCGCGGCTTCGAGCCGGCCGACCGCAGCCGCCAGGTTCCCGGGACGGTCCCTCCGGTCGAGGAGGGCGAGGCCCGCGGCGTACTCCTCCCAGGCCGCGGGGCTCGCCGTGGGACGGGCTTCGATCCGCTCCCGCTCCGGCGGGGTCAGTGAGAGGCGTAGCGCACCGGCCACGCCGTCCGCGACCCTCGACTGCAGCTCGAACACCTGGGCGAACGCTCCGTCGAACGTCCCGCTCCAGCGGACGACGTTCGTCGGGAGCTGGATCAGCGTGAAGCTCACGCGCAGATCGCGCTCCGAGCGCTGGAGGACGCCGTTGACCATGTACTCGGCGTCCAGCTGGCGCCCGATCGCCGGCAGATCGGCGTTGCGGTCGCGGTAGCCTGCGGTGGCGAGGCGCGACAGCACCTGGATCCTGTCGATGCCCGCGAGCCCGCTCACCACGACCTCGGCGATGCCGACCGCCGTCGCGTCGTACTCCGGCTGCCCGGTCAGGTTCGTGACCGGCATCACCGCCACGACCGGGGGCCGGCTCGGTGGCAGGGGCGGTTTTCCGAATCGGACCACCCCCCAGGCGAGGGCGAGGGCGGCGAGAGCGGCGGCGGCGACGCGAGCCGGGCGGCGCCACGCCGAGGCCGGCCTCGCTCCGGCAGCGAGCGGCGCCGTAGTGGAACCGGCCGGAAGGCGCTCGCGCACGTTGCGCAGCTCGCGCGCGAGATCGAGGGTTGCCGCGTAGCGTTCGGCGGGGTCCTTCGCGAGGCAGCGCTCGATGATCCAGAGCACGGGCGGGGGCAGCGCCGGGTTGAGGGTCGCGAGCGGCTCGGGCGGGTCCTCGATGATCGCAGCGATCGTCTGGGCGGGCGTCTCGCGGCGGAACGCCTGGCGGCAGCTCGCGAGCTCGTACAGGATCGCGCCCAGCGTGAACTGGTCCGAGCGGAAGTCGACCGCGCGGCCGGCGGCCTGCTCGGGCGACATGTACCCGGCGGTGCCGAGCACCGTTCCAATCGCCGTGTGAGGCGAGGGCGACTCCGGCCAGGTGGCGGCGCCCGAGTCGAACCAGACGTCGCCCGCGCCCGGGGCTCGTCCGTCGTCGCTTCGCAGCTTGGCGAGACCGAAGTCCAGGATCTTCAAGAAACCGTCGCTCGTCAGCATCAGGTTCTCGGGCTTGAGGTCCCGGTGCACGATGCCGGCGGCGTGGGCCTTGGCGAGGCCGTCGGCGGCCTGCGTGGCGATCTCCAGCAGCCGCCGCGTGGGGCACGGCCGCCCCTCCTGGGCCAGCAGCAGCCCGCGCAGCGTCTGGCCGTCGACCCGCTCCATCACGATGTACGGCAGGCCGGAGGTCTGGCCGATCTCGTGGATCGTGACGATGTTCGGGTGACT
>Ga0184625_10001295_pt1 | contig 10347 bp, 8 predicted proteins | sample PLM3_30_b1_FD_133151 | JGI IMG/M metagenome (GOLD analysis project Ga0184625, IMG submission 133151) | Groundwater sediment microbial communities from an aquifer in East River, Colorado, USA - PLM3_30_b1 | ecosystem: Environmental > Terrestrial > Soil > Riparian zone | place: USA: East River... | reverse complement strand
GGCCCGATTCGTGAAGGTGACCGCGAGGATCCGCCAGGGCGGGACGTCCTTGATGCCCACGAGGTAGGCGATCCGGTGGGCCAGCACCCGCGTCTTGCCCGAGCCGGCCCCGGCGAGGATGAGCAGCGGCCCGTCCGTGGTCGTCACCGCGCGCGCCTGCTCCGGGTTGAGCGCGCGGACGATCTGCTCCTCGCGGGCCCGGATCGCCGCCGCCCGCGCGGCGGGGTCCGGCGGAGGGACGCGGGCGGCCGGATCCTCGCCGACGGGCCCGTCGCGCATCCACACCGGCTCGTCGGGGGTGGCCGAGGCCGTCTCGGAGAGGTCGGTGAACACCGTCCCGGCGGCTGCCGTCGCGTCGTCCGCGGCCGCGTTTAGCGTGGGGTCGCCGGTCCGCCGACGTCGCGTGGGACTCACCCGCTCATTGTAGGTCGGCCGGCTCACCCGGCCGTTCGTCATCGCCCGGTCCGGGGACCGGGTTCGCGATCAGGAGGCCGGCTTGACCTTGTCGGGAGGCGGCGCCGAGATCGACACGGGCTCGTCCCACTTGGAGGTCGTGAGTTCCGCCGCGATCGTGTTGCCGTCCGCCATCGTCAGTACCGCGGTCACGCCGGCGAGGTGGTAAGGCAGGTCCTTCTCGACGTGGACGGTGAGCTTGAGGCTGGCACCCTGGAGGTCGATCGGCAATCCGAGCGTGGCCGAGGCTCCGCCGATGCCGAGATCCTCGGCGGTCAGGTCCGCGGTCACCGTGTAGCACTGCTCCGAGCCGCACGCGGCGTCGTCGCCCTTGACCAGCTCGACGCCCTCCTTCTGGAGCAGGTCGCCGAGGCCGTCGATCACTCGGCCCGCGTCGCTCGGATCGTCCACCGATCCGGACGCGGCTGATTCCTGGTAGAGCGGCCCGGTCAACGTCGTCCGGACGTAGGACTTGCCATCGACCGCGATGACCTCTCCGGAGAAGTTGAGGAGTGCTGGGATCGCGAACGTCGCCCTGGCGGCGGGCGCCTCGAAGTCGATGTCGGCCGAGACGGTCGTTCCCGTAACGTCGACGGAGGTTCCGGGGCCGGTGCCGGTGCCGGTGCCCGGCAGGACGATCTTCGCCTTGCCATCGATGTCGATCTCGACGTGGACGCTCTTGGCGGCCTCGGTCGACTTGAGCGCGGCGGTGATGATCGCGTCCGGGTCGGTCAGGGCCGGGCCGGCGGTGGTTGTCGTGCCGCCACAGGCAGTGACGAGCATGGCGACGCCCGCGGCGAGCGCCAGGACGGCGGGGAGTCGGCGGATCATGAGGCTCCTTGGGTGTCGGCTCGGGTCGGCCGTCCCTACGACGGCCCTGACAAGGGTCGGGTGACCGCGCAACCCTGTCAAACGGTCGAGCCGACCGGTAGAGTCACGGCGAGATGACCGACTTCACCCTGCGCCCCATGGAACCGACGGACGGCCCGGCGATCGACGCCTTGATGCGTGAGGAGGCGCAGACGACGAGGGTCAGCATGACGACCCACTACAGCCATGACATCTATCAGGCGTTCCTGGCGCAGCACCCCACGCTGTTCGGCGTCGTCGCCGTGGCCCCTGGCGTCGCCGGGATCATCGGCATGGCGACTGCGTTCGTCGACGAGGTCATGATCGGCGGTCAGACCTTCCAGTGCGCTCACCTCGAGAACCTGAAGGTCCGCCACGATGCCCGACGACAGGGGCTCGGGGCTCGGCTGGCCGCCTGGCGGATCGAGGAGGCGGAGCGGCGTTCTGGTGGCGATGTCGTCATCGCGGCCGGTGTCGAGGGGAGCAACGTGGCGTCGCTCGCCACGGCGAGCCGGTGGTCCACACAGGTGCTCGGCCCGGTGCGGATCGTCATCGCCCGCGCGACATCGAAGGCGCCGTCGTCACGCGGGCTCGAGATCCGCCCGCTGGTCGAAGCCGATATCGGCTCGGTCGTGGAGGCGCTCGAGACGTTCTATAGCGGGTACGACTTCGTCCCGCGCCATACGCCCGCAGGGTTCGCCGGGGCGCTCGCCCCGACCCGACTCGGGGGGCCGATCCGCCAGTACCGGGTTGCGGTCGGGTCCGACGGCACGCTCGTCGCCGGCGCCTCGGTCACGGAACGGTTCAAGCTCATGACCGACCACATCGACTCGATGCCCTGGCCGCTCGCGCTGGTCGGGCGACTGTCCGGGATCGTCCCGCCCGACCGGATCATCCGCTCGATCGAGGTGGGTCTGGCGTGGCATGCGCCGGGTCGGGTCGATGCCCTGCACGGCCTGTGGGACGCCATCCGCTACGAATGGCGCGACCGCGCGACCAACGTGGTCGGTCTGGCGGACCCGCGTGGGACGCTCCTGGAGGCGTTCCACGTCGGCCGCACGCTCGTGCCCCGCGTCGAACTCATGGCCCCGGTCCGGAGCCCCGTCCGCCTCGATGAGCGTCGACTCCTCTACATGTGGCGGTAGCCGTCGTCGGCGGTCCCGCACTCGAAGGCCGGCCGATACCGTGCGGTGCGGCGCCCTGTTGCGCGTTCCGGCCCTACCCTCCCGAACAGCCGGGCGGTGTCGCGTCGCCGAAGTACGGGCGTAGCGTCTCCGGCGGGATGGTCAACTCGGCGAGGGGACCGGAACAGATGGTCGCCAAGAGCTCATCCAATGACTCGGTGGACTGATCAGCCCGTAGCGCCTCGAGAAGGTGGAGATCAAGCAGGTAGCCGGCGCCGTTCACATACGGCACGGCGAGCCGGTCGATCCCCTGCAGGATCACCGTCTCCGCGACTCCGACCCCGAGGTCGACGAGAAGTCGGGGTGTGCCCGCGATCGACCAGACCTCGGTTCGCCCGTCCTCGAACAACATGAGGGCAAGGCTCGAATCGTCACTGAACGTCACCCGGAAGATCCCTGCCGACAGTTCAACATACGACCCGCGCGCGAGGTCCACGATCCCGGATGGTGCACTGGGTGCACCATTGATCCTGGGCGAGAATCGCACCACGCCGATATGTCCGTCAGGCGGATACTCAACCAGGTCAGGCCCCACGGGTAGCGTTGCGACGACGGTCCCCGAGATCCCGTCGAGGATCTCGGTCGAAGGAGGCGTCCCGTGGTGAACCACGAGGTATGTGGCCGTCGACGGGCCGATGAAGATGTCCCCCGAGCGACCCGAGGACCACAGCCGCTCTGGATGCTCGAAGCTCCGTACCTCACGCAATGTTTCCCCGAATGTCACGAAGATGACGTATGGGAGCGGCCCCTTCCCGAAGGTGATGGCCGTCAACGGGACAGTGTCTGCCGCCGAGCTCAGGCCTACCGCGTCTCCGGTATCTGCCCGGCGCATCTCGACCCGATCGCCGAGTGAGAGGACGACATATCGTGCGTCCGGATCCGGACTGAACTCGACAGTCCGAGTCAAGTCCGAGTCGGGAGCCACGATCCGTGCGCCGAGATCACGGATCAGTGCTCCGTCGGCCACGCGACGAAGTTCGGCCGCATGGTCGATATAGGAGATGACGACTGTGTCGGTGACACGAGGGCGGAACACGGCCAATTCCACCGAGCCCGGCAATGACGCGACGAGCGACCCGTCGACCCGGCGGATCTGGCCCCTCCCGTCGTCCGCGGTCGGCACGATCGTCACTGACCCGTCGGGACTGTCGAAGCGGGTCGTACGGCCCGCGCCCATGGGGATCGGGCGGCCGTCCGCGGTCCACCGATCCATGGGCGGATCACCTGCGACCGTCGACAGTGTCTTGGACGGCGGGGGACCGAACATCACCACTGGTGGGTTTCCCGTGTTGTTGCCGTGACCGAAGTTCATTCCAGCGGCTGCCGCCAGCTCTGGGAGCTGGGTCACGAGGCCGCCGTCGCTCGTCCGGCGGAGCTCGGGTGGTCGGTTGGCGGTGGACGGATACACGATGACGACGAATGCGGCGTCCTCGCTGAAGATCGCCGTCGAGGCCGGGGCCGGAAGGGTCGTCACCAAGCTGCCATCGGCGCCCCGTCGCAACTCGGATGGAGGCGGCGCAACCGAATCGGTCACGGGCAAATACGCGACGACGAACATGAGGCGATCAGGTCGCGCGCTGGCTTCGAGCCACGCGATCTCCGCAGGCAGCGCGACCGGCGCGCCGTCCTCGAGAAGATACAGGCGGTGCACGGAATCCTCGAGATCCGGATGAATGTCGAACACCCGGCCGGACGCCCCGAGGTAGTCGGCACCTGCGATGAAACCGGCCAGGTCGTGGAGCACCCTACCGTCGCGGGGGTCTATCAGGCTGCCCGAGGCGGTGCGGCCGACGATGAGACGTCGTCCGTCGGGTGACGCGAATACTCGCTGCACATCTGCGCCCAACGAGGCGATCCGACCATTCCCTGCCAAGGACAGGAGTGCTGCCTTCAACCCATCGGCGGTGCTTGGGTCACCTCGCTGCAGGGCAGCGCCCGCGACGACCAGGCGGAGCCCCAGAAGCGGGTCCTCAGCCGCTTGGCGCTGGCCCTCGGCAACGAGCCGCTGACCCTCTGAGATAGCAAGGCGTGCGTCCGCAAGATGCCGCGCCGCATCGGCCTCCTGAGCAGAACGGAAGGCCAGCAAGCTGAGCACCCCGAAGCCGATCGTCGCTGCGACCAGGGCCCCGATCGTCAATCGGGTGCGACGTTGCTTCGTCTGCATCTCGGCATTGGCCGCGGCCTGGCTTGCGGCAACGAAGTCTCGTTCCAGGTCATTGAGGTCGCCCGGGTTCGCCGTGGCCCAGGCCGATGCCTCCAGCAACCTGGTTCCGCGGTCGAGGAAGCTCGGATCCCTGGCGGCGGCCGCCCATTCGGTCGCCGTCTCGTTCACTCGACGTTGGACACGAAGGCCGGCGGCGTCCTGGTCGATCCAACCCTGGAGCCTTGGCCAGCCACGGATCAGCGCCTCGTGCGCAACGTCGACGACCTCGACACCGGACACCTCTCGGCTGGTGATGAGCAACCGGGCATCGGCCAGTTCATTGACGACCGCCTCCACGTCGAGCGCCGGCGAACCGGCCGGTACGAGCTCGGTCAACTGGGCTCGCCGCCGCGTATCCTCCGTGCCCTCGCCCGGTTGCGTCAGCCGCAGGAGGATCCGACGGGCTGCGCGCTGCTGCGACTCCGACAGCCGACCATAGACGGCCTCGGCGCGTTGCGCGATCGCTCCACGGACACCGCCGATATCGTGGTAGCGGTCGATCGTCAACCATCGCCCGCGACGACCATCGAACAGCTCGAGCAGCGTGTGTTGGAGCAGCGGCAGCGTGCCCGGTTCGTCACCGAGGTCGGAGATGATCGTGTCGGCGAGGCCTTTCTCGAACTGAAGTCCGACGCGCTCCGCGGGCAGGATCATCGCCCGCCTGAGATCTTCGGTGTCCATCGGCGACACGAGTACGTCGCGTTCGGAAAGCCGGTCGGCGAGGGTCGGGATACCGGCGGCCTTGCCCACGAAGTCGGCGCGGATCGTGAGCACGACGACCGTCGCCCCACCCACGACCGACGACGCGTACAGGAGCGACGCCACGAACGCGTTGCGCTCGGCGACGTCATGGGCGAGCGTGAACACTTCTTCGAACTGATCCACGACGATGACCACGCGCTCGTCGATGGAACGCGCGGAGACTGCCAGCTGGATGACCGTATGGAGGCCACGCTCGTCCGCCGTCAGCGCCGACAGGATCGAGTCGCGCGACGCGAGCGCGTCTCGGCCGGGTCCGACCAGCCCGACCAGGCTGGAGGCAAGGGATTCCATGGGGTGCGGGCCCGGTCGAAGGACATGGATGGGCCAGCTTCCACTTCCGGGGAGTGATCCTTTGCGCAGCTGAGGGATCAGCCCGGCGCGAACGACGGATGACTTGCCGCTCCCGGATGGACCGATGACCGCAAGGAACCGATCCTCGCGAAGCTGCTCGACGAGGTGCTGCGTCAGCGCCTCGCGGCCGAAGAAGTACTCGGCATGTTCCTCGTCGAAGACCTCGAGGCCACGGAACGGGCACGGGATCTCCTCCACCGCGGTGTCACCGGGCTCGGGCGCGTCCGGGGCGAGCCCACGGATCCCGCTGACGAGCCGGTCCAAGCTGTTGGCATCGTCAAGCCCAGGGCGGAAGTCGACCCAAGTCAGTCGGGAAAGAAAGGCCGGGAGGCGCCCCCGTTCCGGGAAGGAGGCTCCCGGGAGGAGGACTGGGATGACCCGGTACTCATGATCGGCGACACGCCTGCTGAGGGCGGCTCGCATCTCTTCGTTCTCCCACGGCCCGAAGCCCTTCGGGCCGAGGAACACGGCGCACGCGCGGCTTCCGTTAATCGCGTCCTCGAGCGCCTCCTGCCACGGTTCTCCCGGGACGAGATGCCATGCGTCGAGGAAGGGCCTCAGCCCAGCGTCGCGCAGACGTTGCGCGATCTCGATGACGGGCTGCTTGTCGGCTCCGTTATGGGACAGGAAGACATCGTAGCCGGGGTCGTCAGCGGGCTCTGGGTCAGGAACGTCTATCACGGGAGACGACCCTCGAGCGGCCGGCATTCGGAATTCGGAGAGATGCGAGCGCGACCGCTGGCCCGGTGACGCTATCACCGATCGGCGGGGGCACGCAAGGCGGCCTATCCGGTTCCGTGCTCCGCGACCCCGCTTTGCGCGGCCAGCCCGTTCGGGAACTCAGGCCGGATGCGAATCCTTGCCGGCTTCCTCTTCGATCTGCTCCCAGCGGTTGTGCTCTTGGGAGATCAGACTCTCGACACGGACGGCCAGCATCGCGTGCGGCTCTCGGGCGCGAGCGTACGGCCCTGCATGCGCGAGATAGAGGAACTTCTCGTGCTTCAGCCCCTCCGCCGTCGAGCGATACGAGATCCAGTTCTCGTGGTACTGGTTGAGTTGCTGAAGGCTCTCGACGCCGAGGATGACCGCACCCAGTGCTGCCGAGATGACCGGGGGCGCAGTGACGACCGCCAAGACTGGGATGATGCCGGCAGCGACCATCGCGATCACCTTGAATCCCTTGTACCACCGCTGGTTCGAACCGCTGCGACTCCCATACCATTGGATCTGGTCGTCCAGCCTCGCGAGGGTCGCATCATTGGGCGTCTCGGTCATTTCGATCCCTCATCTCGGTCGTCCGGGGAGTCGGCCACGCGAGGATACGTCACAACCACGCACTGACCGCCCCCGGTAGGTCAGGGCTGACGCGGACTGATTTCGCGCGATGCCGCCTCAGGTTGGACGCGGCGCGCGATCCGTTTCATAGAACGTTCGGTGCGTCCACGGGATGAACCAGCGGTCGAGACCGATCCAGCCGGCATTGCGCCAGGCGAGGATGAGCAAGGCCCCGAGGATGATGATCGCGGGGTTCGATCCGAGCGCGCCAGCGAGCACGAAGTTCGCGTTCATGAACACGCCGCCGAACGCGGCGATCGAGGTCAGCAGTCCGACGAGCAGGCCAAGCCCGACGGCGAACTCACCGAGGGCGACGAGCGTCGCGAACAGGCCCGCGTTCGGGACGACGACGTTCTCAAGGAACTACGCGTACCAGGCCGGTGTGTCCTCGCTCGCGATCGCACCCCCGACGAGGCCGCTGATCGTGGATTCGTCGCCGAACAGCCATTTGCCGCTCGTGATCTTGCCCCAGCCGGCCGGCAGATAGACCGACACGAGATAGAGCCGGACGAAGAGCCAGAGCCACGCCGCCGTCGTGCTCGCGAACAGGAACCGAGCCCAGCGCGGCTCCTGGAACTGGTCCGGCGTCATGGTCGGATGGATGAGTCGGTCGAACATCGGTCGCCTCCACTACCACGCTCGGAGGCTGACAGGGTACGCGCCAGAGCGTGGGCGACGTGGCGATGCCGGGGGGCGGCCGATGGCAGCATGAGAGCCGGGCACCCGCGGATGGGTGACCCGGCTCTCTGCCGTTGCTGAGCGTGGCCCGGCTGGCGCGTACGCCGACGGGCCCGAAGGGGCGGGACTCCTAGAAGTCCATCCCTCCGCCACCGCCGTGGTCGTGGCCACCACCGGCCCCGGCCTTCTCCTTCTCCGGCATGTCCGAGATCAACGTCTCCGTGGTCAGGACCATGGCTGCGATGGAGGCGGCATTCTGCAGCGCCGAGCGCGTCACCTTGGCGGCATCGACGATGCCGGCCTTGAACATGTCGCCGTACACGCCCTTGAGCGCGTCGTAGCCGTGGCCGGGCTTGAGGCCCTTGACGTGCGCCACGATGACCTCACCGGACTGGCCGGCGTTGTCGGCGATCTGGCGAGCGGGCGCCTCGAGGGCCTTGCGCACGATGTCGACGCCGACCTGGGCGTCGCCTTCGAGCTTGATCTTGTCGAGCGCCGGGATGGCCTGCAGGAGGGTGGTGCCGCCGCCGGCGACGAGGCCCTCTTCGACGGCCGCGCGGGTCGTCGAGAGTGCGTCCTCGATGCGGTGCTTCTTCTCCTTGAGCTCGACCTCGGTGGCCGCCCCGACCTTGATGACCGCGACGCCGCCGGACAGCTTCGCGAGGCGCTCCTGGAGCTTCTCGCGGTCGTAATCCGAGGTGGTGTCCTCGATCTGGGCCTTGATCTGGGTCATGCGGGCCTTGATCTGGTCGGGCTTGCCGTCGCCGTCGATGATGGTCGTGTCGTCCTTGGTCGCGACGACGCGGCGCGCCGACCCGAAGTCCTCGAACGCGACCGAGTCGAGCTTGCGCCCGATCTCCTCGCTGATGACCGTGCCGCCGGTCAGGACCGCGATGTCGCGGAGCATCTCCTTGCGGCGGTCGCCGAAGCCCGGCGCCTTGACGGCGAGGACCTGGACGGTGCCACGGAGCTTGTTGACGACGAGCGTGGCGAGCGCCTCACCGTCGACATCCTCGCTGATGATCAGGGTCGGCTTGCCCTGCTGGACCGCCTTCTCGAGGGCGGGGAGCATGTCCGCGACGCTCGAGATCTTCTTGTCCGTGATCAGGATGAGCGGCTGGTCGAGGACCGCTTCCATGCGGTCCGGGTTGGTCACGAAGTACGCCGAGATGTAGCCGCGGTCGAACTGCATCCCCTCGGTATATTCCTTCTCGAGGCCCAGGCTCTGGCCCTCTTCGACGGTGATGACGCCGTCCTTGCCGACCTTGTCCATAACCTCGGCGATGATCTCGCCGACCTCGGGATCCGCGGCGCTGATGGCGGCCACGGCCGCGATCTGCTCGCGGTTGTCGACCGGGCGCGACTGCTTCTTGATCTCCTCGACGACCGCCTCGACGGCCGCCTCGATGCCGCGCTTGACGACCATCGGGTTGGCTCCGGCGGTCACGACGCGGAGGCCCTCGCTGACCATCGCCTGGCCGAGGACGACCGCGGTGGTCGTGCCGTCGCCGGCGACGTCGTCGGTCTTGGTCGCGACTTCCTTGAGGAGCTGTGCGCCCATGTTCTCGAACGCATCGTCGAGCTCGATGTCGCGGGCGATGGTCACGCCGTCATTGGTGATCGTCGGCGACCCGAACTTCTTGTCGAGGACGACGTTGCGGCCCTTCGGGCCGATGGTGACCCTCACCGCGTCTGCGAGATGGTCGATGCCACGCTTGAGTGAGCGACGAGCCGTCTCGTCGAAGATGATCTGCTTAGCCAATTCGTGTGTCCCTCCAGGAACCTATTCGTCTGGGTACTTGCGGCGGGGTCGCCGTCAGTTCTGGACGATCGCGAGGATGTCCTTCTGGCTGACGATGAGCAGCTCGTCGCCATCGATCTTGAACTCGGTGCCCGCGTACTTGGCGTAGAGGACCTTGTCCCCAGCCTTGACGTCCATCGTCTCGCGCTTGCCGTCGTCGAGGATCTTGCCCGGGCCGGCAGCCACGATCGTGCCTTCCTGTGGCTTCTCCTTGGCGGTGTCCGGCAGGACGATGCCGCTCTTGGTCATCTCTTCTCGCTCGCTCGGCTTGATGACGACGCGGTCACCGAGCGGGCGGAGCTTCGTCGCGGTAGCAGTGGCAGTGGCTTTGGCCAACGTGCATTCCTCCTGTGACGGCCAGGGCCGGCCGCCGGGCGTGGACTCGCGGGACATCGGACCGGCCGGGTGCGGGCCGAGGGTTCGACGTCCCCGGAACTCTGTCAACGCACCACGACGATCCCGCCCGACTCTCCAACCGGTCATGCCGGCGCCCATCGGGCCGCGGTTCGCGATGCTTGGCACTCTCACTACGAGAGTGCCAAGTGGAGACTAGCGAACGAGGGTCCCGGCTGTCAACCCGCTCAGCTCGGCGCCGACGGCCCAGTGGAGGTCGATTCGCGTTCCGTGCTCGATCTTGGCCGGCCGCGGCGCCCTATCGACGCGGGATCACGAGCGTGACGTCGTTCCCGCTGCGGACGAGCGATAGGCAACCCGACCCGTCGTAGCCCACG
>Ga0184625_10001294_pt1 | contig 10352 bp, 6 predicted proteins | sample PLM3_30_b1_FD_133151 | JGI IMG/M metagenome (GOLD analysis project Ga0184625, IMG submission 133151) | Groundwater sediment microbial communities from an aquifer in East River, Colorado, USA - PLM3_30_b1 | ecosystem: Environmental > Terrestrial > Soil > Riparian zone | place: USA: East River... | reverse complement strand
AGTGACCTGATTGTCGCCGAAGCGGAAGGCAGATTTGGGTACCTCAACGGTCGTCTCGAACGGCTCCTTGCCAGACAGCTTGTCTTTCTTCAAGACCCGATGATCATTGACCCAGACTTCAATGCGGTCGGGCAACAGGTCCGGGTTCGTCGACCCGCGGGACTCAACTCGAACGTCCAAGGTTAGCCCGGTAAGAGTGACCTTTCCGGTGCGGGGAGTGATTCGGGGCGGGGCGGGTTCCATCTGGGCCAGGATCGGTGGCATCGGGTTGTCCCCGGCCAGCGTTCGCAGTGCTTTTGACAGATCGCGATCGCGCATGAGGCCTAGGACGACCGAAGGCCGCTTGTACGCGTTGTCCTTCATGACGCGGGCGAAGGCGTCCGCTTTGTAGAACCGCGGCGCCTTGCGCGTGATCGTCTCCGGGTCGTTCAGTTGCCAGCCAACCAGGTAGTCGCCTGAGCTGGACGCCGCGTAGTGTCCGGCCTTCCATATCCAGGCAACCCACTGGTCCACCTGATCTTTCTCATCGAAGGCTGGGAAGAAGCGCCAGAGTGGTCGGCGACGGAGAGTCGAGAGGTTCTCCAATACGTCGCCGCCGCGCTTCCAGGCGAGATAGTATTCGGTCCCAGGATTGGGCGCTCGCAGCGCATCCAGGGCGTCCTTCGCCTTCCCCTCGTCTTTCGCAAACGCGCGTGGTTTGTATTTCCCGGTCAGGGCATAGAGGATCGTTGGGTCTTTGCCGATCGTGTTGACGGCCAGCACGATCTCGTCGTTGGCGCGTAACCCCATCTCCCAGGCCGGGCCGCCGGTCTCGACCGCGACGACCATCAGCTTGCCCGCCGGATTGAGTGCGAGCTGGGCCCCGAAATGGCCCATGTCGTTTGCGGCCAACGACCAGCCGGCCACCGACTGGTCCGCGCCGCCCGTAACGCACCAGGTGCCGTCTTCGCTCGCGGCCACCGACGTCACGTCGCCGGCGTGACCGGTGCAAAGCGATTCCCGCCGGACTCCCGAGCGATCCAGCACGAACACGCTGAACCCGTAGTAATGGCCGATGAGGACTCGCGTCGGCTGCCCCGGACGGGTCGGAAGGAAGCAGTAGCACCGCGGTTGTTCGTCTCGGTGTCGATCCCATGGGATCTCTTTGCGCGCCACTTCTGCGTTGTTCACTCGCAAAACGGCCTCCCAACCGAATCGAGTCGTCCCCGACGGCTCGATGGTCCAGCCGCCTTCGGTTGTGCGAATTGCCACCGCCGTGTCCGGCTTGGTGGGAACGACTTTCGCCCGGACATAGTCAAAAGTGATCCACGGCCCCTTGCCGCGTTCGTTCGGATTGACCGACTCGTGATCCCGGGTCGCGCGGAACAGAATCGTCTCGCCGTTTTTTCCCGGGCGCACGTCCCAGATGCAGCGGCCCTTCCCCCGAATCACGGAGATCGGCGCCTTCGGCTGTGCGGGGTCCCAGAAAGTGATTTCGTGGTTATCGCCGCCGGCGACGGCCAGCCCACTATCCGGGTGCCACGCCAGAGCATCCGCGCGGAAGGTGTGCGGCAGGGTGGCCGATGGCTTGAGCGCCCCAGCGGCCATCGGATTGGCGAACAGTTGGATGGAATCGTTCCGATCGAGCCGGAACTTGGATTTCGTTTCCTGCGATGCCACTCCAATGGCAAGCGCTCCCTTGGGTCCGAATGCAAGCGATCGAACAAAGGACGACTCGACCTTGTACGTCTTCGCGTCCTTCCCCTGCACCGTGCAAAGCAGCAGATACTCGGGTTCGACCGCACAAGCCAGCCACGCACCGTCGGCGGACACATCGGCTCGGAAAACTTCATAACCACCGGCCGGCGGTTGATCGTGGACCACGGTCCGGAACACGTCCAGCGCCGAGAACGCGGTCGCGACGGTCCACTTACCGCCGGCACGGGTTCCCTTGCGGACCTCTCCGTTCTGGATAACGGCCACAAACGTATTGGCATCAAGGAAGCGGATGAGTCGCGGACGAATGACCTTATTGCCAGGATTCTCGGGACTGAGATCAACCGGGGCGTTGGCCAGGTCCCAATGCCAGAGTTTGCCGTCCGCCGTTCCGTAGATCACACCCTTGCCGTCCGGCACGAACGACGCGACCAGGACGTTCTCGGGGTGCATCTGTTTGGTCTCGTTCGTGGCACGAATCTCGCCGTCCGGGGCGATCTGAACCACGAGCGAGTTCTTCAAACCATATCCAGCAACTACGATGCTGCCATCGGTGGGGTGAACGGCGACCGTCTTGATGCCGCCCCGCTGTTCGCGCCAGACCGGCCAGCGGAAGGTCTTCATGCCGCCGGCATCGAGACCATCGCGGCCAACTTCCCAGGCACGAACGACCTTGTCGTCTCCTGCGGCGTACAGGTACTTCCCATCTGGACTGAAGGTCAGGGCGTCGCACGTGCCGGTACGGCCTCCAGCCTCGACGAACATCTCCGGCTCGTCGCGGCTGCGGCGGTCCAATTGCTCAGCACCCGCGGCCGCGGTGGCGAAGACGAGGAGGAAAAGTGGCTGGATTCGGGACATGCAAATCACTCCGGCCGGCAGGAAGGTGGGCGCGGCCCCTATATGGGTATGCGGATTCCAGGCGTCGGGCGGACAGCGGGTTAAACCGAGGCGCCCAGGTCGCGCTCCTCCTTCTGGACCAGCGCTTTGACCCGCTCGAGCACTCGGCGGACCTTGCGGTCGTACGAATTGATCTGGGTCGCGATCTCGTCCGTCGAGTATCCCTGGAGTCGCAGCGTCAGGATCTGCTGTTCCTCCTGGGACAGCCGTCCGAGGAAGTGATCCAGCTGGTCGATGAACGTCACGACGGTGACCGGGGTCGGCTCCTTGGTCATCACCTGCATGATATCTTGCTGGGTCAGCTCACCCTGGGGGGCTTCATGGCCCGGATCGCGCCGGGCGGCGCGGTGATAAGCAATTTGTCGCAGGGTCTTGTGCAGGGTGATACTGACGAGCAGCTTTGACAGGTCGTCGTCATCGGCAAACTCGAACTGGTCGTTCTTGAGGCGGGTGAAGAACGTTCGAAACACCGATTGAACGACGTCTTCCGGGTCGAGGCGGCTGTTCATCCGCTCGCCGATCCTCCGGCGGGCAACGCCGAGCAGCCGGCTGACGTAGCGGTTGAACAGCTCGGTGGCGGCGCTTTCGCTGCCGGTGCGACACCGTTCGACGAGTTTCTGGTCGCTGGTCGGGTCGGACGAATCAGACACGGGCGGGCCTCCCGCGGAACGAGCCGGTGTCATCATATCCGACGGGCGCGGCGGCACAATCGATTCTGTCGTTACTGCCGGCACAATCCGGTTTGCCCTTGCCTCCGTACCGGCTGGCTCCGACAATTTCACCGAAACCCAACGACGACCGAAAACGCCTCCCCACCCCCCGGTCGGTCGCAAACGCGTCACTCCACTGTTCCACGAGAGGATCGAAATGAGCACCGAATCCGTCGCCCCCGCCCTGACGCGGCGCGACGCCCTGAAGGCGTCCGGCGGCCTGGCCGTCGCCGCGACCATGGCCGCCGGCCTGCCCGGACTGTACGCGGGGCAGAGCAACGTCATCAACATCGCCCTCGTCGGATGCGGGGGTCGGGGGACCGGGGCCGCGGAGAACGCCCTGGCCACCCAGCAGGGCCCGGTCAAGCTCGTGGCGATGGCCGACGTGTTCGAAGACCGGCTGAAAGGCGCATTCAACACCCTCAACAACAAGAAGCGGCTGAAGGACAAGATCGACGTCGCGGAGGAGCGGAAGTTTCTCGGCTTCGACGCTTACAAGAAGGCGATCGATTCGCTGGAGCAGGGCGATGTGGTCATCCTCGCCACCCCGCCGGCTTTCCGGTGGCCGATGTTTGCGTACGCCATCGAGAAGCGGGTGAACGTGTTCATGGAAAAGCCGGTCGCCGTGGACGGGCCGGCCTGTCGGAAGATGTTCGAGCTGGCCGAGCAGTCGGTAAAGAAGAACCTGAAAGTCGGCGTCGGCCTGATGTGCCGGCACTGCGAGGCCCGCGGGGAGATGTTCAAGCGGATCAAGGACGGCCAGATCGGGGACATTACACTACTGCGTGCCTACCGAATGGCCGGCCACACCGGGAACATGCCCGTCCGCGCCAGAAAGCCGGACAAGAACGAGCTGGAATACCAGATTCGCAGTTTTCACGGCTTCCTGTGGCTGAGCGGCGGCGCTTACAGCGACTTCCTCATCCACAACATCGACGAATGCTGCTGGATCAAGGACGCCTGGCCGGTTCAGGCCAAGTCGTCCGGCGCGCGGCACTACCGGGAAGGATGGGTGGATCAGAACTTCGACGTCTACTCGACCGAGTTCACGTTCCCCGACGGCGCGAAACTGTACCTCGAGGGGCGAACAATTCCAAACTGTCACCAGGAGTTCGCGAGCTACTGCCACGGCACCAAGGGGTCGGGCGTCATCTCCGAAAGCGGCCACTGGCCATCGCACGCCCGGTTGTTCAAGGGACAGAACCAGGTCGCCAAGGACATCCTCTGGGAGTTCGGCGAGGAACACAACAACCCTTACCAGGACGAGTGGGAACACCTGATGAAGGCGATCCGCGACGACAAGCCTTACAACGAGGTGCAGCGCGGTGTGGAGGCGAGCCTGGTGACGGCGATGGGCCGGATGTCGGCACACACTGGCAATATCATCACCCGCGACATGATCCTGAAGTCGGATCACGAGTTCGCGCCAAACCTGGACAAGCTGGTCGTCGGCGGAGAGTCGCCGTTAAAGTCCGACGCGGATGGCAAGTACCCGTTGCCCATGCCCGGTATGAAGAAACGGGAATATTGATTCGTTTTCCTTCGCAGTGAGCTGAGAGTGCCAAGCTAAGGGCGCCACGCGCGCGCGGGTTTGGCACTCTCAGCTTTGGTGTTTTGACACAACTCATTTCGCCAAAGCCAGTTATAAGTGGAATTGGATCGCAAATATATGGTGCACCGAACCCCGCGAACGGCGTTTTAGATGTTGTGACAATAATTGTCTGGACAATTACTTGCCTTGCGCTTAACATCGTTTGAAGCTCCTCTTTTTCGCCTTCGGGATACTGCAATGTCTTCGTCTCTTCCGCGCGAAACCGACGTCATCGTCATTGGCGGCGGGCCGGCTGGCTCGACCGCCTCCACCCTCGTGGCTCAGCGCGGCCGGCGGGTCGAGCTCTTTGAGCGCGAGAAGTTCCCGCGCTTCCATATCGGCGAGTCGCTCATTCCGCAGACGTACTTCGTCCTCGAACGGCTCAACATGCTGCCCAAGATGCAGAAGAGCCACTTCGTCAAGAAGTACTCGGTCCAGTTCGTCAACCAGCGCGGCAAGCTCTCGGAGCCGTTCTACTTCATCGACAACAAGCCGCACGAATCGTCGCAGACATGGCAGGTGCGCCGTAGCGAGTTCGACCACAAGATGCTCGAAAACGCGCGTGAGCACGGCGTGAATGTTCGCGAAGGGGTGCGCGTGCTGGAGGTGCTGTTCGAAGGCCAGCGCGCGGTGGGCGTCCGCGTCAAGACCGAGGACGGCAACGAACACGAGGTACGGGCGCCGGTCGTCGTCGATGCCAGCGGACAAAGCACCATGCTCATGGACCGGTTCGGCCTGCGCGACTGGGACCCTCTGCTGAAGAAGGCCGCGGTCTGGACCTACTGGAAGGGCGCCTATCGCGATACCGGCCGCGACGAGGGCGCGACCCTCGTCATCCAGACCGAGGGCAAGCACGGCTGGTTCTGGTACATCCCGCTACACGACGACATCGTCAGCGTCGGCGTGGTCGCCGGGCATGACTACCTGTTCCAGAACCGATCGTCGAAGGACTACGAGAAGATCTACTTCGAAGAGGTCGCGAAGGCCCCCGGCGTCCAGCCACGGATCAAGAATGCGACGCGCTGCGACATTTTCCGGGCGCAAAAAGAGTACTCTTACCGCTCGCGGAAGGCTGCGGGGGATGGCTGGGTGCTGTGCGGCGACGCGTTCGGCTTCCTCGACCCGCTCTATTCCTCCGGCGTGCTGCTGGCGCTCACCAGCGCGTCGATGGCCGCGGATGCGATCTGCGACGGACTGGACAGGTGCGACACCTCGGCAGCTCAGCTCGGCCGGTGGGAGGACACCTTTGGCCGCGGCATGGACCGCATGCGCCGGCTGGTCTGCGAGTTTTACGACGGCTTCAGCTTCGGCCGGTTCGTCAAGAAACACCCGCACCTCAAGGGGTATGTGACGGACGTGTTGATCGGCGACGTATTCAAGGACGACGTAGACGTGCTGTGGCCGCTGATGGATGAGCTGCGAACCGAAGTGGCGTCGGAAAAGAAAGTCATGGCGAGCGGAGCGGCGTAAGCCGCGCGATGTTGTCATGATCGGGCGCGGCGCGCCGGGATTCCGTTCGCCGCAATCGTCGACTATGACCGATCCAACGCCACCATCCGCCTCCCGTCACTGGCTCGCCGCGGCCGCGTACATCGGCATGCTGGCGGCCGGCATCGGCGTCTTTTTTTTGATCCGATCTTACGGCGAGACCCTTTCCGCACCGGCCCCGGAGCCCGGCTCATCCGCCGGCGTCGGCGCGGCCACCGGCAAGGGCCATGCTCTCTTCCACGTGTTGCTCGCGCTAGCCGCGGTCATCGCTCTGGGCCGCGTGTTCGGCAAGATGTTTTCCTACGTCGGCCAGCCGCCGGTGATCGGCGAAGTGGTCGCCGGGATCGCACTCGGCCCGTCCCTTTTGGGCCGAATTTCTCCCGACGCGATGTCGTTCCTGTTACCCAACGATGCGGCCCCGCACCTCGGCATCGTCGCGCAGCTCGGCGCCATCCTGTACATGTTCATCGTCGGGCTGGAGCTGAACACTGGACAGCTCCGGTCGATTGCCAGGTCGGTCTTTGCCGTATCGCACGTCAGCATCGTGCTTCCATTCGTTCTCGGCGCGGGGCTGGCCTTGTGGCTCTACCCGACCCTCTCGAATAGTGCCGTGCCATTCACGAGCTTCGCGCTCTTCGTCGGCGTGGCCATGGCCATTACGGCGTTCACGGTGCTGGCCCGCATCCTGACCGATCGCGGGCTCGACAAGACGATTCTCGGAGTCACGGCCCTCGGGGCCGCGGCCGTGGGGGATGTGACCGCCTGGTGCCTGCTCGCCCTGGTCGTTGGCGTGGCGAAGGCCCAGGTCGGTGAAGCGCTCTTGGTCATTCTCTGGGCGTCTCTTTTTGTCGCGGCGATGTTGCTCGTCGTCCGGCCGCTCGCGGCTGCGTATGTGCGCCGCAATGGCAACGTCGCCCCGTCGCGCGGAACAATTGCGGTGGTGATCATCGGCGTGCTCTTGGCGGCGCTCACGACGGAGGCGATCGGCATCCACGCGGTGTTCGGCGCTTTCTTGCTGGGAGTCTTGATCCCACACGATAGCCGGCTGGCCCGCGACATCGGCCGAAAGCTCTATGACGTGGTCACGGTCCTTTTGCTTCCGGCGTTCTTCGCATTCACTGGTCTGCGGACGCAGATCGGGCTGGTGTCGTCCGGCAGTGACTGGTTGATGTGCGGGGTGATTGTGCTGGTGGCCACGGTCGGCAAGTTCGGCGGCGCGTTTGTCGCGGCGCGGGCAACCGGGCACGGTTGGCGAGATGCAGCCGCCGTCGGCTCACTCATGAACACTCGCGGATTGATGGAGCTGATCATCCTGAACATCGGCCTCGACCTGGGGGTCATCTCACCGACGCTCTTCGCAATGATGGTGCTGATGGCACTGCTGACCACGATGGCCACGGCGCCGGCTCTCCATTACCTCATGCCGGCGCCGAAGCCGCAGCCCGTAGACGAGATGGAAGCCCCCGCAGACCGGTGGCCAGCCGAAGTTCTGACCAGCACAACCAAGGCAAGGCCTGTCGCCTGAGCGCCTGCGCGAGCGGGTGACTTCCGCTCACGTTGCGGCTTAACCGTGTCGCCGTAAGTCCTTGCGGCAGTTATGATGACCGGGTCCCCTTCCGACTCGCCGGAGGACCCATGGCCAGCCCGCCTGTTTTTGATGTCGAACGCCTGACCGCACCCATTCCGGGCGACAAGCCCGCGGGCACTCCGCCATCCTTCGACCTGGTCCGCCAGCTCGACGAAGCGCGCAGGGAGGGCGACCCGTTCGGCCCGCCACGCAAGCAGGACTGGCCCGGAATTGTGCGGCTGACAACCGATGCCCTCGCCACCACGTCGAAGGACATGCTTGTGGCGGCGCGTTTGACAGAGGGTGCGACTCTGCTCAAGGGCTTCGCGGGGTTGCGCGATTCACTCATCCTCCTGACTCGGCTGTTGACCAATTGCTGGGACCGGATCCACCCATTTCCCGAGGATGGCGAGGGGTTGGACGTCCGCGGTGGACCGATTCTCTGGCTGAACGACTCCACGCGCGGCGCCCGATTCCCGTACTCAATCACAATGGTCCCGTTCATTGAGGTGCGCGGCGATCGGTTCGGCCACGCCGAATGGCGCGGACCGCGGCGAGCGGAGTTTGAGGGGTTCCTCACCAGTCTCGCGCCCCAGGCGGCCGAAACGGTTCGAAATCAAGTCAAGACTGCGAACGAGGACCTCGCCGCCGCCCGAACCGAGCTGCAGAAGCTCGCGACCGTCGTGGACGAACGGATGCCGGAGCTGGGGATCAACCTGGTCTCGGGGAGCGGGACGATTGGTGGAGCGCTGTCGGATGTGGCGGAATCAGTTGCGGACCTGATGCAGCGCCTCGGACTTTCGAACCCGGCCGCGGAAGGCGGCGGTGAAGCTGCGGGTTCCGAGGACGCGGCGGCCGGCGCGACCGGGACGCCCGGCATCTCGAAGTCGGTCGGGGCCACGCGGACGGATTTGTACCGGCAGCTCGACGCCATCGCCGATGCGCTGCAACGACTCGAGCCGCACAGCCCGATTCCGTTTCTCATTAAGCGATCGGTCAAGCTCGGGGGCTTGCCGTTCCCACAACTAATGCGGGCCATGATCCAGGAGGCGGGCGCCCTGGACCAGCTCGACCGATTGCTGGGGATCGAGAAGCCGGCCGAGTAGGATATGGCCATGAAGTTCCTGGCTCATGTCCCCGGGCCGCCGCTTTCCGACTTCGTGGAGATGTTCTGGCTCTACGAGGGGTACGATCCCGGCCATCCGCGGGAACGGCTCCTGCCGACCGGGACCACCGAGCTGGTATTCGACCTCGACGACGCCCCCATGCGCATTGCTCCTCACGACGAGGCCGCGTTCCGGACTTTTCGCGGGCCAGTCCTGTGCGGAGTGCACGCCGAGCCCTTCGTCATCGACACCTCGCTGCCGGCCGCAGTGCTGGGGGTCCATTTCAAGCCCGGCGGCGCGTTTCCATTCCTGCCGGTGCCCGCGGACGAATTCCGGGGCACGCACGTTCCCCTCGACGCAATGTGGGGGGCACGAGCCCACTCACTGAAAGAAGAGGTCCTCAACGCTCCGAGTACAGCGGGTAAGTTTGCAGCGCTGGAGCGCGGGCTGCTGTCGGCCGCTCGCCGACCGCTCGCGCGTCACCCCGCGGTGAGGTTCGCCCTGGCTCAATTCCTTGACGGGACGCCGGTGGGAAGAGTGGGCAAGGTCGCCGACCGCGTTGGCTTGAGCCGGCGGCGGTTCATCGAGGCGTTCCGCGTCGAAGTCGGGCTGACGCCCAAACTCTTTTGCCGCGTCCGCCGTTTTCAGGACGTACTGACGCACATCGACGGTCACCGGCGCGTCGGGTGGTCGGCGGTGGCCCAGGCGTGCGGCTATTTTGACCAGGCGCACTTCATCAACGATTTCCGGGCGTTTTCCGGGTTCAATCCCGCGACCTTCCTGGCCGTGCGCGGCGCACACCGGAACCACGTCCCCCTTTCGGCCTGAGGTCATTTTTTTCCAATACGGCCGCGCGGAGGTGTGTGAGAATGCGGGCATGTCGACTGTCGCCCGAAACGGAGAACTGTCATGGCTGTCCGACCGATCCCCGAAGGTTACCGCACGGTGACGCCGTACCTGACCGTCCACGGATTGGCGAAGCTGTTGGAATTCGTTCAAAAGGCGTTCGACGCGACCATCGTTCACAAGATGGCGATGCCGGGCGGCGGCGTGTCGCACGCCGAGTTCCGCATCGGCGATTCGATGATCATGGCGGGGGAGGCGAGCGAAAAGTGGACGCCGAGGCCGGGGACGGTTTACCTCTACGTGCCGGACACGGACGCCGTCTTCAAAAAAGCAGTCGCCGCCGGCGGCCAGGTGATCATGGAGCCCACCGACATGTTCTACGGCGACCGGAACGGCGGTGTGACCGACCCGTGCGGGAACCAGTGGTGGATCGGTACGCACATCGAAGACGT
>Ga0184625_10001293_pt1 | contig 10353 bp, 1 predicted proteins | sample PLM3_30_b1_FD_133151 | JGI IMG/M metagenome (GOLD analysis project Ga0184625, IMG submission 133151) | Groundwater sediment microbial communities from an aquifer in East River, Colorado, USA - PLM3_30_b1 | ecosystem: Environmental > Terrestrial > Soil > Riparian zone | place: USA: East River... | reverse complement strand
TTGGGCTTGCCAGTAGAGCCAGAGGTGTAGATGACGTAGGCGAGGTTGGTCACGTCGGTGTTGTGGGTCGGATTCTCTTGGCTCTCGCCAGAAAATTGTCTCCCGTCGGCTGCGAGAGTGACGAGCTGCGCCTGGTGTACCGGGAGTTTTTCGATCAGTTCAGACTGGGTGACAAGCACACTGACGCGCGCGTCTTCGACCATGAAAGAAAGCCGTTCGCTCGGATAAGTGGGGTCGAGCGGCACATAGGCGCCGCCTGCTTTGAGGATAGCTAGTAGCGCGACGAACATTTCGATGGAGCGCTCCACAAAGACGCCTACCAGTATTTCGGGCACGACGCCGAGTTTCCTTAAGTGATGCGCGAGTTGGTTGGCCCGGACGTTGAGTTCCTGATACGTTAGCTGGCGCTCTTCGAAGACCACCGCTACGGCGCCTGGCGTGCGCTCGGCCTGCGCTTCAAAAAGCTCCATGATGGTGACGCCCGCGGGATAGTTTCGTTTCGTGTCGTTCCATACCTCTAGGATCTGCCGTCGCTCGGCCCCGGTCAGTAACGGGAGGTCCGAGATGCGACGGTTCGGGTCGGCGACAATGCCCTCCAGCAGGGTCTGGAAATGCCCTGTCATTCGAACAATGGTCGCAGAATCGAATAGATCCGAATTGTATCTCCAATGAACAGCAAGAGACTTCTCGCTCTCAAAAATCGTCGGCACCAAATCAAACTCAGAACCTAGTTGTCCTGTGCCAACGGGTCTTAGCTCAAGCTTGGGTGAATCAATCTGCGGCGTAGCTTGATTTGACTCGCAAAATAGGGTTTCTTGCGTGCCGGCTTTCTGACGGTAATTAGTCCAAACGAACGCCAACTGAAAAAGAGGCGAGCGACTCCGGTCCCTGTCCGGATGTAGCCGTTCAACCAAGAGGGGGAAAGGATACTCGGCATGTTCAAACGCAGCCAGAACTATTTGACGCACGTGTGTCAAAAACACCTGAAACTTAGGTTTGCCGGAAAGATCCACTCGCATCACGACGGGATTAACAAAGTATCCGACGATGCCAGCAAAGTCCGCTTGGCTACGTCCAGCCATAGGAGACCCAACCGAAATATCATCCTGTCCAGTATAGCGATGGAGCAGCACTTGAAAGGCGGCAAGAACGGTCGTGTAAAGAGTCGTGTGATTGCGCTTCGCAACTCCCCTGAGCGAGCCGGTTAGATCTGCGTTCAACACGAAGCTGTGTGTCGCCCCGCGGTAAGTCTGCACTGGGGGGCGGGGCCGATCAGTCGGCAGATCTAACACCCCCTCCACCCCCGACAAATGTTTTTGCCAGTATTCCCAAAGCTGATCAGATCGAGGGCTAGCCAGCATTTCAACTTGCCAGCGAACGTAGTCTGAGTACTGTAAAGGAAGAGGGCGTAAGGGTTCTTGATTATAAAACTTACAAAGCTCAGGGGTAAGCACATCTAATGAAATGGCGTCCACGGCGATGTGATGTACCGTTATTAGAAGGAAGTGCTCATTTGTTGATCGAACAAATAGATGCGCCCGCAGCACCGGGCCGCGTTCCAGATCGAACGGACGATTCGCTTCTTCGTCCATTCGGAATTTAACCTCCTCCATACTCCAGTCAGGAGCTTGTATCACCTCGAACGACAACATCCCGAAATCATGTACAACTTGCGCAGGTTCACCGCCGATAGCCGTGTATGTCGTACGGAGGCAAGGGTGGCGATCGATCGCCGCCTGGAAAGCGCCTTTTAACGCTGCAACATTTATCTCAGAGGCGATTCGGGCCACATACACAACGTTATAAGCCACGCTGTCCGGCGCGAGTTGGTACACAAACCACAGAGACTTCTGGCCATAAGAAAGTGAATTTAATGATACGGGCCCTGTGGAGAGTTTGCGTAACATCGCGAGGATTCCCGCCTTGTGCTCGGCGAGCCTGCCGCGTTCCGGGAGCACTGCCCCCTTGGGCGCACGAATGGTGAATTGATCGCCATCGGCGCGAAGTTGTGCGCCATATCGAATTAACTCTGCCGTAAATTGACTCGCCGTCATATTTTCAGAACATCCCACCTATTGTCGCCGCTCGTCGAAACCAACTGCTCCTGACTCATGACCTGGGGAATGGCTTCGCCGAGTTGATCTACAATCTGGGTAGCTAACTGAGCAATACTCGACCCCTGGAGCAGGTGAGCCACACTGACGATGACCGCAAAATCAGCCTCGATGCGGCTCTTCAGCTCTACCGCCATCAGCGAGTCGAATCCAAGATTTAGCAACGGCTCCTGCAGCTCGAGCTTCCCAGCAGAAAGGCCAAGAAGTCTGGCCAGTTGGTCAACCAAATAGGATACGAGTATCTGCTGGCGCTCCGCCAGATCAACCGCAATAACGTCTCCTTTTGTGATGGCTTTTTTCAGCTCTTGTGAAATCCCAACTGACGGCGTGCGTGCCTCATCGACATCGCCCACCGGCGGTTCTTCCCGGTTCAACTCTGAGAAGAAAGGAGGAACTTCCCCGGGTCGGAATTGACTCAGGAACTTTTGCCAGTCAATCGGCACAACCGTCGCTTGAGTGTAGTCATTGCGGAGCAACCGCTCCATCGCCTCCATACCTGGCTCCGCAGCAATTGCGGTTAGGCCAAGTCTAGCCATCCGCTTGTCTCCGCTGCTGCCCAGACTCGCAGCCATGCCGGTTTCCGCCCAGGCTCCCCAATTGATGCTCAGTGCCGGCAACCCAAGTTTGCGGCGATAGTGCGCCAACGCATCCATGAATGCATTCGCCGCGGAGTAGTTTCCTTGGGCTGGGGCCCCGAAGACGGACGAGATAGACGAGAACAGCACAAAGAAGTCTAGCCGCAGATTCTTGCTGAACTGATGTAAATTCCAAGAGCCGTCGATTTTTGGAGCGAAGACGGTAGCAAACCGATTCCAGTTTAGATGGAGCAAGGTATCGTCATCGAGAACACCGGCGGAGTGCACGATGCCCCGCAACGGCGGCATCGACGACTCCGCGACCTCGTCAAACAATTTGCGGACGTCCTCCGAACTGGCGACGTCGCACGAATGCACGCGAAGGCGAGCCCCCGACGCTTCCAGTTGATCGATGATCTGACGAGCCGCCGGAGATGGCTCGCGCCGCCCTAGCAGCAATAAATTTCGCGCGCCGCGATCAACCATCCATTTCGCGACGTGCAGGCCCAAGGCGCCGAGCCCGCCGGTGATCATGTACGAGGCGTTAGCATCCAACTTCCGAAGGGTCACGTCGGCAGCGTCGGGCTCCGCATCGTCGGATGGTTGAGTGACTACAACCTTGCCAATATGCTTGGCTCGAGCCATGTGCCTGAATCCCTCCACCGCGTCCTGCAGGGTGAACGCGCGCAGCGGTAGAGGTTTAAGGCGACCTTTCGCTAATTTTTCCAACAATGAGCCGAACATCAATCTCGCAAACGCCGGATCGTCTTCCAAGATCTGTCCCAGATAAATGACGTGATACGATATGTCCCGCTTGAACTGGGCGACCTTACTTGCATCCCAGATACCGCTCTTTCCTATCTCCAAGAATCGACCGCCCGCGCGCAAGAGCTGAAGGCTCTTGGGGATAAATTCTCCCGTCAATGAGTTCAGCACGATGTCGATTCCCTCGTTGTTGGTTATCCGCATCACGTCGTCGCCGAACGCGAGAGAGCGGGAATCCATGACGTGCTGCACTCCGATGGATTTGAGAAATGCGCGTTTCTCAGGACTTCCGGCCGTGGCAAATATCCCAGCGCCCGCGCGCTGCGCCAATTGCACGGCCGCCATACCGACCCCGCCGGCACCGGCGTGAATCAGCACTCGGTCGCCCGCTGACATTTTCCCCACGTGTGTCAAAGAGTACTCTGCCGTGAGAAAAGTGATGGGAATGGACGCCGCTTCTTCCATAGTGATCGAGGCGGGCTTGGGAAGCACGAAATCAGATCGTGTCGTGACGTACGTAGCGAAAGAATCGGAAGCCATTGCGACGACTTCGTCCCCGACCCTCAACCCTTCCACTCCTTCGCCGACGGCGACGATTTTTCCTGCGCATTCGCTTCCGAGGTGGCCGGCGTCGCCGGGATACAGATCCAATGTGTTCAGGACGTCGCGAAAGTTCAGACCGGTGGCGAGTACGCGAATTTCGACTTCGCCGGATCCCGGATTGCGGCGGGAGGCGGGAACAAGTTTTAGATTGTCCAAGCTGCCGCGCTTGCTTATGTCCAGGCGCTTCGGCACTCCGGTTACCCCACTCGCGGAGACGCGGGCCTCATCCGTCAACTGGCAGCGTTGAAACCTGCAAGCATAAGTCTGTCCTCGCCTGATGGCGATCTGGTTTTCCCGAACGTTGGCGCTGATCTCCGCGAAGAGACGCACGACATCGTCGTCGGTTGCGCGGCTGCAAGCTGGATCGAGATCGACTCGCGTGCACCATAATGTCGGATGCTCGACCGCGATGACAGCGCCGAGGCCCCATAGGGACCCCTGCAGGACCGCCGGCGAATCCGCGCTATCGACGGGCTGGGCACCGCGGGTCACCAACCATAGTCGAGGTAAATGCGCGCTGCACACATTGACCAGCGCGTGGACCAAATGCAACCCAGTTCCACACACCATCTTCCCTTGCTGCCGCATGTCAGCAACGGAGGTTTCTTCTACGACGCTGGATCCGAGGCCCCAAAGATGAATCACGCCACGGCACTCGCCGTTGGTGCTCGACGTGACGTCCTTGAGAAGGCGTTGGAAATCTTCCGGACGCGTCGGATCGATTTTCCAGTTTCCGTCGGGTAAACGCTCCAACGATTCCGCTGGAAATACCAGCACGAACTCCTCCTTCCGTTGTTTGAAAAGTTCGGCAAGCTTCACGCCGACTCCGCTGCCATCGGCCAATACAACCCAAGCGCCACGCCCGCCCGGTTGCTGCGCCACGTGCGCAGTCGTGACCGGCTGCCACGCAAGTTCGTAAAACCAACCATCAAGCCTTTTCTGCATTGCCCGAAGCAGCGACTCACGAGGTGTACGCTTGAAGTGCATACCCTTAACTTCGGTGATAACGTCGCCGTCGTCGTCCAGAAGACGGAGACTTCCCACGATAGTTTCCGACCCAACACCCCCCTCTTCGATGACAGCGTGGCACCATACGTCGCGCTTGCCGCTTTTAAAAACGCGCACGCTGTCGAACGTTATCGGCATGTAGGCGTCACCGGCGTTTGGACCTGCGCGAGTGACCAGCGTCGCTCCAAAGACCTGAATGCAGGCGTCCAACAGCGCCGGATGAATTTCGTAAGCTTCCGTTTGGCTCTCCGACAGTCGAACTCGCCCAAGCGATTCGTTACCAAAATCGGCAAGGCTCTCGATGCACCGAAAACCGGGTCCATAATGAACCCCGACTTCATCGAGTTTGTGATAAAAAGGTTCTATCGCGATTTGGTTTTTGCAGCGCCCAAGGAGTTCTTCAAGAGACACACGCTCGTTCGGAGCTCCGCGGCTGTCTACGGCCATCTTCCCGGTAACATGCAACTTCCAGGCGCTACGCCCTTTGTCTCCAACGTTAGCGAGGCTATAGATCTCAAAAGACGCTCTTCCTGCGTCTTCAGGCATGGCAATGAGCTGCATCGTGATGAATTTGCCGTCGGGGATAAGAAGCGCTTCACGAAAATGCACGTCCTCCAGGGTACACGTCGTCGATTTGAACACCTGCGTTGCCGCGGCTAGCGCCATTTCCATATAGGCGGAGGCCGGAAACACGGCTGTGCCGAAAAACTGGTGGTCCTTCAGGAAAGCGTGCGATTCGAGGCTGATTTGATTTTCAAATTGCGTCTGTTTCAGTGCTGAGCGTAGTAGCCGTCCTAGCAGCGGATGGATCTGTTGCTGTTCCTCCTCCCGCGTTTGAAGAGTCGATACACGAAATCTCGGCGCGGGGGCCTTAGGCCAGTAACGCTCCCTTTCGAACGGGTAAACCGGCAAGATCACTCGGCGCCTTGAATATCCACGATCAAAATTCGCCCAATCGATATCAACGCCTTGGATGTACAGCGCTGCCAGAGTTTCAAGAAGTTGCTGCCAATCGTCTCGTCCCTGACGGAGAGAAGGCACCCAAACCGCGCCGTTGTTCGGCACACAACGGCGCCCCATCGTCAGAAGTGTAGCATCGGGGCCAATCTCGACAAAAATCTTGTAGCCCTGCTGATGAAGTGTCTTTATGCCGGCCGCGAACTCAACACCTTCCCGCATATGACGGCGCCAATAACGCTTATCGACCACGTCTCTGGGTTGAAAAAGCTCACCGGTCAAATTTGAGACCAACCCGATCCGCGGCGGTGAGTACGCAACCTCTCCGGCGACACGCTCGAACTCGTCCAGAATTGGCTCCAGCAGTGGCGAGTGAAACGCATGAGAGACGGTGAGAAGCTTGCTTTTGATACCTTGCTGCTCTAGATTGTGAAGAATTTCGCAGACGCGCTCTCCATCGCCCGATATCACCGTATTCTCGGGCCCGTTCAATGCAGCAATGGAAACCCGATCCGTATAGCGTGCGATAGCGGAAGCCACACTCTCGCCACCCGCAAACACCACCGCCATCTTTCCATTGGCGGGCAATGCCTGCATGAGCCGCCCGCGTTCCGCGATGAACTTGAGACCTTCCTCCAGACTGAATGCGCCGGCGACGCAGGCCGCCGCGTACTCGCCGACACTGTGTCCCATAACGACCGATGGCACGATACCCCAAGATTTCCATAGCTCGGCCAGGGCATACTCGATCGCGAACAGGGCGGGCTGCGTGTAACAAGTCTCGTTCAGAGGTGAGGACGCAGCATTGTCTGGATAAAGTACCGAAAGTAAAGGCTGTTCCAAATACGGTCGGAGCACAGCGTCGCTCGTATCGAGCGTCCGGCGGAACGTGGGCTGGGTTTCGTATAACTGCCTTCCCATTCCAACGTATTGCGCGCCTTGCCCAGCAAACAAGAAGACAATCTCTGGTTGAAGCGTACCATCGACGTGTCCGCTCTGAACCCCGTTCAGAAACTCGCCGTTATCGAACGCGGATAGTTTTTCGCCCAGTTGTTCCGAGGAAGCGGCGGACGCAGTCAGACGATAATTGAAGTGTGACCGGCCCGTGTTTGCCGTGAAGCAGATATCCGACACCCGAGTTTTTGGGTCCAATTCAAGATGCCGCGCAAAACGGCTTGCGAGCGTTTTTAGAGCAGTTTCAGTCTTGGCGGAAAGGGTGAATAGATGCAGCGGTCGTTCGGCCTCTGCCTGGATTGGCGCGAGCGCGGGCGCTTCCTCAACAAGGAGATGCACGTTGGTGCCACTGAAACCAAAGGAGCTCACCCCGGCGATGCGGCTGCCTGTCACTAAAGGCCACGGCGTGAGTTGAGTCACGACCTTCAAAGGCAGTTTGTCCCACGGGACGTGGGGGTTTAAGTTTTTCACGTGTAATGTGGCGGGGATCGATTTATGCTGCAGAGCCAGAATGACTTTCAAGAGGCCGGCGATTCCCGAGACCGCCTCGGGGTGACCGAGATTGGTTTTGACCGCCCCAATCAACAGGGGCGCGCCTTGCGAGCGATCCTCGCCCAGCACGGCCCCCAACGCTTGAACCTCGATCGGATCGCCGAGGGACGTTCCTGTCCCGTGCGCCTCAACGTAAGATACCGCCGACGGCTTCACTTGAGACTTGGCGAGGGCTTCGCGAATGACGGCCTCCTGGGCTGCGCCATTGGGTGCGGTCAGACCATTGCTGCGACCATCCTGATTGGCGGCGGTGCCGCGGATCAGCGCCAGGATGTTATCGCCGTTGGCCTGCGCATCCGAGAGTCGCTTCAACACTACGACGGCACAGCCCTCGGCGCGCACATATCCGTCGGCCGATGCGTCGAAAGTCTTGCAGCGACCGTCGGGCGACAACATACGCGCCTGGCAGGTCGCGATGTTTCCGGCCGGCGTCAAAATCAGATTCACTCCGCCTGCCAGCGCCACGTCACATTCGCCAAGACGCAAGCTTTGGCACGCGAGGTGAACGGCGACCAGCGACGAGGAACATGCGGTATCGATCGATAGACTCGGCCCTCGCAGTCCTAACAGATACGATATACGGCCCGATGCGATGCTCAGCGAGACGCCGGAGGCAAAGTAGGTATCTATAACCGCAAGGTCAGCGTGCGCGGCTTGCAGACTGGCATAGTCGCAGCCGCTAATTCCCACGAAGACTCCCGTTGGGCTTTCGCTAAGACGCGACGGGGCTTGGCCGGCGCATTCCAACGCCTCCCAGGTGACTTCCAGCAGTAGTCGATGTTGAGGGTCCATCTTCAGCGCTTCTCGGGGCGCGATGCCAAAAAAGTGCGGATCGAATCCGTCCACCGACTCTAAGAAACCGCCGCAGCGCCCATACATTTTCCCAGGCGTGCCGGGAGTCGGGTCGTAATAAGTCTCAACATCCCACCTCTCGGCTGGAATCTCAGTGATTGCGTCAACGCCGTCGTGCAGCACCTGCCATAGAGCTTCTGGATCATTCGCGTTTCCCGGGAACCGGCAACTTAAGCCAATGACAGCAATCGGCTCATTCAGTCGGTCGAGCTTGGCCTGCAGCTCATCCAATTTGAACACGGCGCGCTTTAGCATCTCGCGATTGTCGGTCGAATCTGGACCACTGCTCATGCCTATTCCTTTCACTATTCGAAAATGATTGCTGGAAGTAAATTCATAAGGGCGAAAAAAGACGCAGCTAGAGCACGGTCAATTTTTTCTCTAACAGTGCAGCTAGTTCGTCCTCTGATAGATCCTCTAGCTTGGAATTGTTACCGGTCTCAGACGAGTCACCGTCATAAGCCGGCGCCCGGTCGGCTCTAGCCACAAAGTCTAATGACAGTACATCCCTAGAAAGATAGTCAACAATCGCCTCGATCGTTGGATGCTTGAAGACCAAAGTAGCGGCGAGGCTGTGTCCAGTGGCATTACTCAACCTGTTAGCCAGCTCCATGGCCATCAACGAGTCTAGACCGAGTTCGCTCAACGGCTGGTGCGCGACAATTGAACCCGAATGTTTCAATCCGAGAATCTTCGCTATGTCCTCTTGCACGTGGTTCTGCAAGACATAGCGCTGCTTGCTTGGCGGGTTATTCTGTAGCTCGTGCAAAAGCTGGGGCTCCCGATGCCGCGGAACCTCAGAGCTTTTTGCTTCAGATACTTCCCGCATGAGCCGGTCAAAAAAAGGCAGGCAATTCTGCTCGGCGGTTTTTTTAACGACCTCGGACCAGAAAGCTATTGGAAGAACACCGATCTGGGTCACAGCTGCTCCCAGCAATCGCCCGAAGACTTCGAGACCATCCTTTGGCGCGATAACCAACCGTCCACCTTTCGTTATGCGATCGGCTTGGTCGTGCCGGGCAGCAGCGCCAACTTCTGCCCATGGGCCCCAATTAACGCTCAAAGCAGGCAGTCCTTTCGCCTTACGATAGTGCGCCAACCCGTCCACGAACGCATTCGCAGCCGCATGGTTCGCCTGCCCGGCCGAGCCCAGCAAAGAAGCCGCTGACGAAAACAACACAAAAAAATCGAGACTTCTCTTTTCCGTGAGCACGTGCAAAATCCATGATCCGACGACTTTCGCGCTCATGACCGAGAGAAAACGCTGCCAATCCTGGCGCAGCAAAATACCGTCCTCTAACACACCGGCGGAATGAACGATGCCGCGCAACGGCGGCAGACTTCGATCTATCCTCTCGAAAATCTCCGCCATGCGGCCATGATCCGAAACATCGGACTGTTCAATGACGATCCGGGCACCCGCTCGTTCCCATTCGCGAAAGCGATTCCGCACGGCCTCGGAAGGACCGTTGCGCCCGAGCAAAACCAAATGACGGGCGCCGCGATTTATCAGCCATTCGGCGACGGCGAGACCGAGGCCCCCCAAGGCCCCTGTGACAAAGTATGTGGCATCAGCGGACATCGCCGGGGTTTCAGAGTCTTGGCGCAACGTGCTGCGGACCAACCTCGCGACGTAACGGCTCTTCGCGCGGATCGCGACCTGATCCTCGGCATCGTCGGAACAAAGCTCCTCGAATAGAAATCTGGCATCGCTTTCAAGTTCGGAGCGATCGAGGTCGATGCGTTGACAGTGCAACTCCGGATGCTCCAAAGCGATTACCTTGGCCAACCCCCAGAGCGGCGCTTGTTGGAGCGACACTGTGCCCAGCTGCTGCTCCAACGCTTGCGCGCCGCGGGTTCCGAGCCATAGACGGACACCCGCTGTTTCACAGAGCGGGACGAGGGCCTGCACTAGATAAAGCGCACTCCCTAACACCTGCTTCTGGGCCGACAACAGCATCTCTACCTTCGTT
>Ga0184625_10001291_pt1 | contig 10354 bp, 9 predicted proteins | sample PLM3_30_b1_FD_133151 | JGI IMG/M metagenome (GOLD analysis project Ga0184625, IMG submission 133151) | Groundwater sediment microbial communities from an aquifer in East River, Colorado, USA - PLM3_30_b1 | ecosystem: Environmental > Terrestrial > Soil > Riparian zone | place: USA: East River... | reverse complement strand
CGTCGATGTAAACGACGCTGGTATCATTGGTGAGAATTTCGTGAGCCTGCTGGGGTGTAACTTCTTTTATCGCCATATAAACCTCGCTGGAGTGTTGGAGTATTGGAATGACGGAGTATTGGGCAAATCAGACCAACACTCCACTACTCCATCACTCCATTTACCCAATCTCTCACATTCCCATAATATTATACCCGGCATCGACGTGCAGCACTTCGCCGGTGACTGCGCTGCCCAAATCGCTGCACAAGTACAACGCCGTCTTGCCGACCTCTTCCGCCTCGATGTTGCGTTTGAGCGGCGCGCGCTCGGCGACGTGATGCAGCATGGACTTGAAATCAGAGATCCCCGCGGCCGCTAATGTTCGCAGCGGTCCAGCGGAGATGGCATTGATGCGAATTCCCTTCGGGCCGAGATCGTGCGCGAGATAACGCACGCTCGCTTCCAGCGCGGCTTTGGCCACGCCCATGACGTTATAATTGGGAATGACTTTCTCTGAACCCATGTAAGTCAGCGTCACGATCGAGCCCTTTCGCCCCTCCATCAGCGGCGCCGCTCGTTGTGCGAGCGCCACTAAGGAATACGCGCTCACGTCCATCGCGAGGTGGAAGCCAGCGCGACTGGTTTGCGCATAAGGATTGGACAGGTCTTCTTTGTTGGCGAAGGCGATGGCGTGCACCAAAATATCGAGTCCGCCCCACTCTTGTTTGAGCGTCGCGAAAACTTTTTCGACCTCTTCGTCTTTGGTGACATCGCAAGGCAGGATGATTTTCGAGCCGATGCCTTCCGCCAGCGGCCGCACGCGCTTTTCCAAAATTTCCCCGGCGAAGGTAAACGCCAGTTCCGCGCCCTCGGCGTGAAACGCCTCCGAGATCGCCCAGGCGATGCTGCGTTCGTTGGCGACACCGAAAATCGCCGCCTTCTTCCCGTCCAATAACCCCATGTGAATCCCCCCCAGAACTGAACACCACCCGGCTCCAAGCCAAGGAGTTCTGAATTTGTCGACTCGAAGTCGACTCCTAATCCCGTCATTCCGGCGTTATCGTCACCCCGGTGAAAACCGGGGTCCATCCCCTTAATCTGGATACCGTTTTCCAACGGTACGACCGATGCTGTCCTGGATGCCGCCGTTCGCCGGCATGACGAACTTTCACTTCGCCCGAGAGACTGTTTCGCAATGTCATTCTGAAGCGAAGCCGAAGAATCTCGTCTTTGTAACACCCTGAAAATGCGAGATGCTTCGCTTTTGCTCAGCATGACATCAAGGGACACAGCCTCTGAAGGCGAGGGATTCTAACCATCCCCGAGAGAGACATTAAATCACTGTTCCGCTGATTCAACCCTTTCGCGGTTTTTGTTGAAGTCCCCGCTGCCACAGATACTCGGTCTGGCCGGTTTGCTTGGCAATCCAGCGCGACAAGACGAAGAAAAGATCGCTGAGGCGATTGATGTACTTGATGACGCGCGGGTTGATTTCTTCGGCGCGCGATAGCCGCAGGATCTCGCGCTCGGCGCGCCGGCAGACCGTACGGCATTGATGCAGATAAGCCCCAACGCGCCCGCCGCCCGGCAAAATAAACGATTTGAGCGGCTCGAGATCTTCCTGACACTGGTCGATCAGCTTCTCCAGACGCTTGATTTCATCATCGCCGACTTGGTACATGCCTGCCTGAAAAAATTCCGGCGGTGTCGCCAGCTCGCTGCCGATATCGAAAAGCTCATCTTGAACGCGGCACAGAACCTCGTCTAGGAATCGATGCCCCTCGCCGGCTTCGAGGCTTTCTTCGTTAAACACCCGTGCCAGGCCGACTATCGAGTTGAGCTCGTCGATGGTGCCGTAGGCGTCGATGCGCGGCGAATCGTTGGGGACGCGCTTACCGCCGACGAGAGCGGTATCACCCCGATCGCCGGTGCGTGTATAGACTTTGGTGATGCGAACAGCCATGGTTCCAATTAAATGGAGAATGGATAATGCAGAATGGAAAATTAGGACTTGCCGCTCTGCCGTTATCAATTCTCCATTATCAATTATCCATTCAGTTCTTTACAGTCCGCCACCGCCAGATCAAGTACGCCGGTATCCCAAGGCAAACGATACCGAGCCCGATCAGGGAATCTTTGGGATTTTCCGTGACCGATCCCCACACGATCCATAAATGCGCGGCGACAAAAAGAATCGGCACGATCGGGTAGCCCCAGAGTTTATAGGGCCGTGGAAGCTCCGGCCGCTTATACCGCAGCACGATGACCGAGCCTACCGTCAGCGCCGAGAACAGCGTGATGACCACGCTGACATAGGTAAACAACGTTCCCCATGTGTTCGTGAGAATGAGCAAACAGGTCCAGGCCGCCTGGAGAATGATCGCGCTGCTCGGCGTACCGAATTTTGGATGGATGTAAGTCAGCCGCTTAAAAAACACGCCATCGAGCGCCATCGCGTAATAGATCCGCGGTCCGAGCATCGTCACGACATTGAGCGCACCGAGAATCGAAACGGTGATGAGAGCCGTAATCCATGCCGAGGTTGGATAACCGAACAACGCGGTCGTCGCCACTTCGGAAATTCTAGCCGCGCCTTTCATTTCGCTCACCGGTACGCCGTAGATATAAACCATATTGATCGCCAGGTAGAGCGCGATCACGATCAGGTTTCCCATCAGCAGTGCTTTGGGTAAGTTTCGCTCCGGGTCCTTAACTTCACCGGCGATGTAGATGACCGCATTCCAACCCGAGTAGGCGAAAATCGCCGGGATAAAAGCCGAGGCGAAGACGCTCGATTGGGTGATTTTGTTCCAGTCGAACAAAGGAGTGAAGTGCGCGATATCGCCCTTGCCGACAAAGATTCCAAGTAGAATGATTCCCACGAGCGAGCCGATCTTGATCACCGTCAAGATGTTTTGGGTTACGGTTCCTTGACGCACGCCGATGCAATGCAACGTGGAAATCGCCAGCACGACAAAGATGCAGAAGAGAGTACCGACGGTAACGTTGATCGAGATCAAGGGTATCGCCGCCGAGAAAAGCACCTCTTTGCTTCCGAGCACGGGAAAGAAGAACGACATGTACTCGTTGAAGATCACCGCGAGGAAAGCGATAGCTCCCGAAAACGTCACCAGAAACGACGACCATCCGGAAAGAAAGCCCATCAACTTGCCGTACGCTTCCCGAATATAATTATAGTCGCCGCCGGCGTACGGTAGACTCGCCGAAAGCTCGGCACAACTCAGCGCGCCCGTCAGAGCCAGCAAGCCGGCCAAGATCCAAACCAGAAGCACGCCTCCCGGCGATAGCACTTGAGCAGCGATGACCCCCGTCGAAATGAATATTCCAGTGCCGATCATATCGCCGGAGATCAACATGACGGCGTCGAATAAACCGATTTGTCGTTTGAGCTCTGTCTGCGCCATAGCGCCTACCAATACAGGGAAATGAGAAGTCAGGCAACTTATTTACGGGCGCAGCAACGACTTTGCGGCGCAATTGGAACGGACAAAAAATGTGATAGCTTTAACGACCTTAACTGAACCAGCCTTTAGGAGGAAATCGTCTCATGATCCGTGGCTTTCTCGTCGCGCTGATTTTGTCACCCGCTTTTCTCTGGGCTCAAGACCCCGTCAAACGCGATGAGCACCAGATGCACGGCCTGCACAATGATCCGAAGGCATACATCGGGTCTCTCGAAGATCCCAAGCGCGACGCCTATCAGAAACCGCACGAGGTCTTGACGGCATTGAATATCAAGCCGGGCGAAATCGTCGCCGACATCGGCGCGGGCTCCGGTTATTTTACTTTCCGTCTTTCGCACTTTGTCGGCGCCAAAGGCAAAGTCTACGCTGTCGACGTTAGCCCCGACATGATTCTGCATATCAACCGGCGCATCCGCGCATTGAAAGCAACGAACGTTGTCTCCATCCTCGCCGATCCGGACGATCCATTGCTGCCGGACCGATCCGTGAACCGGTTTTTCTTCAGCGACTCCTGGCACCATATCGAGAACCAGCCGAAGTATTTGGCACTGATGAAGAAGATGTTAAAGTCGGGCGGTGAAATCGTCATGATCGACTTTCACAAGAAGGAATCTCCGATAGGTCCGCCGCTACAAATGAGAATCGCCAGCGAAGATTTGATCAAACAGATGGAGGCCAACGGTTTTCGGCTCGCCAAGGAACACTCATTTTTGCCGTATCAATATTTTCTCCTGTTCGCGCCCAAGTAATCGCGCGCCTAGTCCTGCGCTGCGAGACGACGAAGCGCGCAAACTTCTAGCGCTGGTACGGGGTCGACGAAAAAGATCACGCTCGTTCCAAGAGCGCGATCTTCGCGCGGCTTCGCTACTTTTTCGATAGCAGCAACCTCCCTGGCAGTACGTTCACCAATCCCGGTCGGGTCTCTGAAAAATCCCTCCTATGGGGTTTGACGCCACCGGTGCCACAAGGACTACAATCCGTAGCGCGATTAGTGTTCCAAAAAAATAATTGGAGGTGTGTTATGAAAAGCTATTTATGGGTTGCCGGTCTCGCGTTAGTCGCCTTTGTGATTCTTGTCGCGTCGGCGAGAGCAGATGATGAACGAGGCACCTTGGTCAGATTCAAAGGGGGTATTGGAGTCCATCCTGTCTCGAACGTCACCGTGGCAGGAACCCCACCGGTTGTCACTGTCGCCGCGAACATAGTCCGCGGCGTCAACCCTGCCGGGCAGATTTGGGTGATAGACAATCTGGACGCCAAGGTAAAGACAAACGGAGACATCAAGGTCAAAGGAAAGGGCTTGATTTTGGGCGGCGGCAATACTGCTGGGAGAGCGACGCAACAACGCGTTATTGCCACGCTGATTTGTGAGGCCGCAGCCCCCTTTACTCAACGCAGCACGAATCCTGCTGGAGTTCCATTGGCCGACAACGGCGACTTCGAAATCGACGATGTAATAGATCTCATAACGTCACCACTGCCAGCGGGTGGCTGCGCGAGCCCGATGCTTCTCATTCGCAACGCAGCCAATTTGGGCTGGTTCGCCGTCGGGATACCCGACCTTGAGTAACAAGTTAAGTCGCTCGTGCATAGGATAGCTGCCAGCCCGCGCAATCCCGCGAGATGGGCGAGTCCTGTCGGGGAACTTATTCCGCCTTAAGTCGATAAAACTCGACGGCGTTGTTTTGCAAGATTGCGTTCTTATCCTTGTCTGACAGTTCATCGTTCTCGATCAATTCATCCAACTCTTTCCTACAGGTGGCCGCATTCACCTCGTGCGGAAAATCTGTGGAATACATAAACGGCTGGTTACCGACCATTTTAACTGCCGTCGCAATGAGCGGCTCGCCGCCTTCGCAGCCGATGAAGATTCTGCGCGCCTTCACATGCCGGATGATATAGTCGCTGATTTTTTCGCCGGCTTGGAGCTTTAGATATTGTCCGCGAAGGTCGCGCATCACATGCGTCTCGTAGGATCTGTCGAAGCGTTCGAGGCAAAACAGAAACCACGCCACGCCGCCTTCGAGGAAGCCGAATCTAATTTTCGGAAACCTTTCCAACACGCCGTTGAAAACGATCGATGCCAGCGAAATCATCTGGCCCAGTGGATGGCCGATCGCATGCACGGCGGCGTAAGGATCGAGCCCGTCCATTCCCATATTGCCGTGAATGCCGCCGTGGATCGCCACGCAGCAGCCCAGCTCGTTCGCTGCCTCGTAAACTGGAAAGTACGTCGGCGTGCCTAACGGAGGCCCGTGCAGACTATTCGAAGGAATCACCGCACCGCACATGCCAAGCTTTGTCACCGCGCGTTGCAGTTCTTCTGCAGCGGCCTGCGGATTCAACACCGCTTGCGGCAACAACGCCAAGCCGTGAAAGCGCGGGCTGTGTTTCAAGTAAGTATCGTGCAACCAATCGTTGTAGGCGCGCGTCGCATCGATGGCCCAATCGGGGTTGACTATATTCGCCGAAGCTACGCCCGCAGTCGGATAAAGCACCGTCGCTTCGACGCCAACCTCGTCTAAAAAAGCCAGCCACTCCTTCGGCCCGACCTTGCGATTGAACGCGCCCGGCGGCATGTCGACGAGGTGTCCCGCGTGCAAGTGATCGAACGGCGGAAACGGATTGAACGGCTGCGCGCGCGCTTTTTCGCGATAGGCTTCCGGCATATGCGCGATGATCGCCTGCGCATCTTCCGCGATGTGGCCGTCGGCATCAATGATTCGCTTTGTAATATTCGATGTCATTACGAGACCTCCATTTAAGCGTCAATTCTCGAATAGCAAATCTAGCAACCTTCGAGCAATACGATTCGGTTTGCCTTCCGCTCATACCGCATCGTATAGAACGAAACGGGTAGAGTCGGAGGTGTCTTCATGAAAATCATGGTCGTCGGCAGCAGCGGATATATCGGCCGGCATGTTGTGCAAGGATTGGCCGCTCGGGGCGCGCAGGTTGTCGGCTTCGATTTAGTCGCAGAGTCGCGGGCGAGCGCAACCGGTGTGCCGTCAATCAGGGGAAACATGGCGAACCTTGAAGAAGTCATGGCCGCGATCGTCGATCACGGCATCGAGCGGATCGTCGCCCTCGGCTATTTCATGACGCCGCTGCTCGCGCCCGAATGCCGCGATCTTCTCAACGCCGCGCGCGTGAACATCATGGGCGTAACGAATCTCTTCGAGGCCGCACGGCTGGCGCGCCTCCAACGCGTCGTCTTCGCCAGCACGGTCGGAATCTTTGGCTACCAGGACGGCTACGGCGATGAATCGATCAATGAGAACACCGAGTCGCGCGCGCCGAAAAACCTTTACGGTCTCATGAAGCTTCTCAACAATGGTATGGCCGAGCGTTACAGCAAAACATTCGGCATCCGGATCGTCAAGGTTCACTCAGCGGCGGTCATCGGTCCCGGCAACACCGCTTTCTCCCGCCGAATGATTCAAGATCCCGCGCTCGGCAAACCCGGCTTCGCCAACTGGCCGTCATCCGGACCGCGCAACATCGTCGGCGTCGCCGACATCGCCCAGCTCTACACAAAGCTGGCGCTCGCCGACGAGGTCAAACACGACACGTACATGGGCACCGGGCCGTCGCCCACGGGCAGAGAGATTGCGGACATCGTGAAAAAATATCTACCCGATGCACAAATCACTTTCGACGAAAACGCCCGAGTGCCCGCCTGGAACTTCGACAATTCCCGGGCCGTCAACGAGTTCGACTGGAAGATTCAGTCGGTGGAAGAAATGGTGTTAGATGAGATCAATGGAACGAGAGAAGCGGCGGGATTGCCGGCTGCTCGGATCTAAATTACCTGTCCACCTCTTAGCCAGCGCACAATAGTTATACAAAGCTAACAACCCGCCGCCTAAGCCGAGACGACTAGACCCAAGACGCGAGACGACACCGTGTTTGCATTCACCCGAAGTTGAGATAAAAAAGTAGCCCATGAATTGGCAAGACCCCGTTGACTTCGAGGCCGGCAACCACGGCAACAAACCCTTCTCGATTCGAATCCCCGCTCTCGTCGTCACCCGGGGGAAAAACGACCGTTTGAATTTTCTCACCGCCATGTGGTTTACGCCGACCGGCGCCGAGCCGTCGCGCATGGTCGTGGCGATACAGAAAAGAACTCTGACTTATGATTATCTGCTCGAGCGCGGCGAGTTCGTCATGAGCGCTCCGACCGATAAAATGATGGACATCGTCGTCTTCGGCGGCTATGTTTCGGGCCGCGATGTTGATAAGTGGCAAGCCGCGGGACTAACGGCCGTGCGGCCATCGAAAATTTCCGTGCCGCTGATCGGCGAGGCCATCGGCAACGTCGAATACAAAGTCGCGCGCCAGATTCCCTTCGACGACGGCATGGATCTGTTCGTCGGCGAAGTATTGGCGACGCATATCCGCAAGGGCGTCATGGACGGCGAACTTTACCGTGCGGATGCGAATCCGCTCCTCTACATGGGAACGAAATACAACTCTGAAGGCAAATCCCAGGGCAAATACTACGCTCACTTGAGCGGCATCGGACCGGCGAATTATGATTCCCCGCTGCTAAAGCAATACCTCTCTCAACCGAAAAAACGGACCCGGAAGGAGGAATAACTGCTTATGATCGCCAATACGCGTTTCTTGCTGGCCGTGTTCGTCGTAGCACTCTGCACCTCGCCGAATTTATCCAACGCGGCTGCCGCTCCTTTGCCCAAGTCGACGGAGGAAATACTCAAGAAGCTGAAGCTCGATGCCAGCACGCTGGCAAACATCGACAAGGAGCTAGAAGTCCCCAAAGCGTGGCTCGACGGCGCGCGCAAAGAAGGCAAGCTGCGCATCTTCTCGACTTTCGACCCAGGGCAGATGGAAGTTCTCGCCCGGCCGTTCAAGGAACGCTATCCGTTCATCAATATCGAATACTCGCGCGCCAGCCACGAGGACCGGGCCGTGCGAACGTTGGTCGCATACAAGAATAAAAAGATCGTCACCGACATCATCACCGGACTGGGCGGTAGCTATTTCATGTACAAAGAGATCGGCGCCCTCGAGGATATGCGCGCCATCCCGAATCTCAAGAATAATCCGCGCGAAACCGTCGACCCGGAAGGATTATGGGTCGGCATGCACATGCGCTACTGGTGCATGGCTTACAACACCAAGCAGTTCAAGAAAGAAGACATGCCCAAGCGCTGGGACGATATATTGACCAATCCGAAGTTTCGCAACGGCAATCTGGCGCTCGGCAATCGGCCGCAACTCTGGGCGCTTAGTTTATGGAAGGCCAACGGCGAAAAATGGGCGAAGGACTTCCTCGCCAAGCTGCTCAACGACGTCAAACCGCAACTGCGCCGCGAGGGGATGAACGCTATGCTGGAGCTCACCGCTGCCGGTGAATTCTACGCCAGCATACCTTCTGCGGAATACCGCACCTACCAAAAGCAAATCGAGGGCGCGCCGGTCAGCTACCATTGTCCTGAGCCGGTACCGGTGGCGGTTTCCGAAATGGGGATTCTCAAAGGCGCGCCGAATATCAATGCCGCGCGAGTATTCGTCAACTGGTTCCTCAGCAAAGAAGGGCAAATCGCTCAATACGTCGCCGACTACGCGCCGCCGGTGCACAAAGAATTGCAGCGCCGGGAGTTTGTTCCCTTCGCCGACGAAATCCTGGGAAAGAAAGACGCCTTCCGAGATCCCGCCATCGAGGTCGAAATTCAGCCGAAGCTTTTGGCCTATTGGGACGAGCTTTGGCTCAAGAGCGGCGGCAGACGGCGAGGACGATGAGAAAGGGATAAAGGCGAAAGGATGAAGAATAAATTCGGATGCCGTTGCGGCGTTCGTCGCTCTGATAATTTCCTTTTCATCTTTTTTATCCTTTATCCCTTATCCTTTATCCTTTAGTCTATGTTTTCGCTCCGCCTCACTCTCTGGCACCACGGAATTTTTTTTCTGGTCTTGGGCCTGGTCAGCCTGCCGCTCGGTTTTCTTATCTTGGGAAGCTTCAGCACCGCCAGATTGCCGGGCGATTTTTCTCTCGACACGATGGGCCTGGTGAACTACATCAAAGTTTACACCGACCCGGGCACCTACGAGCTTTTTACCAACACCTGCATTTACGTCGGCGGCAGCGTTCTGCTCGGCATCAGCATGGCCGTGACTCTCGCATGGCTCGTCGAACGCACCAACATGCCGGGGAAAATTTGGATTTATGCGGGCGTGCCGATGACCCTCGCCGTGCCGGGCATGCTGCAAGCAATGGCATGGGTGATTCTCTTGAGCCCGCGCATCGGCTTTATTAACAAATCGCTACAAGGTCTTTTTGATCTGTCCGAACCGCCCATCGATATTTACTCGCTTGGCGGCATGGTTTTTCTCGAAGGGTTGCGCCTAGTGCCCACGGCGTTCTTGATGCTGGTGCCGCTGATGCGCGGCATGGACCCGTCGCTGGAAGAAGCCGCGGCGGTGTCGGGAGCGCGACCGTTTTCGACCCTGCGCAAGGTCACGCTGCGCCTGCTCGCGCCCGGATTGGTCGCCGTGATGATCTATCAAGCGATGACGGCGCTGGAAGTTTTCGAGATCCCGGGAATCCTGGGTCTTCCCGCCGGCATCCACGTTTTCAGCACGAAAATCTATGCAATCGTGCGGAGCGCCACGTTTCTGCCCGTGTACGGTCAAGCGAATGCCTTGGCGATGGTCTACCTGTTCATCGCCGTCATCACGACTTTCTTTTACACGCGCCTTATCAGCCGCGGCGAACGTTTTACGATCATCACCGGCAAAGCGTATCGACCACGCCAATTCGATTTAGCTCGGTGGCGCTTTCTGGCCCTCGGTTTCGTCATGCTCTATCTGTTTCTCGCCATTGTGCTGCCCTTCTTGGCCTTCACCTACGCGTCGTTTCT
>Ga0184625_10001290_pt1 | contig 10355 bp, 13 predicted proteins | sample PLM3_30_b1_FD_133151 | JGI IMG/M metagenome (GOLD analysis project Ga0184625, IMG submission 133151) | Groundwater sediment microbial communities from an aquifer in East River, Colorado, USA - PLM3_30_b1 | ecosystem: Environmental > Terrestrial > Soil > Riparian zone | place: USA: East River... | reverse complement strand
TCGTGAAAGAGAAGCACGGCCACATCGACATTCTCTTCGCCAACGCGGGCGCGGGAACAGTCGCACCGCTCGCGGTCGCTACTGAGGCCCATTTTGATCAGACCTTCGATGTAAACGTGAAGGGCATGTTCTTTACGGTACAGAAGGCTCTTCCCCTCTTCAAAGATGGCGGCTCGATCATCCTGAACTCTTCAGTCTCGAACGTGTTGGGTGTGCCAGCCTTTACCGCCTACGCCGCTAGCAAGGCAGCCGTGCGCAGCTTCGCTCGCGGCTGGACGATGGATCTAAAGGATCGCAAGATTCGTGTGAATTCGATGAGTCCTGGCCCAATCGAAACTCCGGCTTTGGAGAAGGCGGGCCTTACCCCTGAACAGGCCGAACAAGCGGCCGCCCAGTTCGTCACGCAGGTTCCAATGGGCCGCAGAGGTAAGCCGGAAGAAATCGCGGCCGCGGTCGTGTTCCTCGCCTCCGATGAGAGTTCATACATTACCGGTGTGGATCTCGCCGTCGATGGAGGCATGGCGCAGGTCTGACCCCGGCACGGTCGCTTCTCGAACTTAGTTCTAACACGAGATCGGAGAAACATTATGAGCTATGCGATTGTAGGATTCGGTAAGATAGGCCAGGCCCTCGCCCACGCCTTCGCCCGTAAAAACATCGACGTGACCGTCGCGAGCCGCCGGCCGCCCGAGGCGTTGGCACAGCAGGCTCGGGCGATTGGACCCACGGTCGTCGCCAAGTCGCTGCGGGATGCACTCGAGGCCGACACAATCATCTTGGCGGTCCCGTTCGGGAAACATCGCGAGGTTGCGAAGGCCCTGCCGAACTGGGAAGGCAAGACGGTTATCGACGCGACGAACGCGTTAGTTCCCCTTGAGGAGCTGGACGGTCTCCCGTCCTCCGCCTTCGTCGCGAAGGCGTTCACCGGCGCCAAGCTCGTGAAAGGTTTCAATCACCTGAAAGCGGCCACCCTGGCTGCCGATCCGATCGTCGAGGGCGGCCACCGGGTCGTCTTTCTGTCGAGCGACGACGAGGACGCGACCGCTCCCGTGGCGGCCTTGGCCAAACAACTCGGGTTCGCACCCGTAGAGCTGGGAAAGCTCAACGAGGGTGGCGCGCTGGTGCACGCACGCGGCCGCACTTGGGGCCAGCTCATCTTCCAGGATTTGTTCAAGAAGGAGCAGTAATCGATCTACGACTGTGTGATTTGGCCCGAGAAGTACAATTCCAAAACGTCCGATTAGATCGGACACGATCCGATATAAGAGAAATGGAGAGATTTCGATGAGCATTCAAGAGAATGTACAGATTGTGAAGGATTTTTTTGCAGCACTCAGCCGCCGCGATAAGCAAGGTTTGCTGGCGTTGTCTGCCGAAGATATTGAGTGGATCATTCCGGGCGAGAACTGGCCGCTGGCCGGCACGCACCGGGGGCATGCGGGATTGGAGAATCTACTTCAAAAGGCTAACGAAACGGTGGAAACTTCCTACCCAGAGCCACCCGAGTTCATAGCGCAGGGAGACCGGGTTCTGGTCGTCGGCTTCGCTAGGGGGAGAATCATAGCCACGAATAAGACGTTCGAGGACGATTGGGTCTTCGCCATTACCGTTCGAAATGGCAACCTGACGAACATCCGGGAGTATATCGACACGCAAGCACTGGCGCGGGCCTCCGAGATGGACGCGAGCCCCAGGCCATGACCCGTCGAGACCGATACCACACGAACGATTCGTAAAGTCAGCGAATACGTTGAACAGCGGCAACGCCTTGCTGATGCACCAAAGGGTCGGTAACCAACTGCGCCAAGGATTGATGATGCTTAACAATGAAGAAATCGTCAGAGAACTCTACGCCGCTGCGGAGGGGAGCGGGAAAGACATCGCGAAGTTTGTCTCCTTCTTCTCCGATGAAGGATATATGTGCGACATTCCTTCCGGATTGAAGTTGCACTTCGCTGGTTGAATTTATAATCGAGCCGCGACGCCGCATCTTCTGCGATTTCTCATTCGATGCGGACGGTGCAACCGTTACAGAGAAACATGATAAATTCACCCCTCTGGATCACCACGGTACTTCCAAAGAAAATTTGCAGACTTTGCAAACTTTAGAGCTCAATGCTGCGAATCCTAGCGAGGCAGACAGCAAAAAAAATGCAGAAAAAGCAGATTTGATGGCAACGCTCGGCCCAAAATGCTACTGCTTCCGCTCGTCATGTAACGGGATTGAAATCAGACTGCGCGTAGATCCTGGTGCGGCATGGTTGACCATCAAGCGCCCAGGTTGCGAGCGTGACTATCGCGATATTCCAGATGCCGAGGTCGCCGCGGTCGTGGATCAGTTCCGGGCGATCGGCGAAGATCCTGAGAAGTTCAAAGCGTTCGTGAACGCCTTCTAAGGTTGTCGGGCACCTTGACCAATTTGCCGGGCCCTTAGCTAGGTCGAAATCCTAGACGTGCATAAGAAAAGTTTTGAGCTTGGTCGAATTTCAAGCCTTTCCCGCAACCTCGGACCGCGACGGTTGTTTCGACGTTGGTTAGGCAGCGATTGCGGGCCCCACGCGGTGCGGAGAGGCGGAGATAGGAGCTTGGAGGGTCCGTGCTGATCATAAACACCGGGCCGGGATAGTCCCCGTTTGATTCCTGGCACCCGCAGTCAGCTGCCAAATCTAGCAAAAATCACCGTTCGTTTAACTTTCGCCACTGGCTGCGCTTCGGATTCGGGCAAATCTGCTCGCGGCTCGCTAGGACGCGACTCTAGGATTCGGGCATCTCCGAAGAATATTTTTGTGTCAGAAGCTCGTTAGAAATCCAATTCTGAGTTAATCGAATCAAAATCTTTAGGTCGTTTATGTCGTGGCCTGTCCATACGCGACTATAGTGTGTCTCATCATTACCGAGCCACGTTGCGCGCTTGGCGCACCTCTGAATATTGGCGTCGGTGATATAATCAGTAATGCACTTTCCAAGAGTCTGCTCTTTAATCTCGGCCGACTTGTCTGGACGTTTGTGAGCGCAGTAATCTTTAATCAAAAACTCTAACGCTTTGCGCAGCCCCATACCGACTATCTGATCGAGACTGTGCGACTCTGCGGCCAAACTTTGATTCAGAATCTTGGCGAATGTCGGAGAGATTTCCTCAACACCCTCTGCGATTTCGGCTTTGTCGGCTGTTCGTGGATACATACTCGAAAGTTCAAAGTGAATGTTTTGGCGGTGATCACGCCTTGGATAGTACTCGCCGATGAAAAGCCTTCCACAGCTTTGGCGTGGGCAGCGATAAAGGATTTGCAGCGTCCAGTCGTTTATGTTGCCGACCTCCGGAAACGTGACCGCTGTTTTGAGTTGAATGGCTTGGCAAGCGTGCTTACACACCGGGCACGCATCTGGCACTCCGGAGTAGCGAATCTGATTGTTGATACCTAACGGAGTGGTTGCATCGATGTCCATACATGGGATCCTGTCCTAAATCTATCCTAAATTCCGAGTTCACGTTCAATTAAATCAGCCAATTTCATAGGTAAAAAGAAATCCGGAGTCTACGGGGCTCGAATCCGAAAATGCGGCCGGCGACTTTCCAGATGGTAAAATTTAATGAGATAACTTTGGAGAGACAGGCGCGAAACGGTCTAGCTTAGGATCGACAAGGTACGATATGTGTCCGCGGCGTCAGCCCAGCTCCGTGTGTCTGTAAAGGCGTGGAACTGAGCCTGGCTTACTGCGCCGCTCGGTTCGCGAAAGAGAACGTTATAATCAGCATTGGAGTTAAACGGGGGGTCGAGATAAACGAGATCTATGCTCGCATCTGGGAATTCTTTGCGATTCGAGAGCCACTTGAGATTGTCGCCGAAGTACAGCCCATTCACGTCGACCTCATCGTCTACTTTGTACAGCGACACTCCGCCATAAAAAATTTCTGGACGTCGAATGCCGAAACGGAGGCTCCGGGGTTCCGAACGCTACTTAACCACGTTCCAGAACCAAAGTGCAAACAGCCGGTGCGTGCTTGGATTTGGATGTAAACCATCGCCGACCGTACCTGTTCCATTCCAAAGTCGAAAGACGTCAACAGTAGCGTATTTCGTGTTGCGATGGCGTCGCCTGAAATTCTTTATCATCGTGCTGTATTGCGCGTTGAAAGCGGTGAAGGCTTTGCGTAACGCGCGGAGTTTCTTGCGCGAATAAGTGCGCTGGTAGTAGATTGTCTTGGTCAAGTCCGGCAGGTTCGGCATTAACACCGAGCGGAAGCCTTGCTGGTAGGCTATGTCTATTCCCGATGTATAAGCTGGAAGGTATTGCGCCACGCGCAATGGCTTGTCTAATGCAGGAAACAACCATATAACGAGCAACGCACCGGCCTTTGATCCAGTCGACATACTTTGCAACTGAGCAATTAAACCTGGGCGCGGCGGCGATGTGATGGTCAATAGCTGTGCGCTCGGTTGGGCTTTATTGTTGGCTTGGATATAAGTGAAGGCAAGCCTCCGAGATAATTCCCCGGGCCACCCTTGATAGCCAGTCGCTTGCGTTGCTGCGCTGTAAGAGTTCCCGCAGACATAAAGCGATGTGATTTTTGTGCTCATTGAAGATTCCGAAAGGTCTTACTCAGCATGAAAATCCAGATAAATTTCGTGTCATCTTTCGGCGCGTCGCATGATCTACACAGTCCTAGCTTAAAACGGACACGCGCTGCTCAATTCAACAACTTAGAATTGCTTCCTTTGATCCGCTCATCGCTTTTTTATTCAGAAAGCAGCCCTTCCTCGAAGCCGATCGGCGCCACGGCAAATACTTGTAATTTTACTTTTACTTTCTAGGGCGTGGTGCTCTAGCGTCATAGGTAACCGGTGAGGGAGGGATTCGAACCCTCGGTAGCCTTTTGGGCTACGGCGCTTTAGCAAAGCGCTGCTTTCGACCACTCAGCCACCTCACCAAAAGCAAAGCGAGAATATCGCAGGCAATTCTGGATTTCCAATTCGTAATTTCCATCTGTCGACACGGGCTTGGTCGCATACTCATGATTTCATCAGGGTTGCCAATCGCCGATTGCTAATTGAAATGATTGGGGATGATTAGCGAAGACGAAGCGCGTCGGCGAGTTCTGCAGAGCGTGCATTCGCTAGGGGAACGAATGGTTCCACTTTCCGAAGCCCTGGACTGTTTTAGCGCGCGTGATGTGGTTGCGCGATTGCCGCTGCCGATGTTCGATAATTCGGCCATGGATGGCTACGCCGTCGTGGCGAGCTCATCCACAAAAGGCAGGCGACTACGTGTGATCGGTGAGCAGCCGGCTGGAATCGATCGGGAGCTCCGTATTTCGCCTGGGGAAGCGGCTCGGATTTTTACCGGGGCGCCGATACCTGCCGGCGCGGACGCGGTTGTCATGCAGGAAGACACGACGCGCGAAGGCGACGAGATAGTGGTGAATGTTGATGTCGATCCCGGAGAATTCATTCGGCAGCGCGGTTGCGACTTAGCAGAAGGTCAGAAAATTCTCGGGCGCGGCGAAAGGATTCGTCCAACAACGATTGCTCTTCTAGCGTCCCAGGGTTTTGCCGATGTCACAGTGGGCGGCCAGGTAAACGCAGCAATCGTTTCTACTGGCGACGAGGTCGTCGCGCTAGGAAGTAAGCTCGATCAGGGGCAAATCTACGACAGCAATTCGATATTGCTTCAGGCTCTGGTACGACACTGCGGCGGATGTGTGAAATCAGCCGAACATTGTCCCGATCAACGCGAACGATTGATGCAAGCGATTCAGCGCGGAATCCAAAGTCATATCCTTGTTATTACCGGTGGCGTCTCAGTCGGCGAGCACGACCTGGTCCAGGCGGCATTACGCACGCTCGGAGCCACGATCGACATCTGGCGCGTCGCGATTAAACCAGGAAAACCATTTCTCTTCGGCCAAGCGAGCGGCTGTGCTGTATTCGGTTTGCCAGGAAATCCTGTGTCAGCGTTTGTAACTTTTTTGCAGTTCGTGCGTCCTGCGATTTTGAAAATGATGGACGCGAAGAATGTTGACCTTCTGAAAGTGCCGGCAAAATTGGCCGTTGATCTCACAAACGAAGGCGATCGCCCTCATTACGTTCGCGGCCGAGTCGACAATGGCACGTTCGTGCCCATCGGGCGCCAGGAATCGCATGCGCTGTTTGGGTTGAGCCAGTCGAATGCGCTGCTGCGCATTGCTGTCGGCCAGTCGCTAAGAGCAGGTGAAATTGTCGATATTCAAACCTGGGATTAATCAATTCTCCTAGTCGGGGCGGTTTGACAGGTCGTGCGCGCATTTTTAGTTTAATCGCCTTGAATACGGGAGCCTTGACCGCGTTTGCACGAACTCCGACCGATCAAATTCGTGCGGATGCGGAACGGCTTTCCCACTTTGTGCTGGAGATGCAGCGCTGTTTCTTGCTGCGTCTCTGTAAGGAACTCGCGCCTGGGAACGTCTCCTTTGTGCAGTTTTTTCTTCTGGCGTTCCTCGATCAAAAGGAAGTTCTCACGATGTCTGCGATTGCGAAGAAAATGGGACACACCACTGCGGCAGCGAGCGGTTTGGTGGCGCGCCTTGAGAATCTTGGTTACGTGGTGCGTTCTGTTGCGCCAGATGATCGCCGCAAGGTGATGGTTTGCATTACGCCCAAGGGCTCGGCGCTGGTCCGGCGGATTCGCGAAGAAATGGTTGGCAATCTGATGAAGGTTTTGGAACACCTCACCCCCGATGAGCAAAAGGCGTGGTTGCAGATTTACACTAAAATTTATGATTACTGCCAATCGAAATGATTTTCATTTATTGGCCGGAGGTGTTAATCACACCTCGGTAAAAAAGCACGCAGTTTGAATCTGGGTGTCTACGTTTACGCGTCTAATCTCTCGGGGTAAACCTTCTTTATGCGAAAATATTTTGTAATCTCCGGGTTCGCCGCGTCGATGATTGCGACAACCTGGTTGGCGCGCGCCGGCACAGGCGAAGGATCGACATCGACGGGCTATGGCACATCTTCTTCAGGCAAGGTTCCCACGTTTACACTTGATCAAGCGATCCTGATGTCGCTGCAGCGCAATCCGACTCTTCTCAATGCCGAACAGGAGATCAAACGGACCAAAGGCGTGATCATTCAGGTCCGTGCGCAGGTACTGCCACAGATCAATGTAAATGCGAATTTCGATTGGACTGATCCGAACCTCGTTAACGCTCGAACCGTAAGCACGACGGCTGGGGTCCCGATCGGGACGACACCCACGGGGACGGGCACAACCGGTTCCCTCGTTGAAGCGCCGCAGTCGCAGGTCGGGGACGCGCGGACATTCGCCGCCGCCGCCCCGACGGCGACACCAGTTAGGAACACTGAGCTCAGCGACATATCGTACAGCATCTCCGTTACCGGAACGCAGCTGATTTTTAATGGCACCTCTTACAATCAGATCAGGGGAACTTTCTTTCAGCGGGACAGCGCCTACTTCTCGTTCCGCAACATTCTGGACCAACTGCTCGCAACCGTGAAAACACAGTTCTACCAGGTAGTGGTCAATCGAGAGCTTATCAAAGTTCAGGAGCAATCCGTGCACTTGCTGGAGAGTCAGTTGAAGGATCAGCAAAACCGCTTCGAAGCGGGAACAGTTCCACGCTTCAACGTGTTGCAGGCTGAGGTGGCCCTCTACAATCAGATTCCGCAACTGATTACCGCTCAGAACAACTATCGAATCTCGAAGATAACTCTGGCCAAGACACTGGGCCTCGATTTCCAGCCCGGGCGCGGTGAAAATCCGCCGCTCGACGTGGTAGGTGAAATGCCATACAACCCTCGAACCATATCGCTGGTCAACGCGATCGAGATGGGAAAACAGCGGCGCTCTTTTCTTAAGCAGGCGCGGGCAAATGTTTTGAATCAACTCCAGCAAGTGCGGACGGCAGCGGGCCAGTACCTCCCAACGATCACCGCGACCGGGGGCGGCGAATGGGTCAGCTCGCCGACTAATTCCAGCTGGCATGATATTTCCAAAGGTTGGGTCGCAGGGGTGCAGGGCAGCATGCCGATCTGGGACAGCGGCGCGATTGCCGGCCAGGTCGTCCAACAGCGTGCTCTCCTTTCAGAAGCCAAGATCACCTACGACGACGACGTTCGGCAGGTTGAACTGGAAGTGCAGACGGCGTATTCAAATTTGCAGCAGAACCGCGAGTTGATTGTAAGTCAGGAGAAAAACGTGGAGCAAGCCGAGGAAGCGCTTCGTCTGGCCAAGGCGCGCCTGGATGCAGGCGCAGGAGTCCAATTGGATGTGCTTAATGCGCAGGTGCAGCTGCTGACCGCACAATCGACGCGTTTGCAGGCACTCTTCGGTTACAATTCCTCGTTGGCTGAATTTGACCGCGCCACGGGTGCGCAGAGCAGCTATCAGGAGATGTTCGCCGACTTGGCTCCACGCGCCACGAAAACGAAGACCTACTACACGGGCAGTGGCGTGGACGCCGAAGGGAAACGAAAAAAAGCTGACGACGACAGCACAGTGCGAACTTCGTCTGGAAGGTCCCAAACATCGCGTTCCAAATAAGGCTCTATTCGAATCCCAAATCGGCCGATCGCAACCCTTTTTGAATTTGATGTTGGCCTCCTTTGCGGATTTTGGTGTGGCAATTTGGGATTTCGACCGCAATGACGCAGTTACCCTTCGAGCAATTTCCCGCGCTGAGCGCGATTGGAATCTGTCGTCACGCTTTTACGCAAAGGATTTCCGGCGTCGACGCTTCGCACGATAAAGCCGAAGTGTTAAAGCGGCTCGAGGCCGCTCATCGCGAAATTCGCAACGCAATCGGCATGGGTGATTGGCCCCTGTTTACTGCCAAACAAATTCACGGGAACAAGATTGCGGTTATCGACGAGGTAGGGTCGGCGCTCCGCGCCGACCGCGGACGGTCCGAGCCGGACTGGCATTACGGAGCGGCGTCCCTACCGGGCTGTGAATTCCCCGGCTGCGACGGACTTATTACCAAGCGGCGAGGCATCGTCTTGGGCGTTTACGTCGCCGACTGCTGCGCGGTTTACATTGTCGATCCAAAGACGCCGGCTGTTGGTCTGGTTCATTCGGGTCGCAAAGGCACCGAGCTCGGCGTCGTCGCCAACGCGATCAAGCAAATGGTAGATCGCTTCGGCTCGGATCCTGCAAACATGATCGTGCAACTCAGTCCCTGCATTCGCCCGCCGCATTACGAAGTGGATTTCGCGTCGGAAATTGTGAGCCAATGTCGCGCGCTCGGCGTGAAAGAGATTCACGACTTGCACGTATGCACTGCATGCGATCTGAATCGTTACTATTCGTACCGCGCCGAAAAAGGAAAGACTGGCCGGATGCTGGCGTTGCTTGGACTCAATCCGACGAGTGCGAATTAGGCGAAAAAGTGTTCGCCTTTAATTACGAACCTTCGTCTAATTCTCGTTAGACGAAACCCCGCATGAACGGCAAACCGGGCGATCACCCAATCACTGATATCGTTCGCCATCGCATTGCCGTTTATGGCGAGCCACTCGACACTCAGCTTCGCCAGCTCGGAGAGCTTATGTCTTATCATCGCCTTTGCGATTGGTTCGAGCAGCATTGGTCGAAGTCGCCAGATCAGCTTGAGCCGATCGTTGCAGCCAAGCTTGAGGAAGCGCGCCATCAAGCGAAGGTAGGAGGCTGGGAAGACGTTCCATGACACGCAGCTTGCTATCACGCCATTCGTCTAACCAGACGATGCAGCCAACCGCTGGCCGGCGTACGGTTTCACTTTTCATGACTAAAACATGTCCATTCCAAACAGCACTCGTCACCGCCAGCGGTGGCTGATCTTGTTCTCGTTAGGCGATAATGTCCCGCTAATGACGATCGCCCTTAAGCAGCTATCGGAGTGCCCAGAGCACCTCGAGACCGTTGGGCGCTGGATCTATGAAGAGTGGTGGAGCAAGCGATGCGACTCGCCCGAGGTTGTTCTCAATTGGCTCCGGAGCCACACGAAACTGGATACTGTGCCGTATAGCGTGATCGCTCTGGCCGAGGGCGAACCAGTTGGAAGTTGCTGCGTCATCGAAAACGACTGCATTCATCGCCCCCAATATGCGCCCTGGGTCGCTGCAGTTTACGTCAGGCCGGACTTTCGCCGCCGAGGGATTGCCTCGATGATCCTCCATGAAGCCGCTTCGATCGCTGCACGAGCACGCATCAAAGGCCTTTTCATCGACTGCCTCGCTGTGACCGCTTCAGTTTATGAAAAGAATGGATGGGCGATATATGAGCGCGAGGTCGGCGACAAAGAATCCGTCGTCATGCTTCGGAAAATTGAATTCGCCTAACCAAGCGCTGCAGCCAACCGCTGGCCGTTCCGATGC
>Ga0184625_10001289_pt1 | contig 10359 bp, 8 predicted proteins | sample PLM3_30_b1_FD_133151 | JGI IMG/M metagenome (GOLD analysis project Ga0184625, IMG submission 133151) | Groundwater sediment microbial communities from an aquifer in East River, Colorado, USA - PLM3_30_b1 | ecosystem: Environmental > Terrestrial > Soil > Riparian zone | place: USA: East River... | reverse complement strand
TGAGGGGCCGTGGTGGAGCAGGATTTCCAACAGGAATGAAATGGAGCTTTCTCGCAAAACCTGAAGGCGTGGCTCGTTACCTCGTTTGCAACGCGGATGAATCTGAGCCTGGAACTTTTAAGGATCGCTACCTGATGGAGTTCCTTCCGCATTTGTTGATAGAGGGATTGGTGGTTTCCTCATTTGCGTTAGGGTCAAAAGCTACTTACATCTACATCCGCGGAGAATATGCCTGGATAGTCGACATTCTGGAACAGGCTATAGCCGAGGCGAAACAACATGGCTGGCTTGGGAAAAATGTTCTGAAGACAGGATTTGATTGCGAGATTTATGTACAAAGGGGAGCAGGCGCCTACATCTGCGGCGAGGAAACTGCTTTGCTTGAATCGCTAGAAGGGAAGAGGGGAAATCCACGGATCAAGCCTCCATTCCCTGCTGTAAAGGGGTTGTGGGATTGCCCTACGGTTGTCAACAACGTGGAAACCCTGGCGGCAGTAGTTCCCATTATTAATATGGGAGGAGAGGAATACGCGAAAATCGGGATTGGGAAATCCACAGGCACCAAACTGATATCTGCCTGCGGCAATATCAACAAGCCTGGCGTATACGAATTGGAAATGAATATTTCCGTTGAAGAATTTATTTATAGCGATGAATATTGTGGCGGAATTCCCAATGGAAAAAAAATGAAGGCTTGTATTCCAGGGGGTTCATCTGTTCCTATCGTTCCGGCAAACCTCACTTTGAAAACTGCGAAAGGCGAATCCAGGTTAATGACTTATGAAAGCCTGGCAGATGGCGGTTTTGCAACGGGAACCATGATGGGATCGGGTGGTTTCATTGTGATGGATGAAGACCAGTGCGTGGTACGCCATACACTTACCCTGGCAAGATTCTATCGCCATGAAAGCTGTGGTCAATGTTCACCTTGCCGGGAAGGGACTGGCTGGATGGAAAAGATCCTTCATAATATTGAATATGGAAAAGGAAAGATGAGTGATATAGATTTATTGTGGGACATTCAGCGGAGAATTGAAGGGAATACGATTTGTCCGTTGGGTGATGCCGCTGCCTGGCCGGTTGCGGCTGCCATCAGGCATTTTCGGGATGAGTTTGAATGGCATGTTTTGAATCCGCAGGAAGCGCAGAAAAGAAATTATGGGTTGGCGCGCTATGCGGAGCCGTATCTAGTACCAGCATAAATATTTTTTGATTTTAAAACTTTGTGACGCGCTTTGGCTTTGCGTCCGTTCTTATGGCTGAAGAAAAAAAATTATTCAAGGTTACTATCGACAACATCACTGTACAGGTGGAGCCTGGTACGTCCATTTTATTAGCGGCACGAAAAATTGGAGGTGATGTAGCACCGCCGGCGATGTGCTATTACAGCAAGCTGAAAGGAACTGGTGGAAAATGCAGAACGTGTTTGGTGGAAGTATCCAAGGGCAGTGAAGCCGATCCACGACCTATGCCAAAGCTAGTGGCCAGTTGCAGAACCAACGTGATGGACGGGATGGAAGTAAAGAACATCACCAGCGAAAGAGTATTGGATGCAAGAAAAGGAGTAGTTGAATTCTTGCTGATCAATCATCCGCTGGATTGCCCTATCTGCGATCAGGCAGGTGAATGTCATTTGCAGGACCTGAGCTTTGAACATGGAGCGGAAGCCACGCGATATGAATTCCCTCGACGCACTTTTGAAAAACATGACATCGGCCCTTACATTCAATTGCACATGACACGCTGCATCTTGTGCTACAGGTGCGTGTATGTGGCAGACCAATTAACGAATGAAAGGGAGCATGGAGTGCTGGATAGGGGCGACCATTCGCAGATCGCTACTTATATTGAGGAGTCACTCGACAATGATTTCATAGGAAATGTAATTGATGTTTGCCCGGTTGGTGCACTTACCGATCGCACATTCAGGTTTAAGAACCGGGTTTGGTTTACCAAGCCGCTGGATGCGCATCGCAATTGCCCGAAATGCTCAGGCAAAACAACCTTGTGGATGAGAGGCGATGAAGTTTATCGCGTTACAGCAAGAAAGGATCAATGGGGAGAAGTGATGGACTGGATCTGTAACGAGTGCAGGTTCGAAAAGAAGAAGGCCAGTGATTGGATTGTGGAAGGTGTTACCAAAGTGAACCGGCATTCGGTGATATCCGCTAATAAATACAAGGGGATGGACAAGCCCGATGAAACCATTGTGAAAGTAATGGATGGCCGAAAGCCAAAACTGCTGATGGACATTCATGAAATAAGTGAAGTAAACAGGCCTGAGATTGAATTAGGTGAGATCATGGGACCGGCTAAGGGTGAGGTGTTTGAGAAAGCGGAAAATGGAGTTGATAAGAAGCAGGCAATAAAGAATAGGCAATAAGCCCGCAGAGTCCTGCGGACAATACACAAACGACCTAATCAACAAATCAACTAGTCAACAAATCAACTAATCAACCTCCATGTTCGTACTAGCACTAGATTGGCCCATGGTATTAGAAAAGACGATTTTGATTTCGGTGGTGATTGCTGTTTCCCTGCTCATCGCGATGTATGAAACATATGCAGAAAGAAAGGTCGCTGCCTTCATGCAGGACCGCAGGGGCCCTAACCGAGCAGGCCCATTTGGATTGTTTCAACCATTGGCCGATGGTTTAAAGCTTTTCATGAAGGAAGAGATCATTCCTAATTCATCTAACAAACTTTTATTTATAGCTGGACCAGGGTTGGCCATGCTTACTGCAATGATGACTTCGGCAGTGATTCCCTGGGGTGGAACGTTCCACCTTTTTGGCAGGTCCATCAGCCTGCAAATTGCAGACATTAACATTGGCATATTATACATATTTGCTGTTGTGAGCCTTGGTGTTTACGGCATCATGATTGGCGGTTGGGCCTCTAATAACAAATTCTCCTTGATCGCCTCCATTCGTGGAGCGTCACAGATGATCTCCTACGAGCTGGCCATGGGCTTGTCATTGATTGCGCTCCTGATGTTGACTGGTTCGCTGCGGCTAAGCGTGATTGTTGAACAACAAATGCAGGGAGGATGGTACGTACTTTACCAGCCATTGGGATTCCTGATCTTTATCATCTGTGCATTTGCCGAATGCAACAGGACACCATTTGACCTGCCCGAAGCGGAAAATGAATTGAATTTTGGATATCACCAGGAATACTCTTCAATGAAACTTGGTTTCTACCTCTTTGCTGAATACATCAATATGTTTATCAGCAGTGCGGTGATGGCAACGCTCTATTTCGGAGGATATGATATTCCTTTTGTAAATGAAGCCAGTCTTTCACCAAACCTCGCCGGGATACTGGGCGTTGCAGCGCTGCTGTTCAAGATCGGCTTCTTCATCTTTGTTTTCATGTGGGTGAGGTGGACAATACCAAGATTCAGGTATGATCAATTGATGAGGTTAGGTTGGAAAAAAATGATACCACTTGCGTTGGTGAACATGCTGGTGACGGCGGTAATTGTGTTGTTGAAACAAAATAACTGGCATTTTTGAATCAGGAAATAGTTGGTGAGTTGAGTCGATAAAAATATTTTTGCGAACTTCTTGATTAGTATGAACCAGGCCAGGACAAATAGTAAGGAGCAAAAAAATGCAAGCATTAACAAATAAGGCAAAGCTGGTTGACCGAAGGCCCATGACCATGGTGGAAAGGATCTATCTCTGGAATATCCTGAAAGGGATGCTCATTACCCTGCGCCACCTGTTCAAAAGGAAGGCGACCATTAGTTATCCTGAACAGACGCGGACGTTTAGTCCCGTTTTCCGCGGATTGCATGTCTTGAACCGTGATGAGGAAGGTCGCGAGCGTTGTACCGCCTGCGGACTTTGCGCATTGGCCTGTCCGGCCGAGGCCATCACCATGGAAGCAGCTGAACGACAGAAAGGAGAGGAACATTTATATCGGGAAGAAAAGTATGCTGCAAAGTACGAGATCAATATGCTGCGTTGTATCTTCTGCGGATTGTGCGAGGATGCCTGTCCCAAGGATGCCATCTACCTGAGTGAAACATTTGCCCCTTCTAATTATTCAAGGGAAGGATTTATATATACGAAGAATGAATTGCTGATACCTGATCTAAAGACTGAACCTGAAAAATTGGCGCAGGCGAAGGGCAACTAACCCTGAGCGGAGTCGAAGGGGGATACCAGGTAGGATCGAGCGAAGTCGAGGGACTATAAACAATGATGAAGTGCAGGAATATTAAATTCAATTGCTTAAGTTAATCAAAGCTAGCGGCTAATGGCTAAAAGCTAATAGCTTTCTATCCAACATGAGTGCTACACAGATTCTATTTTGGTTCCTGAGTGTTCTGGCGGTCATCAGTGCGATCAATGTTGTGATCAGCAAGAACCCCATTTTTAGTGTGCTGTGGCTAATTGTCTCTTTCTTTTCCATTTCGGGTCATTATATTTTGTTGAATGCCCAGTTCCTTGCTGTTGTAAATATTATTGTATATGCCGGCGCCATCATGGTGCTTTTTCTTTTTGTGATCATGTTTATCAATGTGAATCAGGACACTGAAAAGCACAGAAATAAATGGCTGCGGTTTGTTGGAGTAATAGCAGGTGGGTGCCTGCTACTGGTGCTGGTTGCAGCCTTGAAAGATGCGGAATCTGCGACGCAGGTAGCACAAATGAAGGAAGGTGATATTGGGTTAATCGAAAATCTAGGTAAGGCTCTATTTAATGAATACGTTGTGCCATTCGAAATTAGCAGTGTATTGTTTCTGAGTGCCATGGTGGGAGCGGTTGTTCTAGGGACGAAAGATTAGCTATTAAAAGCTGAATTGAATGCCGATAAACTATTACATATTACTGTCTTTGACGCTTTTCTGCATTGGCATCGTAGGGGTGCTCACTCGTCGCAATGCCATCATCATCTTCATGTGCATTGAATTGATGTTGAATGCAGTAAACTTGCTGCTGGTGGCGTTTTCAAAAATGCATCACCTGCAACACGCACAGTTGAATCCCGCGGCTGGCATAGATGGACAATTATTTGTATTCTTTATAATGGTGGTGGCTGCAGCTGAAGTAAGCGTTGGCCTGGCCATCATCGTGATGTTATATAGAAATGTGCATTCCGTAGAAGTGAATTTTTTGAACCGGTTAAAACATTAGCGGTAAGCAATGATGAGTGATCAGTGGCATTTGAACTGAAAGCTGAAAACCGTTATCCCACATCTGAATTATGAGCAAATTTGTTTACTTAATTCCTTTATTTCCTTTCCTTGGATTCTTGCTAATTGCATTTGGTAGGAAGGAACTCCCTAGAGTATTTTCAAGCGTGATTGGATGTGGTTCTATTCTGGTTTCCTTTATCCTCAGCCTGGTGATTTTTTTTGAGGTTAGGCAGGAAGAGTTTCAAACAGAGGTAGTACAACTTTTTTCATTCATTCATTTCGATAAAGTCAATATCCCCTTTGCCTTCCAGGTTGATCAGTTATCCTCTCTCTTTCTCCTGATCATAACCGGCGTTGGATTTCTCATCCATGTTTATTCAACTGCTTATATGCAGGAGGAGAAGCCAGAACATTATGGACGTTACTTTTCCTACCTGAATCTTTTCATCTTCTTCATGCTGATGCTGGTATTGGGGTCTAACTATGTGATCATGTTCATTGGATGGGAAGGAGTAGGATTATGTTCCTACCTGTTGATAGGGTATTGGTTTAAGAACGATGAATATAACAATGCGGCTAGGAAAGCCTTCATCATGAACCGCATCGGCGATCTGGGATTTCTCATCGCGGTTTTTTGGATGATCGCAGAATTTGGCAGTACATCATTTGCCGAAGTATTTGCAAAAGCCTCAACAGGAACAACCGTTACCATCATCACCTTATTATTATTTGTGGGAGCAACAGGCAAATCTGCCCAAATCCCCCTCTATACCTGGTTGCCCGATGCCATGGCAGGCCCCACTCCGGTTTCTGCCCTGATCCATGCTGCTACCATGGTAACAGCAGGGATCTATATGATTGCAAGGAGCAATGTGCTCTATTCTCTTGCTCCAATTTCCCAGAATGTGGTGGCGATAGTTGGATTGACCACCGCCATCCTTGCCGCATTCATTGCCCTCAAACAGAATGATATCAAAAAAGTATTGGCCTATTCAACCGTGAGTCAATTGGGATATATGTTTCTTGGATTGGGTGTGGGCGCATATGTTGGTTCGGTTTTTCATGTGATGACGCACGCATTCTTCAAGGCACTGCTGTTCCTGGCAGCGGGCTCGGTTATCCATGCGCTGCATCACGAACAGGATATCCGGAGAATGGGCGGCTTGAAAAAGTTTCTTCCCATCACGCATATCACCTTCTTTTTGGGTTGCCTGGCCATTGCCGGTATTCCTCCGTTTTCGGGTTTCTTTTCAAAAGATGAGATCCTAATTGCGGCCTATGCCCACAATCCTGTTCTTTACTGGATTGGTTTAGGTGGAGCGCTGCTCACTGCATTTTACATGTTCCGCTTATATACCCTCACGTTCCTCGGTAATTATCGCGGTGGACATGGGGATCATCAGCATGTTGCAGGGGGAGGACATCAGATCCATGAGAGTCCGTCTGCTATGACTATCCCATTGGTGGTGTTGGCCATTCTTTCCGTGATCGGTGGGTTTGTTGGTCTGCCAGAGATCTTCAACGATAAGCTGGGAACCTCGCACTACCTGCAGCATTTTCTTGCGCCGGTGATCAGTGAGGCCCACGAGGGACCACATGTTGCTGCCAACACTGAGTATATTTTGCTGGGCGTATCCGTGGCGGCCATTATCGCGAGTTGCGTTTTTGCGGCGAATGCATTCAAGTCATATAAATACAGTGATGAAAAGCCGACCGGCCTTGCAAAAATATTCGCCAATAAGTTTTACGTGGATGAATTCTATGATGCTGTCATCGTTCGTCCACTTAAGGCTTTTGCACAATTCCTGAATGATTCAGTGGAAAGATTAGCTATTGATGGATTGGTGAATGGAATAGGCAAGGCTGTTCAATATGGGAGCCGGCAATTGAGGTGGCTGCAGAGTGGACAAGTGGCCGCTTATGTTCTGCTGATGGTGATCAGCATTATTATTTTCTTTTTTGTACAATTTTTCATTAAGCACTGACGAGAAATTGAGATTTGATCAGCCTTCGCTGAAGCTACGGCTGACAAAGTATTTGATATTTGAAATTTGAATATGATCCCTCTTTTATTATTATTATTTCCTGCTGTTGGCGGCCTGGCAGGCTTCTTTATTAAAGATACCAGTAAAGCGAGGACCTGGAGTCTCTGGTTTTCGATTGTTACCCTGGCCACATCTATTATGGGTTTGGCTTTGAATAATCCTGCTATCCTTCATTTCGATGCGGTATGGTTGCCGGCCCTGGGAAGCAGTTTCTCATTAATGATGGATGGAATGAGCCAGGTACTCTGCCTGCTCACCACCCTGGCGTTTCCTATCATCTTCATTGCTACCTACAATAATCAATATAAGAATGCGCAGAATTTTTATGCGCTAATGCTGCTCTCGCAGGCGGGATTGATCGGCGTGTTTGTTGCTGCCGACGCTCTGCTGTTCTATTTCTTTTGGGAATTGGCATTAATACCTGCATATTTTCTCTGCTCCATCTGGGGAGGCGAAAGAAGGATCGCCGTCACATTTAAATTTTTCATTTACACCTTTGTTGGATCCTTATTGATGTTGGTGGCTCTTGTATATGTGTATCTCCGTACGCCCGACCACTCTTTTGCCCTGGAATCATTTTACAATGTAAAGCTTGATTACTCCACCCAGAACTGGTTGTTCTGGCTCTTCTTCGTTGCCTTCGCCATAAAGATGCCGATTTTTCCACTGCACACCTGGCAACCCGATACATATGAACAGTCACCCACGGCGGTAACGATGGTGCTAAGCGGTATTATGGTAAAAATGGGAGTATTTGGAATTCTTCGCTGGGTGATTCCCGTGGTACCAAGTGGACTCTGGGCCTGGGGAGATACCGTTTCCAGCCTGGCGGTCATCGGAATGATCTATGCCTCGTTGATTGCATTGGTGCAGGACGATCTGAAAAGATTTGTGGCCTATTCCTCTATTGCCCATATGGGATTGATGTGCCTGGCCATTTTTGCTACCACCAATAGTGGATTGCAGGGAGTGATGATTCAGATGTTCAATCACGGGATCAATATTATAGGACTCTGGATTGTGGTCAACCAGATTGAACAACAATTCGGGACAAGGAGAATGTCTGAGTTGGGTGGTCTCGCGCAAAAGGCACCGGATTTAGCCATCCTCCTGGTAGTGATTGCCCTGGCCAACGTGGCATTGCCATTGACGAATGCATTTGTGGGAGAATTCATGATGTTCACTGGAATCTTCACTTCTACTGCCACTAAGTATAATGTTCCATTAACGGTAGCCGCAGGCGTGAGCGTAATTCTATCAGCCTGGTATACCCTGAATATGATTCAGAAGGTGTTTTTCGGGAATACCAATAATCTTACTGTATCAGCAAAGGACATTGGAGCAGGTGGAAAATTTGCGCTTGTGGTCCTTGTGATCCTGATAGTGGTGATTGGATTTTACCCTTCACTGATGTTGAATATTACAAAGAGCACCAGTGAGTTTATACTGTCTAAAATGTTCACTCAATAAAGAGAAAGGCATAAGGATATATGAATGCAATTGTTTTGTCAGCTGTTTTTGGAGTGGTGATGATGTTCAGCGGGATCATTACGTCCCACCGACAAGCCATTAGGGTGATCGCCATTGTTTGCATGGCATTGTTGCTTGGGGCGAACATTGCCGAACAATTCGGCTCCAATTTCTTTAAGTTCAATCCCCGCAATATGCTGGTGTTCGACAGCTTTGGCCTGCTGTTCAATTCTATTGCGTTTGCCAGCACACTAATGTATTTTTTTCTGAGTAGCCGGGATATGGAAAAGGTTGGGATCAATCTTGCTGAATATTTTGCGCTGATATTTTTTATACTCTGTGGAATCGCCATTGCCTCCTCCTTCACTACCCTCCTGATGCTATTCCTGGGTATAGAGATCATATCTATTCCTTTATATATTCTCACTGGCACAGACAAGCGAAACCTGAAAAGCAATGAAGCATCTTTGAAATATTTGCTGATGGGTGCATTCTCCACCTGTTTAATGTTGATGGGAATTGCATTGTTGTATGGAGTATCTGGCACATTCCAGGTTGACCAGATCATTACTACCACCGAAAAGATCAACCCGATGACGATTGGTGGAATACTGTTACTGATCATTTCAATGTCGTTTAAGGTGTCCGCAGCGCCATTTCATTTCTGGACGCCAGACGTATATGATGGGGCACCCACCGTCTTCACTTCATTCATGGCTACCGTAGTAAAGGCCGCCGGTTTTATTGCCTTCATCAGGTTATTTGGAAGTTCATTCATTAAACTGCAGAGTGAGTGGCAAATGATAATTGCGATCATTACGGCAGCTACGCTTTTCATTGGAAATATTACGGCAGTTTTTCAGCAGAGCGTGAAGCGGATGTTGGCCTACTCCAGCATAGCCCAGGCGGGCTTTATGTTATTTGCCATTCTTTCAATGAACGACCTTGCCAAGGAAGGATTGATCCTGTATGCTGCTGCATATAGCCTGGCCACCATTGGCACATTTGCCATTCTTACCAGGATGAAGGATTACACCTTCGATGGATTTAATGGATTTGCAAAATCACAACCGGTTCTGGCGGCTACGAATACTGTTTTCCTTTTGTCGCTGGCGGGGATCCCATTAACCGCTGGATTCTTTGCCAAATACTGGATGCTGGCGGCTGCATTGAAGACAGGTAAATTCCTTTGGCTGGTGATCTTTGCTATTCTGTGTGCAGCGGTGAGTGTTTATTATTATTTCCGCGTTATACAAGCCATGTATTTCAGAGATGCCGGCCTGGCTGAACCAGTGGTGACCAATAAATCCTTTAAGGGTTGGCTGGTGGTATTGGCCGCCATAATTATCCTGCTGGGCATTTTCCCAGAATGGTTGTTGGAGAAACTGTACTTCCTGTAGACGACGGACCACAGACGACGGACCACGCAGTACAAGGATTGGCGGTGTAAAATCCTCTTTGCTACATTGGGCCAAGGTCTTCGGAGCGGGATATGTGATGATACCACACATCATTCTTCGCAAAAGGCTTAAAAAAATCTCTCTATTTTTATATTCAACATCGAATGCGAGGAAGCCGAGGTTCGTCGTCTTTTTGTAAGTGTCGTCCGTGGTCCGTCGTCCGTCGTCTTTCCTCCGTATTCATTATCTTAGTATACCTAACATTTCATAATGAGAACCCGGGATACACTCTCCC
>Ga0184625_10001287_pt1 | contig 10362 bp, 9 predicted proteins | sample PLM3_30_b1_FD_133151 | JGI IMG/M metagenome (GOLD analysis project Ga0184625, IMG submission 133151) | Groundwater sediment microbial communities from an aquifer in East River, Colorado, USA - PLM3_30_b1 | ecosystem: Environmental > Terrestrial > Soil > Riparian zone | place: USA: East River... | reverse complement strand
TTACGGAACTAATAAACGCAAAGAAACTTCACTACTGTTTCCCAACGTTTATATGGTTCAGAGATTTTTAATTATGTAGTCAGCTGGATTACTACTATGAGATTTTGTTGCGACGCTCCGTTCAACTTTTAAATCAATATTGAACAAATGCGTCGTCCCGATAGCTATCGGGTCTATTTAACAAAACTTGTGGCCCCCAGCTCATTACTCAAAGCTTTGAATATGGATATAAGAAATGAACTTGAAAAACGAATTCTCATCATTGATGGTGCCATGGGTACCATGATACAGCGCTATAAACTTGCCGAAGAAGACTATCGTGGCGAAAGATTCAAAGACTGGCCTTCTGATCTCAAAGGCAATAATGACCTGCTTAGCCTTACACAACCGCATATCGTTAAAGAGATACACAAACAATATCTCGAAGCAGGTGCTGATATCATTGAAACCAACACATTCAATGCCCAAAAAGTATCGTTAGCTGATTATGGAATGCAGGCAATAGCTTATGAAATGAATTTGGCGGCAGCAAAATGTGCCCGTGAAGCAGTAAATGAATTTCTTGCAAGTGCAAATTTCTCTGCAGGGCATAATGGTCCGTGGGTAGCCGGCGCATTTGGACCTTTGAATAAAACATTATCACTTTCTCCCGATGTAAACAATCCTGGTTTCAGAGCTTTATCTTTTGATGATGCTGTTGATGCTTATTATGAACAAACAAAAGGACTAGTTGAGGGAGGTGTTGATCTTTTATTGGTAGAAACGATCTTTGATACATTAAATGCAAAGGCTGCCATCTTTGCTATTAAAAAATATTTCAGAGATGCTAAGAAAGATGTTCTTCCAATAATGATCAGCGGAACAATTACCGATGCATCAGGAAGAACATTAAGCGGTCAGACCCTGGAAGCATTTTATACATCAGTAATGCATGCAAAACCATTAAGTATTGGCTTGAACTGTGCATTAGGGGCGAAAGAAATGCGACCACATATTGAAGAATTGAGTCAATTGGCTTCCTGTTATGTATCGGCTTATCCCAACGCAGGTTTACCAAACGCTATGGGAGAATACGATGAAAAACCCGAAGAGACTGCTCATTTTCTTGAAGATTGGGCAAAAGAAGGGTTTGTGAACATAGTTGGAGGCTGCTGCGGCACCACACCTGATCATATTCAACATATTGCAAAACATGTAAAAAAAATATCACCAAGAAAATTACCGGAAACTGCTAGAGAATTGGCGATTTGAGTATTATCTTAGCTTAATCAATTGAAGCGATGGAAAAGACCCTATTGATTATAGCAATTATCATTATCATCGTTAATAACTTTTCAGTTATCCGGAATGCCCTGGTGAAGAGGGATACCTAGATGCCGGAAAAAATTATCATTCAACCATACTTACGTCTTTCAGGTTTAGAGCCATTAGTTGTTCGCCCAGAAACAAATTTTGTAAACATTGGCGAAAGAACCAATGTAACAGGCTCTAAAAAATTTGCACGTCTTGTTAGAGAAAATAAATATGAAGAAGCACTGAGTGTTGCACGTCAGCAGGTGGAAAGCGGTGCACAGGTACTTGATGTAAACATGGACGACGCCTTATTGGATGGCGTACTTGCCATGACAACTTTTCTCAATCTTTTACAAAGCGAACCAGATATTGCAAAGATCCCCATCATGATCGACAGTTCGAAGTTTGAGATCATTGAAGCAGGATTAAAATGTGTGCAGGGCAAATGCATTGTGAATTCCATTTCAATGAAAGAAGGCGAAGAGAAATTTATACAACAAGCTGAAACATGCCTGATGTATGGAGCTTCTGTGATCGTTATGGCATTTGATGAAAAAGGACAGGCAGATACAAAAGAAAGAAAAGTTCAAATATCTCATCGTGCTTATAAGATACTCACAGAGCAAGTAGGTTTTGATCCGCAGGATATAATTTTTGACCCTAACATTTTCGCTATTGCTACCGGCCTGGAAGAACATAATAATTATGCGGTAGATTTTATCGAAGCGACCAAAGAAATAAAAGAGTTGATGCCGTTGACAAGAATTAGCGGTGGGGTTAGTAATCTTTCTTTCTCTTTCCGTGGCAATGATCATGTACGTGAAGCCATGCATTCTGTTTTCCTGTTTTATGCGATCAAAGCAGGAATGGATATGGGAATTGTAAATGCAGGACAGCTGGTGGTATACGACGAGATCGAACCAGGATTAAAAAAACTTTGTGAAGATGTAATTCTCAATCATAATAACGACAACAATGAGGCTACTGAAAAATTAATCGCATTTGCCGAAACGGTGAAGGCAAAAGGAAAGGTGGAGGTTAAAGATGAAGCATGGAGAAAGACATCTGTAGAAGAAAGACTGAAACATTCATTGGTAAATGGAATAACAGATTATATTGATGTTGATACGGAAGAAGCAAGAGTAAAATATCCAAAACCGCTTGATGTGATCGAAGGTCCATTAATGGCAGGAATGGATGTGGTAGGCGATCTTTTTGGAAGTGGAAAAATGTTTTTGCCCCAGGTAGTTAAAAGTGCAAGGGTGATGAAAAAATCTGTTGCTATTTTAACCCCTTATATCGAAGCAGAAAAAGAAGAAAGAAAGAAAGCTCACTTAGCCGCTGGTACTGAAAATAAAGAATCAGCTAGTGCTCCCAAAGTTTTATTAGCAACGGTAAAAGGGGATGTGCATGATATCGGTAAAAATATAGTGGGTGTTGTACTTGGTTGTAATGGTTACGATATTATTGATCTCGGTGTGATGGTACATGCAGATAAAATTTTGGATACGGCTGAAAAGGAAAAAGCAGATATCGTCGGCTTAAGTGGATTGATCACTCCTTCATTGGATGAGATGGTGCATGTGGCGCATGAAATGAAACGTCGTGGAATGAAACAACCATTACTGATCGGTGGCGCCACTACTTCAAGAATGCATACGGCAGTAAAAATTGCTCCGCAATATGATAATGGCGTATTACATGTATTAGATGCAAGCCGAAGCGTAACCGCAGTAAGTTCTTTGTTAAGTAATGAACAGAAGCAACCCTTCCTTGCTGAAACAAAAAAGGAATATGAGAAACTTCGTGAACAGTTTTTGAACAAGAACAAAACAAAATCACTTATACCCTATTCTGAAGCAGTAATCACAAAAGAATATTTCGACTGGAAGAATTATAAACCGGTAAAGCCTGCAACAGAAGGAGTAAAAGTTTTCAAAGAATTTGATCTTGGAAACATTGCAAAATATATTGATTGGGGTCCGTTCTTTATAGCCTGGGAAATGCCAGGCCGTTTTCCTGAAGTATTATCAGATAAGATTTTTGGTGCAGAAGCAAAGAGAATTTATGATGACGCACAAACCCTTTTAAAGAAGGTCATTGATGAAAAATGGTTTACTGCAAACGGCGTAATTGGATTTTGGCCTGCAACAAGCAATAATGCAGACACGGTTACTCTTCAAACAGAAAAAGGTGAAGTAACCCTTGAATCTCTTCGTCAACAATTGAAAAAAGCAGTTGGTCAACCAAGTTTTTCATTGAGCGATTTCATCTGCCCTGCCGAGCTCGGTAATGATTTTATGGGTGCATTTGCAGTGAGTGTGTTTGGAGCCAGCAAATGGGTTAAAAAATTTGCAGATGAACACGATGAATATAATAAGATCATGGTACAGATCCTTGGCGATCGTTTAGTGGAAGCCTTTGCAGAATGTTTACATGAAAAAACAAGAAGAGAATATTGGGGTTATGCCAAAGATGAAAATTTAAGTAATCAAGAATTGATCAAAGAAAATTATAAAGGTATTCGCCCGGCTCCCGGTTATCCCGCCTGTCCTGATCATACAGAAAAACTAAAACTTTTTGACCTGTTGAATGCGCAGGAAAATATCGGAGTTGAATTAACCGAGAGCCTCGCCATGAACCCGCCGGCTTCTGTTTGTGGTTGGTATATTGCTCATCCTCAAAGCCATTATTTTGGTGTTGGGAAGATCATGCAGGATCAATTAAAAGATTATGCAAAGAGAAAAGGAATGAGTATCGATGAAGCAACGAGATGGTTGAGACCTGTCTTAGAATAGCTATTTCAATTTAAATATCTCTACCTTTCAATATTAAAATACAAATCATGGGAAAACAATTCTCTCTTCTGCTGGCTACAGCCCTATTTTATTTTTCTGCTTCGGCACAGAATAATCAAAAAATTGTGTTTGATTTTGTAAAAGCTGATACCGCGGATTTCCGGATCATGGTTACACAGATAAAAAATGTTTTAAAAGAGGATCCTAACACTGCTATTGAAGTTGTTTGCTATGGTCCCGGTTTGATGATGCTGGTTAGCGACAAAACCAATGTGTCAAAAGAAATGGAAGAGCTACAAAAATCTCCAAATGTAAGTTTTGCCGCCTGTGCAAACACTATGCGCAGACTTAAAGTAGAAAAGAGCCAGCTGGTGAGCTTTGCAAAAGTTGTACCTGTTGCAATGCTTGAATTATCCAAACGCCAGCAGGAAGGCTGGAGCTATATTAAAGCGGGGTTTTGAGGATGCTCCGTGAATGAAAAATATAGACATGATTTAAAATACATTTATGTCATTATCAGATAAGCTAAAATCATTTTTACAACAAAAAGAAAAAAATAATATGGAAGCAGGTGAAGCATTTCTTGCCGAAAATGGAAAAAGGGAATCAGTTGTAACACTGCCAAGCGGTTTACAATATGAAATTATAACCCAGGGCGATGGCCCGAAACCTTTAGCACATAATACTGTAACCTGTCACTATCATGGCACTACTATAAAAGGCGAAGTATTTGATAGTTCTGTTCGTCGTGGACAGCCAGCAAGCTTTCCATTAAATGCAGTGATTAAAGGATGGACCGAAGCCTTACAATTAATGCCAACTGGTAGCAAATGGAAATTATATATTCCACCTCATTTAGCTTACGGTAATAGAAGCATCAGTCGTGAGATCGGGCCTAACAGCACACTGATCTTTGAAGTGGAGCTAATTTCATTTAAGTGAAATTTATTCTTTATTCCAGATCCGCAGATTAAGGTTCAGTTCATCAATGATGTCAAAAACTATATGGACGGTGTTGTAATAGTCGCCTAGCCTGTTATAATCATTTTCTGAAAAGACAGACGGCTCGAATAACTCATCACTGATAGGTATTGCTACATATACATTTGTATCAACAAAAGAATAAGAGGTACGATCTCCCATAAGATCCTGTAGTTTTACAAGCCGCTCCATAAATGACGGGGTAAGAATATACCTGGCCTCTACCTGGTCACTGCTGTAAACAATAAATTTATTTTCGAATTCTATGCTCTCAAGTTTTACTTTTTCAAGATTCCAGGCAAATGAAGAAAACATATTAGAAAAAAAGCCAAGCTGGGGATTGTTCTCGCTATAGATAAAAGTGCGGCCTTGAAAGTTTTTATTGAAATCACCAATAAAGAATAAGCCTTTGAAAATAGTTTGCCAATGTGTGCTCTTACCAGAGCTTACTCTTTTTTCTGTATGAAGTTCTGAAAAGCAAAAAATTGTCTTATCTCTCCTCCCTTCCACATAATCATCACCACGGTAGCGATCAGTATGCTCTAAATAAAGACCACTGTTCTCATAATCATTTTTATGAACACAACCTACGGGGTTATAATGCAACTCAGTGTCAATGAACTTAATTATACTGTGAACAACATTTTCTTTAAACCAACTAACATAGTTCTTCCTTTTATTATAGAAGATCACCAGCAGTATAATGGCAGCTATCAGTGAAATAAAAGCTCCGATAGCCACACCTTGTATATTATTAGAGGCGGCATAAAAAAAACCGGCAGCAGAAAATATGATCAGGATAGCTCCAAAGATCCCAAATGCAGCAACGCTCTTTCGTTCCTTTTCTTGTGGTGCGATCAAACCCTTTAGTTCACTATTGTAAAATTCATTGAAATCTGTTCCTGCCTGCATAACAATTGTTTAAAATTTAAAGGCTGGAACTTCTCTATGCTCATCAGCAATACTAAAAAAGGTCTTGTGTTTTAATCCCATCCATGAAGCGACCAAACTGGAAGGAAACATTTCAATACCATTGTGATAATCATTAACTGCCGCATTATAGAAACGGCGGGAAGCCGCCAGTTGTTCTTCAGCTTCATTGATAGCTCCCTGTAATTTCAAAAAATTTTCGCTTGCTTTTAATTGAGGATAGTTTTCAAAGCTTGCAAATACATTCTGTAAAACCGAATTGATCTTATTATCCAATTCTACCTTATCATTCGTGTTTAAATTTTCTACTATTACTTTTTGCCGAAGCTCAGTCAGATGTATCAGCACATCTTTTTCATGTGTCATATAACCTTTGACAGTTTCTACAAGCTGCGGGATCAGGTCATAGCGCTTTTTCAGCATTACGTCCATTGAAAAGTATGCATTGTCGATCGCATTTTTCTTTTGTATCAAATTATTATAAATAATGATCAGCACGAGTATAATAATAACAACAGCCGTAAGAAAAATGTATATCATTTATTCATGGTTTTAAAATTCCCTTTAACTCTTCTTTCAATTGTTCAGGAGTATGAAAATGTATCCCTTTTATTCCCAATTCCTCCGCTGCTTTTATATTTCTTAAATTATCATCTATAAATAAGGCCTGTGCGGGATTTACATTGTATCGGTCTAAAAGTTTTTGATAAAATTCATGAAAAGGTTTTCTTGTTTTCTCATCACCGCTTACCACCCTGCCATCAAACCAATGCAAAAAATCATAACGTTCTAAAGCAATATGAAATGTTTCTGCACTCCAGTTTGTGAGGGCATAGGTTTTCATGCCTGGTATTTGTTTTAATTCTTTGAATATTTCTACCGTTCCATTTATGGGCCCTCCCAGCATTTCCTCCCATCGTCCATAATAGGCTTTTATTTCCTTTTCCCATTCGGGATGCTGAGCAACTAACTCTTCCGTCGCCTTTGCAATTGGGTACCCTGCGTCCTGGTTCTCGTTCCAATCGTGAGTAGCTACATTTTCAAAAAACCAATCTATTTCTTCTTCCGTTTTAAAAATTGTACGGTATACATAGCGGGGGTTCCAATCAATAAGCACTCCGCCAAGATCGAAAATGACAGTGTTAATTTCCATGATGTTTCTATTTCATTTTAAAATATTATCAAAAATAAGCCTCATCTTCTTTCCATCAGCCAGGGGGAACGTTTACGGGGTTTTATTTTATAATTCGTGCTGATATAGGTGCGAATATGTGACATAGCCTCATTAATATCATCAGTAAGCAATACCAGCGATAGATCTTCCTTTGCTATTGACCCGTTATTCGCCATGTGTTCCAGTACATCCCAAAGTTCCTTGTAATATTCTTTTCCAAATAATACCATAGGAAATTGGGTGACCGTTTTTGTTTGAATCAATGTAAGCGTTTCAAAAAATTCATCCATAGTTCCAAAACCACCCGGCAGAATGACAAAAGCATAAGAATATTTTACGAGCAAAACTTTTCGAACAAAAAAATGTTCAAATGTGATCGATCGATTCATATAGGGATTGGGCTGTTGTTCAAATGGTAACTGGATATTGCATCCCACAGAGATACCTCCATTTTCAAAAGCGCCACGATTTGCAGCTTCCATTATACCAGGACCGCCGCCCGTCATGGTAACAAAGCCGAGGGCTGAAATCCTTTTCCCAAATTCTCTTGCAGCAATATAAAATTTATGATCCTCTTTAAATCTTGCTGAGCCAAACACAGTAATACAAGGCCCTATAAAATGCAGTTTGCGAAAGCCTCGGATAAATTGCCAGAAAACCCTGAATGCAAATGATAATTCAAAGCCCCTGCTTTTCGGACCATCAAGATAAACATGTGATTTCGGTGGTATAAGGTGTTCTTCGGGTTTCATTTTTTAATTCCTTCTTTGTGATAAAAATAGAATAATCCTGCTACACTTATTTATTCAATTCATTTAACTTGTCATCATAAACTTTTATAATGCGAATTATCTCTTACAATGTAAATGGAATAAGAGCTGCGATCAAAAAAGGATTTCTTGACTGGCTGAAAACAAACCCAGCTGATGTGATCTGCGTACAGGAAACAAAAGCATTAAAAGAAAATGTAGATCATATATTATTTAATGATCTCGGTTATCATGACTATTGGTTCAGCGCACAAAAAAAAGGATATAGTGGCGTAGCAGTATTTACAAAAATAATACCCGATAAAATTGAAGTTGGTAATGGTCATAGCGTAAGCGATGATGAAGGAAGAATTATTCAACTCGATTTTAAAGATGTAAAACTCGTTAATGCATATTTTCCCTCAGGCACAAGTGGTGATATAAGACAAACATTTAAATATCATTGGCTTGATGAATTCTTTACCTGGATCAATAATTTAAAAAAGAAACATCCAAAGCTGATACTCTGCGGTGATTACAATATTGCACATAAAGAAATTGATATTCATGATCCAAAAGGCAATAAAAATTCATCAGGATTTTTGCCCGAAGAAAGAAAATGGATGGATAAATTCTTTGAAAATGGCTGGACAGATACATTCCGTGAATTTCACACTGAGCCTCATAGATATAGCTGGTGGAGCCAGCGCTTTCCTACTGTTCGTTTGCAAAATAAAGGCTGGAGAATTGATTATATAAATGTTACAGATCCGCTAAAAAAGAAGTTAAGGGATGCGGAAATTTTTCCAGATGTAAAGCATTCTGACCATTGTCCGGTATATTTAGATATCGAAATATAAAGCTGCATTTGAGATTTTTGTTGTCTGGTTAGAGCAGCTATTATTCACCAAACCACCTCCGATGACTGGATTGATCTTTCTGCTCATCCTCATTCCGCTGATTGCCTTTATTATCCTTGTTATTATTTTAAACCGAACGTCTGAGCAGCAAAAACTCACTGAATCATTATATGATCGTATAAAATTCTTAAGCGAAGACATTGCAAAGCTTTCTAAAGAAGTCAGAGAACTAAAGCAACCGGTTGAAACAAAAAATATAACTGTTGAAGAAAAGCCCGTACAAAAAACATTTGTACCACCACCGATAGCAGTAACTCCAAAAGAAGAAAAGAAAGAAGAGGTTAAGCCAGTCTTTATACCTGAAATAAAAAAACCAGAACCACAACCTGTTATTGAGATCAAACAAGAAGAGATCATTGTTGAGAGAAAAGTATCTCCTAAATCCTTTGTTCCTTCTTCAAAATCAGAAACCGACCTTGAAAAATTTATTGGAGAAAATCTTTTAAGTAAAATAGGCATTACTGTATTAGTATTAGGTATTTCCTTTTTTGTAAAATATGCGATAGATCAAAATTGGATAAAAGAAGCTGGTCGTGTTATCATTGGTCTTATTGCCGGCGGCATATTGATCGGTATTGCGCACCGAATAAGAAATAGTTATCGTTCTTTTAGTTCTGTATTGATGGGAGGTGGTCTTACCGTTTTTTATTTCACCATAGCGTTTGCATTTCATCAATATCATCTTATCAGCCAAACGGCGGGATTTATTATCATGGTTATCATCACTGCGTTTGCAGTGCTTTTGTCTCTTTACTACGATCGGATGGAATTAGCCATTTTGGCAACGATCGGTGGATTTATCACACCTTTTCTTGTTAGCACAGGGCAGGATAATTATATAGCTCTCTTTATCTACCTCTGTATCCTGAATTCCGGATTGATGGTACTGGCCTGGTTTAAGCGTTGGCCCACTATAAATATCATTGCGCTATTTTTTACAACAATAATTTATGGCAGTTGGCTGATCAAAAAAATGTGGTTTGATTATCCCCTGGTGGTTCCTTATAAAGATGCTATGTTGTTTGGAACATTATTTTACCTGCAGTTTGTCGCTATGAATATTGTAAACAATATTCGTCAAAAGAAAGTTTTCAATGCTTTTGATTTTATTGTTGTACTGAGTATAAATTTTCTTTTTTATCTCGCTGCCTTGTTTATTCTTCCTTATTGGAATCATGGAAATTATAACGGTCTATTTACTGCTTTGCTTGGTATTTTTAATTTGTTATTGGTCCTTGGCTTTAAACAAAAGAAAACGATCGATCCAAATTTTTTATCCTTGCTTACAGGTTTAGCAATCACTTTTATTTCTTTAACGGCTCCTGTACAATTCAAAGGAAATCATGTCACCTTATTCTGGGCTGCTGAAACAGTGATCTTATTCTGGCTCTTTCAAAAAAAACGAACTATTCAGCTTAAAGTCGCTTCACTTATTCTCGCAGTGCTTATGCTTGTAAGTGTTGGTACCATCTGGATACAAGTTTATTTTTCTGATCATCAGCTTATCCCAATACTTT
>Ga0184625_10001286_pt1 | contig 10362 bp, 11 predicted proteins | sample PLM3_30_b1_FD_133151 | JGI IMG/M metagenome (GOLD analysis project Ga0184625, IMG submission 133151) | Groundwater sediment microbial communities from an aquifer in East River, Colorado, USA - PLM3_30_b1 | ecosystem: Environmental > Terrestrial > Soil > Riparian zone | place: USA: East River... | reverse complement strand
CGGTTCGCGATCGTGGGGCGGCCGAACGTGGGGAAGTCGAGCCTGTTCAATCGGTTGGTGGGCGAGGAGCGCTCGGTCGTCTACGAGGAGGCGGGGACGACCCGGGACGCCGTGGATGCGCTCGTGAGCTGGCCGGACGGCCCCGTCCGCTTCGTCGACACGGCGGGGTTTCGGAGGCCCTCCAGGGTCCAGGGCGTGGAGTACTACAGCTTCCTTCGTGCGGAGCGCGCGATCGAGCGCGCGGACGTAGCGCTGCTCGTGCTCGACGCATCGCAGGGGTTCACCGGCGAGGACAAGCGGATCGCGGCCCGTGTGATGGAGGTCGGTCGCGGCCTGGTCGTGGTCGCCAACAAGTGGGACCTGATCGAGGAGCGCGACCGGAGCTTCAAGGAGCTGACCGAGCTGCTCTCCCCCTACGCGGGAGCGCCGGTGCTCCGCACGTCCGCGATGGGGGGCACCGGCGTTCACCGCCTCCCGGCCGTGCTGTCGCAGGTCCGCGAGCGCTGGAACAGCAGGGCGCCCACGGCAAGGGTGAACGAGGTGGTCGCCGCCGCGCAGGCCGAACAGCAGGCCCCGGGCGGGATCCGCTACCGGTATGCGACCCAGGTGGCCGCCGGGCCGCCGCGGTTCGTGCTGTTCGGCGCGGGCCCCCCGTCGGCGAGCTACCAGCGGTTCCTGGAGGGGCGCCTGCGCCGGGCGCTCCACCTCGAGGGCGTTCCGATCGGCATCCGTTTCCGCCCGGGCCGCCGCCGCACCCGCTGACGCCGACCGGGTCCGCACCGGCTCCGCTCACCACCGGTAGACTCCCCGGGCACGGGCCGTGGCGCAGCTTGGTTAGCGCGTCTGACTGGGGGTCAGGAGGTCGCGGGTTCGAATCCCGCCGGCCCGACTAGCAGGGGAAATGCGTTGCATGCTTGACGCACACCGCTCGGAGGGAGGTCAGGGCCAGAGCGGATCGGTGATGCCAGCCGCCGGGCGGATCAGGGGGTCAAATCGCCCGAACGGGTGACGGCCGCGTCGTGGCGTCCCGTAGAACCATCGAGCGACATGACTGGCGGCGCTGCGCGATGGTACTCAGGGCGTCTCCGTCAATAGGTCTCTACGCCTTCCACCGGGAGCTGCAGCCATGTCGATCCTCGAACGTCCCACCTCGCCAGAGGCTCAGGCCGCAGAGAAGAGACCGCCAGGCGACCGACTCCGCGTGATCACCGCGGGGGACGTCGGCAACATCGATGCTCGGCTGGGGGCCCGTGGGTTTGACGTGGTCGCGGTCGCCGAGACGGAGGACGCGCTGGTCCATGCCGTGTCGGCGGACGAGCCGGATGCCATCGTCGTCGAGGCTGATCTCTGCGACTCGCTCGAGCGGGTTCGAGATCTGGCACCCGATGCAGTGCTCATCGCCGTCGGCGATCACACGCCCCCCGGCGCGGTCGGTCGCATCGAGCCCGGGGTGTCGGGCACTGTGATGGCAGGGCTCCTGCACGCCCTCGTCGCCGATGGCGTCGGAGCGGCCGCTGTGTGGGGGCTCGTGCCCGCGTTCGCGCAGGGGGCGGCGGTCCAGGTTCCCCAGAGCGTGCTCGGATCGCTGCTGTCCGCCAAAGCGGATCTCCTGTGGACGTACCTTGTGAACGCGGTCAACGCGTTTAGCGGTCATGCCGAACTCGTGACCGCCGCGGGCCTGGCGGTGACCGTGTCCGCGGGCGTTGTGCTCACGATGAGCGGCCCGCGGACTGATGACGCACGTCCGTCGCGCGTCCTCATTCCCGCCGTCGACCGTGCGCCGAACGAGCCAGCGCCCCAGCATCCGGTCTTCGGTCTGTCATCGACGACACCCATCTCCACTCCTGGTCCCTTCGGGAACGAGACCGAGCCCGGCGACCAACGGGGGCCGAACCGGGGCGACCCCAGTGATCATGATCGGCACGACGGTCTGGGTGAGAACGAGCACAACCAAGGGGAGGACAACAACAACCACGTGGTGAACGAGGGCAGCGACGATCAGACCGTGAACGAGAGCGGCGACGATCACGGCCAGAACGACGACCCTCACGGGCAGAACGACGACCCTCACGGCCAGAACGACGACCCTCACGGCCAGAACGAGGGCAACGACGAACACGGCGTGAACCAGGACAAGGACAAGGGCAAGAACGAGGACGACAAGACAGATGAGGGTAACGACCATGCCGAAAACGAAGACACCGAGACCGAAGCCGACGACGACGACCAGGGTGAGAACGAATCAGAAGGCGACCAGGACGAAGGCAACGACGACCAAGGCGAGGACAACGATAGTCAGGGCGAGGACGAGTGACCCAAACCGCTCCGCTATGAAGACCATTCTTGACTCGTTAGCAGTCCGGTTCCCGCAGAATCCCTTCACCGAAGGGCCGAGGTCCGGGAAGATCGCAATCTTGACTCGACGTCGACCAAGTTCCGGTGTGTGGGCTCCGCCGGTTCGCCACGCGGCGCGGGCTCCCGGTGCGCCCTATCGCGTAGGGCAGCATCCCGCAGCATGCCGACGAGCACCGCCCGAAGCCAACCGCTCCTCGCGCAGGGTGTTTCGGACCAGAGGACGGGGGTACCCTCGCTTGCGGAGCGATCTGGAGCACCGGACTGGGTCTGCTGTTCTCAGCTAAGGGGCGCGCAGCCCCCCCTGTCTCCGGAGGCTGAGTACATGAGCGACCGGGGTTCCGGATCGCTCCATTCAAACTCCGACACGCGTGTGTTGGCCCGAATCAACGCCGCGGCTCGCAGCCTTGTCCCGGTTCTCTGCTCCCACCCTAGCCGTCGGCCTCCCGCCACCATCCCGACCAGCACCGCTCGGAGCGTCCGGTCCTCCTCGCAGTCGATCAGGAGCTCGGCGAAGGCGCGACTCTCCGGATAGCCCCAGAACTCTCCGATCCGGTCGGCCCGCTCGAAGTCGGAGAGCATGAGGACGTGGAGGAGTTCGGCGCGGGGAGCCGCTCCGAGACTCGAGGCGCTCCCTAAGTCGGCGCTCGAGCTCGTCGGGTCACACGGACGCTCAATCAAACCACCCCAGCGGTCGACAACTAACGCGTCGATCCGAGGAGGGAGCGTCATGCCCTGGACCAGGTGGCGGGAACCGTTCACTTGGTTCGTTCGCGGGATCGTTGGCTTCGTGATGAACCCCCGTGGTCGGTCCTGCGTCATTTGTGGCACCCGCCTCAAGCGGGGCGTGCGGGTGTGTCCGAGGTGCGGATACTGGCCCGGCGCCTTTCGCCCTGCGCTTCCACATCCCCTGGCTGGCTCGCCGGAGACCATGCCGCCCGCTCCGCCGACACCACCTGGTTAGCGCCCGGGCTTCTCGCCCTCTCGCAGCATCCCGACCAGCACCGCCCTAAGTGTTCGGTCTTCCTCGCGGTCGATCATGTCGGTCGGATCGCAGTCGGCGCTTGATTTCTTCGCCTGAAGCCGGACGTCTACATCAGGCGTTACGGCGGCGAAGGCTCAAGGCTCCGGCGAGGGTGACGGCTCCGGCGAGGGTGACGGCTCCGGCGAGGGTGACGGCTCCGGCGATGGCGAAGGCTTCGGGGGCTTCGTGGGTTTCGTGGGCTTCGGGGTGGACGATGGCTCCGGCGAGGGCGACGGCTCCGGGGATGGCGAAGGACTCGTCGTGGGCGAAGGATTCGGACTGGGCGATGGAGATGGAGACGGCGAAGGGACCGGCGTCGGTCGCGGGTCTGGTGATGGCTGAGGATCAGTCCCTGAAGCGGGATCGTCTCCGGCGAACGTAGACAGGTCACCGCCGCTGGGGAACAGCAGGGCCGGCGAGGAGTGGCTGTTTCCGCCCTGACCATCTCGGCTTGCCGCTATTGGCTCGGCCTCGTTCTGTCCCGGGGCCCCCGGATTGGTCGCGACGTATGGCCCACCGTTGTCGCCTGTCTTCGCAGCGAATGCTCCTTTGGGGCCGGAAACCGGACTCATCTCAGCATCCCTCGCCAAGAACCCGACCACGAGCAGGCCACCGATGGCTGCGGTTATCAGGGTGAGTACCTGTTCTCGAGACGGGTTCGGCGTTCGTTCCAGCAGGAGGGAAGCTCTGGCCCGCAAGTGCCGTATCCGGATTCGTGTGCGCTGTTGCACGGACCTCAGCCGCCTCGAGAGCACATCATCGCCGCCCCAAGCTGGGTCACCCCCCACGAACCAACGGCTCTCGCTCGGAAGGCGTCCATCGCGCTAGCACCCCTAGAGGGAGCGCATCGTGTCCAGGCAGGCCACTGCGCGCCCTTCCTACGCTACCCGGCGCACGTTCGGTGAAACTCTTGTCACACTAATCCGTGCGCTCGGCCATGCACGGGACGTTGGGCCCTAGACCGCCGGATCGTCGTGCGGGGACCTTCAGCAATTCGAAGGAGATGCCGATAGCTATATATGGATCTCCATTTCTTCCTGGCAATTGATCGGTCGGAGTCACTCGAGCTCATCGGTGCGCCGCTTCTTGGAGTCGGGGCGTTCCACCTGGTGAGGACTGAGCTTGTCTTCGATTCCTACAGGAGATTCAACGAGGGGAAGAAGTGGTTTCAGTTCTATGGCGGGGTCTCGCCTACTTGGACCCGCCTTGTTGGATGGGGATATGTCGCCGTCGCCATCGTGGCGCTGATAGCAGCATTCACGAGCTGACGGCTGTTGGCGGTCCTAACACCAGGGACGCGCCGCGCACCGTGCCCTTAGCGTGACCCTTCTTCGCCGAGCTCCTACAGCCGGCTCACCGTCCTGCCTCGCGCAGCATGCCGACCGGCACCGCCCGAAGGACCCGATCCTCCTCGCAGTCGATCAGCTTCGGAAGACCGGGTCATCTTGGATTGGAGGACCACAGCGACTTGACGTCGCTCATTTCACCGTCTGATCTGTCCGGCGAACCCAGTCACGGAAGAACCGCACCAGGCCGTCAGGTATTACCTGCTCGTCGAGGAGGAACTGCGTCCCGGTTAGCTCGAATAGACGCTGCGCTGCTGGGCTCGCCCCGCTCACAATCAGTCGATGTCCGTTGCTCATTGCACGCCTCCTGGCCTCAAGGAAGGCGAGCAGTCCCGACGAGTCGATGAACGTCAGGTCCCGGAGATCGAGGACAATCGTCGAGACGCCGTTGCCCTCGAAGGGGGCCAGGTTCTCTCTCAGGATCGGAGCGGTTGCTATATCGAGTTCACCGCTGAGGGCCATGACGGCAACGCCGTCGTGCTCCTCGACACGGGTTCCGAACGGTGGTTGCGGCCTCATGGCGCGCCCCCCTCTGGTCAGGATCGGGCCTGGGGGTGCACCGTTCCGGGTGGAGGCCGGGGGTTGGGGCCACCGTACTGCTCGAACCACGGACGCTTTGGGGTTCGGGTCCAGCTAGCATACGCCCTCGTCCTCCGGATAGATGGAGGCCTCAGATCGCAGGCTCGCCGTGCGGCGGGGTCTAGCGTTCGCCTTCCCGCCACATCCCGACCAGCACCGCCCGAAGCACCGGTCCTCCTCGCAGGAGCTCATGAGCGTCGAGACCAATTTCTCCAATCGGACGGGACGGCCTGCCGGGGGTTGGGCCGGGGGGAGCGATAACCCCGGCCCTCCCGCCCTATCCACTAACCAGCTCCTGGTCGAGCCGTCTTCAGTGCTGGCTCACCTGGTAGCAGGCCACGTCGTACTGAGAGACCGCGTTCGAGCTGCCGTTCGCGGCGGACGGCGTACCGGGGCTGCCCGCGTACACGCCACCGGCGATACCGCCGTTCTCATTGAACGCCGATCCGGGCGCCGAGGCGGAACGGCCGGGCTCGGCCGGCGCGCTCTGACTCAGGCAGGACTGCGAGGGCTGCCCGGTCCCCGAGGGGTTCGCTGCCGCGCTCGCAACCCCTGGGACCGCGAGGACACCGACCAGGAGCGCGGCGAGGAACCCTCGCTGGATGATCCTGGACATGGCTGCCTCCTTCCCTTCGGCCCGTTTTGGGCCAGTCATAGGCCATACGGCTCGTCGCTTCGGGGTGTTCAGCGATCCGTGTGGCGAAGATGTCACGATGGAGTCGCCGTTCTCGGCCGAGCCGCTAAGACGGTGGAGATCGGCGTTGGGGAGGAGCCGGCCCGAGGGCGTCGAGACGAGCCTTGAGCCGTCGTCCGAGTTCATTGGCCGCACGCGTCCCCGATAATCTTGGTGATTTGGCTGACAACACAGGCAATTTGCAGATGAACGGTGCACAGAGTCATACTCGATTCGGCCGAGGGGACTGCATTATGGCGATGGCACTTACAAAGGACGAACGACTAGTTCTGCGGTATCGCGCCTCAGGCAGAAGCATTGAGGAGATCGCTGCCACCCTCAACTGGCCGCTCCAGGCGGTGCGGTGGACCTGCACGCACCCGCTCATCGCATGGGTGCTGGACGAACTCGAAGCAAGAACCACCCGGCCGAGTCCCCTGGGGCAGGTATAGAGGGAAGCCAGGGCGCAATCGTCGACTACATCGCCAGACGATGGGCGTCAAGGCGTTCTTGGAGTCGGCGCTCCAACTCGTCGGATCTCATCGTCGGAGACGAAACGTCAATCGCTTCGTCGATAACGTTGTGTGAGTTCGCATCCTGCTCGGCCACGGCGTGGACGTGCGTTCGAGGGAGAATCGCGGCGTTCAGCGTGTTGGGCCCATTGGTCGCCGTCGGCGCTCTCGAGGAGCTGGTCCGACAGCTCGCCTGGCGGCGACGCTGATACGCTCGCGCCCCGGTGTTTTGGGAGGATGCGGCTCGCCTCGCTGACGCGCTCGGACCAGCGGCGCGTCGGGATCTTGTCTGCGTGTCCGGCCTCACCGATGAACTGTTCAGGTGCTAGTCGCCGGGATCGGACGCCGTCCTCGCCGCGCTAGGAAAGCCAGCAACCTCCCGGAGACGGCGTACTGAGAGCAGCGCTGTCACGATGCCCGCAAGGACCATCAGGAAAGCGCGGACGTAACGCGGCCGTGCGTCCCACCAGATCGACCACCTGTCCATGGTTGGGCGACGCTACCGCCTTTCATCGCGCGGCGCGACCGTCGTGCCCTGTCTAGAACGCGCCCCCGACCCGTCAATCTCTTGGAAGGAGGTCTCGGGGCCAGGGGCGCACGGTGATGCTACGGAGGCCGAACCACGCCACGCTCGACGGGTTCCCCGACCCTGGCGGGGAAAGCCGCCGGGATTGCGGCCTTTCGGGGTCTGATTCCCTATCCCCGCCAGGGCATGATCGAGGAGCTGTCTCGCGCCCAGGATTACGCCGATGCAGATCAATCGGCAGGTCCTGGTTTTCGACGCCGCAGACCTCGCGGCCGAGAGCAGCTTCTGGGCCGGGGTGCTCGACGGAACCGTAGATGCCGAGGATGACTGGCGCATGGTGATCGTCGAGGGTGAACCGCGGGTCGGGGTTCAGCTGGCTCCCAACCACGTCCCGCCCGACTGGCCCGACGGGACACCGGAGCAGCAGATCCATCTCGACCTGTGGGTCGACGACTTCGCGGCCGCACACGATCGTGTCATGTCGCTGGGTGCGAAAGTGCTCAAGCCTGTAGCCGACGTGGACTCCGCCGACAACTTCCAGGTCTACGCGGATCCAGCAGGGCACCCCTTCTGCCTGTGTTGGATTCGTCGAGACTGACGAAGTCGCGAGGAGCTCGACTTGATCGGCGCGTAGGAGCAACGGCGCTCAGAGCACGGCTGGCATCAACCGGACGAGTTCCCGCTTCTGGCACCGCTGAATGAGTCCGACGCCGCCGTCTGCGGAGGATTCGGCGATCCTGCAGTCGCTCACGAACGCCGGCCACGGTCTCGAGACCCTCAACCTGCGACGCTCAACCCCGAGTTGAGGCGGGTTGAGGGTTGGGTCGGGCCCCGACCAGGTTGCAGACAGCGGATAACTGGGCGGCTCTCGGTCGCCGGTTTCATGCGTAGCGTCGGCGTCAGCACATCGTTCAGCCAGGGATAGCTGGGGTCAGGAGGTCGCGGGTTCGAATCCCGCCGGCCCGACCGGTGGTAGGTTCGCCGCGCCATGAGCGAGCCGGGCTCGACCGACCGCGTCCTGACGATCCCGAACCTCATCTCCTCGCTCCGCATCGCGCTGATCCCCGTCTTCGTCGTCCTGATCGTGCACCCGAACACCACGCGAGCGGGGCTGGTGCTGTTCGTGGTGGTGGTCGCCACCGACTGGATCGACGGGGCCCTCGCCCGTGCCACCGGGCAGGTCTCCGACCTGGGCAAAGTCCTGGACCCGGTCGCCGACCGGCTGGCGATCGCCGCGGGCCTGATCGCCCTCGTGGTTGCCGACGCCTTCCCGCTGTGGGCGGCGCTCCTGATCCTGGTCCGCGACGTGGTCGTGCTGATCGCCGGGCTGGTGTTGCTCTCGACGCGCCGGGCGCGGATCGAGGTGCGGTACCTCGGCAAGGTCGCGACGTTCGCGTTGATGGCCGCGATCGCCGGCATCGCGTGGGGGACACTCGGCTACCCGCTCGCGCCTGCGGCGCTCGTGTGCGGGTGGGCGTTCTACGCCGCGGGGATCGTCGAGTACTACGTGGCGACCGTCCTGTACGTTGGCGACCTCCGACGCGCCTGGCGGGGCACCAACGATCGCGCGGTCGACCCCGCGACGTGAGCCGGGTCGGTCCATCGCGCCCGGCGTGCTACCTTCCAGCCTCATGACGTCGTGACGGGCTATGGAACATCGCGCCCAAGGACAAGCCCCCAAGGAGAAGCCAATGGAGTTCCCCGAGGACCTGCGGTACACGAAGGAGCACGAGTGGGCGCGCGACGAGGGCTCGAACCGCGTCCGCGTCGGCATCACCGACTTCGCGCAGGACGCGCTCGGCGACGTCGTCTACGTCGACGTTCCGCAACAGGGGGCGACCGTGACCGCGAACCAGCCGTTCAGCGAGGTCGAGTCGACCAAGTCGGTCTCGGACGTGTACGCGCCCATCTCCGGGACGGTCGTCGAGCGGAACCTCCACCTGGAGGAGCGTCCCGAGCTCGTCAACGAACAGCCCTACGGCGAGGGCTGGCTCGTCGTCCTCGAGGTCACCGACGCGGCCCTCCTCAGTGAGCTGATGGACGCCGTCGCCTATCGAGCGTTCGTCGAGCAACAGACCGACTAGCCCGCACGGGCTCCCGAGGTCGACCTCGGACGCCGGTCCAGGTGGAGCCTCGCGGACGCTCGAAACCTCGACCACCGATCGCGGGAGCCCCGACGGCGTCCTTGAGGTGGAGCGGGCGGACACCACAGGTTGCTCCGGGGCGGTAGTGGAGCCCGCCCCCGGCCGACCCTCGATGCTTGGGTCTCGCTCACCTCGACCGTTGCACCCGATCGAGTCCCGAACCGTCGAGTTGCCTTGCGAGCCCGGCAGGGGTCCGGTTGACCCTTCGTGGGTGGAACGGTAGTTTCGAGTGGGTCTCGAGGTCGAGGTTGAGCCTCTGGAGCCTCTGGGACCGCACCGTCGAGGTGAGACGAGCGCAACGGGGGGTCGAGCGTGTACTGCACCCGGTGTGGACATCCGAACAAGGACGAGGCGCGCTTCTGCGCGAACTGTGGTGCTGTCCTGCAGGAGGAGACCACCCTCGGCCTCAACCCGGTCGAGATCGAAGCGGAAGGTCCCGAGGACTTCCCCTTCCCGGAGGACGAGCTCAAGGCGGGGCAGGCGCTCCTGCTCGTCAAGCACGGGCCCAACGCGGGGTCGACCTTCATGATCGAGGGTGACGTCACGAGCACCGGACGCAACCCGGAGAGCGACGTCTTCCTCGACGACATCAGTGTGAGTCGCAAGCACGCCGAGATCCGTCGCCACCCCGACGGCTTCTACATCCACGATCTCGGGAGCATGAACGGCACCTACGTGAACCGCGAGCGCGTGGAGGTCACCAAGCTCGCCGGTCACGATGAGGTCCAGATCGGCCGGTTCCGACTCGTGTTCTTCGTGGGGGAGTGAGGGACGTGGCGACCCGCAACTACCAGTCGATCGGCGAGGTGCTCGTGTCGGTCAAGACTGAGTTCCCCGACATCACGATCAGCAAGATCCGGTTCCTCGAGTCCGAGGGCCTCATCGAACCCGAACGCACGCCGTCGGGGTACCGCAAGTTCTACGAGAAGGATGTCGACCGCCTGCGTTCGATCCTGCGGATGCAGCGCGACGAGTACCTCCCGCTGAAGGTGATCAAGGACCGGCTGTTCGAGACCGACGCGTTGGACGGCCAGGGCGGAGACGGCGGTTCGATCGAACCGGTCGCTCCCGAGCCCGACGAGGAGCTGGCCGAGGCACCGACGGGTCTGCAGATGTCGATCGAGGAGATGAGCGCCGCCACGGGGATCGATCGCGAGCGGATCCGCGAGCTCGAGTCGTTCGGGCTCGTGAAGGAGCACGGACCCG
>Ga0184625_10001283_pt1 | contig 10366 bp, 5 predicted proteins | sample PLM3_30_b1_FD_133151 | JGI IMG/M metagenome (GOLD analysis project Ga0184625, IMG submission 133151) | Groundwater sediment microbial communities from an aquifer in East River, Colorado, USA - PLM3_30_b1 | ecosystem: Environmental > Terrestrial > Soil > Riparian zone | place: USA: East River... | reverse complement strand
CTCGATCAGCGTCGACGGGACCACCCCCCTCACAATCAGTTGGCCATAGTCATCCGCGCGTTCATCGTCTTCGCGCTCATGATGTTTGCCGCGCCACCCGCGCACGCGCAGGCGACGGTCGCCGCAGAGTTCGACTTGACCGCGGGATTTTCGGGCGAAGACGTTCGCGCGACGGCCACACAAATGAGGCTGTTTGGCAGAGCGCCGGGGAATGTTGATTTCTTCGGTGAAGTCGTGTGGGGCGACCGATGGGCCGGTGACGCGCCCGTCATCGGCGGCGGCCTTTCCGGCGTCGATCCGACGGGCACGGACGTATTCGGCGCGGCGTATCCGTACGGCGGCCACGCTGTGCTGATGGAAATGTACGCAGAGCGCTACTTCCGCCCGCGCAAAGCCTTCTTCGGTGTGCGCGCCGGCCGCTTCCGCATGCCGTTCGGCATTTACACCCGCAGCGACTACGGCTACTCCGGCTTCCTGCGGCCGCCGCTGATTCGCTATGACGGATACTTCGGCATCTCGAACAACTGGCTCGAAGAAGGCGGGCTGTTTTTCGCGGGCGTCCCGCAGTTGTTCATCGAGGCGAGCGTCAGCCGGCCGCATGATGTCGGCTTCGCCATCAGGCGCAACGGAACCAACGGGTCAGTTCGGGTCCAGGGTTACCGTGGACAATTTGTCGTTGGTGCCAGCTACGCGCGCAGCAACCCGTACTTGTCCCCGCGATTTGCCGTCGGGCGGCAGGCATTTTCAGGTATTGACGTTCGATGGGCGCATCCGGCAGGTGTGCAGGCTCGTGGCGAGCTTCTCAAAGGGCACTCCTACGAAGGCGTATCGACGCTCGGCTGGTACGTCGATGGCATCCTCCATCGGCCGGGTATGGGGCCGTTTACGGCGCTCGTGCGGGGAGAGTCGCTCGACTACGACGCGACGCCGGGACGCGCGCGCGCCGGCAAGCGTGTGACGCTGGCCACGCGAGTGCGACTGCCGGGCCCGGTCACTCTTCAGCTCAACTACCTGCGCCAGCAGGGCGATTTGCCGCGCATCAAGTCCCAGTCGATCGACTTCAGCGCAACGTATTCAATCCGCGTGGATCGCTGACCCTATGCCAACTTCGATCCGCAACGAGATACGGTGGCACAATCGCATGGAGGCCAGGGTCGCCGCCGGCATCCTTCTGCTGGTTACGGTCTCGCTGGCGGCCGTCGTGGTCACGGCTACGCGCGTCACGACACGGAGCGCTGTCGCCCGCGCAGCCGACAATCTGGAAGGCGCCACGGCGGCGTTCTACCGCCTCGTCGACGAGCGCGCCGAATTCGCGGCGCGGCAGACACGCCTCATCACCGAGCTTCCCCTTTTCCGCTCGATGATGATCAACCCGGTGATTGCGAACGACGTCGCCACGCTCACGGCAATGGCCGAGAGCTATCGGCAAAATCTCAACGCGCAATTTGCGATCGTGACGGATCCGGCCGGCCGCCCGTCGGCAACGCCGGGATGGACCGAGGGCCGTGAGATGCCCGCTCAGCTGCAGGCCACGATCCGAGGGGCCGCGGCGGGCGAATCGCGACGCGACATCGTCGCGATCGATGGGCGATTGATCCTGGTGACATCCGAGCCGGCCAAGTTCGCGGAAGCCGAAGTGCTCGGTACGGTGACGTTCGGATTTGCGCTCGACGATCGCGTGGCGCAACAGTTGGCGCAGATTACGCGGGCCGACATCAACCTGGTGTCGGGCAGCCGCCTCGCCGGCAGCAGCTTGAACGCGGCGGCGCAACGGGAAGTCGCGGCGCTGCTCGCCGCGGGCATGCTTGGGAGCGCCGCCGGCGTCTCTGAAAGCGTCAGGACGATCGGCGACCGCGAATTCATCGAAGGCACGTTCCCGCTGTTTCGCGACCGCGCCACCGACACTGGACATCTGGTGTTGCTGCAGGACTGGGCGCCGACGCAGACGTTTCTCGACGAGCTGCGATCGTCGCTCCTCTTCGCCGGGATCGGCGGCTTCGTAATGGCGATGGCAGGCGGATTGTTCTTCAGCCACCGCACCAGCGAGCCACTGATGGAGATGGCGGCAGCCGCGCGCGACATCGCCGGCGGCGACTGGAACCGAACCGTGCCGGCCCGAGGCAGCGCCGAAGCCGCGACGATGGCGACCGCATTCAACGACATGACGCGCAGCCTTCGCGACCAGGCGGACCGCCTCAATGCCTCGTACCTGCGGTTCTCCACGGTCACGCAATCGGCTCGCGACGCGATCATCTCGACCGACGCCGACGGCAACATCACGTTCTGGAACCGCAGCGCGATGGCGACCTTCGGCTACACCGAGGCCGAAGTGCTGGGCCGGCCGCTGACGATGCTGATTACCGAATCGGATCGCGCGGCGTACCGGGCGGCACTGCCCGATCCCAATGCGGACGACCTCACGTTCGGCCACATCATCGAGGTCACCGGCCGCCGGAAGGACGGCAGCAACTTTCCCGGCGAGTTCTCGCTAGCGGCGTTGAATGGACCCGGCGGCACGGCGTTCACGGCCGTCGTGCGCGACGTCATGGAACGCAAACAGTCACAGGACACGCTGAGGCAGCGCGAAGAACAGTTGCGGCAGGCGCAGAAAATGGAAGCGATCGGCCGCCTGGCCGGTGGCGTCGCCCACGACTTCAACAACCTGCTGATGGCCATCCACGGCTATGGCGAGATGCTCGTGCAGAACCTCGAGGAGGGCGACGAGCGCCGCGCCGATGCCGAGGAAATCATCAAGGCCGCCGAGCGGGCCGCCGGCCTCACGCGGCAGCTGCTGGCCTTCAGCAGCCGACAGGTGATCACGCAGCAGGCAATCGCGCTCGATCAGCTCGTCCAGAACATGCAGAACATGCTGCAACGGGTGATCGGCCCCGACATTCAGATGTCCACGAACGTGTGGCCCGATCTCACGCCCGTCCTGGCGGACACGACGCAGGTTGAGCAAATTCTCATGAACCTCATCATCAACGCGCGCGACGCCATGCCGGGCGGCGGCAAGATCGCGATCGAATTGAGGAACATCGAGCTCGACAAGATTGGCGTGGCCGCCCACCCATCGCTCCAACCCGGCGATTACGTCGAGATGTCTGTCAGCGACTCGGGGACCGGCATGGACGCGGACACGCTGTCGCGGATCTTCGAGCCTTTTTTCACGACCAAGGAAACCGGCAAGGGCACAGGTCTCGGCCTGGCGACGGTGTATGGCATCGTCCAGCAGAACAACGGCTCGATCGAGGTGCAGAGCCGTATCGGGCACGGGACGACGTTCTACATCTACCTGCCCCGAGCCACCGACCTGGGCAAGCCCGCGCCGATAATCCCCGCCTCCACCAAGGGCGGCAACGAAACGATTCTGCTCGTCGAAGACGACGACCGCGTCCGTGCGCTGGTGTCGAACATGCTGAGGAAGCACGGGTTCTCCGTGCTGCTGGCATCGGCGGGCGATCAGGCGCTCGAAATTGCCGCACGCCATCGCGGCCGCATCGACCTGCTGCTGACTGATGTGTTGATGTCCGGATTGAACGGCCGCATGTTGTCGGAGCGGCTCACGGCAACCCGCCCCGAAACCCGCGTGCTCTACATGTCCGGTTACTCGGACGACGACATCCTGCGGCTCGGCGTCAAGAAGGCGGCTGCGCATTTCATTCAGAAGCCATTCTCCGTCGACGCCCTCGTGCACAAAATCCGCGAAACGCTCGCGCTTCCCGCGAACGTTCCAGTGCGTAACTAGCTGGTAGGTGGTAGGTGATAGCTGGTAGCTGGTAGCAAAATGCTACTTGCTACTAGCTACCGGCTACCAACTACCGGCTAAGGAAGCGCCAACGCGACGATTTCCGCGCTCGTCGTGCGCGAGCCCACCGACACCGCGATGTACTGCTTGCCGTTGATCGCATACGTCATCGGGTTGCCGCAGGTGCCACCCGGCAGCGTCATTTCGTGCACCACTGCGCCGGTGGCTTTGTCGTAGGCGTAGAACATCTCGCTGCCGCCCGCCCCCGCTCGGAACAGACCGCATCCCTGGCCCGCAAACAACAGCGTCTTGGTCACGACGATGCCGCCTTCATCAGCGCGGCCGGTTTTCGGAATCGTCACGCCCTTCAACGCCGGATGATTCTTGATCCAGTCGTAAGTGTCGCCATTCGCCACCTGCCAGGCGATGTCGCCCGTGTTCATGTTGTACGCCGTGATGCGCCCGTATGGCGGCTTGACGAGCGGCAACCCCTGCGGTCCCAGTCCCCAGGGACCGCGGCCGACTCCCGGGCCGAGTGGAGGCACCGCCCCGCGTCCGAATTGCGGCGTTGGGAAAAATCCGGCGGGCGCTGCAGCAGCACCGCCACGTCCACCACCTTCGCGTCCGCCTGCTGCGAGACCGGCACCTGCAGGCTGTGCGCTCTGCGAACCGCCAGGGCCTGCAGGACCGGCGCTCGTCGGCCCAGCCTGCGGGGCGGGACCAGCGGCTCTACCGGCGCCACCTTGAGGCGCTTCCCCGCCGCCACCCGCGCCTCCGATGTAGTTCATATCAGAGCGCGTGCCGCCTGGCTGGAGCGCCTGCACCGTCATGTTGGACACAGACGGGACGTACAACATGTTCGTTTCGGGATCCCATGCGGCGCCCTGCCACAGTGCCGAGCCCTGATTGCCCGGAAGCTGCAATGTGCCGAGGACCGAGTCCGTCCGAACGCTCGGCGGCGTGAACAGTGGGCCGTTGCGGTACTGCTTGAAGATTTCGCGAGCCTGCGTATTCAACTCGGGGGTGAAGTCGATCAGATCCTTTTCCTGTACGCCCTGCTGGTCAAACGGCGCCGGCTTGGTCGGATGCGGTTGCGTCGGCGAGTACCATTCGCCTGGCGTGTCGCCGGCAGGGACTTTCCGTTCCTCGATCGGCCACACTGGAGCACCCGTCACACGGTCGAACACGAACACGTAGCTCTGTTTCGTGACCTGCGCGACCGCTCGGATCGGCTTGCCGTTGACGGTGATGTTGATCAGATTCGGGGGCGAGGCGATGTCGTAGTCCCAGATATCGTGGTGGACGAGCTGCTGGTGCCACACCCGCTTGCCGGTCTTCGCCTCAAGGCACACAAGGCTGCCCGCGAACAGGTTATTGCCCGGCCGATGGCCGCCGTAGAAATCGCCGGTCGGCGATTCCACAGGCAGGTACACATATCCAAGATCTTCGTCGGCGGAGAACGGCGACCACACCGCTGTGTTCCCCGTGTACGCCCACGAATCGTTCAACCACGTATCGTTGCCGAACTCGCCAGGATGGGGAATCGTGTGAAAGGTCCAGATACGCTTGCCGCTCCGCACATCGTAGCCGCGCACGTAGCCCTTGGTATTCTCCTTCGACCGCGGCGCGGTGCCTGCCTGGAGCGCGGCGCCCACGACGATGACGTTGTTGACCACCACAGCAGGAGAGGTCGAGCTGATCGTGCCGTCCTTCGGAGTCGGCTGATCGAAGTCTTCATACAAATCGACGACGCCGTTGCGTCCGAAGGCTGGATCGGGCAGCCCTGTCTTGGCGTCGAGCGACACCATACGGTAGCCGCGGGTAATCACGATGATGCGCTGCTGTGTGCCGTCGGTCCAGTATTCGACGCCTCGCGACACGCTCCGCGGCGCCACGTCACCTCGCGCGCCCTCTTCGAAGCGATACGTCCAGAGCGTCTCGCCGGTCGCGCCGTCAATGGCTGCGACCGACGGGCGCGTACCCGCGGTGGTGTAGAGAACTCCGCCGGCCATCAGCGGTGTCGCTTCGAGGTTGTTCTGCGGCCGCGGCCCGAAGTTGTCCGTCTTCCACCGCCACACGACGCGCAGGTTCTTGACGTTGTCCTTGTTGATTTGATCGAGCGCCGAATATTTCGTGTTGCCGAGGTCGGCGCCCCAGTGCAGCCACTGGCCGTTCCTGGCGCCAGTTTGTCCAGATATCATCAGCGACGTGCCGGCAAGAAACACCGCCAGCGGCGCAAGCCGCACCGCGGCGATACGAAATCGTTTCAGCATTCGAGCTCCCTGGTTCGCAGTCAACGATGAGGATGGAGTGCAATTATAGCCGCGGCGTCGACTGGATTGATTCAGGTGGGAGTGGGCCGCGTGCCGCAACGGCGGGCTAGCGCCGATGGGCGCTTACGAGGCTCGGCGCGGGGAGACCGTCATTCACGTCGACGCCGGGGAGCGCCAGACGGAAACACGCGCCACGGTCGGTCGGCACGAGGGTCAGCGAGCCCGCATGCGCTTCGGCAATCCCCATGGCGATGGATAGACCGAGCCCTGTGCCTTCGCCGACTTCCTTGGTCGAGAAGAACGGCTCGAACACGCGGCCGGCCAACGCCGGCGGCACACCCGGGCCGTCATCCTGGATCTGAATCGTCACCATCCCGTCCTCGCACGCCGTGGTGACTGTCAGCGAGCCGCCGCGATGCGCCGTGCGCATGGCTTGCTCAGCGTTCAGGATGAGATTGAGAATCACCTGCTGGATTTCTTCCGGATTGACGACGACGCACGGCAGGCTCTCGCCGTAGCTCTCGAGCAGCCGGATGTTCGCCGATCCGAACTCGTACGATCGCAGCGAGATCGTCGTCTTCACGATGTCGTTGACCGCGGCAATTGTGCGTTCGGAGGATGAACGGCGCACGAACGCGAGCAGGTTCCGCACGATCTTGCCTGCGCGGATCGCCTCCGAACGAACCTGCTCGAGGTCGCGCCTGAGCTCGGGTCGCTCTTCGGCGTCGATCAGGAGCTCGGTGAATCCAAGAATCGACTGCAACGGGTTGTTCAACTCGTGGGCGACACCCGACACGAGCTGCCCGACCGCCGACAGCCGCTCGCTGTGAATGAGCTGGCTGCGCAGCCGGAGCTCTTCGGTGATGTCTCGCTCCATCTGCACGTAGTGCGTCACCTGTCCGTGATCGTTGGTCAGCGGCACGATCGCGGACGCCGCCTGGAACGTCGACCCGTCGCTGCGGCGGTGGACGATCGTGCCGTTCCAGGCCTGCCCTTTGGCAACGGTTTTTATCTCCTCGAGCTTGGGCAGCGACTCGTCTGCGATGACGGACGCGCGAGACTTGTCGATTAAGTCTGGCAGCTCGTAGCCGACTGCCTGGCAGAACGCCCGATTCGCGTGGCGAATGTGGCCGTCCCTCGAGACGATGACGATGAGCTCGTTGGCTTCTTCGACTGCAGCCCCCATCAGCCGCAGCTTCGCGTCGACCTGCCGCAGCTCCGCGCGTTCGACGGCAAGCCGTGCCATCAGCAGCGGCAGCACGGACACAATCGCAACCGCCATCGACAGATCCTGGAATGGCGCGAATGCTCCGGCAGGCACCGCCCGCCGCAATCCGTAATCGATCAGCGGCAAGAGGGCCAGGCCGGCAAAAATCACCCAGGGGCGCGACGTCGCCGCGTGTGCTTCATCAGCTTCGATTGGCGAGATGTTCGACCGTGGAGCGTCGGCCGCGGCCCATGGGTAAAAGGCGAACGGCAGAATCCACATCGCGTCGCCGAGCGACGCCGACTGATAGAAGCCCTGCCAGATTTCGGCGTTGCCGAGCGACAAGGTGATGAACGAAATCGACAACCCGATCGCGAGTCGCCGATATACCTGTTTCCATTCCCGGTCGGGCGTAAAGGCTGCGGCGATGCCCATCCCGATGCAGACGAGAAACTGCTGGAGCTCGGACAACAGCAGCAGCGATGCCGAGGCTCCACCCGAGGCCATGCTCGGATCGGATGCGACGGCAAAGTGTGAGTAGAGAAAACCGGTGAGGACAGCGATGCCGGCGATGTCGACGGCGATGGTCGCCGTCACTTTCTCGCGCGGCCCGCGATGCGGCTGCGCCAGCAGCGCCAGCAGCGGCGCCACACCGCCGAACAGCGCGAACACGGCGTGCCATCCCAGCCACGACGATTCGATGCCGAGCATCATCTCGTCGACCGACCAGCCGACGACGCTGATACCCGACATCAGCAGACCGAGCGCGAGTGTCGCCCAGAAGAGCCATTGGCACCCCGCCCACGCATGGCGGCGGCGCGCGATGATCATGACGCCCGCGAGAGGTGGAATCAGCAGGGCGACGATGCGGAACCACGGGAGGATGTCCGGGTAGGGCCTCAGGTACGCGCCAAGGATGGCATAGACCACCGAATACGCGACACCAAGCGCGAGCCAGCCCATCTATGTCCATTTCGGCAGAAGTGCCTCGCGTCCATAGGCTTTCAGCGCACAATTGTGCAAGGATCGACAGCGTTCGGACGGTGTCGGACGGACGCCTACCGGGCGCGCTGGGCGAGGGTCTGGCGAGACGAACATCCAGGGCGGCAGGCCCTCCCGAACAAACTATGTCCCGTATCCTGATCGTCGAAGACGACAACGATATCGCCGCCCTCATCGCGCATTACCTGGACAAGGCCGGTTACAGCTCTGAGATCGTGTCTGATGGGGGACGCGCGTTGACGGTGGCGAAAGAAACGCCGCCCGACCTCGTCATCCTCGATTTGATGCTGCCAAGCCTGAACGGCTTCGAGGTGTGCAAGGCGCTTCGGACAGACAACCGCACGGCGGCGCTCCCCATCATCATGCTGACGGCGCGTGGCGAAGAGTCCGAACGCATTCTCGGGCTGGACTCCGGCGCCGACGACTACGTCGTCAAGCCATTCAGCCCGAACGAGCTGATGGCGCGCGTCCGCGCGCTGCTGCGGCGCACGGCCCCGCGCGAAATCAAGGAGCGCCTCCTGCGCTGCGGGCCGATCAGGGTCGACGTCGAACGACATACGGTGACCGACGGCGGCGATGATGTGCGGTTGACGGCGAAGGAATTTCTGCTGCTCCAGTACCTGCTGGAGCATCGCGGACGCGTGCTGTCGCGCGATCGATTGCTGTCCGACGTCTGGGATTACCAGTATCCAGGCGCCACGCGAACCGTCGACGTCCACGTCAGACGGCTGCGTGAAAAACTACCCTTTCTCGCGACGGCCCTCGTGACTGTGCAGCAGTTCGGCTACAAATTGGACGCCCCGTAAGCCATGCTCGACACGCTCCTGTATCTCGTGGTCGCAGCGGCGGCAGGATTGGCCGGATACCGCATCGGCACGTCGATCACGGGCCGCCGCATGCGCGACTTGGAGGCCCATGCGAGCGGCGGGACGGCTTCGCTGTCGCGGCGACTGAACGATTTGGAGACTGAGCGCGCCCGGATGGCGGCCATCCTGTCTGGCATGGTCGAAGGGGTGCTCGTCGTCGACGGCGACGGCCGGCTGCGCCTCGCCAACGACGCGGCGCAGCATATGCTCCACCTCGATAGCAATCTGATTGGACGCCACTACGTCGAGGCCGTTCGCCAGCCCGGGATCGTCGGCCAGCTCGGCGCCGCGCTGAAAGGCGAACAACGGCCCCCGATCGAGGTGCCGCTCGATGCCGTGGCCCCCGCTGGCGGCCCGCGCATCTTCCGCGCGCAAGCCACCCCCGCGAGCGTGAAAGGCGACGGCGCAGTCCTCGTGCTCCACGACATCAGCGACTTGCGACGGGTCGACCGCGTGCGGCGCGACTTCGTCGCCAATGTGTCGCACGAGCTGCGCACGCCGCTGACCGCGGTCCGCGGATATGTCGAAGCGCTGATGGAGGAGCCGATCGAGCCCGAACAGCGCCGGAAATTCCTCGAGGTGATCGATCGCCATACCGGACGGATGGAGCGGCTGGTCCGCGACCTGTTGCGCCTGGCGCGCCTCGACGCGCAACAGGAAACGATTGATGTGCACCCGCTCGACGTCACCACGCTGTTCCGATCTGTCTCGACTGACTTGTCCGAGCGCATCGAAGGGCAGCGACTTCGCGTCGACGTCAAGGTAGACCCCGCGGCGGCGGTAATCGACGCCGATCCCACGAAGATTCACGACGCGCTGCGCAACCTGATCGAAAACGCGGTGAACTACTCCGGCGATGGAGGACGCGTGGAACTGGAAGCGCGAGTGGAGGGAGATTTCGCGCTGCTGTCGGTCGGCGATTTCGGTCCAGGAGTGCCCGAGTCCGATCTTGGGCGCGTGTTCGAGCGTTTCTACCGGGTGGACAAGTCGCGCACGCGCGATCCTGGCGGCACGGGCCTTGGACTGTCGATTGTGCGCCATCTGGTCGAGCTGCACGGCGGCAAGGTGAGCGCCGCCAACCGCCCGGAAGGCGGGGCGGTGTTTACCATTTCGCTGCCTCGAGAACGAAATCGCTGAATCGGAAGATTACGTCCACCCTCTTATGCGGTAGTACACGCGCCCGAACAAGTCGTACATCAGGCTCTCGCTCGCGGCTAGACCATCGCGCGACGGCAAATATGGCTCGAGAAAGTTGCCGCGTCCGACATAG
>Ga0184625_10001281_pt1 | contig 10372 bp, 10 predicted proteins | sample PLM3_30_b1_FD_133151 | JGI IMG/M metagenome (GOLD analysis project Ga0184625, IMG submission 133151) | Groundwater sediment microbial communities from an aquifer in East River, Colorado, USA - PLM3_30_b1 | ecosystem: Environmental > Terrestrial > Soil > Riparian zone | place: USA: East River... | reverse complement strand
TGCTGAACCTGCTGGCGATGATCGGCATCGCCTGGATTCTGGCGCTGATCGCCTACGACCGGAACTACGAGCATGTCCCCGATATGGACGAGTTCCTGGCCTATACCGCGTGCCTCGCGGGCTACGTCCTGGCCTACCTGGGCATCGTGCGGCTGGCGATCGTGGCCTTGCGGCGGATCACGCCGGTGGGCCTCTTGGCCACGTTCCTGTGTCAGGTGATCGTCGCCATGTGCGGCGTGCTGTTCCCCCTGCTCCTGCAAGCCCTGGTGAGCTGGGGCGATTACACGACGTTTGGCTACACGATGCTGCAGTTGCCGAACTTCTTTTGGACGCTCGTCGAGGTGGTCGATGGCTCCGTCGCCCGCGGCAGCGCCGAATTGGCCATCATCGTCGCCAGCGTCGGCGGGGTCGTGTTCCTCGCCAACCTGATCGTGGCCGCCCGCGAGGTCGAGCACGTGCGGCAGCAAGCCCCGCAGCGGGTTCTGGAGGACGAAGCCGCGCTGCACCCGCGTCCGGCCGACCGGAAAAAACGCAACCCCTGGGACGAAGAGCCGGTTGCGGCGGGGGCGTGAGTTGCGGTGTTAGGATTGAGTGAGAGACAAGGAAGGAGGAGCAAGAGCGACTTCTGCCGGTCCCTCCTTCACTCCGTCTCTCCGTCCCTCCCTCGCTTTGCCCCCGCAGGTTAAGCTCTCAGAATGAAGATCCTCCTGGCCGCTCCCCGCGGGTTCTGCGCGGGCGTGAATATGGCGATCGAAAGCCTGGACCTGGCGATCCGGGCGTTCGGCACGCCGATCTACGTCTATCACGAAATCGTCCACAACAAGTACGTGGTCGATACCTTCAAGGCCAAAGGCGCGGTGTTCGTCGATTCGCTGGATGAAGTGCCGGTGGGGGCGACGCTGCTGTTTTCCGCCCACGGCGTCTCGCCCGAGATTCGCCGCATTGCCCGCGAACGAAAGCTGCGGGCCATCGACGCCACCTGCCCGCTGGTGACCAAGGTGCACCTGGAGGCGATCCGCTTCGCCAAAGACGGCTATACGATTCTGCTCATCGGCCACGAAGGGCACGACGAAGTGATCGGCACGATGGGCGAAGCGCCGCAGGCGATCGTGCTCGTCGAATCGGCCGAACACGCCGGCCGCTTGGAGTTTCCGCCGGGTGCGAAGCTGGCTTACCTGACGCAGACGACGCTTTCGGTCGATGACGCCAACCGCATCATCGACCGCCTCAAGCAGCGCTTCCCGCAGATCGTCGGCCCGCCCAAGGAGGACATCTGCTACGCGACCCAGAACCGCCAGGAAGCGATCCACGCCCTGGCCGAGGGCGCGGATCTGGTGCTCGTGCTCGGCAGCCAGAACAGTTCCAACAGCCAGCGGCTGAAGGAGTTGACCAAGGAGCGGGGCGCGGTGGCCCAGCTCATCGACGGCGCGGCCGACATCGACGACCGCTGGTTCGAAGGCGTCGAAACCGTCGTCATCACCGCGGGCGCGAGCGCCCCGGAATCGGTCGTGCAGGAGTGCGTCACGTATCTGCGCGACCGCTATGGCGCGACGGTCGAGAATCGCACGCTGCGTCAGGAAGACGTGCACTTCCCGCTGCCCCGCGAGCTGCGGCGGATCGAGGCGTAGTGGGGGCAGACATTCTTGTCCGCCGCAGAAACGGCACACGGCAGACAAGAATGTCTGCCCCACAATTACGACTGAATGTAGCTTTTCAAATAGTGGTTCTCGCGGCACAGCTCGTCGTGCTGGGCTTTGACAATGTCGCCGATCGAGATGATGCCCACCAGGCCGCCCTGCTCCACGACGGGCAGGTGCCGGATCCGCTGCTCGGTCATGACGCACATCGCGTCCGACAGCGGATCGCGCGGCGAGACCACGACCGGCAGCCGCGTCATCCGCTCGCGAACCTGGACAAACTCCAGCGGCCCGCGCGTGGCGGCGGTCGCCCGCAGGATGTCGCGTTCGGTGATGATGCCCACCATCTCGCCGCCTTGCATCACGACGAGCGAGCCGATGTTGTGACCAACGAGCAGATCGACCACGTCGGCCAGAGTGTCGTCCGGGCCGCAGGTGTGAACGGTCCGGCCCTTGTCCGATAAGATGTCGTGCACCAGCATGAAGAGCCTCAGCGAATCGGGATGAGAGAGGAATTCCGAAATCCAACCGAAGTGCGCTCTTCCCCTTCGGGCTGCTCAAGTAGCCGAAATCGACAGGCCGAGAAACCGGCTGGCCGAGAACCGGCCCCGCGATCGGCGTGCAGCAGCGCTATCCTAGCGACGGGCCGCGCCGCGTCAAATATTTTCTCTGGACATCGTGAATTGCTTCACGATGTTTTTCAGAACACAGCAGTTCTCACTGACATTGGCTGTCACTACCCGATAGTCGGCGGCCGCGGCGGTCCTTGCGGTCCCGACGACGGCGGCGTGCCCGAGAGCGCGGAGAAATCGGGGGCTGAGCCCGTGCGTTGGACGCTGGGGTTGCTATTCGAGCTGCCGCCCGATCCGGTTGCTGCCCGCCAAATAAAACTGCACAACGCGATGAAGCCGGCAACGACCAACCCAATCAGCTTGCCGATTCCGCGACCGGAAATGCGGGTTGAGCTCGACGAGCTGGAACGCGAATCCGAATAGCCCGAACCGTTGTATTGAGCGTGAGCCACCGATTCGGAAAACAGTGCAAACGCCAGGATCAGCATCAGGCAAAAACGCATGGGCAAAGCTCCAATCAAGGGGGATCTGAAAAAAGCGGATCTGAAAAACGAGGAAAACAAACGGTCCCAATCGATCGTCGATTCGTCACGAACTAACTGATTCCGCGGTCTGGGTTGCCGGGACGTAGCCGCCGCTTCAGCTTGGCGATGTTCTCGCCGGGTGCAACGGCAGGCCGCCGTGCCGCAACGGGCCGGCGCGGAGGGATGGGCGGCGGAGGCGCCGGCGAGCGAGACTGGACGGCGGGTCTCGACGCAACCTGCGGCGGCGCAGCCGCCACAGGTACCGGCCGTGGCGGCTGAGCGGGGCCTTCCACCGGGGGCGGAGCGCCGAATGCCGAGAAGTCGGGTCGCGGCCCCTTTCTGGTTGCCGCGGAACTCGCCCGTGTCCTATTGGGGGTCAAGCCTACCAGGCTGCAAAACGCGCGGAAGATAAACCCTACCAGGGCCATCAATCCGGTTACCACCGCAACAATCGTTCGACCCCGAATACGAATCGTGCCCGACGAGCTGCTGCCGTCGCTTGCAGGCTTCTCTGGCATCGAAAAGTTCGACGCGCGGCCTGGACTGGACGTTGGGTATCTTCCGCTTCTCGAGCGGCTGGACTGGGCGCGAGCCGTCTCACCCGGCAGCAGCAGCGCCATCGCCATCAGCACCAAACAAAACCGCATCGGGAGTGCTCCCGCCGAGAACCACGGATACGATGGGGGGGATTATAAGCAGATAGATCGCGATTTCGCAACTTTTCGGGACAGATTGTCTGGCAGCGGGCTCCCATCCTCAGCGAGTGGAACGGGAGGTAGATTGAATTGTGAACCATTTCCGCTAATTCGCTGTCCAGCCGCTGATTTCTGATGGCCACAACCACGCCCAAAACGATGTTCCAGAAGATCTGGGACAGCCACATCGTCCTCGCCGAGCCGGCCAAACAAACGATTCTCTATGTCGATTTGCAGCTCGTGCATGAAGTCACCAGCCCGCAGGCGTTTGAGGGGCTGCGCCTAGGCGGCCGCAAGGTGCGGCGGCCGGAGCTAACGGTCGCGACGCCGGACCACAACATTCCCACGACCGACCGCTCGCTGCCGATCGCCGACCCGATCTCGCTGCAGCAGGTCGAGACGCTGCGGGCCAATTGCCGCGAGTTCGGGATCAAGCTGTACGACATGAACGACGTGCGGCAAGGGATCGTGCACGTCATCGGGCCGGAGCTGGGCATCACGCGTCCGGGGATGACGATCGTCTGCGGCGACAGCCACACGGCGACGCACGGGGCCTTCGGGGCGCTGGCGTTCGGCATCGGCACCAGCGAAGTCGAGCACGTGCTGGCGACGCAGACGCTCTTGCAGCAACTGCCCAAGACGCTGGAGGTGCGGGTCGAGGGTCCGCTGCCGCGCGGCGTCACCGCGAAAGACTTGATCCTCTATCTCATCGGCCAGATCACGACCGACGGCGGCACCGGCTACGTCATCGAATACACGGGCGAAGCCATCCGCGGCCTCGGTATGGAAGAGCGGATGACGGTCTGCAACATGTCGATCGAGGCCGGCGCACGGGCGGGCATGATCGCGCCGGACCAGAAGACGTATGACTACATTCGCGGCCGCGAGTTCGCACCCAAAGGGGCCGACTTCGACGCCGCGGTCGCCCGCTGGAAGCAACTGCCGACCGATCCCGGTGCGAAATACGACAAGTCGCTGGTCTTCAAAGCGGCCGACATCTCGCCGCAGGTCACCTGGGGCACCAACCCTGGCCAGGTCGCGCCAGTCACGGCGAAGGTGCCCGATCCGGCCTCACTCGGCGACGAAACGACACAGAAGTCAGCGACGCAGGCCCTGCAATACATGGGCCTGACCGCCGGCACGCCGCTGACCGACGTGAAGATCGACCGCGTCTTCATCGGCTCCTGCACCAACGCCCGCATCGGCGACCTGCGGGCCGCAGCTGCTGTCGTGCAGGGTCACAAAGTCGCCGGCAGCGTCCACGCGATGGTCGTTCCCGGCAGCGGCCAGGTGAAAATTCAGGCCGAAAAAGAGGGCCTCGACCGCATCTTCAAAGACGCCGGCTTCGAATGGCGGGAAGCCGGCTGCTCGATGTGCCTGGCGATGAACCCCGACAAGCTGGAGCCCGGCGAGCGCTGCGCCAGCACCAGCAACCGCAACTTCGAAGGCCGCCAAGGCAAAGGCGGCCGCACCCACCTCGTCTCGCCTGCCATGGCCGCGGCGGCCGCGGTGGCGGGGCACTTTGTGGATGTACGAGAATGGAAGTATCAGGCGTGAACCGTTATGCCGAGCGTCCTTCGTGTCGGCCCATATCGATTCTTTTTTTACCCGTCCGATGCGCCGGAGCCACCTCACATTCATGTGAAGCGAGACAGTGCCGAAGCTAAGTTCTGGTTGTCACCCGTGTTGTATGAACACAGCACTCGTTTTTCGGAGCATGAGCTGCGGAAGATTCAATCGATCGTAACGCAGCACGAACAGGAATTGTTGGAGGCTTGGAATGAGTTCTTCTCGACATGAATATGGCTCCGTACTCGCAACCGACGTCCACGTTTCGGACGACTCGTTGACTGTGGATTTGTCCGACGGACGGACGATTATCGCGCCACTGGTGTGGTTTCCGCGGCTGCTGCATGGATTGGCCGACGAGCGAGCGAAGTGGGAGCTTAACGGGGGCGGCACTGGAATTCACTGGCCCGAACTCGACGAAGACATTAGCGTTGAGGGTTTGCTTTTTGGCGGCCCGTCGCGTGAAAGCGGTAAGTCCCTGCAGCGCTGGCTCGATTCTCGTAAGCAACGGATCGCTGGCTAAATTCTAACTTCCGCCACTCCAACTCCTAACGCCACAGAATGCAAGCCTTCACCACCCACACCGGCCTGGTTGCCACGATGGACCGGGCGAATGTCGATACGGACCAGATCATCCCCAAGCAGTTCCTCAAACGAATCGAGCGGTCCGGGTATGGGCCGTTCTTGTTTTATGACTGGCGGTATTTCGACGATGGCCAGACGCCGAATCCGGCGTTTGAGTTGAATCAGCCCAAGGCGGCGGGCGCGACGATTCTGCTGGCCAAGCGGAACTTTGGCTGCGGCAGCAGCCGCGAACATGCGGTCTGGGCGATCGAGAACTACGGCTTCAAGTGCGTGATCGCGCCGACGTTTGCCGACATCTTCTACAACAACTGCTTCAAGAACGGCGTGTTGCCGATCAAGCTCAGCGAGGAGCAGGTCGAGCAACTCTTTCAGAAGGCAGCCGGCGGTGGCTACAAGCTGACCGTTGATTTGAACTCCTGCCGGTTGAGCGACGCGCAGGGGCTTTCGCTCCCGTTCGTCGTCGATGAGTCGCGGCGGCATTGCCTGCTGAACGGCCTGGACGACATCGCCTTGACGCTGCAGCACGCCGAGAAGATCGCGGCGTTTGAGCGCAGCCGCGGAATTGCGGTCTAAATAGTGGGGCAGACATTCGTGTCTGCTGTGCCGGCAAATCAATTCGCGGCAGACAAGAATGTCTGCCCCACGTTGGGCCACTTGCCGCCTGCGGGCCGGTCGGCAAAAATACCGCAGACTTCTTTCGCTGCCCGCCTTCCCTGCCTTCCCGTGCGAGACCCTCCAGATATGCGCCGTTGTTGTCTGCCGATCCTGCTGATCCTCTCGTCCGCGGCGCTCGCCGCCGATCCGTTGCCCAAGCTGCCTCTGGGCCTCAAGCCGGTCCCTGTGCCAAGCGATAACCCGCTCACACCCGAAAAGGTTGAGCTGGGCAAGCAGCTTTATTTCGATCCGCGGCTGTCGTGCGACGACACGACGAGTTGTGCGACGTGCCACGATCCGAAAAAAGGCTGGTCGAACGGTGCTAACTTCGCGACTGGCGTTCGCAGCCAGAAGGGTGGCCGATCCGCCCCGACGATCATCAACGCGGCCTACAGCGACCTGCAGTTTTGGGACGGCCGCGCCCACCGCCTGGAAGGCCAGGCGCTCGGCCCAATCCAGAACCCGATCGAGATGGACATGAAGCTGGACGAGTGCGTCAACAAGCTCAACAAGCTGGAGGGCTACAAGTCGCAGTTCCGCAAAGTCTTCAACAGTGACGTGACGCAAGAGAACATCGCCAAGGCGATCGCCGCTTTCGAGCGGACCGTGCTCTCGGGCAACGCGCCCTACGACCGCTTCAAGGCTGGCGATGCGAACGCCCTCTCGCCTGCGGCCCAGCGCGGCATGAGGATCTTCTTCGGCAAGGGCCACTGCTCGGCCTGCCATACCGGCCCCAATTTCACCGACCAGGCGTTTCACAACGTGGGCGTCAACATCAACGTGCCCAAGCCCGACCACGGCCGCTTTGAAGTGACGAAGGTCGTCGGCGATAAGGGTTCGTTCAAGACGCCGACGCTCCGCGAGATTGCCCGCACCGCTCCTTACATGCACGACGGCAGCATGAAGACGCTGGAAGAGGTCGTCGAGCACTACGTCAAGGGCGGCACTGCCAACGAGCAGCTCGACGAGGAAATCTTCCCGATCAAGATGACGACCGAGGAGAAGGCCGACCTGGTCACGTTCCTGAAAGAGAGTCTGGCCAGCCCCGACTATCCCGACATCGCCCCGCCCAAGCTGCCGTAATTGCCCCATAGCCGCACTCGCCAGAGTGCGGGAGCTCGGTAGGGCCGAATTCTGGCGAGCTCAGCTACCAAAACGTTCACCCATTCCCGATCTTTTGACAACATTGCAGTGGAGACCGCATTCATGAGTCGCCCCCTGGCAGGACTGGCCTTCGCGGCCATCAGCACCCTCGGCTTAATCGCCGCCGCTCAGGACGTGAAGCCTGTTGACGTCGTCGGCGGCCTCTCGAACCCGTGCGGCCTGGCCGTGCAGCCGGGCACGGGGGCAATCTTCGTCTCCGATAGCGCGGCGGGCCGCGTGTGCCGCGTGGATGGCGGCAAGCTGGTCGATGCGATCACCGGCTTTCCCAAGGATGTCTATGGCAAGGGTCCGTTCTACGACATCGGCCCGCTGGGCCTGGCCTTCAGCGGCGACGGCAAGTCGCTGATCGTCGGCGACGGCGGCTTCAAGGACGGCGAAGAATACGTCCGCGTCTATGCCACGCCCGAAGCGGGCAAGCCGGCCCTCAACTTCGATAAGGACGCCGCTGCGAAGCTCGGCCCGCTGGCCGCCGACGCCGGGGCCGGCATCCTGGGCGAAGGCAACCTCTACGCCATCGCCGTCACCCCGACCGCCCTCTACGTCACCTGCAACGGCGACGACACCAAGGGCTGGGTGGCTCGGGTCACGATTGACGGCACGAAATACGGCAAGCTGGAGCGCTACCTGCCGACGAAGGAAAAGGTCGAGGTTGATGCCCCCGTCGGCATCACCATCAACAAGCAAGGCGACATCGTCGTCGGCCAGTGCGGCGAAGTGAACAAGCCCAAGGACAGCCTGCTCAGCTTCTACAGCGCCAAAACCGGCATGCTGCTGATGAACCAGGAGACCGGCCTGTACGACATCACCGGCCTGGCCTACTCGCCCAAAACGGGCCTGCTCTACGCCACCGATTTTGCCTGGATGGCAGAAGCCGAAGGCGGCTTGTTCCGTCTGGACGCCTCGGCGACCGGCGTAAAAGCGACGAAGATCGTCAGCCTCGATAAGCCGACCGCCCTGGCTTTCGCTCCCGACGGCACGCTCTACGTGACCGTCGTCGGTCCGAAGAAGTCCGACGAGAACGCTCCCAAGGAAGGCAAGCTGCTGAAGATTGCTCCCGGGCTGTAGCCTTCCCGTGGGGCGGGCCTCTGGCCTGCCCTGGACGATTTCACGGGCAGGCCAGAGGCCCGCCCCACGTTAGGAATGGCCCGCCGGCACGGCTTCGTGCCGGGTGACGGTGAAACCCATCTCTTCGATCATCTTATAGTCCGCCTCGGGCGGCTGGCCCTTCGTCGTCAGATAGTCGCCGACGAACATCGAGTTGGCGGCGTACAGGCCGAGTGCCTGCAGGCTGCCCAGATGCAGCTCGCGCCCGCCGGCGATCCGCAATTCGCTGCGCGGATTGACGAAGCGGAACATCGCCAGGGCCTTGAGGCAATACCGCGGGTTCAGCCGCTGCGAGTGCTCCAGCGGCGTGCCGTCGATGTCGATCAGAAAGTTGAGCGGGATCGACTCGACCTCCAGCTGGCGGAGGGCCAGCGCCATCTGCACCACGTCGGCATCCCGCTCGCCCATGCCGATTATCCCGCCGCTGCACAGCTCAAGGCCCGCGGCGCGGACCGCCTGCAACGTCTCGACGCGATCCTGATACGTGTGCGTCGTGCAAATCTGACCGTAGAACTCGGCGCTGGTGTTGAGGTTGTGGTTGACCTTGTTCACGCCGCAGGCCGCCAAACGGCGGGCCTGATCGGGCGTGAGCAAGCCCAGACAGGCACAGACCTCCAGGTCGTGCCGCGACTTTATTTCGGGCACGATCTTCTCGACGGCCTGGATTTCCCGCTCGCTCGGCCCCCGGGCCGAGATCACGATGCAGTACGTCTTGCTGCCCCGCTCGGCCGCCAGGCGGGCACCATCGAGCAGCTTCTCGCGGCTGAGCAGGTTATAGCGCGGAATGTCGGACGTCGCGGTCTTGGCTTGCGAGCAATAGTGGCAATCCTCCGGGCAGAGGCCGCTCTTGGCGTTCATCAGGAAATAGAGCTGCACCGTATTGCCGAACCAGCGGCGGCGAATTTGAAAGGCTGCCGCCAGAATCTCCAGCAGCTCGTCGTCCGGCGCGCGAAGGATCGCCAGCGCCTCGTCCTCGGTGGCTCTGTGGCCGGCGAGCACCCGCCGGGCCAGCTCCCGCCACTCCAAAACCGGCGTCTGGGCTGGCCGCGCTTCCTGAGCTGTCAAAGTCATGCACGCTCCCTGAGCTAGTCAGATTTGCAGAATTCGATCAGGATAGGGTTAGTACATGTAGGACGGCCCTTCCGGGCCGTCTCTGGCGGCCCAGAAGGGCCGCCCTACATTGAATCGTTCCTTCCAGGACTTGGGATTTTAACGTCGCCGCCCGATTCATGTCAGGTCAGCATCTGGTCCGCGTCGGAGTGCTCGGCAGCGTCGGCCGCTTTGACGCCGCCGATCGTCAGCGGTACACCCGCGGCTCGCGCGTGATCTGCCGCACGCCGCGCGGCCTCGAAGTGGGCGAAGTGCTGTCGCGGGTCGAGTCTTCCGCTGCGACGGTCGGTGCCTCCCCGGTCTGCGACGGGTCGCTCTTGCGGCGGGTCACCGTCCAGGACGACTTGCTCCTGGCACGCCTGGAGAAGAACCGCGAAGAGGCCTACCTCGCGTGTGCGTCGCGGCTGGCCCAGACGGGCCTGCCCGCGGTGTTGGTCGATGTCGAGCACCTCTTCGACGGCCAATCGCTCTATTTCTATTTTCTCGGCGAAACAACGCCGGAGCTCGACGCGCTCACCGCCGAGCTGGCCGAAGTCTATGAAGCCCAAGCTCAGATGCAGAAATTCGCACAGACGCTGACCGCCGGCTGCGGCCCCAACTGCGGCACGGAAGAAGGCGGCGGCTGCGGCACCAGCGGCGGCTGCAGCACGTGCGCCGTGGGCTGCGGTGTGAAGACAGCGCGACGAAGTGACAGAGTGACGGAGTGACGGAGAGAGGGCCGCTCCTTCCCTCTGTCCCTCCTTCCCTCTGTCCCTCCT
>Ga0184625_10001280_pt1 | contig 10373 bp, 5 predicted proteins | sample PLM3_30_b1_FD_133151 | JGI IMG/M metagenome (GOLD analysis project Ga0184625, IMG submission 133151) | Groundwater sediment microbial communities from an aquifer in East River, Colorado, USA - PLM3_30_b1 | ecosystem: Environmental > Terrestrial > Soil > Riparian zone | place: USA: East River... | reverse complement strand
CTCGAAGAGCCCGTTCGGCGTCACGTAGAGCGGAGTGAAGGAGCCGGTCACGGTTGGAAGCCACGACTTCCAGGCGTCCTTCACGATGCGGTCGCGGGCGTCGAGCTCGGACGTGAACAGCCGGATGTCGGGCCGCGCCTGGAGCCACGCGTCGCTCGCGGGCGGCTGCGCCGGCAAGAGCGTCGGCTCGCCGCGGACGGCGACCGGGCCGCTCGCGAAGACTGCAACGCCGAGCGCTTCCTGCGCGCGGCGCACCGCGAGCATCGCGATCTCGACCAGGCCCTCGGCGCTCCCCCGCTGCTGCAGCGAGCGGACGTGGTTGAGGCGGCTCCCCTGGCCCGCCTCGAGCCGCGCGCGCGCGTACTCCTCGAGCGCGCGGGCCGTCTCGAGGTTGCGCTCGGTGATCCCGAGCTGGCGCTCCGCGGCGATCACGGCGAGGTAGGCGGAGGCTGCCGCGACGGCCACCTGCTGCCGCGTCTGGTCGGCCGCGATCTGCGAGCTGCGCACGCGGTCGCGCGCCTGGCTGCGGTTGGCCCAGCGCACCGCGTCGAGCAGCGCGTAGGACACGGTGGCGCTGAAGCGGGTCTGGGTCTGCGGCGTGACGATGCTGCCGTTGAATCCGCGCGCGTCGTCGAGGATCGCGGTGCCCACGTCGCCGTAGACGAGCGGGAAGAAGACCGTGCGCGTCCGGTCGAGGAGCGCCTGCGCCTGCAGGATCGCCTGGGACGCCTCGCCCACGCTCGGGTTGCGGGTCACGGCACGCGACACCGCTTCCTCGAAGCTGAGCTGCTCCACCACCTCGGCGGCGGGAGCGGCGGCAGGCGTTCCGGCGTCCTGGGAGAAGGCCCGGCTCGCCGCGGCCAGGAGGGGCGGGGCGAGCATGGCCGCCGCGAAGCGCCTACTCATGCGCCGCCATCGCGGGGGCCGCGGCCGGCGCCTCGGCCTCGGCCGCGTGGCGCGTGCGGCCGGGCGCCAGCGTGCGGATCGCGACGTAGAGCACCGGGATGAAGATCACCGAGAGCGCGGTCGACGCGAGCATGCCGCCCGCGACCGACGTGCCCACGGAGTTGCGCGCGGCCGCGCCCGCGCCGGTGGCGAACGCGAGCGGCAGCACGCCGAGGATGAACGCGAACGAGGTCATCAGGATCGGGCGCAGCCGGATCCGGCTCGCCTCGACGGCCGCGTCCACGATCGGCATGCCGTGCTCGCGCAGCTGCTCGGCGAACTCGACGATCAGGATCGAGTTCTTGGCGGCGAGCCCGATCAGCAGCACGAGGCCCACCTGGCAGAACACGTCGTTGGCGAAACCGCGAAGGAACTGCGCGCCGAGGCCGCCGATCACCGCGAGCGGCACGCCGAGCAGGATGATGAGCGGCAGCACCCAGCTCTCGTACTGCGCCGCGAGCACCAGGTACACGATCACGATGCTGAGCGCGAATATGTAGATGGCCTGCGCGCCCGACTTCTTCTCCTCGAGCGACTGCCCGGACCACGCGAAGTCGAAGCCGGGCGGCAGCGTCTGGCGCGAGATGCGCTCCATCGCGTCGAGCGCCTCGCCCGAGCTCTTGCCGGGCGCGGGCGCACCGTTGATCTCCGCCGAGCGGAACAGGTTGAAGTGGCTGATCACCTGCGGCGCCGTGGTCTCGTGCACGCGCACCACGCTGTCGAGCGGCACCATCGCGTCCTTGTCCTCGGATCGCGCGTAGAGCTGGCGCAGGCTGGCCGGGTCGGAGCGGTACTGCTGGTCGGCCTGCACGTAGACGCGGTAGGCGCGGTTGTTGAAGTCGAAGTCGTTGACGTAGGCCGATCCGAGGAAGACCTGCAGCGCATCGGTCACCTCGTGCAGCGGCACGTCGAGGCTGCGCGCGCGGTCGCGGTCGATGTCCACCACGAGCTGCGGATCGTTGGCGCGGAAGCTCGAGAAGAGCCCGACCACCTCGCCGCTCTTGTTCGCCGCGCCGGAGAGCGAGCCCGCGACCTCCGCCAGGCGCGAGATGTCGCCGCTCGTGAGGTCGAGCAGCTGGTAGGTGAAGCCGCCGAAGACCGAGAGCCCCTGGATCCCGGGGGGCGCGAACGGGATCACGAGCCCGTCGGGGATCGCCATGAGCGGCCCGCGCACGCGGCCGAGCACTGCGGCGAGCGAGTGCTCGCGGCCCTCGCGCTCGGAGTAGTCCTTGAGGCGCGTGAAGATCAGGCCGTTGTTCGGCGCCCCGCCGCTGAAGCTGAAGCCGACGACCGAGAAGGCGGCGCGGATGTCCGGGTCCTTGAACAGGATGTCCTCCGCCTTCTTCGCGGCCTCGGTCGTGTACGCGAGCGACGCGCCGGGCGGGGCCTGGATCACGCTGATGAAGTAGCCCTCGTCCTCGTCGGGCACGAAGGCGGACGGCACCGTCCGCACCAGCCAGAAGGCCAGGCCGAGCCCGAGCGCGAAGAGACCCAGCATCAGCGCGCGGGCCGCGAGCGCGCGCTTCAGCGCGCGCACGTAGAAGCTGGTGCCGCCGTCGATCGCGCGATTCACGAGACCGAAGAAGCGCCCGTGCCCGTGGCTCTGCGTATCGAGCAGCAGCGCCGAGAGCGCGGGCGTGAAGGTGACCGCGTTGAAGACCGAGAGCACCACCGCGAACGCGATCGTGAGCGAGAACTGCCGGTAGAGCTGGCCAGTGGTGCCGGGGAAGAACGACACCGGCACGAACACCGCGACGAGCACGAGGCCGATCACGATCACGGCCCCGAACACCTCGCGCATCGCGTCGATCGCGGCGCGGCGCGCGGACTTCTTCTCCTCGCGCATGTGGCGCTCGATGTTCTCGATCACCACGATCGCGTCGTCGACGACGATCCCGGTGGCGAGCACGATCCCGAATAGCGTGAGCGTGTTGATCGAGAAGCCGAACAGCTTCACGAAGGCGAAGGTGCCCACCAGCGAGACGGGGATCGTGATCGTCGGGATCAGCGTGCTGCGCCAGTTCTGCAGGAACACGTACATCACCAGCACCACGAGCGCGATCGCCTCGACGAGCGTCAGCAGCACTTCCTTGATCGACTCGCGCACGACGCCCACGTTGTCGAAGGCGAGCCGCCACTCGAGCCCAGGCGGGAAGCTCTTCTCGAGCCGCGCCATCTCGCGCATCACGCCCTGGTACACCTCGAGCGCATTGGCCTTGGGCAGCAGCTGGATGCCCATGCCCGAGGCCTCGAGCCCGATGAAGCGCAGGTTGGCCGAGTAGGTCTCGGCGCCCAGCTCGACGCGGCCGACGTCGCGGATCCGCACGAGCGCGGCGCCGGCGCCGGCCTTGACCACCACGTTCTCGAACTGCTCGAGCTCGGTGAGCCGGCCGCGCACGCGCACGCTCAGGTTGTAGGCCTGCCGCTCGTCCACGGGCGCGTCGCCGAGCGCCCCCGCCGCGACCTGCAGGTTCTGCTCGCGCAGCGCCGAGACCACGTCGCCGGCCGTGACCTTGCGCGCGGCGAGCCGGGCGGGGTCGAGCCAGATGCGCATCGCGTACTTGCGCTCGCCGAAGATGATCACGTTGCCGACGCCCGGGACGCGCTTGATCGCGTCGCGCACGTAGGTGTCGAGGTAGTTGCTGACGAACTGCGAGCTGTAGCGGTTGCCCTTCGAGTAGAAGCCGAGGCCGCCCAGGAAGCCGGCGGTGTTCTTGAGCACGGTCACGCCCGTGTTGCGCACCTCGGACGGCAGCCGTCCCGTCACCTGGTTGACGCGGTTCTGCACGTCGACGGCGGCGAGGTCGGGATCGCGGCCCACGTCGAAGTAGACGTTGATCGTCGAGAAGCCGCTGTTGGTGCTCGAGGACTGCATGTACGTCATGCCCTCGACGCCGTTGATCACCTGCTCGAGCGGTGTCGTGACCGAGCTCTCGACCGCCTGGGCGTTGGCGCCGGTGTAGACGGCGATCACCTGCACCGCCGGCGGCGTGAGCTGCGGGTAGCGCGCGATCGGCAGCAGCGGGATGCAGATCGCCCCCGCCAGGATGATGATGAGCGAGCAGACGCTCGCGAGGATCGGGCGCCGGATGAAGGCGTCGGAGAACAAGGCTAGCCTTTCGCCCCCGGCGCCTGCGCCTTCGGCTCGGCGGCGGCGCCGGCCGCCTGGACCGTGACCGGCGAGCCGTCGCCGATCTTCTGCACGCCGGACACGATCAGCTTCTCGCCGGGCTTGAGGCCCGACTTCACCACGTAGTCGTTGCCGACGATCGCACCCAGCTCGATGCCGCGCTGGCGGGCCACCGTCTTGCCGCCGTCGCCGCTCTCGGCGAGGTACGCGAAGTACTGGCCGCCCACCCGGTTGAGCGCGACCACCGGGACGACGATCGCCGGCCGCTCCGTCCAGACGACGCGGGCGCGCACGAACTGCTCGGTGCGGAAGCCGCGCACGCCCTGCAGCGTCGCCTTCGCGAGCACCGACTGGGTGGCCGCGTCGACCGCAGGCGAGACGAACGCGATCGTCTCGGTCGCGAGCACCTTGCCCTCGGTGTCCACGATCTGCACCGGCAGGCCGACGCTGAGGTTGGCCGCTTCCTGCACGGGCACGTTGATGTAGAGCTCGAGGCCGGCGTTCTGGTCGATCGTCGTCAGGCGCGTCGAGCGCGTCACGCTGTCGCCCACGCGGACGGGGACGTCGCCGACGACGCCCGCGGTCGAGGCCCTCACCGTGTGGTAGCCGAGCGACACGCGCTGCTCGCGCAGCTGCGCGTCGGTCGCCTTGACCTGCGCTTCGGCGGTCGAGAGCGAGGTCTGCGCCTGCTCGAGCTCGGCCTGGCTCGAGGCGCCCGCCTCGAACAGCGTCTTCACGCGCGCCGCCTGCTGGCGCGCCTGCTGCTGGTCGGCCTGGCGGGACACGAGCTGCGACTCGAGGCTCGCGACGGCCGCATCCTGCAGGCTGGGGTCGATCTCCATGAGCGCGGCGCCGGGCTTCACGCTGTCGCCCGAGCGCACCTTGATGGCGGTGATGAAGCCCTCGACCTGCGGCTGCACGTTGGTGGAGCGCCGCGACTTCACGGTGCCCACGTACTCGGTCGTCTGGGGGACGGCGCGTTCGGCCAGCGTCACCACCTCGACCGGCATGGGGGGCGGCCCGCCCACCTGCGCCTGCCGACGGCAGGCCGGTACGGCGAGCACGACGAGTACGGCGAGCGCAGCGCTTCGCTTCTTCATGAGCTCCCGGGCATGAGACTGGGAAACGACGGTGAGTTCAGACACACATTCTATCGCGACGGAGCGCGCCGTCCGCACGAGCTTCAAAGCGCCGGATAGGGCGATGGCGCCAGCACGGTCTCGGCCGGCGGCACGACGCCGTCCCGCTTCCAGCGCAGCGCCAGCTCGATCGCCGGGGCCGCGCACGACGGCAGCGCGACGGTCGCGTCCAGCCGGCCCTCGTCGACGTCCTTGCGGCCGCTGCCCGGCAGCCCGTCGCAGCCGAGAAACGGCACCCGCGCCCACGCGGGCCGCTGGAGCTCGAGCGCCCGGCGGGTCCCGCGCGCCATGTTGTCGCTCTGGCACACGACCGCGTCCGGCACGAAGCCGGCGGCCTCCTTGAGGCGCAGCCAGCTCGTGACCGCCTTGTCGGCGCTCGCCACGGACCAGTCGGCGTTCACGATCCGCACCGCGTAGCCGCGCTCCCGCGCCGCGTCCTCGAAGCCCTCGAGGCGTTGCCGCGCCGCGGACGTCTCCGCCGGCCCCTGGACGTAGAGCACTCGTCGCGCCTCGGGCCGCAGCTCCTGGAGCTGGCGCGCCTGGATCCGGCCGATCTCGGCGTGATCCGTGGTGATCGCCGCGATCGCCAGCTCGGGATGCTCGCCGCGCAACGGCTCGAGGTAAGGCGCCGTGCGGTTGAGCAGGAACCAGCCGATGCCGACGCGGGCGGCGTTGCGGGCGACCCGCTCGAGCCCCTCGGGCACGCGCGTGTGGATCAGCAGCGCGGCGGGGCGCTCCGCCTCCGGCGCGTGGATCAGGCCGAAGACCTGCTGGATCTGCCGCACGGCATTGTCCTCCGCGAACAGGACCTCGACGTTGGCCGACAGCCGCTCGGAAGCCGCGCGCGCGTCCTCGCTCAGGAGCGACTGGTACTCCTGCTCGGCGCTCGTGAGGCAGACGACGACGCGCTCGTTCATTCGCTCCGAGCTTACACCGCGCACATGACACGCGCCCGCGGCTGCCGCCAGTGTGACGCTCCACCGTCGAAACAGCGGACAATCGTGCGCGTGACGTCTCCGGCGCGGCTGCTCGAGGACCCCCCGGGCGAGGCGGCTCTCGCCCGGCTGCGGCGCTGTGGCTTCGACGAGCCGGAGCGGGCGGCGCGCGAGCTGCGGCTCGTCGCCTCCCACCCGAGGCTGGGCCCGGCCCTCCAGAAGGGCATGGGCTCGCTGCTGGGCTCGCTCTCGCGGCTGCCCGACGCGCTCGGCGCCCTCGTCCGGCTCGAGCGCTTCGCGCGCGAGGACGAGGCACTCACGCTGCGCAAGCTGCTCGAGCGCGGCTCCCGGTCGCGCGAGGCGCTGCTCTGGGCCCTCGGCGGAAGCCCGTTCCTCGCCGAGCAGGTAATCCGCCACCCCGAGTGGGCCGAGTGGCTGACGCGCCCGCGCGTGCTGGCGAGCGCGCCCGCCGCCCGAGCGATCGCCGCCGAGGCGCGGCGCCTGGTCGCGGGCCGCGCGCCCGCAGCCGCGCGCGACGCGCTGCGGCTGCTGCGCCGGCGCGAGGTGCTGCGGATCGCGATCCGCGACCTGCTGCGGCTGACCTCGGTCAGCGGGACGCTCGCGTCGCTGTCGGCGCTCGCCGACGGGCTCGTCGAGGCCGCGCTCGAGGTGGCCGCAGGCGAGCTCGGCGAGCCGCGCGCGCGGGGCACGGCCGCGCCGAGCACGCCGGGGTTCGCCGTGCTGGCGCTCGGCAAGCTCGGAGGCGGCGAGCTCAACTTCAGCTCCGACGTGGACCTCGTCTACGTGCACCGGGACGCCGGCCCCGAGGCGGGCTCGGACGCGCGCGCGCAGGCGCTCGGCCGCCAGCTCACGGCAGTGCTCGCGGACACCACCGAAGAGGGCCATGTCTATCGCGTCGACCTGCGGCTGCGCCCCGAGGGGCGGGCCGGCTCGATCTCCCACTCGCTGCGGTCCGCCGCCGAGTACTACCGCTGGCGCGGCGCAACCTGGGAGCGCCTCGCTCTGCTCAAGGCGCGGCCGCTCGCGGGCGACCGCGCCGTCGCTCGCGAGCTGCTGCGCCAGGCCGGGCCCTTCGTCTGGAGCCAGCCGTTCGGGCCCGATGCGGTCGCGGAGGTGCTGCGCCACAAGCACGAGAGCGACCGGCGGCTCGCCGCGCGGCAGCTCGAAAACCGCCACGTCAAGCTCGGCCGCGGCGGGATCCGCGAGATCGAGCTCGTGGCGCAGGTGCTGCAGATCCGCACGGGCGGAAGGCTGCGAAAGCCGCGCGCGCGCGGCACGCTGGTCGCGCTCGAGGCGCTCCGGAGCGCGGGCGCGCTCTCCGCGGCGGCGCACGGGAGGCTCGCGCGAGCGTACGTGTTCCTGCGCGACGTCGAGAACAAGCTGCAGATGGCGCACGACACCCAGACCCACGTGCTCCCCGACGACGAGCACGGCCTCGCGCTGCTGGCGGCGCGGCTGGGCTACAGGCGCGGCAGCGGCGCGGCGGCGTCCCGCTTCAGGAGCGATCTGCGCCGCCACACGGACGCGGTGCGCGGCGTCTTCGACCTCGTCCTCGGGCGGCTGCTCACGAGCCGAAGCGCTCCCTGAAGAACCGCGAGACGGCCTCGCGGTGGCGCGCCACGTCGGCCAGGAGCCCGTCTGCGGCGGCGGCCCAGTCGGGCCCCGCGTAGCCGAGGCGCCGCGCCAGAAAGCGCACCTCCTCGGAGCCGCTCTCGGGCAGCAGCAGGTCGCGCGCGTTGCCCCGGACCATGCGGAGCGCGTCCGCGACGCGCCGCCAGAAGACGTAGGCTGCCCGCAGCTCGTCGCGTCGCGCGGCATCGATCGAGCCCGCGGCCTGCAGGCGGTCCAGCCCCTCGAGCGTCGACGGGGTGCGCAGCTCGGGATGGCGGCGACCGTGCTCGATCTGAAGGTACTGCACCGCGTACTCGACCTCGACCAGCGCGCCGGGGCTGTACTTGACGTTGAAGCGGCCGGGCGGGACCAGCTCGCGACACTGGCGCTCGCGCAGGTGGAGCGCGTCGGCGCGGTCCCACGGCTCCTCGCTCCAGACGAAGGCGTCGCGCACGCGCTCGACCTCGGCGCCTGTCGCTTCGTCGCCGGCGACGCGGCGCAGCTTGATGAGCGCCTGCCGCTCGAACGACGCCGCGCCGCCCCCGGGCCGGTAGTAGTCCCGCAGCACGGCGAGCGGCGTCGCGAGCGGTCCCTTGGCGCCGTGCGGACGCAGGCGCAGGTCCACGTGGAAGATGCCCTCCTCGCGGGCCGCGATCAGGCCCGTGATCTCGCGGACCACGGCCTCGAAGAAGACGCCGGCGTCGACGCCCGTCTGCTCGGTGCGTCCGCCGAAGCCGTACACGACCACGAGCTCGATGTCGGAGGCGTAACCCATCTCGCGCCCGCCGAACTTGCCGAGGCCGAGGACCGCGAGGGGCGGCACGCGTCCGCTCTCGTCCCGCGGCCACCCGTGCGTGCGCGCGACCTCGTCGAGGCAGGCCCGCAGCGCGCTCTCGACCACGGCCTCGGCGAGGTCCGTGATCGCCGCCGAGAAGGCGACGAGGTCCACCTGGGCGTCGAGCAGGTGCCGCATGTCGGCGAGCAGCATCTGCTCGTCCTTGAAGGCGTTCAGCACGCGGCGCTTCTCCTCGAAGGACGTGGCGCCCACGAGCCGCGCCGCGAGGTCCTGCAGGAGCTCGTCGCGCCCGCGCAACGGGCGCTGCCTCCAGCTGTCGAGCACCGGCAGCAGGTGCTCGGCCTCGCGCCGCAGGAAGTCCTCCCACAAAAAGGGGCTCGCCCCCAGCAGCCGCGCCAGCTCGCGCAGCCCCCCGGGCGTCGACAGCAGCGACAGCGTGTCGCCCGGAGCCGAGGCGGCCAGCACCTGGTCGACGAGCTGCGAGAACGCGCGCAGCGCCGCGGCGGGGTCGGGGGCGAGCGGGACGAGGTGCGTGAACTGCTTGAGCAGCGCGACGGCGGCCCGCAGCGTGGCGAGCTGCGCCGCGTCCTCGATCCGCCGCCCGTCGCGGGTCGCGATCAGGAAGAGGTCGCGGGCCTCGTGGCCGACGCTCGCGATCTCGACCTGGTGCACGTAGACGCCGCGCATCGCGAGCGCCGTGGCGAGCGCGTAGAGGAAGCCGGGCGTGTCCGCGCCGCGCACCTCCATCCGCGTGAAGTGCTTATGCGCCTGGTTGTCGAAGCGGATCTCGAGCGGCTCGAGCGCGACGGCAGCGGGCTCGGCTCGCGAGAAGCGCTCCGCCAGCCGGCGGTCGAGGCGGTCGCGCGCCTCGTCGGTGCGGCCCTGCCCGACGAGCGCCAGCAGCTCGCCGAGGTCGCGCTCGAGGTCCCGCTCGAGCTCCGCGGCCGCGTGCGAAGCGCCCTCCCGCCGCCTCACCCGGAACTCGTCCACGATCAGGCGGCCCGAGGGCGGCGCCCCGGTGGGCTCGGCCGGGCGCGGCAGCCGCCTCCCGCGCCAGAGCACCTCGTGGCGCGGGGCCGGCGCGACGGAGGCCGACGTGTCGACGTGGCCGGACTCGATGTCGAGCGACGCCGCGGCGAGCAGGCCGCAGACGAGCGCGAACTCCGCGAAGAAATCGAGCCCGACGATCGTGACGTCGAGGCGTCCGCCGGGGCCCTCGCGGACCTTCACGCGCGCGGGGCGCGACGGACCGAGCTCGGCGGCGAGCGCGAGGTGCAGCGCGATCTCGGCGCTCGAGTGCCGGGCCGCGTAGTCGGGGCCCATGCGCTCCACGAACTCGCGGACTGCCCCGTCGTCTTCGCCCACACTCCCCCGCGCGCTATCGTCCCCGCGCAGGAAAGTTTAAGGCACCACTGGAACTGCCACGCAGTCAGGGCGGCGCGGGGGGGCTCCTATGCCGCCCCCCCGGCACCCCCCGCATATCAAAACTGGTTCCAGAGGTACTGGTTGGTGACCTCGTGGTGGAACTGGATCTCCTCCCGCTTGATGCGCGTCCCGAGCGCCTTGGCGCAGCGCTCGGCGGAGGCGAGCTTGAGCTCCGCGTACTTCTCGTGCACCTCGGCGCCCAGCAGCTCCTGGGCGTACTTGCTCGCCTTGAAGAGCCGGATCGCGTCGTAGATGTTGTCCGGCAGGAAGCGCGTGCGGTGCTTCTTGTTCTCGTTGTCGAAGTCGCCGAGCGGGCCCTCGAGCCCGGTCTTGAACACCGTGAAGATCGCCAGGTACGGGTTGACGTCCGG
>Ga0184625_10001279_pt1 | contig 10373 bp, 6 predicted proteins | sample PLM3_30_b1_FD_133151 | JGI IMG/M metagenome (GOLD analysis project Ga0184625, IMG submission 133151) | Groundwater sediment microbial communities from an aquifer in East River, Colorado, USA - PLM3_30_b1 | ecosystem: Environmental > Terrestrial > Soil > Riparian zone | place: USA: East River... | reverse complement strand
TGTCTGGAGCGAGCAAACGAACGGATCGTCGCGCCTGGCGCCCTGGGCGTAGCGGTGGTCGAGCCACGCCGTGAGATCCGCCAACGTCCCGGCGTCCCACCAGAGCGGAACACGACGCGGACGGTTCAACTTTGCGTGCTCGGCGCGAACCAAGAGGTGCGGCCGACCGATGCCAACCCGCACGTCGCCCAGCGTCAACCCGCCAATCTCGCTGGCCCGCAGGCCACAGCAGCAGGCGAGGCGGAGGATCGCCAGGTTCATTTGGACGTTGGGCAGGCGCCGGGCGCGGCGCTTCAGGTCCTTGAGGACAGCGGCCAGCTCCTGCCTCGAGAGGATCTGCGAGGCGTCGACGTTCCAGGCTGAGAAAAGCATGGCGAGGTCTCCGGGAGCGGTTGGACTCGACAGTTACCTCGGGTGGGGTCGGGAAGCAAGTGAACCGGGAGATCTTTCCGGCCTCGGGCTATCTCCCAAATCTCGGCGATAGGTTTGGAAAGGCCGCCATGCATCTCGCACTTCGGTTAAATCCTTGTGACCCAAAAGTGGGGAGCCTAGAATCGCGGCACTGTCGGTTGTGCAGGTCCTTGTCATGCCGCCATCCCGATGACGCCCGAAGAACGAGCCCGCCTCGCCATCGACCAGCAGCTCGCCGCTGCCGGCTGGCACGTGCAGGACTACCGGCAGATGGACCTGTCGGCCGGGCTGGGCATCGCCGTTCGGGAGTTTCCGCTGACCAGCGGCAAGGCAGACTATCTTCTCTATGCCGATGGCCGGGCGATCGGCGTCGTCGAGGCCAAGCCGGAAGGCCACACGCTGACGGGCGTCGAGACGCAATCGGCGAAATACACCGGCGGCTTGCCGCGAGGACTGCCGAATTACCGGCTGCCGCTGCCGCTCGCCTACGAATCCACGGGCAGCGAAACCCGTTTCACCAATATCCTGGAGCCCGACGCCCGCAGCCGGCTCGTCTTCACGTTCCACGGGCCTGAGGAATTGATCCGGCTGGTCGGACTCGAAGCGCAGGTGCGGACGCTCTTGCGAACGTTGCCGCCGCTGGACGAAGGGCGGCTGTGGCGCGTGCAACAGGAAGCGATCGCCAACCTGGAACGCTCACTGGCTGACAGCCGGCCGCGGTCGCTGATCCAAATGGCCACAGGCAGCGGCAAAACCTTCACCGCGGTCAACTTCTGCTACCGGCTGATCAAGCACGCCAAGGCCAAACGCATTCTGTTCCTGGTCGATCGCAACAACCTGGGCAAGCAGACGCTGAACGAGTTCCAGCAGTTTGTCGGCCCCACCGGCTACAAGTTCACCGAGGAGTACACGGTCCAGCACCTGCGGCACAACGCCATCGCCCCCGCCTCGAAGGTCTGCATCACGACGATCCAGCGGCTGTACTCGATGCTCCAAGGCGACGAGGACTACCTGGAAGAGAACGAAGAAGCCTCGCTATTCGAGACCGAGACTTCGCTCATCAAGTCGCCGCAGCCCGTCGCATACAGCTCCCGCATCCCCATCGAGACCTTTGACTTCATCGTCGTCGATGAGTGCCACCGGTCGATCTACAACCTCTGGCGGCAAGTGCTGGAGTATTTTGATGCCTTCCTGATCGGCCTGACCGCCACGCCGACGGCGCAGACGATCGGGTTCTTCAATCAGAACCTCGTCCAGGAATACACGCACGAGAAGGCGGTCGCCGACGGCGTCAACGTCGGCTACGACGTGTACCGCATCGAGACCGAGATCACCGCCAAGGGCGCGAGGCTGAAGAAGGAGCCCGGCGTCTTCGTTCCCCATCGCGACCGCCGCTCAAAAAAGCGACTGTTCAAGGAGCTGGACGACGACCTGACCTACACCGCCAACCAGCTCGACCGCGACGTGGTCGCCGAGGACCAGATCCGGCTCGTCGTCCGCACCTTCCGCGACAAGCTGCCCGAAATCTTTCCGGGACGCAGCGAAGTCCCCAAGACGCTGGTCTTTGCCAAGACCGACCTGCACGCCGAGGACGTGGTCCGCATCCTCCGCGAAGAGTTCGGCAAGGGCAACGACTTCTGCCAGAAGATCACGGCCAAGGCCCACAAGCCGGATGAATTGCTCCAGCAGTTCCGCACCGCTTACAACCCGCGGATCGCCGTCACGGTCGATATGATCGCCACGGGCACCGACGTGAAGCCACTGGAGTGCCTGCTCTTTCTGCGGAACATCCGCTCGCTCTCGTACTTCGAGCAGATGAAGGGCCGCGGCTGCCGGGTGATCGATGCCGACGCGCTCCAAGGGGTGACCCCCGACGCCCGGCACAAGGACCATTTCGTCATCGTCGATGCGATCGGCGTCTGCGAGGGGGAGAAATCGGCCACCAAGCCGCTCGACCGCCAGCCGACGGTGCCGCTCGACAAGCTGCTGAACCTCGTCGGCGCCGGGGCGGCCAGCGCCGACATCGTCTCTACGCTGGCGTCGCGGCTGGCTCGGCTGGAGCGCGACATCGAGCCCGAGGAGGAGGCCAAGATTGCTCAGACCGCCGGCGGCAAGGACCTGGCCACCCTCAGCCGCGAGCTGCTGGAGAGCATCGACGCGGACGCTGTCGCCGCAGGGGCCCGCACGAAGTTCAAGCTGTCGGACGACGCCGAGCCGATCGACGAGCAACTCGGCACCGTCGAAAACGAGCGGATGCGGCTGGCCCTCAAGCCGTTCCAGAGTCCGAAGCTGCGGGAGGCGGTGCTCAAGGCCCGGCAGTCGCTGGAGCAGGTGATCGACGAGCAGTCGCGGGACAAGCTCCTCAAGGCCGGGTTCGACGCCGCTTCAAGAGAGAAGGCGCAGGCCCTGGTCACCAGCTTTCGGCAATTCATCGACGACCACAAGGACGAGATCGAGGCCCTGCAACTGCTCTACAGCCAGCCCTACCGCTCCGGCCTACGCTATTCGCAGATCAAGGCGCTGGCCAAAGAGCTGGCGCAGCCGCCCCACCGGTTCGACCCGCTGCGGCTGTGGCAGGCCTACAAGACCGTGGAGCCGGCCAAGGTGAAAGCTGACGGCGGCAAGCAACTGGCCGACCTGATCGCCCTCGTGCGGCACGCGCTCGACCCAGCGACGCCGCTGGTGCCAGTGGGGCAGACAGTCCAGGAGCGGTACGAAGCGTGGCTGGCTGAGCAAACCCACGCCGGCCGCACGTTCTCGCCCGACCAGCAGCGCTGGCTCGATGCGATCAAAGACCACGTCGCCACCAGCCTGACCATCGAGGCCGAAGACCTCGACGAAGTGCCGTTCAACCAGATCGGCGGCTTGGGAAAGGCGTATGAACTGTTCGGCGAGACGCTGCCGGCACTCCTGGCGGAACTGAACGGGAGGCTGGCGGCATGAATGATGGAAATCACTCGCTACCAGCGTCGTGGGTTGTCGCACCTCTCGAAGAGGTTGTCGAAATCCGTGACGATCTCCGGAAGCCAGTCAATTCTGAGGAGCGAGCGACTCGTCCAGGCCCGTACCCGTATTACGGCGCAACGGGCCAGGTCGGCTGGATCGACGACTTCTTGATGGATGGCGAATACATCCTGCTTGGCGAGGATGGCGCTCCCTTCCTCGACCCAACGAAAGACAAGGCGTATCGAGTTATTGGGAAGTCTTGGGTCAACAATCACGCTCACGTCTTGCTTGGTCGTGATGGCGTCCTGGAGAATCGCTTTCTTCTCCATGCGCTAAATAGCACTGATTACCGCGCATTTGCAAACGGCACAACGCGGTTGAAACTGACACAGGGTGCGATGCGTCGCATCCCAATTCCCGTTGCACCGCAGAAGGAGCAGCAGCGGATTGTCGAGAAGATCGAAGAACTCTTCTCCGACCTGGATGCCGGCGTGGCGGCGCTGGAGCGGGCCAAGGCGAACCTGAAGCGCTACCGCGCCGCCGTCCTGAAAGCCGCCGTCGAAGGAAAGCTCACCGCTGCCTGGCGCGCCGAGCACCCGGACGTAGAGCCCGCTTCCAAACTGCTGGTCCGCATCCTCGCCGCCCGCCGCCGCAACTGGGAAGCAGACCAACTCGCCAAATTCGCCACCGCCAACAAACCGCCCCCCAAGAACTGGCACGCCAAGTACGCCGAACCCGCCCCGCCCGACAGGACCAACTTGCCCGAACTGCCTATAAGCTGGTGCTGGGCGACGATTGAGCAACTAGCGTCCCCGGAACCCCGCTCAATTCAGAGCGGCCCGTTCGGCAGCAACCTCCTCCACTCCGAGTTTCAAGAGCAAGGGATACTCGCGATTGGTATCGACAATGTCCTTGACGGCAGATTCTCACTCGGAAGTGATCACCGAATCTCGCAATCGAAATTTGAGGAGCTATCCAAGTACGAAGCTCGTCCGTTTGACATCCTGATTACAGTAATGGCGACCGTCGGTCGAAGCTGTGTCGTCCCAGCCGATGTTGAGCGGTCAATTATCACAAAGCACGTCTATCGGATTAGTCCGAATCCGTCGTTGCTCAATTCTCATTTCGCGCAGATCTGCATTTCAGGAGGAGCCGCCGTACGCCGGCAGATTTACGGCGAGGTTCGAGGCCAGACGCGACCGGGAATCAACGGCGAAATCCTGCGCGGTGTCGCATTGCCGCTTCCGCCACTATCGGAGCAGACCCAAATTGTAACCGAAGTCGCCGAGAAGCTCTCGCAGATCGAGGCGGCCGGCGTTGCCATCGACCACGGCCTCGCCCGCGCCGCCCGCCTCCGCCAGAGCATCCTCAAGCGGGCCTTCGCCGGCCAACTCGTCCCCCAAGACCCGCACGACGAACCCGCCACCGCGCTGCTGCAGCGCGTCAGGACAAATGGATCGACTAAGCAAGCTCACCGCGGTCAGATGGAAGGCGCTCGAAAGCGAGCCTTTGGGGGAGGCAACAAATGAACCTTTCTCAGATAACGCTAAGAACAAGTGATGGCGATGCGCAGCCCGTCACGGCACTCTTTCATCGCCTAAATAGCGTTTTGCCAGTCAACCAGAAGATTGTGTCTGTTGCGCCAGACATGCTGGCAGCGGATGCACTCAAGAAGCTCAAGGAGTATCGTTTCTCCCAGCTTCCAGTCGTCGTTGGTCGGGAAGTTCTCGGCATCTTCTCCTACCGCTCGTTCGCGAACGCCGTGGTGACGCTTGGGCAGAACGCACCCAAGAACCAGCGATTCAATGCACTTGAGCTACAAGTCGACGACTGTCTCGAAAAACCGACATTCGCGCGAGTCACTGACGAGTTCGTGGAGTGGTTTGATTTTGTCGACCAGCACGACGCGTTGCTAGTGGGCGAGCCAAATCGGCTGCAAGGCATCGTCACGGCTATGGACATCCTGCGATACCTCTACGGCGTGGCCAGTCCGTTTGTCTTGATTGCAGAAATCGAGCTTGGCCTGCGTGCGCTTATGCAACTGGCGGTGAACGCCGAAACCCTTGCGGCCTGCGCCACCGAATGCCTCAAAGATAAGTACACCGATCAGCTTCCAACGCGACTCGAAGACATGACCTTTAACGACTACGTCCAAATTATTGGTGATGGTCGCAGTTGGGACCATTTCCAAAAGTTCATGGGCGGAAACCGTGCTCGCACCAGGGCCAAGCTCGAACAACTGCGGGATCTCCGCAACATCGTCTTCCACTTCAAACGCGGGATCACCGTGGAAGAACACGAGACGCTTGCAGCTGGTAGAGAATGGATGCTGCTCAAAGCGCGGGCCGCCGAAGCTCGCCGAGAGGAGGCTAATCAATGAGTGATTGCAATTTGCAAACGGCGTTTATCGAAAAGGGATGCCTTCCTCATCAAGCCGAATTTGCATCTGCCTTCTTTGCGGCTGACTCGGCTCGTAAGCATCTGTTGGTCAGCGCTCCAGGTCTGGGGAAAGGGTACGTAGTAGCCGCTATCGTTAATTATGCATTGTCCACTGGCGTGGCTCATCATGTCCTCGTGCTTGCCGACCGGTCCGACTTGGTCAATCAATGGCAAGCAATAATCCGGCGAGTCAATCCGGATTTGCCTGTAATGGTCATTGATCGGCGTCGTTACCGAGAGCTTGAAGATTCATGTCCTGTCGGCGACTCGATCTGGCCAGTTGTTGGTGTCGTGATTCTGGCGCTCGACTTTGCCAGTCAACCCGATGTCGCCGATGCGCTTGCTCGTAGCCCCCTGGATCTTTTGGTGATCGACGAGGTTCGGCCCGCGCCCCGACAGACGCATCGCGCCAAATTCCTTTTGGACGTAGTGGATCGACCTAAAACCCGAGTGCTTGCGCTTCAAGCCGGTGGACTTTGGACAAAGGTTGAAATCGACGACTCATCAAGTCTGTTCCAAGACGCAGCGGTGACGATCTGGTCTGGCGAGACACTTCGCGACGACCAGGGCAAGCGACTGCTGCCTGAAGTGAGACTTGAGTGGGTCGTCTATAAGCGTCCAGCCGAGGAATTGGAGGTATTGGCTCAGCTCCAGAATGCCGCGCGTTCGCTCAACACAACGACCCCCCAAATGCGGCTGTTCGCAGCATCGCTGTTGCAGTCTGCCTCATCGAGTCCTTTTGCATTGGAGCAACGGCTTCTTCGCATTCGCCAACGCAGGAACGATCTTGTCCACAACATTGAGATAAACACGCCATCCGAGAATGAGGCCGCAGAAGTTGGAATGGATGAGCCTGAAATGGCGAACATCGACGAATTGGCTCGCGGCGTCATCCAATTATCCAGCATTACAGAATCACTCTCCAAGATGCTTGAGGATTTGCCGAGTGATTCCAAGTGCGATGCCTTAATGGCACTATTGAACGACTTGGATTCTTTCAAATCGCCTGAACATCGGGTCTGCGTATTTACTAAGTTCGTAGATACGGCCACCTATTTGGCAAGCACGCTTCAGGAAGTCTGCTCGCAGGTCATGGTAATAACCGGTAGCAGTTCGTTTGTAGAGCGTGACCAGAAACTCGCGGAATTCGTTCGGGACGGCGGAGTTCTGATCGCTACCGAAGCCGTGGAGGCGCCATTTCCCGAAGTCGCGGCTGTGATTTTCTACGATATTCCGCTAAGTCCCACCGTCCTTGAATCGAGGATCGGCCGATTTGTTCGGATCGGTCGGCTTGCGCCGAGAATTGTGGCATTCATGGATGAATCGAATGCCCTCGTAATTGAACGCCTACAGCGGAGGATCGCGGATTTCAAGGAGTCGTTCAGCGAATCGGAAATTCAACGAGCACTGTTTTCGGATGCAGCTGAATTATTGCCCCAGCGCCCGGGCAAGAGCGGAAGTCAATGATGTCCAACCTGTCCCAGCAGATCGTCTCCAAAGCCTGGAACTTCGCCCACGTCCTGCGCGACGATGGGCTGTCGTACATGGGCTACACGGAGCAAATCACGTTCTTGCTCTTCCTGAAGATGGCCGACGAGCTGACCAGGCCGCCGTACAACCGGCCGCCGGTCGTGCCCAAGAAGTACAGTTGGGACGCGCTGCTCAAGCTGGAAGGGGACGAGCTGGAGGTCCACTACCGCCACTGCCTGGAGGAACTCGGCAAGCAGCCGGGGATGCTGGGCGAGATCTTCAAAAAGGCGCGGATGGACATTCAGAACCCGGCGACGCTACGGCGGCTGATCGTCGATCTGATCGAGCCGGTGAAGTGGTCGAGCATGGACGCCGACGTGAAGGGCGACATCTACGAGGGGCTGCTGGCCAAGAGCGCCGAGGAGTCGCCCAAAGGTGCCGGCCAGTATTTCACGCCGCGGGAGCTGATCAAGGCGATCGTCGATTGCGTGCAGCCGGGGCCCGACGACACCGTCTGCGATCCGGCCGCGGGGACCGGCGGCTTCCTGCTGGCAGCCTATAGCTACGTCGTCTCGCAATTCGGCAAAGAGCTGGACAAGGACCAGAAGAAGCACCTGCGGACGAAGTTCGTGAAGGGCTGGGAGCTGGTCCCCAACACGGCCCGCCTCTGCATCATGAACCTTTACCTCCATGGGATCGACGCCGACCCCTGCCCGATCAAGTCGGGCGTCGATAGTCTCGCCGGCGATCCGGGCGAGCGGTTTAGCGTCGTGGTCACCAATCCGCCGTTCGGCAAGAAGAGCAGCATCGCCATCGTCAACGAGGAGGGGGACCTGGAAAAAGAGGAGCACGCCTACGAGCGGCAGGATTTCTGGACCGCGACCAAGAACAAGCAGCTCAACTTCGTGCAGCACGTCAAGACGCTGCTGAAGATCAATGGCCGCTGCGCCATCGTCGTGCCCGACAACGTGCTCTTCGAGGGCGGCGCCGGCGAAACCGTCCGCCGTAACCTGCTGGCCCAGTGCGACGTTCACACGCTCCTGCGCCTGCCCACCGGCATCTTCTACGCCCAAGGCGTCAAAGCCAACGTCCTCTTCCTCGACGCCAAGCCCGCCCAGGAAAAGCCCTGGACCAGCAAGCTCTGGGTCTATGACCTGCGGACCAACATGCACTTCACCCAAAAGACGAACCCGCTAAAGCGGTCCGACCTGGACGAATTCGTCTCCTGCTACAAACCCAGCAAACGCCACACCCGCAAGCCAAACTGGGACGCCGAAAAGAACGAGGGTGGCCGCTGGCGCTCATTCGACTTGGCCGAGCTGCTCAAGCGCGACAAGGTCAACCTCGACATCTTCTGGCTCAAAGACAAAAGCCTCGAAGACAGCGACGACCTCCCCGACCCCGACATCCTCGCCCAAGAAATCGCCGATGACCTGGAAACTGCGCTAGAGCAGTTCACGGCGATCGCGGGAAAGTTGAAAGCGTAGGTGTCGAAGGCTTCCGCTGAGGGCTGAAATGGCCCAAACTCTGACTCGCACATGCTGGCGACTCTGGGCGGGATTGTAGAACGGCCTTGGGGCCGGTGGGTCTTTGACAATTTGGTCGCAGATCGCTTTTCCGCAGCACATGTTGTAAAAACGTACGTGTCACCGTACTGCTGAGGGTGGACTATGCAAATCGGCTTTTTTCAGTTGTCGATGCACGATGTTTGCCAGGAGAAGGAAAGGCAGATTCGCGCATACGTGAAGCAATTGCCGGAAGGTGATTTTGAATCCGCTGATCGGGAATCGCTGGCAGAACTGGTTGCGGCAAAGTTTCAATTCCCGGATATACCTGAGTTTGGAACTGAGGCTCCTGAGTGTGACGAGCCATCATTTACCCAGGGGAGCAATAAGGCGTCTGTCGCGGTTTACATCCCTTTCAAGGGCGATGCCAGTCTCTTCGGGCTCTACAATTCAACTCGACCTAGATCACCCCCGCCTCCGACGTACTTGCTTGAAGGCTCAATGCTGAAAAGAATCTACACAATAGAAAAGAGCAGGATCGACACACTCGCAAAGGAAGTTGAGGAAGAGATAAAGTGGGTTCAGCAATATATCGTTCCCGTGCGCAATGGGCAGCCGCTGTTCAATACTCAGCTACGCGAAGTTGCGAAGGAGGCGGTTCAACACAGGATCAGTGAGATTGGCGAGAACAAGCTGGCTGCATCGAGACTTTCTCAGTCCAAGCTTCAACTGCGCAAGCGGCAGGATGGTGCGGAGAAGGTGATCGTACCGGTTCATACCAAGCCGCTGAAGATCATACCGCCGGCCAAGTCGGATCCGGTGCTGGAGTACGTACTCGGGATGGCTGAGTACGACGACATACTGAGCACGATCTCGTCAATGGCGAAGGTGATGGAGCGGACGCCAGAGGTCTTTGCTCCAATGAACGAAGAACCACTGAGAGTTGTTCTACTCGTCGCGCTGAACGGAATCTATGAGGGTCAGGCAACTGGCGAGACTTTCAACGGTCACGGAAAGACCGACATTCTGATACGACGAGAAGACCGGAACGTGTTCATCGCCGAATGCCTTATGTGGAAGGGTCCGGCGTACCTTCAACAGAAGATGGACGAGCAGCTATTTCAATACGCCATGTGGCGAGATTCAAAACTGGCACTTATTGTGTTCAATCGCGATGGCAACTTCTCGCACGTCATCGACAAGATGAAAGCAACAGTTAATGGCCACCCGCAATGCATTAAGGAACTGGACTGGAAGCATGAGAGCGGAGCGAGATACCTCTTTCGTCGCCACGACGACTCGGCGCGGAATTTTCTGTTGACCGCGATCGCATTTGACGTGCCCGCGCTCCCGCAAGCATAGACTGCCGGTTGCGATTCCACACCAGCCCCCCCGACTCGCCGACTCGCTGGCCCGAAATCTTGATTTACCTTGCGGTGCAATGTCACCAATGATGGCCTGCAATTGCGCTGCACAAATCTGGTAACCCTTTTCAAGGAAATGGTCACCATCTTCGCTGCCCCCCGGAAGCCCCGGTTACCGATATGCATGAGAACCGATAATGGACCACGTTTGTGCGCGCCGGAAAAGCCCCGAAATCCC
>Ga0184625_10001278_pt1 | contig 10377 bp, 9 predicted proteins | sample PLM3_30_b1_FD_133151 | JGI IMG/M metagenome (GOLD analysis project Ga0184625, IMG submission 133151) | Groundwater sediment microbial communities from an aquifer in East River, Colorado, USA - PLM3_30_b1 | ecosystem: Environmental > Terrestrial > Soil > Riparian zone | place: USA: East River... | reverse complement strand
TTGATCAGGCCGACGGTTGGGTCGCCCGTGTCGGGATAGAGCGCCACGATCGCATAGCGGCGGCCGGCGGTGAGCTTGATGGGCGTCGTGCCGACGTAGCGGAACGCGCCCGCCAGCGCAGCGGCCTGGCCGGGAAAGATCGTCTCTTGCGTCAGCGGCGTGGCCGACTCCTCGATGTCCCAAATGGCGATCTCGTGAGTCGAAGCGAGGCCGTCGCCGCCGCTATCGTACAGGCCCAGGTGCGTTACCACGATGTCGGACTTGGGTCGGAATTCCCAGCCTTCGATCAGGTTCCGGCCGCCGCCGCTAATCAAGCCGGGCGTCAGCTTGACGGCGTCGATCGACCCACCCTTCACCACCGCCACAGCCGGCGGCCCATCCAGCCGGGCCAAGAGCCGGCGGGCCGTATTGCGAATTGTCTGGTCTTCGCTCTTTTCCAATTCGACCAGTGCGGCGCGGTCGGCATCCGCGACGATGGCAATCATCGCCCGCACGGCTGCCTCCTGCGTCGTCGGCGCCGCCGTGCGGCTGCGGATCTTCAAAAGCAAAGGCACGCCGACCGCCAGCTTCTGCTCTTCGATCAATCGCAAGGCATTGGGCAGCGGTCCGGCATCCGCCCGACCGCCCTTGAGAATCATCTTGGCTCGCCAGGCCCGCTCCGGGTCGCTGCTGCTGGCCGCCGCATCGAGCTTCTCGGTCGGCACGAAGCCTAGCCCCACCAGCCGCAGCGAGGCCCGCTCGCGAATCTCGAACTGCGGATCGCCCAGCTCGGCAATCCAGGCCTCAATCTGCTTGTCCAGCGCCGGATCGAGCAGCGATTCCAAGTAACCGCGAACGCCGGCCAGCGTCGGCTCCACGCCCGCAGCTCGCAATCTGCCCGCAGCATCGACCTGCTGCGCCTGCGCATACCAGGAAGCGGCGAGCAGCAGACTGACGGCGATCAGCGTCGAGCGGACCATGAAGGTCCATTGTGGCGAAAGCCGAAGCAAGAAGCCACAAAACCTACTCACTGCGCCCCGAGAGCCACAGCACGACGCTGATGAGCGTCATCAATAGCAGCGGACCGGCGAGGACCATCAGCATGCCGACCAGCCGCGATTCAGGCAGGGACTGGCTGCCGCGGAGCATGTAATAGGCCGGCGCCGTTGCCATCGCGACCACGAACATCACCACCAACAGCCCCAGCAGGCTGAATTGGAAGAGCGGCTTCTTCGGTCGTTTGGCGGGAGGTTGGACAGGTGGCGAGTTCACAGGCTTGCCATCCCCTCTCCCCGTGGGAGAGGGTTAGGGTGAGGGCCGATCGCGAGCGCCATCATAGCACGGGCAATTCAGAAACCCTCACCCCGGCCTTCTCCCAAAGGGAGAGGGAGAATCACACCGAACAGGCCTCGCGGCGATCGTGCAGGCCGGTGATCCGAGCGACCACGTCGGCTTGCGTCAGCTTGGGGCCGACCGGCAGGATCAGGTACGTGGCGTGCGAGCAGCAGCCGTCGAGGATCACCTGGCGGCTGTTGGGGGCGCTAAAGCCCTCTTCGCAGGGCTCGTGGCCGTGGATCAGGATCTCGGCCCCAACCTGGCGGGCGAAGGCGTCGGCGTTGGCCGAGCGGAAATCGCGGCCCCAGACGAGCTTGAACGCGGGGCTGCCGCTCTTATAGTCGGCACACGACAGCGGGCGATCGAGCACAGTCGCATCGAACGGCTCGCGATCGCAATAGTCGGGCAGGCTGTGGCTGATGAAGACGCCGCTGGAGAGCCGCACGGCTAGCGGGCAAGTCGCCAGGAACCGCAGGTACGCATCGCGGATCTTCTCGCCGGAGGGCCCATACATCTCGTTGATGCCGCAGCGGAAGAGCAGGTTGAGCATCTTCCGCGACTTGCAGATCGGGAAGTCGCCCAGCTCGGCCAGCTCGTGATTGCTGAGCAGGAAGTGAAACCGCTCGGGGAACTCGGTTTTGAGGCGGATGCAGTCTTCCAGCAGCAGGTGCGACATGCAGCCGCCGGCCTCGCCGGGGTATTCGGGGCCGCCGTGACAGACCTCCTGCATCACGAGATGCCGCCGCGGATTGCTCTCCAGATCGGCGACGCGGAGCAGCTTCTCGAAGTTCAGCCGATTGCCGTGCAGGTCGGCGACGATCATCACGTCTTCGGCGTTATCCGGCGTGAGGCAGACGACGTTGCCCCGGCGGACCGCGCACGACCGGTTGGCTTCGGCCGCTTGGCCGCAGCAATCGAGCATTTCGCGAACGCAGTCGGGAGTGACCGGCATGGCGCAGGGAGCGAGGTCGGGAAGAGCAAAGGCTCTGCCAAGGGGAACTCTGTAAATATATGCGGCAAAGGCCCGTAAGACCAATCGGCCTTCCTGTGGCCTGCTCGCTCCGCGAGCGGATTTCCTCACGCGGAGCGTGAGGACTACACAATTCGGCCAGGGCCGCAGTCTGCCGCCGATAGCGATTTTCTGAATTCTGCCGGATTTGCCGCCGATGATGACTGTAGGGCGATTGATCCAGCGCCCGCATTGCGCCGGCCCAGGCGCGCAACAGCCGCTTTTGCCTCGTCAATTGGCCGCGGCCCCTTCAGGAGGAAGCTCGCATGAGGATGTACTTGCTGACCGCGGCGGTGCTCGTGATGGCCGCTGGAACAGGCTGCCGCAGCGTCAATCTGGCCAAGGGCGGTGGCTGCAATTGCGGTGCTTGTGCCTGCGGCGGAAATGGCGGGGGCCACGGCGGTGGAGCCTATGGCGGGGGCGGTTACGGCGACGGCAGCGGTGGCTATGGCGACGGCGGCGGAGGCTCTGGCGGCGGTGCACACGGTCATGGCCAATACGCGGGCTACCCCGGTGCAGGACCGCACGGCCACGTGCCGGGCGGCCACTATGGACCGCACGGAGCCCCCTATGGCACGCCCGGCTTCCCGCACCATCACTTCGACCGCGAATACGTCGGTCCACAGGGACCGCCGACCGCGCAAGTCGCTTATCCCTATTACACGACCCGCGGCCCGCGCGATTTCCTGCTCGACAATCCGCCGAGCATCGGACGCTAAGCGACCGGAGCTGAATTCGCCAGAATTCGACCCGCTCCCTTCGTCCGCATTCTGGCGAATGCGGCTACGGGGCGGGAGCGGCTTTCTTTGCCGGGACGCGGACAACCACGTCGGGCTCGCACGGCTTGGTCTCCTGACCGCCGTTGTCCTGGCCGTCTTTGCCGACGCTATAGACGATCAGCTCTTCGCTGGTCGCTTTCATTCGCAGCGGCAACCCATCGAACGGGTCCACCGGCACGGCAGGCAAGTAGGCCGGCACCAGCTCGGTCAGCTGGTTGGGAAATGCGCCCGTTGCCAGGCGATAGCGCTCGGCTGCGACGGCGACGCGAAGCGTTTCGCGGGCGGCCAGCGTGCGGCCAGTGGCGTCGAACGCCGCGCCCGTCGCGGGCAGGATCATCAGCGTCACCATGTAGTTCATCTTTTCGAGTGGGTTTTGCGAGCCGGCCCGGGCCTTTAGCCGCATTTCGACGGCCCTGGCCCGATTGCGGGCCTCGGGGAAGGGCTCGCGCGAGGCGGCGATCAGATCGTCGAACAGTTGCAGGTACCACTCGCAATCCACCGGCCGCGAGAGCTGACCGGCGACGCCCATGCCCTTGAGCTGTGGAATCTCCGGCACCTGCTCCAGGTGGTGAAAGGCGTAATAGCCCATCGCCCGCTCGCCGATCATGCCCGTGGTCAGTCCGCCTCGGATGTCGAGTGAGTCGAGGCGGGCGGCGATCCGGGCTAGTTGCTCGTCGGTCAACTCCAGATCACCCAGCAATTGCTCGGTTTCGCCAAACGCCACGCCGGCGACGGCCATGTGGATGAGCTGCTCGACGATCGTGAGCTGATGGGCGACCGTGACGGCCGTGCCGTACAGAGCTTCGAGCGATTCGACCGCCCCGGCCGCGTCGCCGCGGCAAGCCCGCACGCGAATATCGAGGGCCAAGAGGCGAGCGAGGCAGCGGACTTTCTGGGCATTGGGCAGCAGCATCGCGAACCCGTCCTCAAACTTGACGGGGATGCGGCACTCGCCGCCGTGGCGGACGGCAGCCAGGATCGCCTCGCGGGTCGGGTCGTACTTTTTCAGGAAGTCTTCCGCACTGGCCAACAGCGCCGGATTTCCCGGCGGCGTCAGGGCCCGGCCTTCCAGCACGCCCACAAACGGCAGGTCCTTGCCGTCCGTATTGAACGCCTTTTCGTCGAGGCTGTTGAGAGCGGCCAGCCAGAGGGCCGTGGCATCGGGCCGGTCCGCAGGCACGCGGTGATAGTCATACAACGATTGCGTGGAGATAGGCTGGCCCAGCGCCTCGAGGCGAGCCACTTCCTTTTCCACTCGGCGCAAAGCCGCCACCGTGTTCATCCGCCAGCGGATCGCGAACACCGCCGCGGCGCCGACGAGGAGCAAGAGCATCGCTCCAAACGCCAGCACCGGCACGACCCACCACCGCACAATTGACGGCTGCGGCAGGTCAAAGGCCTCCGCGGGTTTGGGCTGGGAGGGCTTGAGAACGTCGGTGGCCATGGAGGGCCTCACAAAGACAGAATCGAAGAGCTGCCCGTAGTCTAACCGCGGCTGAAGGCTAACGCACGTTTGGCCGCGCGGCGATCGCGATTTCCCGCGGTCGCGCGGCGAGCCAGCGGCGAATCCGCCCGATGATGTCTACTCCGGCTGGAACCTGGCCGATCAGCTCGTAGCTGTGCGATTCAATCGCAGTGGAAAGCTCTTCGAGTTCCTGTCGTGCTTGTTCCAGCAGCGCTGCCTGCTCTCCATCCGTCAGCTCCGCGCGCAGCAGCGCGACTTCGCCGGCCGTGCGGTGGCGCGTCAAGCCGAGCAGACGGCCCTGCTCGGCCTTGATCAGCCGGCCGGCGACGAATGCCCGCCGCAGCTCGTCCAACGCGTTGAATTGATAGACGGGGTCGGCCCCGAAGAAACAGCTCGCCGAACCGTCGCGGCGAAATCCGACGACGACCGGCTCCGCGCGGTTGGCCAGGCTTAGCTCCGTCCGCTCAACCAGGGCGGTCGCTTCGCGGAGCAGGTCTTCGCGGTCGGTTTCGTTGCGGGCCATGCCCGCATTGTATGTCGCCAGCCGACGCTGCCAGCGTCGGTCCGGTAGCTGACGACGCTGCCAGCGTCGTCAACGGCGGTAAGAGCTAGCGGATTTGCGGTTGCTGCGGGCAAAGTCGCCCGCTAACATCCGCCCGTTTGTCGGCCCGCGGCGGCAGGCGATTCGCCGCAGCGCAGAATTGCTCATGAGTCTCCGCTCCTCAGCTTTGATCCTCGCGCTTGGAGTGGCAGCGGCCTGCGCCGGCTGCCAGCAAGGGCCGTTTCAAGCAGCCGCGGCCAAGCCGGCGGGAACCACCCCGGCCTTTCAGCAACAGACTCAGACCCTCACCACGCAGGTGCAGGACTTAAACCGCCGCGTCAGCCAACTCGACCTGAACAATGCCGACCTGCACCGGCAACTGGCCCAGGCCGAGCAAGAGAGGCAAGCTTCTTCCAGCCAGGTCAAGCTACTGCAGCAACAGATCGACGTAGCCGCCAAGCAGGCCCGCGATTCCATGCTGGCCAAACAGGAAGCAGAGAAGCAGATCACGGCGTTGCAGGCCTCGACTCGCGCCCGCGGCGGCGCGACGATTACCGCCAACAACAGCATCCGCAACTCGCTCGCGCTGATTCAGATCCCGGGGCTTGAGATCCGGCAGGACGGCGCGGTGATTCGCATCGAGGTTCCCGGCGACAAGCTGTTCGCGCCCGGTGCAGTGCAACTGCAGGCCGACGGCTACCGCATCCTCGACGAAGTGGCTGCCGCCGTGCAGCGCTCCTATCCGCGGCAACGGCTGGTAGTCGAAGCCCACTGCGACGACTCCTTCGCCGCCAACCCGACGGCCGCCCATTCGCTCACTGCGGGCCAGGCTCAGGCGGTCTTCAATCACCTCGTCCAGCGCGGCCGCCTGCCGCCGCGGCAGCTCTCGGTCCTGGCCCTGGGCGACAACCATCCGCTCGCGAGCAACGCCACGCCCGTCGGCAAAGCCAAAAACCGCCGCATCGAAATCGTGGTCTATCCCGACCCGATCGACGGCTAAGCGTGGGGCGGGCCTCTGGCCGGCCTTACCGCCCCACCCGGAACGGGGCGAGTTCAACCTGTGTTGCTTCGCCACAGATCGCTTGCGCCATGACGACTGCGGTGGCGGGGGAGAGGAACAGGCCGCTGCGGAAGTGGCCGGAGGCGACGAAGGCGTTAGCCAGGCTGGGCAGGCGGCCGAGATAGGGCAGGCCGTCGAACGAGCCGGGGCGGAGGCCGGCCCAGGTGCGCTCGATTTCAGCCTCCCGGAGCGCGGGAATGATCGACCGTGCGAAGGCGGTCAGTTCGGCAATCGCCTCGTCCGTCGTGCGTTTGTCGAAGCCGGCCTCTTCTTCGGTGGAGCCGGCGAGCAGGCGGCCGTCATCGCGGGGAACCAGGTAACGCGAGCCGACATTGACAACGTGCTTCACGGGCGGCGCCGCGCAACGAAACAGCACCATCTGCCCGCGAATCGGAACGATGCCCGTAGCGATGCCCAGCCGGGCCAGCAGCGGCCCAGTCCACGCGCCGGCGGTGAAGCAATACTGCCGGGCGCGGAGCGGGCCGGCTGGCGTGTTGATTTCGACGATCTCACTGCCGGCGATACCAACATCGCCAGCCGCGGAATGGGACGTGATGGCGACGCCAGCCTGGCGGCAAGCCGCCTGCAGTGCAGCGAGATGCCGGGGGTTGCGGATTTGGGATTCGGTGGGAACAAGGAATCCTGAGGCGGCCACTCTTGCCGCACTGCGAGTACCGAGTACCGAGTACCGAGTACCGAGTACTGGGTACTGGGTACTGGATCCAGGGTATGTGCAATCTTGCGCTGCTTCGCGGAACAACTCGCCTCTGCCAGCCTCACCCAGCCCCGGCTCCACCTCCAGCAGCCGCTCTGCCGAGATCCTCTCGACCTCGACTCCCTCTTCCCGCAGATTCTCTGTCCACGCTGCGAGGGCCGCGGCTTCGCCCGGCGTCTGGGCCAGGTAGAGCCCGCCGCAGCGGCGGTAGCCGTTGTCGATGCCGGTCGTCGCCAACAGCTCCGTCGCCCACTGCGGATGCAATTCGGCGGCGAGTGCGGCGAGTTGCTCGTAGGGATGCTGGCCCGCACGGCGGCCGGCGGGCGGCAGGATGCCAGCGCCTGCCCAGCTCGCTTCGCGGCCGGGCTCGCTTTGGTCGATGACGTGGACCGACCTGCCGCGATTGGCCAGTTCCCAGGCCAGCGACAGGCCGATGACGCCGCCGCCGATGATCAAAACGTCGTGCATGGCGAGCGACATTATCCCGGCGCGTCACCCAACAAAGAAGTCAACTCATCGGCCAGCGACACGAGGCGTAGGTCATTGCCCTGACAATGCCGCAGGCGCATTCGCAGCTGAGTCAGATCAATGGCCGTATCCACATCGTACCACTGCGGCAGGGCGTGCCAGCGGCAGCCCGCTTCGATCAGCCGGCGGACGGTTTGCGGCCACAGCTCGGCGGTGCTCCAAGGCATGTCCGAGAAAATCGGCGGCATGCTGCCGGCTGCGCCGACGAGATAGTAGCCACCATCGGCAGCAGGCCCGAGGACGACCTCGGCGTCGTTCAAGTGTTCGAAAGCCTCGGCGATGCAGTTGGCCGGCAAGTCAGGACTATCCGAGCCGATCAGGACGACGTGTTTGGCCCGGGCCAGGCCGGCTGCGAAGAACGCCTCCATCCGCTGGCCCAAGTCGCCCGATCCTTGCGACAGCGGTTGCCATGCCGCGCCAGCTTCCTGCTGAAAGTCGCTACGACACTCCGGCGGGTCAAACGCCAGTACGCGCTCGTCGGCCAGCCCGCTGAATCGCTGCAGCAGCGCCGTCACAAACAAGCGATGCACTTCGGCGGCTGGCTGTTTGCCGATTTCCGCGGCCAACCGGGTTTTTGCACGGCCTGGCGTCCAGTGCTTCGCGAACATACCCAACAGCGTCCCCATCGCGTTACCCACGCTGGCCGGCGAGCAGCCGACGGAGCAAAACTTCATTCACCCGCCCGCGAAACCGCTCCTGGCCGTCGATCTCGACGACGGGCACGCACTCGGTGTAGCGCTCGCGAAGAGCCGGATCCGCGTCAATATCGACGACGTGGGGCATCAGGCCGTGCCGCACGAGCAGCGACAGTGCGTCGTCGCACAGGTGACAGCCCTGCCGGGAATAGACGGTAACTCGAGGCAAAATGGCACTCCGCTGGAGACCAGGGGGAATTGTACGACGCGGCACCTCGGGAAGTTGCCGATTCTGGCACCTTCGGCCCAGTTTTTGCTTGATTTGAGGGCCACGTTGTTAAAATTGAAGGACAGATGCTTTACGACCCGCAGGTGCGGGTGTAACTTCTTGGCGTTGAGCGCTTAACTTATCCGGCGCTCGCGCCAGGGACGGCGTACTTGGGGTTTGTAACCGGCGCTGAGCCGCGGTGATTGACGTGGCGTAACGAGCGATTGGTGAAGCACAGGAGCGGTGGAGACTGGACGGACGGCTTCGCTAACAGACAGCGGCCCAGCTGGCCCGCCGCAGTCCCCCCTCGCGATATGGTGAAAGTCACGGTCGATAGCTTTTTGGACCTCGTCGAGAAAAGTGAACTCGTCGAGCCGTCCGTTCTGCAAAAAGCGGTCGCCGAATTTCAAGGCAAGTCCAGCGGCGAAGAAGCCGCTAGCGGCGAGCAACTCGCCACGTTCCTGATCGGCAAGAATCTGCTCTCGAGCTGGCACGTCGAGAAGCTGCTCGACAAGAAGTACAAGGGCTTCTTTCTCGGCAAGTACAAGCTGCTGCGGCACATCGGCAGCGGCGGCATGAGTTCCGTCTATCTGGCCGAGCACATGCTGATGCACCGGCAGCGGGCCATCAAGGTCTTGCCGAAGAAGCGGGTGAACGATTCGAGCTATCTGGCCCGTTTTCACCTGGAGGCCCAGGCAACGGCCCAGCTCGACCATCCCAACATCGTCCGCTGCTACGACGTCGATAACGAGGAAGACACGCACTACATCGTGATGGAGTTCATCGAGGGCAAGGACCTCAACTCCATCGTGAAGACGGAAGGGCCGCTGCCGCTGGAGCTGGCCTGCAACTACATCGCCCAGGCAGCCGAGGGCCTGCACCACGCTCATCAAAATGGCCTGATCCATCGCGACGTGAAGCCGGCGAACCTGCTGGTCGATCAAAAGGGGCTGCTCAAGATTCTCGATCTGGGCTTGGCGCTGTTCTCGGACAACGAGCGGGCGTCGCTGACGGTCGAGCACAACGAGAATGTGCTGGGCACAGCCGATTACCTGGCCCCCGAGCAGGCGGTCAACAGTCACAAGGTCGATCACCGGGCCGATATTTATGGCTTGGGCTGTGCGCTTTATTTCGTGCTCACCGGCCATCCGCCGTTTCCTGAGGGCACGCTCGCCCAGCGAATCGCCAAGCATCAGACGCAGATGCCCGAGGACATCCGCAAGGACCGGCCCGACTGCCCCCGGGACTTGGCCGACATCTGCGTAAAAATGATGCAGAAGCGGGCCGAAAAGCGGTACGCCCACATGCGGGAGGTGGCCGACGCGCTGGAAAATTGGCTGCAAACGCACGGCTACAAGTTCGAACCGGGCAGCGGCGACGCGGCGGTCAAGGCGGCGCTGCTCACCAGCGGTGGGCCGCGCGGCGGGCGTGGACCGGGCTCCGCGGCCTCAATCTCCAGCGGCTCGGTTGGCGGTGGCAGCAGAGCCGCGCCGGGCAAGCGGTCGAAGTCGCCCAGCCGCACCGAAGACACGGTCTATGACAAGGCCCGCGTCGATACGAAGAAAGATCTCGACAAGGCCGGCCAATCCGACGGCGGTTCGGGCAAGGACGGCAGCAAGCGCCTGAACAAGCCGCTGCCCAAGGCGAAGTCGCTCGACGAAGGCAGCGACAAGAAATCGCCTTCCGGTGCGTTCGCACTGAACATCGACACCAGCGGGAAGTCGTCCGGAAACCTCAAGGCAACTTCGGGCGGCATGCCGACGCTCAATACCGGCAAGGGGAATACGTCCGGGGCCATGCCGACCGTCAGCATGAACCCCGCCAAAGCCAATACATCGGGCGCGATGCCGGCCGTGAAGCCACGGCCAAAGACTTCGGGCGCGATGCCCGCCGTAAAGAGCAGCGGGACAGCAGCTGCAAGTGGCGCAGCAACGGCGACCGGCGGCAGCGGCAAGATGGCGGCCGCGCCCACCGCCGCCGCGCCCACCGCCGCCAGGGCCACCACCCTGCCGGTCGCTCCCTGGATTCTCATCAGCGTCGGGATTGGCGCGGCGGTGCTCATC
>Ga0184625_10001277_pt1 | contig 10380 bp, 9 predicted proteins | sample PLM3_30_b1_FD_133151 | JGI IMG/M metagenome (GOLD analysis project Ga0184625, IMG submission 133151) | Groundwater sediment microbial communities from an aquifer in East River, Colorado, USA - PLM3_30_b1 | ecosystem: Environmental > Terrestrial > Soil > Riparian zone | place: USA: East River... | reverse complement strand
TGCCGCGGCGTCGTCGGCAACCGAGTACATGGCTACGACGGGCCCGAAGGTCTCCTCGTCGGCCACGAGCATGCCCGGTCGGACGCCGTCGAGCACTGTCGGCTCGAAAAACCACGGCCCAAGGTCCGGACGCGGGCTGCCACCAGTGACGACGTCGGCTCCGTGGGTGACCGCGTCCTCGACATGCCGAAGGACCTTGTCCAGCTGTTCCTGCGACACGAGCGAGCCCACGTCGCACGAGTAGTCGTAGGCCGCGCCGAGCCGGATGGCCCGCACCCGGTCGACGAAGCGCTGCTCGAAATCGGCGCGCACGGGCGCCGCCACGTACACGCGCTCGGTCGAGACGCACAGTTGCCCGGCACAGGCGAAGCAGGCGCGGACCGCACCCTCGGCGGCACGATCGAGATCGGCGTCGTCCAGGACGAGCAGCGCATTCTTGCCACCGAGCTCGAGCGAGGCACCGACCAGCCGTTCACCGAGCCGGCGGGCCACAATCCGCCCGGTCGCCGTTGAGCCGGTGAACGACACAAAGTCGGCCTGCTCGACGACGGCGGCGCCGATCGTCGGGCCGTCACCCACGACGATCTGCCACAGCGCCTCCGGCAAGCCGGCCTCCTCAGCAATGGACCGAGCGAGCAGTGCCGTCAGGACTCCCTGCGTGTCCGGCTTGTGGACCACGGCGTTGCCGGCGACGAACGCGGGCAGGCTGTCGGAGATGGCAAGCGTAAGCGGATAGTTCCACGGCGAGATCACGCCGACGATGCCCACGGGATGACGGACCTCGATCGCTATCGTCAGGCCGGGAATCAGGCCCAGCCGGCGGTGGTCACGCAGCAGGCGGGGCCCGCGCGCTGCCGCGTACCGCGCCGCGAGAGCGACGTCACCGATCTCCTCGAACGCGTCGCGCCGCGCCTTACCCGACTCAGCCTGGACGAGATCCGCGATCATGGACTGCCGATCCAGGATCAATTCGTGGATCCGTCCGACGATTCGCGCCCGCTCTTCGACCGGCCGAGCGGCCCAGCCGGGCTGTGCCAGCCGGGCGGCGCGGAAAGCGGCGTCGACGTCGTCAGGGATCGATACCGGGAAATCGGCCAGTGCCCGGCCGGTGAACGGCTCGACGGCAGTCATCCGATCCGCCAGCGGCCTGGCCACGATCTTGTCCACGAGCCGGTCGAGAAGGCCGGGATCGACCACGTGCCCGGGTGCCGATGGCGCCGTCATGGTCACAACCGGCAGCCTACGTCCGCCGAGCGACCTCGCCTGTTCGCGATCTCGGAATGACCACGTTCACCACCCATGCCCGTACATCACCAGGCTTGCAGGCCTGGTGATGTACGAACTCGCCTGGTGGTGGCTCGCCGGTGGTCCACGGGACGGCGTGAGAAACGAACCCGTGGCTCGGCGGTCCAACAGGGTGGTCACCTGCGGCCGTCAGCTCAGGACGGTGACCTCGACCCGCTGGAACTCCTTGACCTCTGTGTAGCCCGTGGTAGCCATGGCCCGACGCAGCGCACCGACGAGGTTCATCGAGCCGTCGGCGACCGAGGACGGGCCGAGCAGTATCTGCTCGAGCGGACCGACCGTGCCCACGTCGACGCGTGCGCCGCGCGGCAGCAGCCGGTGGTGGGCCTCCGAACCCCAGTGCCGCCCCCGGCCGGGAGCCTCGGTGGCCCGGGCCAGCGGTGAGCCGACCATCACGGCGTCGGCGCCACATGCGATGGCCTTGGCGACGTCGCCCGAGCGAGCGATGGATCCGTCCGCAACGACGTGGACGTACCGCCCTCCTGACTCGTCCAGGTAATCCCGACGGGCGGCGGCCACGTCAGCAACTGCGGTCGCCATCGGCACGGTCAGCCCGAGTACCGACCGGGTGGTGTGCGCCGACCCGCCGCCGAACCCGACCAGCACACCAGCGGCGCCGGTCCGCATCAGGTGCAGAGCGGCCTGGTAAGTCGCGCAACCACCGACGATCACCGGCACGTCCAGCTCATAGATGAACTGCTTGAGGTTCAACGGCTCAGCCCGGCTGGAAACGTGCTCCGCTGACACGGTGGTACCCCGGATCACGAACAGGTCGACACCGGCATCGAGGACCGCCTCGTGGTAGCGCTTCACTCGCTGCGGGGACAGCGCTCCGGCCACAGTGACGCCGCCGTCGCGGATCTCCCGCAGCCGGCGGGCGATCAACTCTTCGCGCACCGGCTCGTCGTAGAGCTGCTGCAGCCGTCGGGTGGCTCCGTCCACGTCAAGCCTGGCGATCTCCGTGAGCAATGGCTCCGGATCCTCGTAACGGGTCCACAGACCCTCCAGGTCGAGCACACCGAGCCCGCCGAGCTTCCCGAGCAGGACCGCTGTCGACGGGGACATCACCGAGTCCATCGGCGCGGCCATCAACGGGATCTCGAACCGGTAGGCGTCGATCTGCCAGTGCGTCGAGACCTCTTCCGGATCCCGGGTGCGCCGGCTGGGCACGATGGCGATGTCGTCGAAGGCGTACGCCGCGCGTCCTCGCTTCCCTCGTCCGATCTCGATCTCGGTCACCGGCACAGGCTACGCGGCACGACCCACGCCCACGTTGATCATGGCGAAATTCAGCGAGAGGAGTAGTTGGGCGCCTCGGCCGTCATCTGAATGTCGTGCGGGTGCGATTCGGTCAACCCGGCGGCAGTGATGCGGACGAACCGGCCGCGCTCCTTGAGCTCGGGGATCGTGCGGGCACCGACGTAGAACATTGCCTGCCGGAGGCCGCCGGCGAGCTGAAAGGCAACCGCCGAGAGCGGGCCACGATAGGGCACCTGACCTTCGATTCCCTCGGGCACGAGCTTGTCGTCGGAGGGCACATCGGCCTGGAAGTAACGGTCTCGGCTACCTGATGTGGCGGCATCCCGCTTGCGCAGCGCGCCGAGCGAGCCCATACCCCGATAGGACTTGTACTGCTTGCCGTTGACGTAGATCAGCTCGCCGGGGCTCTCCTCGCAGCCGGCGAGCAGAGATCCCAACATCACCGTGTCAGCTCCGGCCACCAGCGCCTTGGCGATGTCGCCCGAATACTGGAGGCCGCCGTCGCCGATCACCGGCACCCCGGCCGGCGCGCAGGCCCGCGCGACATCGTGGATCGCGGTGACCTGTGGGACGCCGACGCCGGCGACGACTCTTGTTGTGCAGATGCTGCCCGGGCCTACGCCGGCCTTGACGGCGTCGGCCCCCGCGTCGACCAAAGCCCGCGCACCGTCGCGCGTGGCAACGTTCCCGCCGACGACGTCCACTTCGCGTGCAGCCGGCTCGGCCTTCAGGCGCCGCACCATGTCGAGCAGGAGGCGGGTGTGCCCGTGGGCGGTGTCGACGACAAGCACGTCCACACCGGCATCGACCAGCGTCATCGCCCGCTCCCACGCATCGCCGAAGAAGCCGACCGCCGCGCCGACCATCAGCCGGCTCTCCGCGTCCTTGGTCGAGTGCGGGAACTGCTCGGACTTGACGAAGTCCTTCACCGTGATCAAACCGGTAAGCCGGCCGTCGGCGTCGACCAGCGGCAGTTTTTCGATCTTGTGCTTGGCCAGCAACGCAAACGCCTCGGCGGCCTTGATGCCCTCCGGAGCCGTCACGAGGGGCATCGGCGTCATGATCTCGCGTACGCGCCGCTCCGGATAATGGTCGAAGGGTACGAAGCGCAGGTCGCGGTTGGTGACGATCCCGACGAGCACCTGGCGCTCGTCGACGACCGGCAGGCCGGAGATCCGGTACTGGGCGCACAGCGCGTCCACCTCGGACAGCGTCGCGTCGGGTTGGGTGGTCACCGGATCGGTGACCATGCCGGACTCCGAGCGCTTGACCAGGTCGACCTGCGCGGCCTGATCCTCGATCGACATGCTCCTGTGCAGGACGCCGAAACCACCCTGCCGGGCCATCGCGATCGCCATTCGAGCCTCGGTGACGGTGTCCATTGCTGACGAGACCAGCGGCGCGCGGACGGACACGTTGCGGGTCAGTCGCGACGTGGTGTCGACCTCGCTGGGCACGACATCGGACTCACCCGGCAACAGCAGCACGTCGTCGAAGGTGAGCGCCAGCGTGGAAAACGGGTCCGGAACGCCGTCTTCTGTTCGCATGGGCAATCGTAGCCCGAGCCGTTGCTCGGCCCTATCGGTGGCGGTGGCGGCGATTCAGCTGGCTAGCGGTCGCGCAGCTTCGCCAGTCGTTGGACGGCGTCGAGGAGCACGTCATCGCGCTTGCAGAACGCGAACCGAACGAGAGAACGCGCCGCCTGCCGGTCGTCGTGGAAAACCGAGACCGGCACAGCCGCCACCCCGGCCAGTTCCGGCAGTTGCAGGCACAACTCCATGCCGTCGTCGAAGCCCAGTGGCACCGCGTCCGTGACCACGAAGTAGGTGCCTGCCGACGGGTAGACGTCGAATCCGGCTTCCCGCAGGCCGGCGGAGAGGATGTCCCGCTTGCGCTGCAGGTCCCCGGCCAGGGTGCGGTAGAAGTCGTCGTCGAGCGCGAGCGCCCGTGCCACCGCCGGCTGGAACGGCGCACCGTTGACGTAGGTGAGGAACTGTTTCACTGCGCGGATGGATGCGGTGATCTCTGCCGACGCGTGCAACCAGCCGATCTTCCAACCGGTGACGGAGAACGTCTTGCCGGCCGAGGAGATCGTCACGGTTCGCTCCGCCATGCCTGGGAGCGTGGCGATCGGGATATGCCGATGTCCGTCGAAGGCCAGATGCTCGTACACCTCGTCGGTGGCGACCAGAACGTCATGTCGACGGGCAAGGCCGGCGATGACCTCGAGCTCGGCGGCAGTAAAGACCTTGCCGGTCGGATTGTGCGGGGAGTTGAGCAGGATGAGCCGCGTTCGGTCGCTGAACGCGGCGGCTAGCTGAGCCGGATCAAAGGAGAAGTCTGGCCGGCGCAGTACGACGGTGCGCCGGGTCGCCCCGGACAGCGCGATCGACGCGGCATAGGAGTCGTAGTACGGCTCGAAGGTGACGACCTCGTCGCCCGGTCCGGTGAGGGCCAGGATCGTCGCGGCGATCGCTTCGGTCGCGCCAGCCGTGACGAGCACCTCGGTATCTGGATCGACGTCCAGCCCGTAGAAGCGTCTCTGATGCCCGGCGATCGCCCGCCGGAGCTCGGGGACGCCCGGGCCAGGCGGGTACTGGTTCGCGCCTGCCCGGATCGCCGCGACGGCGTCGGCGAGCAGCGAGGCCGGGCCGTCGGTGTCGGGGAAACCTTGGCCGAGATTGATGGCACCGGTACGGACGGCCAGCGCCGACATCTCCGCAAAGATGGTCGTGACGAACGGCCTCATCCGCTCGACGAGCGGCAACTCGGCAGTCACGCCGTCACCGTACTGATGCTGGTCCCGTTGATCACGTTCACCACCGGGGTGAACGTGATCAACGGGCGCGCGGGCCGTCGTCAGTGGCTGTGGCCATGGCTGTGACCGGCCGCTTCCGGCTCAGGCTCCTCAGGCCTGTCGACGACCAGCACCTCCGTCGTGAGCAGCATGCCGGCGATCGACGCAGCGTTCTGCAGCGCCGACCGGGTGACCTTCACCGGGTCGATGACGCCCTCGGCCACCAGGTCGCCGTACTCGCCTGTCTCGGCATTGAAGCCCGCGCCCGACTCGTCAGAGCTGACCTTGGCGACGACGACGTAGCCGTTCTCGCCGGCGTTCTCGGCGATCCATACCAGTGGCTCTACTAGCGCGCTGCGGACGACCCGCACGCCGGTCAATTCGTCTCCGGCCAGGTCCAACTTGTCCAGCGCCGACCCAGCGTGGATCAGCGCAATGCCACCACCCGGGACGATGCCCTCCTCGATCGCCGCCCGGGTCGCCGAGATCGCGTCCTCGATGCGGTGCTTGCGCTCCTTCAGTTCGACCTCGGTAGCGGCTCCAACAGAGATCACGCAGACTCCGCCGGCCAGCTTTGCCAGCCGCTCTTGCAGCTTCTCGCGATCCCAGCTCGAGTCCGTGTTCTCGATCTCCAGGCGGATCTGGGCGATGCGGGCCTCGATGTCAGCGGGGTCCCCGCCGCCATCGATGATCGTCGTGTCGTCCTTGGTCACGACGATGCGGCGCGCCGTACCGAGCACCTCGAGCCCGACTTGGTCCAGCTTTAGCCCCACCTCGGGGGCTACGACCTGGGCGCCGGTGAGCACCGCCATGTCCTGCAGCGTCGCCTTGCGCCGGTCGCCGAAGCCCGGTGCCTTGACCGCGATGCCGGTAAAGGTTCCGCGGATCTTGTTCACCACAAGGGTCGCGAGTGCCTCTCCGTCGACATCCTCGGCCACGATGAACAGCGGCTTGCCGGACTGGATGACCTTCTCCAACAGCGGGAGTAGGTCAGCGACGGTGGAGATCTTGCCCTGGTGCAGCAGCACGTACGCGTCCTGGAGGACGGCCTCCATGCGATCGGGGTCGGTGACCATGTACGGGCTGAGGTAGCCCTTGTCGAACTGCATGCCCTCGGTGAACTCGAGCTCGGTCCCGAACGTCTGCGACTCCTCGACGGTGATGACGCCGTCCTTGCCGACCTTGTCGAATGCCTCGGCGATCAGCGTGCCGATATCGCCGTCCTGCGCGCTGATCCCGGCGACGGCGGCGATCTCGGACTTCTCGTCGACCGGACGAGCATCGGCCAGGAGCTGGTCGGTGACCGCCTCGACGGCCGCATCGATGCCACGCTTCACCGACAACGGGGCCGCGCCGGCGGCAACGGCTTTGAGTCCGCGGTGCACCATGGCCTGCGCCAGTACCGTGGCGGTAGTGGTGCCGTCGCCCGCGATGTCATTGGTCTTGGTCGCAACCTCCTTCGCGAGCTGGGCGCCGAGATTCTCGTACGGGTCCTCCAGCTCGACCTCCCGCGCGATCGTTACGCCATCGTTCGTGATCGTGGGGGAACCGAACTTCTTGTCGATGACGACGTTGCGGCCCTTCGGCCCGATCGTCACTTTGACGGTGTCCGCGAGGGCGTCGACGCCGCGCTCCAGCCTGCGGCGGGCTGCCTCCTCGAACTCCAGGATCTTGGGCATGTTGAGGAAATCCCTTCGAACGGCGGACGCCCCGAGGCGGCTCCGGCTAACGGAACCGCGCCGGGGCGCCGGCTGTCACTGTCAGCGGGTTATTAGGAGATGACGGCGAGCACGTCACGCGCGGAGAGAATGAGCAGATCGTCCCCGTCGTACTTGACCTCGGTACCGCCGTACTTGGAGTAGAGAACCTTGTCGCCGACGGCGACATCGAGCGGGATGCGCTTCTCGCCATCGTCGTCCCACCTGCCTTGGCCGACAGCGAGGACCTCGCCCTCCTGGGGCTTCTCCTTGGCGGTGTCCGGGATGACGAGACCGGACGCCGTGGTCTGCTCCGCGTCCAGTGGCTTGACCACGATCCGGTCTTCGAGCGGCTTGATCACTTGCTGACCTCCCCCTTCGCGGGATGTCACGGGTTCGCTTGGCGTGGCCTGACCACCGTCGTCGCGGGTGCCGGTGAGCCGGGCCAGGTTGGCACTCTCACGAGAAGTGTGCCAATCCGAACTTAGCACTCACCGAGGCAGAGTGCCAGCAAGCCTCTGTCGGCGCGGACGGCGCACCGGCGAGCGTCTTCACGCCAACACGTTGGTTACCGGCATCGACGAGTCCGCGGCGAGGTCGAGCGGGCTCGGTGGCCGACCTCGCGCCACGATCTCGGCGCCCAGCGCGGCCACCATTGCCCCGTTGTCGGTGCAAAGGCCCGGCCGCGGCATCCGCAGGGAAACGCCGGCGGCCATACATCTTTCGGCAGCGAGCGCGCGGAGCCGCGAGTTCGCCGCCACGCCACCACCGATCAGCAAGGCATCCACACCGAGCTCGCGGCACGCCAGTACGGCCTTGCGGGTGAGGACATCGGCGACCGCCTCCTGGAAGGCCGCCGCCACATCTTCGATGGGCACCGGCTCATCGGCGAGCTGCCGCGCCTCGACCCACCGGGCCACGGCAGTCTTCAGGCCGGAGAAGGAGAAGTCGAACCGGTGCCGCTGCATGTCCCGGGGCCTGGTCAGGCCGCGAGGGAAATCGATTGCCGACTGGTCGCCGTCCCGGGCTGCCCGATCGATGGGAGGGCCGCCGGGAAAGGGCATCCCTAGCAACCGTGCCACCTTGTCGAATGCCTCCCGGCGGCGTCGTCGATCGTCGCCCCGAGTGGTTCGACGTCCCCGGTGACGTCCTGGACCATCAGTAACGACGAATGACCGCCCGAAACCAGCAACGCGACGGTCGGCTCCGCCAGCGGTCCGTGCTCCAGCTGGTCGACGGCGACGTGGGCAGCCAGGTGGTTGACCCCGTAGAGCGGTTTACCGAGGCCTACGGCGACCGCCTTCGCCGCCGACACCCCGACCATCAGCGCGCCAGCCAACCCTGGCCCGCTGGTGACCGCGACGGCATCCACGTCGCGAAGCTGAATGCGGGCTTCCCTACACGCCCTCTCGACCGTCGGGACGATGGCCTCGAGGTGGGCCCGGCTCGCCACTTCGGGCACTACGCCGCCGAACCGGGCGTGCTCGTCAACCGAACTCGCGACGGCGTCGGCCAGTAGCTCACGGCCCCGCACCAGGCCGACGCCCGTCTCGTCGCACGACGTCTCGATCCCGAGCACCAAGGGCTGATCGGCCAACACGACGCCGATGCTGTCACGTTGTCCGCCCGTCCTCTGGCCGAGCACGGGTCAGGCGTCATCCGCTGTCAGGACTCGGCGCAGTACCAGAGCGTCGACTCTCCCCCCGTCGTAGTAGCCGCGCCGACGAGAAAACTGCTCGAAGCCGTGTCGGCGGTAGAGGGCGAGGGCCGGGTCGTTGTCTGCACGGACCTCCAACAACAATGCGCCGACCCGGCGTCGGGTCGCCTCGTCAGTGACCGCCGTGAGCAACGTGGTCCCGATGCCGCGCCGTTGGTAGGCCGGCGCCACGGCCAGGGTCTGCACGTCGGCGGTATCAGCAGCGGACATCAGCCCGGCGTAGCCGGCGACATCACCGTCCACCTCTGCGATGACGTACCAACGCGTCTCCGGAACGCCGGCGAGCTCGGATTCAAAATGCTCTGCTGACCAGGGCGGATCGCCGGTAAAGAGCACCTGTGCCAACGTGACGAGCGCGTCGACATCGTTCGAGCGCATCGGGCGCAGCCGCACCGTCACCGGGACAGAACCGGCTTGCGCCCTGCCGGCGGCCGCGCATCGGGTCGCCGAAGGTAGATCGGCCGAGGCGGCAGGATCAGCACGTCGTCATCGGCGACCGCCACCGCCAAGTCCGTGGCGTTCGGAAACTGTGGTGCGACCGGGTTGGGGAAGGCTTCCGGGTAGAGCCGGGGACCCGCGCCAGCGGTCGGCAGATCGGTTGCGACGGAAACCGGAGCGGCGACGTCAGGCCCTGCGCTACGGCGGCCGGCCTGGTCATACGCCGCCCAGTAGACCTCCCTCCGCCGGGCATCAGTCGCCACGACGAACGGCCCGGGGACCGCAACACCGTGCGCCACCACGTCCAGACTGCACACGCCGTGGACAGGAATGCCGAGGACGTGGCCGAGCATGCGGGCGGTGACCAGCCCGATCCGCAACCCGGTGAATGGTCCCGGACCGACCCCGACCGCGATCTCCGTCAGTTCGCGGCGATCCACACCGGCGGAACTCAGCACCCCGACGATCGCGGGCCCGGTCAGCTCGGTGTGCCGCCGAGCGTCGACGATCGTCGACTCGGCGACGATGCGATTGCCGTCGTGAACCGCTACCGTCACTGCCGGCGTCGATGTGTCCAGCGCAAGCAGCACGCGCCCAGGGTAAGGGTGAGGTCAGGCTCGGACCTTCGATGCCGGCGACGAAGCGAGCCGCTGGAGGTTCACGCCGTTCCACCTGTTACCAGCCGGTGTGATTTGCACCTCGCGGATCTTGCCGGAGTCGGCGCCCTCGGTGCGATGAATATGGACCTCGAGCCGGTCGGGCCCAAGCCCCTCGGCCAGTCCCTCGCCCCATTCGACGACAGTGACGGCCTGGTCCAGCGTCGCTTCCAGGTCGAGGTCCTCGAGCTCGTCCCAGCCGCCCAGGCGGTAGGCGTCGACGTGCACCAGCGGCGGTCCACCCGATAGCGACGGGTGGACGCGCGCGATCACGAACGTTGGAGACGCCACCGGTCCGCGCACGCCCAGACCCGCTCCGACACCTTGCGCGAAGGTGGTTTTTCCAGCGCCAAGCTCTCCACCGAGCAAGACCAGATCGCCCGGCCGCAGCACGGAGGCGATGCGCTTACCCAGGGTGCGCATCGAATCCGCATCGGGAACTACCAGCCTGGCCTCCCGGATCATCGCTGCCGCCACCACCGGCGTGTCCCACGTCGTTTCGGCACGTCG